>Ga0208490_100867_pt1 | contig 14329 bp, 14 predicted proteins | sample SubbioAug_CSWold_FD_184818 | JGI IMG/M metagenome (GOLD analysis project Ga0208490, IMG submission 184818) | Serpentinite rock and fluid subsurface biosphere microbial communities from McLaughlin Reserve, California, USA - CR11Aug_CSWold (SPAdes) | ecosystem: Environmental > Terrestrial > Deep...
GCCAAGAAGAGCAACGACGAGGCCGACGCGCAGAAGCTGCTCGACCTCATCGACGAGATCGCCGAGATCTTCGCCGAGACCAAGAAGTAGGACTGGGGAACCGTGCCCGGGGGCCCGCCTACGGGCGGGCCTCCAGCACGATGTTCATCGGGGTCTCGGCCACCCGCCGGAAGCTGGTGTAGCCGGCCTCGGTGAACACCTGGCGCAGGCGCTCCTCCCCGGCCTGGGCGCCGAGGCCGAGCCCGACGTCCTGGGACAGCGAGTTGGGCACGCAGATGGTGGCCGAGGCGTGGTACATCAGCGCCGCGGTCGGGTTGTCCTGCTGGTTCGCGTCGGCACCGTCGATGGCGAAGGGCTCCACGAGCAGGACGGTGCCGTCCTCGTCGAGGTGCTCCCGGGCGTGGCGGGCCGCGCCGACGGGATCGCCCATGTCGTGCAGGCAGTCGAAGAAGCAGATGAGGTCGTAGGTCCCGTCGTAGCCCCGCGAGTCGGCCACCTGGAACCGCACCCGATCGGCGACGCCGGCCTCGGCGACCCGCTCGCCCGCGGTCCGGATCGACGGCTCGTGGGAGTCGATGCCGGTGTACTCGCTGGCCGGGAACGCCTCGGCCATCGCGACGATCGAGGCCCCGTGCCCGCAGCCCACGTCGGCGACCCGGGCGCCGTCGCGCAGCTTGGCCTCCACCCGGTCCAGCGCCGGGATCCACTGCGAGGCCAGGAACGCCCGGTAGCCGGTGCGGAACAGCCACTCGGTGCCCGAGAACAGGCACGGGTGGTGGTCACCCCAGGCCAGCGCGCCGTCGCCGCGGTAGACCTCCTTGAGCTTGTCGATGTCCAGGTACACCGACCCGATGGCGTTCATGCCGCGCGCAACGAAGACCGGCGACTCGTCGTCGGCGAGGGCCATGGCCTGCTCGGCCGGGAGCACGTAGTCGTCGCCGCGTCGCTCGACGAGCCCGGCGCTGGCCTGGCCGTCGAGCCACTCCCGCACCAGCCGCTCGTTGCAGCCCGTGCGCTCGGCCACCGCCGCCGCGCTGAGCGGGCCGGCTCCGGCCATGGCCCGGTAGAAGCCGAGCTCGTCGCCGAGCCAGATCCCCAGGCACACGACGCCCCCGGTCATGTGCCCGATCACCTCGCCCATGAACGCTTCGAGCTTGGCCTCGTCGACGCGCAGGTCGACCGTGCTGTCCGTGTTGATCGTCATCGCGAACGCCCCCCTGGTCCGTTCGCCGATGCCCACGTTCCGCCGAGCCCGTGGGCTCCGGCCTGGTTCTGTGTCCTCTCCGGGGACCCACGCTCGCGCCGGTCCCGCCGACCGTCAAGGGCCGGTCAGCGTTGGGTCTGGAAGCTCGAGCGGCGCTCGTGGCGCTCGAGCGCGAGGGCGACGAGCTCGTCGAGCAGCCGGCCGTAGCTGAGGCCGCTGGCCTCCCAGAGCTTGGGGTACTGCGAGATCGGGGTGAAGCCGGGGATGGTGTTGACCTCGTTGACGAGGGGACCGCGGCCGTCCTCCTCCCAGAAGAAGTCCACCCGGGCCATGCCCTCGCAGCGCAGCGCGGCGAACGTGCGCAGCGCGAGGTCGCGCAGCTCGTCGCTCATCGGCGCGGAGATGGGCGCGGGGATCAGCAGCTCGGCGCCGTCTTCGTACTTGTCGTCGTAGTCGTAGAAGTCGGCGCCGGGTCGGACCTCGCCGACGACGGAGGCCCGGGGGGTGAGGTTGCCGAGCACGCCGCACTCGAGCTCCCGGCCCACGATGTTCTCCTCGAACACGATCCACTCGTCGAAGCGGGCCGCCTCGGCCACCGCGGCTGCCAGGTCCTCGGCCTGGTGCACCTTGGAGATGCCGATGGAGGAGCCCATGTTCGCCGGCTTCACGAACATGGGGAAGCCGAGGCGGTCGGCGGCGCGCTCGAGCAGGTCGTCGTCGACCTCGTGGCGGCGGGCCGACATCCACGCGGCCTGCGGGATGTCGTGGGCCGAGAGCAGCTCCTTGGCCGCCACCTTGTCCATCGACACCGACGAGCTGAGCACGCCGCTGCCCACGTAGGGGACGCCGGCGAGCTCGAGCAGGCCCTGGACGGTGCCGTCCTCGCCGAAGGGGCCGTGCAGGAGCGGCAGCACCACCACGGGCACGTCCGGGTCATCGGGTGCGGCCGGCTGGGGCTGGAGGGCGAGGAGGGGTTCGACCGCCGCGCCGTCGACCGCCAGCTCGCGGGGCAGCGCGCCCTCGAGCTGCCGCCAGCTGCCGTCACGGGCGATGCCCACCGGCACCGGGTCGTAGCGGTCGGGATCGAGGGCCCGCAGGACGTGGGTGGCCGTGGTGCAGCTCACCTCGTGCTCGGCCGAGCGTCCCCCGAAGAGCACGACGAGGCGGATGCGGTCGGGGAGGGCCATGGCGCGGGAGTGTAGGGAGCCGGCTGCCAGAATCCCGGCTGTGGAGCTCACCGTCGAAGAGGTCGCCGCCGCCGTCCGCGGGGAGGTCGTGGGACCCTCGACCACCGTGTCCGGCGCGTCCATCGACTCGCGCACGGTGGGGGAGGGACAGCTGTTCGTGCCGCTGGTGGCCGAGCGCGATGGGCACGACTTCATCCCTGCTGCCCTCGAGGCCGGGGCCAGCGCCCACCTGACCCAGCGCGAGCCCGTCGAGGGGATCGCAGGGACCGCGATCCGGGTGGACGACACGATGGCGGCGCTGACGCGGCTGGGGGCGGTCGCGCGGGACCGGCTGCCCGACGCGGTCACGGGCATCACCGGCTCGGTGGGCAAGACCTCGGTGAAGGACCTGCTGGCCGGGGCGCTCGCCACCACCCACCGGACCGCGGCGAGCGAGAAGAGCTTCAACAACGAGATCGGCGTGCCGCTCACCTTGCTGAACGCGCCGGCGGGCACCGAGCGCGTGGTGCTCGAGATGGGGGCCCGGGGCGTCGGCCACATCCGCGAGCTCTGCGACGTCGCCCGACCCACCGTCGCCGTCGTCACGATGGTGGCCGAGGTGCACACGTCGGAGTACGAGAACGGCATCGAGGACGTCGCCCGCGCCAAGGGCGAGCTGGTCGAGTCGATCCCCGTCGACGGCAGCGTCGTGCTCAACGGCTCCGACGCGCGGGTGCGGCGGATGGCGTCGCTCACCGAGGCCCGGGTGCTCACCTACGGCGTGTCGGGCGACGTGGTCGCCTCGCGCGTCGAGGTCGACGAGCACCTCCGCCCCCGCTTCCGGCTGTCCTCGCCGTGGGGCACGGTCGACGTGCAGCTGGGCGTCCACGGCGTGCACCAGGTCGCCAACGCGCTCGCGGCGGCCGCCGCCGCCCTCGTGCAGGAGGTGCCGCTGGAGGCCGTCGCCGCTGGGTTGTCATCCGCGGCGCTCTCTCCCTGGCGGATGGAGCTGCGCCACACCGAGGCGGGCGCCGTCGTCATCAACGACGCCTACAACTCGAACCCGACCGCGCTCGAGGCCGCCCTGCACTCGCTCGCCGCCCTCGACGTCGACCGCCACGTGGCCGTCCTGGGCGTGATGGCCGAGCTGGGGCACCACAGCGACGAGCGCCACGCCGAGATGGGCGAGCTCGCCGACGAGCTCGGGATCGAGGTGATCACCGTGGACTGCCCCGCCTACGGGGTGGGCGTCGACGTCCCGACGGTGGAGGCGGCGGTGGCGGTGGTGGAGGCCGGCGGCCCCGTCGACGAGGGCGTCGCCGTGCTGGTCAAGGCGAGCCGATCGGCTGGGCTGGAGCGCCTCGCAGGGCTGCTGGGAGTCCCGCACCCATGAGCTCGACGAAGTTGCGGCGGTAGAAGCGGTCGCGGTCGTCGTCGGAGACGCCAGCGGCGTCGAGGCTCGTCTCGAAGCGCTCCACCGGGCGCCGGCCGCCCTCGACGTGGGGGAAGTCGGTGCTGAACAGCACGGTCTCGGGGCCGGCCTGCTCGACGATCCAGCCGACGTCCTCGGTGGGGTAGGGCGTGAACCTCATCTGCCGGGACACGTACTCCGACGGGCGCAGCGACAGCTGCTGGAGGCGCTCCTCGTGGCGACCGAAGGCGTCGAAGGCCGACTCCATCTGGCGCATCCAGCCCGGCACCCAGATGGCACCCTGCTCGATGACGCCCGCCCGCAGTCCGGGGAACCGCTCGAAGACCCCGTCGAAGACCATGGTGGCCAGCGTCTGGGCCGGCGGTCCGGGGATGCCCATGTAGTCGACGCAGCGGAAGTTCTCGTCGCCGCCGTGGAAGTCCGGCGGGATGGGCAGCCCGTTCTGGAAGTACATCGGGTCGATCAGCTCACCCGTGCCGCCGACGTGGAACACGATGGGGATGGCGGCCTCCTGCGCCCGCGCCCACACCGGGTCGAGGGAGCGGTGGCTGGGGGAGTGGGTGGCGGGGCAGCCCGACGGGATCAGGAGGGCGGCCGCCCCCATCCCGATGGCCTCGTCGGCCATCGCCGCGGCCCGGTCGAAGTCGGCGAGGGGCACGTACATCGTGGAGAGCAGCCGCTCGTCCACCGAGCAGAACTCGGCCATGCCGCGGTTGTGGGCGCGGGCGGTGCCGTAGGCCATGTCGAGGTCCGGTGCGCTGCCGTCCGCCGGCCGTTCCCAGGCGAACAGGCGGGAGTTGTGGAAGGTGTTGAAGACCAGCTGGCTGCGGACCCCGATGAGGTCGAGGGCGCGCACCCGGTCCTCGGCGATGAAGGAGCCGGTGGCGGCGAAGTTCTTGCGCAGCATGATCTCGTGCGCCTCCGCGGCCCGGTACTCCTCGGAGGCGTGCTTGGCGGCGAGGCGGTCGAAGGCGGCGGTGAGGTCGGAGAGCTGCTCCTCGACGTCGCCGGTCTGGCGCAGCTCGTTGCCGCTGGTGAGGGGCAGGGGCTCGATGCGGTCGCGGATGTCGGGGTCGGCGTGGTCGCGCAGCCACGTCGGCGTCTCCATGATGTGGGCATCCGCGTCGTGGACGACCCGGTCGGCGATGTACGGCATGTGATCCCCCCAGATCGGCCTGATCGGCTTGGTGTCAGTGAGCGTAGGGCCGATCGGTGCGGGTGTCGGCCCACCACCCGAGCCCGATGGCGATGATCGCGCCGGGCAGCACGACGGTGGTGACCGAGGTGGCGTCGATGAGCGGGCCGGCCACCAGGTTGCCGACCGGCACGGTGCCGCCGAAGGCCATCATCCACAGCGCCATGACGCGCCCGCGCTCGTTGCCGGCCAGATGCAGCTGCAGGACCGTCGACAGGGCGGTGACGGTCGCGAAGTAGAAGAAGCCGACGACCACGATGAGCACGAAGGCGGGCGCCGGGGTCCGCAGCAGGGAGAAGACCCCGAGCGAGACGCCGAAGGCGACCATGCCGGCCCGCACCAGCTGCTCCTTGGCCACCTGCGCGAACACCGTGCCCACCGACAGGGCGCCGAGCATGGCCCCGAGGCCGAAGCAGGCGTAGAGCCAGCCGTAGGCGGTGGACCGGGCCGCGATGTCCAGGTTCCGGTCGGCCACCACCGGCATCTGGCCGATGAAGGGCAGGCACAGGAACGAGAAGGCCACCATCGTGATCAGGCAGCGCCCGACGGGGAAGCGGTTGCGGGCGATGCGGAACCCGAGGGCGATGCGGTGCAGGCGCGACTCGCCGGCGCCGCTGTTCTCGACGTCGGGCAGCGTGACGGACAGCAGCGCACCGATGACGAAGACGTAGGTGATGGCGTTGAGGGAGAAGACCAGCGACGCCCCGTACTGGGCGAAGAGCAGGCCGCCGATGGCGGGACCGATGACCCGCGAGCCGTTCATCTGCGCCGAGTTCAGCGAGATGGCGCCGGCGAGGTTCCCGGGGCCGACGAGGTCGGGGAGCACGGCGGAGTAGGTCGGCGCGAACACCGACTGGCCCACGCCCATGAGGAAGACGACGCCGACGATCGCCCACCGGTCGATCCCGTCGCCGCTGACGACGAAGGCGAGCACGAAGGAGAGGAGGGCCTGGGTGGCGGAGACGGTGACGAGGAGGCGGCGCCGGTCGAAGGTGTCGGCCAGCATCCCGCCGACGATCGAGAACAGCAGCATCGGACCGAGCTGGGCGAACAGCACGAGGCCGACGAAGGACGACGAGCGCGTCTGGTCGTAGACGTAGGCGCCGAGCACCACGTTCTGCATCCACGTGCCGATGTTCGACAGGAACGCACCCGTGTAGACCCGCCGGAACGTGCCCTGGCGCAGCGCGGCCATGGCGGTGCCGCTGCGCGCCGGTTGTTCGTCGTCGACAGCGGTCACCGAGACAGTCTCGCGTCCCACCCCGCGCCCTGACCAACGGGTCAAGAAAGACCGAACGTGCGTTCGTCCGAGGGCCGTGCAGGTGTACGGTGGGGTGGTGAGCTCGGCCGGGATCCTGCACGCCGACCTCGACTGCTTCTACGCCGCCGTCGAGCAGCGGGACGACCCCCGCCTGCGCGGCCGGCCGGTCATCGTCGGCGAGGGCGTGGTGCTGACCGCCAGCTACGAGGCCCGGGTCCACGGCGTGCGCACCGCGATGCCGGTGCCCGAGGCGCGGCGGCTGTGCCCGTCGGCGGTCGTGGTGCGGTCGCGCATGTCGGCCTACACCGAGGCCAGCCGGGACGTGTTCGCCATCTTCCGGGACACCACGCCGCTGGTCGAGGGCCTCTCGGTCGACGAGGCCTTCCTCGACGTCAACGGGCTGCGCCGCCTCGTCGGCGAGCCGGCGGACATCGCGCGCGAGCTGCGCCGCCGGGTGCGAGACGAGATCGGCCTGCCCATCAGCGTCGGGGTCGCCCGCACGAAGTTCCTGGCGAAGGTGGCCAGCGCGGTCTCCAAGCCCGACGGCCTGCTCGTGGTCGAGCCGGACGAGGAGCTCGAGTTCCTGCACCCGCTCGACGTGCGCCGGCTGTGGGGCGTCGGCCCGGTGACGGCGGCGAAGCTCGAGGCGCGCGGCCTGCACACGGTGGGCGACGTCGCCGGCGTGCCGGAGTCGGCGCTGGTCGCCATGCTCGGCCCCGCGGCGGGCCGGCACCTGCACGCCCTGGCCCGCAACGTCGACCCGCGCTCCGTCACCCCCGGCCGGCGTCGCCGCTCCATCGGTGCGCAGCGGGCCCTCGGCCGGGCAGGCGGTCAACGTCCTCGCTCCCGGGACGAGCTCGACGCCACGCTGCTGACCCTGGTCGAGCGGGTCACCGAGCGGCTGCGCAGCGGCCGCCGGGTGGGGCGCACCGTGACCCTGCGCCTGCGCCATGCCGATCTCAGCCGCGAGACCCGCTCCCGCACCCTTCCCGTCGCCACCGACCGCACCGACCTGGTGCTCGGCGCGGCCCGCGACCTCCTCGAGGCCCGCTGGCCGCACCTGCGCGAGGCCGGCTGCACCCTGATCGGCGTCACCGTCTCCGAGCTGGCCCCCGCCGACGCCGTGCAGCTCAGCCTCGACCTCGACGGCCACGACCGCCGCACCCTCGACCACACCCTCGACGCCGTCCGCGACCGCTTCGGCGGCGCCGCCGTCACCCGCGCGTCGCTGCTCGGCCAGGGCCGCGGCGCCCAGGTCCCGATCCTCCCCGACGCCTGACCGCCCCGACATGTGGACCGATCGCGGCCCGCTGGACGTCGACCGTCCACGAGTCCGCCCGTGCCGGCGACTTGTGAACAGAGGGTGACGTTCCGGGCGTGAACGGTCCACACGTTCCCCGGACCTGACGTTCCTGTCGGCGGCCCTCAGCAGCATGGAAGGGCATGGACCGATCACCAGACGCACGCCTCGCCAACATCGCCCGCCGGCAGTCCGGGGCGTTCAATCGGGAGCAGGCGACCAAGTCCGCGGTGACGGCCAAGATGCTGCGCTCTCGGGTCCAGTCGGGGGTGGTCGAGCAGCTCGATGATGACGTCTGGGCCTTCACCAGCGCGCCGGCCACGTGGTTGCGCGCGTGCTGGGCGGCGACGCTCGTCCATCCGCGAGCGGCGCTGTCCCACGAGACCGCAGCGGCCCAGTGCGACCTGGACGTTGAGCGGGCGCGTCCCCTGTGGGTCACCGTTCCGCTCGACGCCGATCACCGCAGCCGGTCCGTGCAGGTGCACCGGTCCCGGCACCATCGCTACGCCTCCCACGACGGGCTCCGGATCACCCGCTTCGAGCAGGTGCTGGTCCAGCTCGCCGCCACACGACCCGAGCTCGTCCGCACCGTGCTGCACGCCGGGGTGAACCAGGATCATCGGCGCCTCGACCGGGTGCTGCGACACCTCGAGCGCTTGTCCGGCTCCCGCCTGCCGGGGCTCCGAGGGTTGCTCGATCTCGCCGTCGACCTCGAAGGCGATCCGCCGACGCAGAGCGAGCTGGAGCGCCGACTCTTCGACGTCCTCGGTGGCGTGCCCGGCATGCCCTCGGTGCAGCGGCAGGCGCCTGCGCCCTGGTCGCCGGACTCGGGGTCCATGGTCGACGCGTTGGTTCCGGACTGGAGGCTGATCCTGGAAGCCGACGGCCGCCGCTACCACCAGCGCGTCGCCGACTTCGAGAAGGATCGCTGGCGCGACGCCGAAGCAGCCGTCCACGGGCTCCACGTCATGCGGTTCACCCACGTGCGCATCCGCGACGATCGATCGGGCATCGTCGACCAGCTCGTCCGGTACGGGCGCCGGTTCGACCGTCGTGTCGCCTGACGTGTGGGTTCCGAGTCGCTTCGAGGGCCCGATCCGCCCACACGTGGTCGACCCCTGACCCGACAGGATGGGGGCCATGACGACCGACGCTGCCCGCATCCTCGTCCTGCCCGCCGGTGGCCGCTCGTGGCTGGCCGATGCCGTCCGCGCCGGCGGGGCCGAGCCGGTCACCGAGGGCCGGGCCGACGCCGCGGTGTGGACCGACCCCAAGGACGCGGCCGGGCTGCGCCGCCTGCTCGACGACCAGCCCCACATCGACTGGGTCCAGCTGCCGTGGGCGGGCATCGAGCCCTTCGTCGACGTGCTCGACCACGACCGGCGCTGGACCTGCGGCAAGGGCGTCTACGCCGACCCCGTCGCCGAGCAGGCGCTCATGCTGGCCCTGGCCGGCCTGCGGGGCATGGGCACCTACGCGCGGGCGACGACGTGGGAGCGGCCGATCGGGCACAACCTGCTCGGTGCCCGGGTGGTCATCGTGGGCGGCGGCGGCATCACCGAGTCCCTCGTCCGGCTGCTCGAGCCGTTCCGCTGCGAGGTGGTCGTGGTCCGTCGCACCGAGCAGCCGTTCCCCGGGGCGACCCGCACGATCGCGCTCGGCGCCCTCGACGACGAGCTGCCCGCCGCCGACCTCGTCGTGCTGGCCGTCGCGCTCACGCCGGAGACCGAGGGCCTCTTCGACGGCCGACGCCTGCGCCTGCTGCCGTCGCACGCCTGGATCGTGAACGTCGCCCGCGGCCGCCACATCGTGACCGACGACCTGGTCGAGGTCCTGGCGGAGGGCACCATCGGCGGTGCCGGCCTCGACGTGGTGGACCCCGAGCCGCTGCCCGACGGGCACCCCCTGTGGTCGTCGGCGCGCTGCCTCCTCACCCCCCACGTGGGCAACACGCCCGAGATGGCGGTGCCGCTGCTGTCGGCGAGGGTCCGGGAGAACGTGCGGCGCTACCTCGCCGGCGAGGACCTCATCGGTCCCGTCGACGTCGACGCCGGCTACTGATCCCGCTCGCCTCGGTCCTGGCCGGGGGAGAACAGGTGGGTCAGGCGCTGGAAGGGCTCCTGCATGGCGCGCAGCTGCTCGGCCGTGGTGGCCAGGCGGTCGACCGTGGACTCGATGTCCTCGAGCTGCACCAGCATCGCCTCGACCTGCACCCGCTGGGCCTCGAGCTGGCGGCGGATGGCGCTGAGCTGGTCACCCGAGGGGGAGAACGTGTCGACCAGGTCCCGCATGAGCTTCATCTGCTCGCTGGGCATCACCCGCCCGAGCTGGGACTGCAGCGACGACAGCTGGTCGCCCGAGAGGCCGAGGCGCCCCAGCACCTGGGCGAGCGGGTTGGTCGCGTCGTCGGCCACGGGACGACCGTACCGTGGCAACCTGTGGGCGTGCCCGTGATCGGCTTCGACCACCTCGTCATCAACGCCGCCGACGCCCGCCGCTCGCTCGACTTCTACGTCGGCACCCTCGGCCTGGCCCCCGAGCGGGTCGACGAGTGGGAGGCCGGCACGGCGCCGTTCCCCAGCGTGCGGGTCGACGCGACGACCGTGATCGACATCATGGAGCTGGACCGGGCGGGCGAGAACATCGACCACCTCTGCCTGGTCGTGGACGACGACATCGACGCCCTCGCCGCCCGCCCCGACCTGGAGATCCTGGTGGGTCCCGTGGACCGCTGGGGCGCCCAGGGCACGGCGCGCTCGGTGTACCTCCGGGACCCCGACGGCAACCTGGTCGAGCTCCGTCGCTACCCGAGCTGAGTGCTACAGTCTCCCGCTCGCACGGGCGTATAGCTCAGCTGGCTAGAGCGCACGCTTCACACGCGTGAGGTCACAGGTTCAAGTCCTGTTACGCCCACCACGGGGCCCCTGCGGGGGCCTCGTTCCGCGTCCGGGCTCAGCTGGGGACGGAGCCGAACGCGGCCGTGGGGTAGAGCTCGGTGGCCGCGATCTGGGCGGGGTCGACGTTGGCGAGCAGGTCGATCTCGGCCGGCGTGGGCACGCCCGGCTCGAGCCGCTCCACGAAGGCGTCGTAGCCGCCGATGATGCGCCCGTCGGCCGCGCGGTAGACGGCGGTGATGCCGACGTCGGTCAGGACCTCGTCGAAGTCCGACTCGATGAGGAAGGTGGTGCGCACGCCGCTGAACTCGGCTTCGCCGGTCTGCACCTCGGTGATCGAGAACCCACCCTCCATCGGCCCGGTCTGGCGCCAGCGGGCCACGTCCACCTGCACGTCGAGGGCGGTCACCGGCACGGTGGGGGCGTCGAAGAACAGGTTGGCCACCGCCACGGACTGGCCGGGCAGCACCACCTCGACGAAGCCGTCGTCGGCGCCCACCTCGGAGCCGGACTCGTCGAGGAAGGCCACCGACACCTGCACGCCCTGGGCCAGCCAGTCCTCGTGGGGGTTCTGCAGCACCACGGCGAAGGTGCCCTCGCGGCGGGACTCGTCGAAGCGGTCGGGCACGATCGTGATGCCCTGGTCGGCGAGCTGCAGGCCGGCGTCGGGGCCGGGCGGCAGCGTGACGTCAGAGGTCAGGTCCTCCAGGCTCGGGGTGTCCGAGTCGAGGACCGACGCCCTGTCGTCACCGGAGCCGGGCCGGCCATCCGTGGCCGTGTCCTCGTCGGCCGAGCCGGAGATGAGGGCGCGTGCACCGAGGAACGCGAGCCCGGCGACGGCCAGGACGACGAGGAGCGCGACGAGCGGCGACCAGTTCCGGCGGGGCTCCACGGCCTCGTCGCGCTCCTCGCCGGTCCAGCGGTCCAGCAGCCGCTCGGACTCGGGGTCCCCGCTGTGCTCGGTGAAGGGGCCCGCCCCGCCCACCAGGTCCTCGGCCCCGGCCAGCGGTGCACCGGGCGCCAGGATCCCGGCGAAGGGGTCCTCGTCCTCGACCTCGTCCTGGTCCTCGTCCCGGACCGGGGACTCCTCCCGGATGCGTCGCGCGGCCCGGAGCTGCTCGGCGCGGGAGCGGAGCCGGGCGAGGGTCTCGTCCGACGGACCGTCCCCCTGCGTGCGCTCGTCCCCAGGCATCGGTCGATCGGCGGTCAGGAGAGGGTGGTCTCCAACCGCGCCAACGCATCCTCCTCCTCGATGTCCAGCGCGAAGGCGAGCTCGGACACCAGGACCTGGCGGGCCTTGACGAACATGGACTTCTCGCCGGCGGACAGGCCCTTGTCGGCTTCGCGCAGGGCCAGGTTCCGGACGACCTCGGCCACCTGGTACACGTCGCCGGACTTCAGCTTCTCCTGGTGGTTCTTGAACCGCCGGGACCAGTTGGTGGGCTCGCGCACGTCCTTCTTGGCCAGCACCTCGAAGACGTCCTCGACGTCCTCGTCGGAGATCGGGTAGCGCATGCCGATCTCCTCGGCGCGGTCGGAGGGCACCTTCAAGGTGAGCTCGCCGTGCGTCATGCGCAGGACGAAGAACTCCTTCTCCTCCCCGAAGCTCTCCATCACCTCGGTCTTCTCGATGACGGCGGCCCCGTGGTGGGGGTACACGACCTTGTCGCCGACCTTGAACGTCACGCTTGCACTCCTAGAAGCCGTCGCCGGGAGGCGGAACCGAGCAGCGGATCCTATTGGCTGCCACCGGAAGTCCAGCCACCAGCGGGTTCAGGCCTCGACCACGACCTCGACCGGCACCGGCGCCAGGGGTGGCGGGGCGTCCGGGCGGATCTCGACGTAGACGTACGCGGCCAGCCGGCACGGCACCCCGCCGAGGCAGGGGTTGCCCTCCGCGGCGGACGGGACCGTGAGGCGGGCCCGGGTGCCGCCGGGCACCCACTCGAGCTCGACCATGGCGCCCGCGCACATCTCGGGACCGCACAGCAGCAGCTCGAGGCCGCCGTTCGGGTCGGTGCCGGGCACGGAGGCCTCGATGCGGTCGCCGGGGCGGTACGGGCCCTCGGAGTGCACCTCGAGCACGGGCCGGTCCCGCTCGACCGGCCCGTCACGGAAGGCCAGGGCCACGGCGGGGACGCTGCGGCCGCTGGACGACTCGCCCCAGACCTGCAGGTGGCAGGCCACCACCGCGCAGTCGACGTCGCGGCCGACGGTGGCGGCGTCCCACATCGGGGCCGAGAACACGCGCCACAGCCGCAGGTCGAAGGTGGCCGACCCGTCGGCGCCCACGGTGGCGGGGGAGGAGACGGAGCCAGGGGTGGCGTCCGCGCACATCGACCCGTCGGCGGTGCACACGGCGGTCCCGACGCCGCTGTCCGGGCGGAGCCCGTCGACGCGCACGGTGACCCGCTGGCCGTCGTCGTAGGGCCCGTCGTCCTCGATGGTCGCCGACGGCGGGGCCGGCAGGGGAGCCGAGGGGTCGAAGTCGATGAGCACCCCGCCGGACTGGTCGTAGTCGGAGATCATGCCCATGCCGATGAGGCAGCGCTGCGCCTCCGATGCGCAGTCGACCTCCTGGCCGTCGAGCAGGACGAGGCGGCTGACCTGGAACTCCACGGAGGCGACGCCGTCGGCGTCCGCCGTGGTCTGGGCGAAGCGGCCCAGGTTGCAGGCGTCGACGCCACGGGCGCCGTGGTCGCGGCCCGCCTCCTTCGTGCACATGACCACCCCGACGGACTCGCCGGGCGGGAAGCCGGTGCCGGTGACCTGGACCGTCTGGCCGTCGAGCAGCCCGGCGGACGGCTCGGCCTTCACCGGCAGCCCGACGGAGTCCTTGCCGTCGAGCGGAGCGCCCAGCGCGAGCGGTGCCGGGAACGACGCGTCGCGACGGTCCGGATCGGTGGGCACGGTGGTCGAGGTGGTCTGGTCGGCGTCCTCGTCGATCGCGACCTCGGCGTCGTCGCCGGGGACGAGCACGGCCACGGCCAGGGCGAGCGCAGCCACCACGGCGAGGGCCACCAGCGCAGCCCGGCCGCGAGGTGCACCCGGCTCGATCGGCCCGCTCGCCGGTGCCAGGTCGATGACCTGCTCGGTCTCGTTCGCTGCCATGTCGTACCTCCGCCCGCGATCCCCGCAGGAGCAGTGAACCACAGGTGCCGGGCCTCCCGGGCTAGAACTTCTCGCCATGGCCGACGCGCTCGACGGACCGCTGACCCCGATCCAGCAGCGCGTGCTGGGCGCACTGGCCGAGAAGGCCGCGACGGTGCCCGACACCTACCCGATGACGATGCGCGGGCTGCAGACGGCGTGCAACCAGAAGAACAACCGCGAGCCGGTCACCGAGCACACCGAGGCCGAGCTCCAGGCGACGCTCGACGAGCTCAAGGCCCGCCACCTCGTCCGCTTCGTGTACGCCAGCCACGGCGCCCGCAGCACCAAGTTCCGCCACGTCCTCGACGAGCAGCTCGGCCTCGACGCCGCCGAGCTGGCGCTCGTCACCGTGCTGCTCCTGCGCGGGCCCCAGACCCTCAACGAGCTCCGCACCCGGAGCGAGCGAGCCCATGCGTTCGGGTCCAACGACGAGGTGGCCGCCGTGCTCGAGGGGCTGGCGGCCCGCACCGAGCCCGTGGTCGTCCACCTGCCCCGCCAGCCCGGCCAGAAGGAGAGCCGCTGGGCCCACCTGCTCGGCGACAGCCCCGACCAGCGAGAACCGGCACCGGCACCGGCACCGGCACCGGGACCGACGGGTGTCACGCCGCCGCCGGCAGGGCTCGAGGCCCGGGTCGCCGAACTGGAGGAGCGGGTGGCCGCCCTCGAAGCGCTGCTCACCGATCCAGACCACACCACCGAGGAGACCCCCCCGACATGATCCAGT
>Ga0208490_100868_pt1 | contig 14309 bp, 15 predicted proteins | sample SubbioAug_CSWold_FD_184818 | JGI IMG/M metagenome (GOLD analysis project Ga0208490, IMG submission 184818) | Serpentinite rock and fluid subsurface biosphere microbial communities from McLaughlin Reserve, California, USA - CR11Aug_CSWold (SPAdes) | ecosystem: Environmental > Terrestrial > Deep...
GCCGAGCTCGTTCAGCGGTCCTGCCATCCGGTCAACCTACGCGCCCCTCGGCCCCCGCCGGCTCGGTCCGGGGCACGTCCCGGCGTGCCCCGGCCGGGTTCGGCCCCGCACTAGGTTCCCGGCCATGGTGCCCTCGCCGCCGGGCCTCGCGTTCGGTCTGCGCTTCGATCTGCGCAACCCCGGCTTCGCGGGCACGTCGATGCCCGACCGGTACGCCGCCGCCCTCGAGATGACGGAGTGGGCCGACCGCCTCGGTGGCACCTACGTGAGCCTGGCCGAGCACCACGGCTCCGAGGACGGCTACGTGCCCAGCCCCCTCGTGCTCCTGTCGGCGATGGCCGCCCGCACCACGAGCGCCCACCTGGCGGTGGCCGCGCTCATCGCTCCGTTCTACGACCCGCTGCGGCTGGCGGAGGACATGCTGGTGCTCGACAACCTCAGCCGGGGGCGGGTCAGCCTCGTCATCGGGGCGGGCTACGTGCCCGAGGAGTTCGAGATGTACGGGGTGCCGATGACCGAGCGGGTCCGGCGGGTGGTCGAGGTGGTCGAGACGCTCCAGGGGGCCTTCTCCGGGGAGCCCTTCGAGTACCGGGGGCGGACCGTCCACCTCACCCCTGGTCCGCACAGCGAGCGGTTCCGGATCTCGCTCGGGGGGAGCTCCGCGGGCGCAGGTCGCCGGGCGGCGCGCCTCGGCCTCGGGTTCGTCCCGTCCTCCGAGGCGGCCTGGGACGCCTACCGCGCCGAGCGCATCGAGCGGGGCCGGCGAGACCCCGGGCCCATGGTGGTGGGACCTGCCCCGCAGGTGTTCCTCGCCAGGGACCCGGATCAGGGCTGGGCCGAGATGGGGCCCTACCTGCTCCACGAGAGCAACTCCTACGGGGAGCTGCGCGAGCGTGGCGACGTCGACACGCCCTACCGCACGATGGCCGACCTCGACGACCTGCGGGCCTCGGGGAGCTACCTGGTCCTCCGCCCCGAGGAGTACGTCGCCCGCATCGAGGCCGACCCTGCCTCGTTCCCGCTCCTGCACCCCTTGTGCGGGGGCATGCCCGTCGACCTGGCGTGGGCCAGCCTCCGGCTCTTCGAGCACGAGGTGCTCCCCGCCTTCGCCTGACCCGTTCCCGAGCACGACCGAGGAGCAGCACATGGACCCTGTGGAGCACGCGTCGACCTGCCTGCCGGCGCGCCGAGCCGGGTCGGAGCGCTGAGCGGCATGCGGGGGCTCGAGGGCACGCGCGTGGTCGTGGCCGGCAGCGCCTCGGGCATCGGGGCCGCCACCGCTCGGCGCCTGGTCGAGGAGGGGGCCAGGGTCATGTTGGCCGACATCGACGCCGAGGCCGTCGAGGCGCTGGCCGGCGAGCTCGATGCCGCCTGGTGCTGGTTCGACCTGTTCGACCCCGCGTCCATCACCGACCTGGCGGTCGCCGCCGCCGAGCGCCTGGGCGGCCTCGACGGGCTGGCCAACGTGGCTGCCGACCTCCGGCCCGACACGATCGGGCGCGACGCCGACGTCCTCGGCATGGAGGTGGACGTCTGGGACCGCACCCTCACCGCCAACCTGCGGGGCGTGGCCCTGCTGATCCAGGCCGCGCTCCCGTTGCTGCTCGAGGCGGGCGGGGGCTCCGTCGTCAACGTCAGCTCGGAGGCGGCCCGGGCCGGGGAGCGGGAGCGCCCGGCGTACGCGGCTTCGAAGGCCGGGCTGGAGGCGCTCACCCGCCACGTCGCCACGAGGTGGGGCCGCAACGGCGTGCGTTGCAACGCCGTCGCCCCCGGCGCGGTCCTGACCGACAAGCTGCGAGAGAACCTCGACGAGGCCACCCTCGGCTTCATGCTGAAGCAGCACCGCCTCCCTCGACTGGGCGCCCCCGAGGACATCGCCGCCGCGATCGCGTTCCTGCTCTCCGACGACGCCGCGTGGGTCACCGGGCAGGTCTGGGGCGTGAACGGCGGTGCCGGCTTCCGAGCGTGACCCGGTACCGTCACCGGTGATGTCGGGGAACCGCTGGCTGCAGAAGATCGCCGAGCGGGCGGACCACTCCCAGTGGTACATCGAGCGCTTCCGGGCGATGGCCGCCGAGGGGGCCGACCTCGACGGGGAGGCCCGGCTCATCGACGCCATGGCCTCCCGTGGGGCGCGCATCCTCGACGCCGGCTGCGGCCCGGGCCGCACCGGCGGCTATCTGCACCGGGCCGGGCACGTCGTCGTCGGCGTGGACCTCGACCCCGCGCTCATCGCGGCCGCGGAGGAGGACCATCCTGGCCCCACGTGGTTGGCCGGCGACCTCTCCGAGCTCGATCTCCCGGCTCGGGGGATCCCCGAGCCCTTCGAGCTCATCGTGTCGGCCGGCAACGTCATGGCCTTCCTCGACCCGGCCACCCGTCGGACGGTCCTGGCCCGGTTGCGCTCGCACCTCGCCGCCGACGGCCGAGCGGTCGTCGGCTTCGGTGCCGACCGCGACTACCCCTTCGAGGCGTTCTTCGAGGACGTTGAGGCAGCCGGCCTCGAGGTCCAGCAGCGCTACGCCACCTGGGACCTCCGGCCCTTCGACGACCGCTCAGGGTTCCTCGTCGCCGTCCTCGGCCACCGATCGAACGCCGGCTCGGCGGGCGCGAAGGGCTAGGGCTGGTCGGTGCTTCGCTGCGCCAGCTCGTGCACGGGACCGGCGCCGGAGCGGCGGGCCTGCACCGCGGCGAGGGTGAAGCCGAGGAGCGTCAGCGGCACCACGACCAGCGCCACCGGCCGGATGACGTTCACCGCATCGCTGTCGCCCGAGTCGAGGATCAGGAACGTCACGTAGAGGGCGTAGAACCCGACGAGCACCAGTCCCTCCCATCGGCGGATCGTGAACCCCTTCCAGATGATCGGGACGAGGACCACGGTGGCGGCCAACATCACGGGGAAGTCCACCTGGAGCGAGCTGTCGGCCACCGGGATCGGGTCCGGTGAGACGAGCCCGGTGAGCCCGAGCACGCACATCAGGTTGAACAGGTTCGACCCGACCACGTTGCCCACGGCGATGTCGCGCTGACCCCGGTAGGCGGCCAGGAGCGACGTCGCCAGCTCCGGCAGCGACGTGCCGATGGCCACCACGGTGAGGCCGATGACGAGGTCGCTCACCCCGAGGGACTCGGCGATGTCGGTGGCCGAGGCCACGAGCAGCTGCGAGCCCGCCACCAGGGTGACGAGGCCGACGAGCACGAGGCCCAGCTGCACGGGCAGCGGCTTGTCGATGACCTCGACCTCGAGCTCCTCGATCGACTCGTCGTACTCGGTGAGCACGTCCGCGCGCTCCCGTCGGGCGGCCCGGATCAGCCAGCCGGTGTAGGCGACGATCCCGGCGAAGAGCACGAGCCCGTCGAGGCGGCCGATCTCGTTGTCGAGCGAGAGCAGCAGCGCCAGCACGGACGCGCCGATGAGCAGGGGGATGTCGAGCCGGATGATCCGCTGGGTCACCACCAGCGAGGCGATCACCGCCGACCCACCCAGGATCAGCAGGGTGTTCACGATGTTGGAGCCGACGACGTTGCCGAGGGCCACGTCGCCGCTGCCGCTGAACCCGGCGCTCACGCTGACCGCCAGCTCGGGCGCGCTCGTGCCGAAGGCCACGACCGTGAGGCCGATGATGATCGGGGCGATCCCGAGGCGGGTGGCGATCGAGGCCGCCCCCCGGACGAGCAGCTCGGCGCCGACCACGAGGCACACGAGCCCGCCGGCCAGGGCGAGGAAGGTGAGGGCGTTCACCGCCGCAATCTGCCACGCCGCCGTCGCCGAGCCCGCACCCGCCTCGCATGAGAACTGAGCGATCGTTTAGTTTCGGGGGATGGCTGACCGAGCGGTGACCGACTGGCGGACCGACTTCGACCACACCGACGAGGGATGGGTGGCCGACCCCTATCCCATCTGGGAGGAGCTGCGGGAGGAGTGCCCGATCGCGCACTCCGACCGGTACGGAGGGGTGTGGCTCCCCACCCGGCACGAGGACGTGAGCGCCATCGCCAACGACACCGAGCACTTCACGTCCCGGAGCATCATCGTCACCAACCACCGCCCGCCCATGGAGCTGGCCCCGCAGGGCGTCGCCCCGCCGATCTCGTCGGACCCGCCGTACCACGCCGAGGCCCGGCGGATGCTGCTGCCGGCCTTCTCGCCGCAGAACGTGGCCAAGCTCGAGCCCTCCACCCGGGCGTACTGCGCCGAGCTGCTCGACGCCGTGCAGGGCCGGGACGTCGTCGACGCCGCCGCCGACTACGCCCAGCACATCCCGGTCCGGGTCATCGCCGACATGCTCGGCCTGCCCCAGGCCGACGGCGACGTCTTCCGAGGCTTCGTCCACGATGTGATCGAGGGCGTGGCCCGACCGCTCGAGGAGCGGGCCGAGGGGTTCCTCGCCCTCTTCGGCTACCTGCAGGGCCACATCGCCGAGCACCGCGAGCAGCCCCGGGACGATCTGATCTCGTTCCTCCTCGACGCCGAGATCGACGGCGAGAGGCTCGACGACTTCCAGGTCGCCCGCACGGTGGCGCTCTTGCTCATCGCCGGGATCGACACCACCTGGAGCGCCATCGGGGCCTCGCTGTGGCACCTGGCCCGCACCCCGGCCGACCGCGAGCGCCTCGTATCCGAGCCAGCGCTGATGCCGACGGCGGTGGAGGAGCTGCTCCGGGCGTACGCCCCGGTCACGATGGCTCGCCTCGTCAAGGAGGACGTCGACTACAGGGGCTGTCCGATGAAGGCTGAGGAGTGGGTGCTCCTGTCGTTCCCGTCGGCCAACCGCGACCCCCGCTTCTTCGACCGGGCCGACGACGTCATCCTCGACCGCCAGCCCAACCGCCATGCCGCCTTCGGCCTCGGCGTGCACCGCTGCGCCGGCTCCCACCTGGCCCGCATGGAGATCAAGGTGGCCCTCGAGGAGTGGCTTCGGGTGTTCCCGACCTTCTCGCTGGCCGACCCCGACGCCGTGCGCTGGTCGGCCGGCCAGGTCCGCGGCCCTCGCCTGCTGCCGCTGAGGGTCGACGCGTGAGGATCGTCCTCGACCCCGACCGCTGCCAGGGCCACGGCCGCTGCTACGCGCTGGCCCCAGCGCTCTTCGGCTGCGACGACGAGGGCTACGCCGTGCTCCTGGTCGAGGGGGATCTCGACCCGGCCGCCGAGGGCGACGCCCAGCTGGCCGTCGACAGCTGCCCGGAGTACGCCATCGCCTTGGAGCCGTAGGGGTGGGCCGGATCGCCGGCGTCACCGCCGAGGAGACCCGCCAGCGGCTGCTCGACGCGGCGGCCGGTGTGTTCGCGGCCAAGGGCTACGACGGCGCCGGCGTGGCCGAGATCGCCACGGCGGCCGGCGTCAGCCCCGGCGCCATCTACTCCCACTTCCCGTCCAAGGCCGAGCTCTACTCGGCCACCCTCCACGCCCACGGGGCCGAGGAGATCGAGCGGCTCCTGGCCATCGGCTCCGGGCAGGAGGCCCTCGCCACCATCGGCCAGCGCGGGATCGCGCTCGGCCACCGCCAGCCCGAGGAGGGCTCGCTCCTGGTCGGCGCCATCGTGGCCGCCCGGCGCCACCCCGAGGTGCGCGACGTGCTCCGCCGCGAGTTCGGCGAGCGCGAGCAGCGCTTCAGCCGGCTCATCACCGCCGGTCAGCTCGACGGCACGATCACCCCGGACATCAGTGCGTCGGCCGCCTCCCGCTTCGTGACGATGCTCGTCCTCGGCTCGCTGCTCGTCGCCGCCATGGACCTCCCCACCGTCGAAGAGGACGACTGGGCGGGCCTCATCGACGACCTCGTCGGCCGCTTCCTCGCTACCGATCGGCAGCCCCGGACCTAGCGCTCGACCGAGCGGCCGAGGCAGGAGAGGGCGGGGCTGCTCGTCGGTCAGGCCGTCAGCGCGGTGAGCTGCTGCACGTAGGAGCCCATGTCGAAGTAGTCGCGCCACAGCGCGATGCGGTCGTGGTCGTCGACCCGGAAGAACCCGGCGACGGGCAGCTCGAGCCAGCCGTCGCCGATCTGGAACCGGTCGATGCGCTCGTTGATCACCGTGCGGACGACGGTCCACTGCTCCAGGACGCGCCACTCGACCGCGGTCGCCGGGGCCAGGAAGCCGTGCAGGGTCTGGGCCACCGCGTCCCGCCCGGCGATCGGCTGGATCGGGACGTTCTCGTAGGAGATGTCGTCGCTCACGAACGCCATGGCCGCGTCGACGTCGAGGGCCTCGAGGGCGGCGATGAACCGGTTCACGACCTCGTCGGGTGCCATCGGGCCACGCTACGCGTCAGCGGTGCTCGGGGTTGGGGAAGTCGAACCGGCAGCCGGCGTCCCAGGCGGCCCGCTGGTTGCCGTGGGCGGGGAACCCTCCGGCCTCGCGGAGGAGGTGGGCCAGGTGCATGAGGTTCCACGCCATGAACGTGGTGTTGCGGTTGGTGAAGTCGTTCTCGGGCCCGCCCGAGCCCGGATCGAGGTAGGAGGGACCGGGCCCTGCTTCGCCCAGCCAGGCGGCGTCGGCCTGCGGCGGGATCGAGAACCCGAGGTGCTGGAGGGAGTAGAGGACGTTCATGGCGCAGTGCTTGGCGCCGTCCTCGTTGCCCGTCACCAGGCAGCCGCCGACGCGGCCGTAGTAGGCGTACTGGCCGGCGTCGTTGAGCAGGGCGGAGGAGCCGTAGAGGCGCTCGACGACCCGGGTGCACACCGAGGACTTCTCGCCCAGCCAGATCGGCGTCATCAGCACCAAGATGTCGGCCGCCATGACCTTGGCGTAGAGCTCCGGCCACGCGTCGGTGGCGGCTCCGTGCTCGGTCATGTCCGGCTGCACCCCGGGCGGAAGGTCCCAGTCGACCGCTCGCACCATCTCCACCGAGACCCCGTTGGCCTCCATGACGGCGATGGCGATGCGGGCCAGGCCCTCGGTGTGAGACGGCTCCGGCGAGGGCTTGAGCGTGCAGCTGACGAACAGTGCGGACAGGCCGCTGAAGTCGTAGGGGTTGTCGTCGCAGAGCTGTTGTTGACGGTCGTCGAGGGTCACACGGTCCTCCTGGGGTCAGGGCAGCACGGTCGGGTGCGGACGGACCCAAGCGAACCAGAACGCGTCGACCCGCTCCACCGCCAGCCTGGCCCTGGAGGTGCCGGGAGCGGGACCCGTTGACGACCCTGGCTCGGCACGTCAAAGTATCGGACGATACTTTTGTTGCGGAGGAGCGGGATGGTTCGGTCCGGAGATCAGGGGTGGGAGGACGCCGCGAGGACGCTCACGGCGGGGGAAGCCACCTCGGCCCGCCCGGGGGCTCCCTTCCGGCGAGGTGCGCCCAACGTCGTCGTGATCGTCCTCGACGACACCGGCTTCGCCCAGCTGGGCTGCTACGGCTCCGACATCGCCACCCCGGCCATCGACGGGCTGGCGGCGAGCGGCGTGCGCCTCACCGGCTTCCACACCACCGCCGTCTGCTCGCCGACCCGCGCCTGCCTGCTGACCGGGCGCAACCACCACCGCGTCGGGATGGGCATGCTGCCGGACCTGCCGATGGGCTTCCCGGGCTACGACGCCCGCATCCCCGACGAGGCCGGCACGCTGGCGCAGATCCTGCGGGCCGAGGGCTACGCCACCTTCGCGGTCGGCAAGTGGCACCTGACCCCCAGGGACGAGCGGTCCCCGTCGGGCCCGTTCGACCGCTGGCCCCTCGGCAAGGGCTTCGAGCACTACTACGGGTTCCTCGGCGGCGATGCGAACCACTGGGCCCCCGAGCTGGTCCGCGACAACGCCTACGTCGATCCGCCCCGCACCCCCGACGAGGGCTACCACCTGAGCGAGGACCTGGCCGACGAGACGATCGTCCGGCTGCGCGAGCTGCGGCGCAACCAGCCCGAGCGGCCGTTCCTGGTCTGGCTCGCCCTCGGCGCCACCCACGCGCCGCACCACGTGAGCCCCGAGTGGATCGAGCCGTACGCGGGGCAGTTCGACGCCGGCTGGGACGCCTGGCGCTGGGCCACGCTGGCTCGCCAGATCGAGCTCGGCATCGTCCCGCCGGGCACGGAGCTCCCGGCGCCGTCGGCGCACGTGCCCGACTGGCACGGGCTGGCCCCCGAGCACCGGCGCCTCTACGCCCGGATGATGGAGGTCTATGCAGGGTTCCTCACCCATGCCGACGCGCAGATCGGTCGGGTGCTGGAGGCGCTCGACGAGCTCGGTGAGCGCGACGACACGGTCGTGGTTCTCCTCTCCGACAACGGCGCCTCCGGCGAGGCGGGCCCCCACGGCTCGGTCAGCGAGTTCCGGTTCGCCCAGGGCCGCGACGAGGACGTCGATCTCAACCTGCGCCTGATCGACGAGCTCGGTGGCCATCGCACCTACAACCACTACCCGTGGGGGTGGGCCGAGGCCGGCAACACCCCGGTCCGGCGCTTCAAGCGGTACACGTTCGAAGGCGGGATCCGGGATCCGCTCATCCTCTCGTGGCCCGGCGGCCTCGATGCGGCGGGTGAGATCCGGCACCAGTACTGCCACGCCGTCGACCTGCTGCCGACCGTGCTCGACCTGCTCGACGTCGAACCCCCGGCGGAGATCGCTGGGGTGCAGCAGATGACCCTCGACGGCGTGACCCTGCGCCCCATGCTCGAGTCGGCCGCCGCCCCCGACCCGCGGAGCAGCCAGTACTACGAGTGCTGGGGAAGCCGCGCCATGTACGAGGACGGCTGGAAGGTCGTCACGAACCACGTCAACCAGCTCACCCACGCCGAGCGCGACCTGATCGAGGGCAGCGACGACTTCCACGCCGACCACTGGCACCTCTTCGACACCCGAGCCGACCTGGCCGAGAACCACGACGTCGGCGACGAGCACCCCGAGGTCCGGGACCGGCTGATCGCCCGCTGGTACGAGGAGGCCGAACGCAACGGGGTGCTGCCCCTCAGCGACGGGGTCATGGACCGCCTGGCCCACCTGTTCCTCCCGTGGCCGACGGGAGCCTCCCGGGTCGAGCTGCGCCCGGGCGAGCGGGTGTTCGAGGACAACACCCCCACCCTCTGCAACGGGTTCACGATCACCGCCCACCTCGGCGCACCGCTCGAAGCCGGCGCGATCGGGGTGCTCGCCGAGCAGGGCGACCACAACGGCGGCTGGGTGTGGCACGTGGTGGACGGCGAGCTCCGGTTCGCAGTCAGCTTCGTGAGCGAGCACGTGACCGAGGTGGCTGTCCCGGTGCCGGTGGGCGCCATCGCGCTGCAGGTCGTCGGCCGACCCGCCGGCGGCGAGGTGGAGCTCGCGGTCGTGGGCGACGAGCAGGTCCTGGGTCATGGCCGGCTGCCGCACGAGTGGCCGGGCCTCTGGACGCCGAGCTCGGCGGCCTCGCTCCTGGCCGGGATCGGGAGACCGCTCCCGGTCTGCGACGGCTACGACCCGACGGTCGCGTTCAGCGGCAGGCTCGACCGCCTGGTCGTGGAAGCCGACGGCGGTGCGGCCTTCGCGGACCTTGCTCACCAGGTCGACACGGCCTTCCGGAACCAGTGACCGCCACCCGAGGGGCCAGCTCGACCGGTGTCGGCCGGCCATCGTCGAGGGGGCGACGCCGCCCGGGACGCCCGGCGAACTCCTCCACCGATGAGACGGTGGTCGCCGTGCTGACGGCGGCGCGGCGCCAGTTCGCCGCCCACGGCTATGCCGGGACCTCCAACCGGACCGTCGCCGACGCCGCCGGGCTGGCCCACACCGCCATCTACAACCACTTCGGGTCCAAGGCCCGCCTCTTCACCGCCGTGTTCGTCGACGTGCAGGACCGGCTCGTCGCCGAGCTGGATCGATCGGCCCGGGCCCGCCCGAGCGGACCCCCGCTGCCGGGGGCCCTGCTCGACGCCATCGAGGCGCTGCGGGCGGCGGACCCCAGCTACGTCGAGTTCCTGGCCTCGATGTACGTCGAGGTGCGCAGGCACCCCGAGCTCCGCCGGATCTTCCAGGGTGGAGAGCCGTTCCCGATCCTCGACACGCTCCGCCGCCTCGCCGCCCACCCGGGTGCCACCGTGCCCGGCGCCGACGAGGAGGGTGCGATGTGGCTGTGGATCTCCTTCGCCCTCGGTCTCGCCCAGCTCGGTGCCCTGGCCGACCCCCGGGCCTTCGCCACCACCGTGGACCTGCTCCGCCGGGGCTCATCCGCTCTCCCCGCCGGCCCCGCGTCCTCCGAGGTCCAGCCGTGAACGAGGTCGTGCGGGGCACGGTGTTCCCCACCGACGTCGAGGAGCTGACCCCGCACGTCCTCGGTCCCGTGCTCGCCGAGCGGCACCCCGGCCTCGTGGTCGAGCGTGTCGACGTCGTGGCCGAGAAGCGCTGCGGGGACGGCGTCGCCTCCACCGCCGATCGGCTCGTCCTCGACCTGACCTACGGACCCGGGACCGCGGCTGGCCTGCCGCGCCGGATGGTCCTGAAGACGATGCTGGCCTCTCCCCACGCACCGGCGGCGATGTACGAGAACGAGGTCCGCTTCTACCGGGAGCTCCGGGCCGAGCTCGACCTGGAGACCCCCGCGGCCTACGGGAGCAGCTTCGACCCGGCCAGCGGGCGCTTCGGGCTCCTGCTGGAGGACCTCGGCGAGCGCGGGGCACGGTTCCCGTCGGCTCTCGACCCCGTCAGCGTCGACGAGGTGCGGTCGATCCTCGGCCACCTCGCCACCCTCCACGCCCGCTTCTGGGACAGCCCGCGCTTCGAGCGCGACCTGGCGTGGGTGGGCACGCCCCTGACGGGCGGCATGGCCGACGTGTTCCAGGGCATCGGGCTCGAGCTCATCGAGGACCAGGTGGCTCGGCACCCGTTCAAGGGCGAGCTCATCGCCCCGCTCGGCCGCAGCCTGTCCGAGATGTGGGACCTGCTGTGGCGGGTCCAGCGCCGGCACACGGAGGCTCCGACCACGCTCCTGCACGGCGACACCCACCTGGGCAACACCTACCTGCTGCCCGGGGGGCGCGGTGGGCTGCTCGACTGGCAGCTGATGATGCGGGGCAGCTGGGCCCACGACGTCGTGTACCTCCTCGTCACCGCGCTCCCGCCCGAGGTGCGCCGGGCCCACCAGCACGACCTGCTCGGCGAGTACCTGGGGCGCCTCGCCGCCGCCGGCGTGCCCGACGCTCCATCCCCGACCGCCGCCTTCGACCAGCTCCGCGCCGCGGCCCTGTGGGGGCTCGTGATCGGGTGGCTCATCTGCCCGCCGGAGAACTACGGCGAGCCGATCACCGAGGCGAACATCGCCCGGGCCGTGGGGGCGGTGCAGGACCTCGAGACCTTCGACGCCATCGAGAGGACAGCATGACGGAGGACCCACGAGAACCCTCCCGGGACGGGGCCGTGCTCGACTCGGGTCGGGTGGCAGACCACCTGGCCATCCAGGACCTGGCGACCGCATACGCGCACGCCGTCGACGACGGCGACTGGGACCGGTGGGAGGCGCTGTTCACCCCCGACGCCCGCATCGACTACACCGCCGCCGGCGGCATCGCCGGCACGCCCGCCGAGCTCCGGGCGTGGATGCCTGGCGCCATGGCGGTCTTCACCTTCTCCCTGCACACCACCGCCACCCACGAGATCCGCTTCACCGGGCCGGACACCGCGAGAGGCCGGGTTCACGTGTTCAACCGCAACGGCGTGGTGTGGGACGGCGAGCCGGAGGTCTTCGACGTGTCCGCGATCTACCACGACACCTATCGGCGGGTCGGCGACGCCTGGCGGATCGCCGGCCGCGTCGAGCAGACGCTGTGCCTCACCGGCGGAGGCTTCGCCGACGCGGTCCGAGCGTCGATGCCCAGCTAGGAGCCTCACCTCCAGGTCATCGCCACCTCGGCGAGGGTCACGCCGCGGTGCTGCGCCAGGCGCTCGGCCTCGGCGTCGACAGCGTCCTGCAGCGGCCGGGGAAGGCGCGCCCAGGGCTCGACGTTGACCGTGAGCCGCTTGCCGGTCGTGCGGGGGCGCCACGTGCCGACGACCTCGCCGTCGACGACGACGGCGCCGGGTCGGCCCAGCACCGGCCACAGGCCCTTGGCGCGGGTCGGGTCGTCCACCAGGAGCCACCGGTCGCGGGCCTGGAGGTAGGGGTCGTAGGGCCCGAGCAGCCGGACCGCCCCGGTCGGCGCCGCGGCCTGCACCGCGTCGAGGTCCTCGGCCAGCACCCACCCGCTCGCCTCCCCGCCGGCGCCCGCGATGGCCACCTCGACGGCGTCGTCCGGCCAGCGGACCTTGACCTCCTTGACCGGCGCGTCGACATGGCCGGCCACGTCCTTCGGACCGGCGCCGGGGTAGAAGCGGAGGTGGCCCCGGACCACGTCGAGGTGGGCGGGGGCATCGTCGCCGAGGCGGCCCAGGAGGTTGGGTCGGAGACGGGGGATCCGGCGCAGGACGGGCGGCGAGGTGCCCGGCTCCAGCTCGAGCCCGGCCTGCAGGGCAGCCAGGCGGAACGGCTGCTCGTAGGCGTGGATGGCCTGGCACGGGCGGCACCAGCGGAGGTACGGCTCGTCGAGCACCTCGGTCAGCCGGCGGGACAGCTCGCCCTTCACGGTGGGTCGCTCGACGATGGCGCGCGCCTGCTCGGCGACCGTGCGCAGCGCGTCGAGCACCGGGATGCCAGCCGCCTTCAGCGGCCTGGACGCATCGAAGACCCGCTTGGCGGCGTCGGCCTCGGACCAGGGGGCGGTGGCGACGGCGACACCGGCTGCGTCGGTCCGCCGGTAGGCGTGCGGCGCTCCCCGGAGCGTCCAGGCGTAGACGAGGTCGCCCTCGGCGGCTGGGGGCGCGCCTCGGATGGCCAGCGCCCACGGCGCGCCGTCGCCACCGGTGTCCTGCACCCCCTGGTCGAGCAACCCGAGCTCGGTGCAGGACGCGAGCTCTCCAGGGCTCCGGTGCAGGTCGTGGCGCTGGAAGCGCGCCAGCAGCAGCTGGTCCCGAGCGATGGCCTCCACGTCGCCCAGCCTGCCTGCCCGACGCTGACAGGCGGTGTCAGGTGCTGGCGGTGGGCCCTTCCTGCGGACGGTGGGTCCTGCCTGCGGACGGTGGGTCAGGCCTCGGCGGTCTGGGAAGCCGGCACCGCGCAGGCCAGCTGGTTGGCAAGGCGGGTGTCGAGCGCCCAGACCAACAGCCCGACGGCGGCCACCTGCAGGAGCGGCTGGGCCGGCTCGAACCAGGTGAGCGCTCCGGAGCTGCCCAGGGCGAGCAGCACCAGCTTGTTGCAGACCGGGCAGCCGACGGCGAAGTAGGTGAGGAAGCCGGCCACCGCCCCCCGGCGCGTGGGCGTGTCGACCCGCTCGTCGGTCTCGGGATCGGTCGCCTCGGAACGGGGCTGGTCGGTCACGTAGGTGGCCGCCAGCAGCCCGACGAGGACGGCGGTGACGAGCAGCGACGGCCACGACCACCACGTCGGCGCGATCTCCCGACCGAAGACCGGGTTGGGCACGAGGTCGGTCGGGATGCCCACCGCGAGGGCGTAGATGACAGCGGCGCCCACCACGGCCGCCCAGCGGCGAGCGGACCAGGAGGCGACGGAGGCCCAGCGGTCTGTCATCGGTGGGCGTCCGCCTCGTTCGCTCGGGTCGGGTCGGCCATCGCTGCCTCCAGGGTCGGAGCGCCCAACCTACCGACGCCGTCCCTCGATCCGGCCGCGGGACGAGATCACGCATGCGACCCCGGTCGGGGACCGCCGGGCCCCGGCATCGATGCGCCGCGTCGTGCGTCAGCGGGCGAGGATGGTGGGCATGGCCGACCCCTCGAGCCCAGCCGTCGGCCCCTCGGGCGTCCACCCGGCCGGGGTCCGGCTCGGGCTGCAGGAGAACCTGCCGCAGTTCCTGCTCCTCGTCGCCGTGAACGCCCTCGTCGGCGGGATGGTCGGCCAGGAGCGGACCGTGCTGCCCCTCCTCGCCGAGGAGGAGTTCGGCCTCACCGCGCTGACCTCGACGCTCACGTTCATCGTGGCCTTCGGCATCGTGAAGGCGGCCACGAACCTCTTCGCCGGCATGCTCTCGGACCGCTTCGGTCGCAAGCCCGTGCTGGTGGTCGGCTGGCTGATCGGCATCCCGGTGCCGCTGCTGCTCATCTGGGCGCCCACCTGGGGCTGGGTCGTGTTCGCCAACGTCCTGCTCGGGGTGAACCAGGGGCTCACGTGGTCGACCACGATCATCATGAAGATCGACCTGGTGGGCCCGGCTCAGCGGGGTCTGGCCATGGGCTTCAACGAGGCGGCCGGCTACGCCGCCGTGGCCCTCACCGCCGTGGCCACCGGGTTCATCGCATCGCACTGGGGGCTGCGCCCCGAGCCCTTCTACCTCGGCCTCGCCTTCGTGGCCCTCGGGCTCGGCCTG
>Ga0208490_100869_pt1 | contig 14309 bp, 11 predicted proteins | sample SubbioAug_CSWold_FD_184818 | JGI IMG/M metagenome (GOLD analysis project Ga0208490, IMG submission 184818) | Serpentinite rock and fluid subsurface biosphere microbial communities from McLaughlin Reserve, California, USA - CR11Aug_CSWold (SPAdes) | ecosystem: Environmental > Terrestrial > Deep...
AGCAGCGTGCGCGGCGCGGTGGCGGAAATCGTTCGACGGGTCGAACGTCCCGCGCAGGCGATGTTCGTCGAAGGCTGCGCCCAGCGCCGCAACGTGCTGGTCCATCTCGTCGGCAGGATCGCGCATGTCGATATCCGTCTCGCGCAAAGCCGCATCGCGCCCGGTCCTCCAGCGCCTGAACCGAGCAAACCAACTTCGGCGCTCGGGCTTGCCCGCATTGCCCGCGGGAGCCTGGACCGCGGCCTCGGTCTGGTCGTCCTCGCGCCACTCCTCCTCGTCGGAGCGCTGTGTCGCCGCCTGCGCGGTGAGTGCGCGCCCGGGCCGCAATGCCTCCCCGAATGCGAGTTCGCCGACGATGACCCAGCCGGCCGTGAGGAAAACGGCAGCCAGCGTCACGAGCAGGATCGTCGGTCCCTTGCGGGGAAACGACGGCTCCTGCGCCACGACCGCATGCGAGACGACGCGCGCGTCCGGAAGCGTCGCGTTCCCCGAGCCGCGCGCGACGGCTTCGCGGTAGCGCGCGAGATAGGCCTCGAGCTGCTCGCGCTCCGCTCGCGCCTCGCGTTCGAACGCGCGCAGCCGGACCTCGTTCTCGTTGGCCTGCGCAGCCACACGCATCTGCGCCTCGAGCGCGGCCTCGAGCGATTCGACACGGGCTCCGGCGAGACGCGCATCGTTCTCAAGAATGCGAACCGTCCGCTCGGCGGCAGCCGTGATCTGGCCATCGAGATCGTTCAGCTGCGCCCGCAGTTCCAGAATGCGCGGATGCGCCGGCAGAAGCGTCCGCTGTTCGAGGGCCATCTGCGAGCGCAGGGCGATGCGTTGCTCGGTCAGGCGCTGGATCAGGTCGTTGTTGGCGACGTCAGGGATTTCGAATGCCCGCCCGCCTGAGATCATGTCGCTGATCAGTCTCGCCCGCGCCTGCGAATCGGATTGGGCCGAGCGCGCCTGCGCCAGCTGGGTGTTGATGTCGCTCAGCTGCTGCGACGTGATGGTGGCGTTGTTTCCGCCCACAAGGAGACCCGACCGGGCGCGGAACTCCTCGACCGCTGCCTCGGCCGTACTCACGCGCTCGCGCAGCTCCTCGATGCTGGTGCCGAGCCAGCTCGATGCGGCTCGCGCGGTATCGGTCTTGGCTGCTTCGAGCTGCTCGAGATAGACTTCAGCAATGGTGTTTGCGGCGCGCGCGGCGAGTTCGGGATCTGCAGAATCGAAGCGAATTGCGATGACTCGCGAACGCGTGATCGGAAACACCGTCAGCCGGGCATAGTAGTTCTTGAAAATGCGATCCTCTTCGGCGGCATCGAACCCGCCGCGCGCACCACCCAGCATCATCTGCACCCGGGCAATCGGGTCCATCGGCCCGGCGAGCGGGTCGAACTCGGCATTGCCGACGAGCCCCAGGCGACGGATCGCCTCGCGTGCAACATCGCGCGACGAGATCACCTGGACCTGGCTCGCGACCGCCTGCTCGTCGAACACACCGCCCTGCAGCTCGCGCTCGGTCAGCGTCCGGGTGAAACCACCCTCGCGGCTCTCCAGCAGGATCTGGGTTTCGCTGGCAAAACGCGGCGTCGCCAGGGTCACGAACACCGCCGCGAGCAGGCCCGCCACCAGCGCCACGCCGAGGATGAGCCGAAGACGGGACCGCAGGGCCGACAGGAGCTGCGCAAGGCCGATCACGTCGAAGCGCCCCTCCTGAGCGGGAGACGCTGCTGTTGTATCAGGCATCAAATGACTCCGTGCGCGGGCGCAAAATTCACAAATCTTGGAAAAACAATTGCATCAAGATGGTTTCCGGCAGGTTAAGGAGCGGATGAAAGCAATGGCACGCCACGTCTCGCGCATCGATAAAGTCTTCGTTAACCCTGACGCGTTAAGTCTTTTTCGTCTTGAAGCGACAATTGATGCAGAGAACGATGAACAGGCGCTCGACACTGCTTTTGATGCTTGCTGCCGTGGCCCTGCCCGGCTGCGTGACCACGGCGTCCCGCGATCGTCTCGGAGGAGAACTGGTCGCATCGGAATACACCCTGGCGTCCGGGGACAGGCTGCGCGTGATCGTTTTCGGGCAGGACAATCTTTCGAACCTCTACTCGGTGGACGGATCGGGCCGCATCACCATGCCGCTGATTGCCTCCGTGGAGGTCGCCGGCCTCACCACGCAACAGGTCGCCGACCGGGTGTCGGCACGGTTGCGCAACGGCTTCATCCGCGAGCCGCGCGTGACCGTCGAGATCGACACCTACCGCCCGTTCTACATCCTCGGCGAAGTCGCGCGCTCCGGGCAGTTCCCCTACGCCACGGGGATGACGGTCCAGACCGCGGTTGCCGTCGCCGGCGGCTTCACGCCGCGCGCCGCGCAGAGCTTCGCATCGCTCTCCCGCCAGATCGACGGGGAAATCGTGACCGCAAACGTGCCGATCCACGAGCCGGTTCGCCCCGGCGATACGATCGTCGTGAAGGAACGCTGGTTCTGAGACGCATCGTTCCGTCAGGTGGCGGCTGACGGGTAAAATGATGCGGCAAAACAAGAAGTTGGAGCGCACGAGCTGACTCTGTCAGTTTGGAAGGCGCTCTGGGACGCCTATGGCGTCGAGCGGGGCAGTTCGATGGACGCGCAGCGTCGCATTCTTCATGTGTTTCGCTCGCCGATCGGCGGGCTGTTCCGGCACGTGGTGGATCTTGCGCGCGAACAGGCCGCCCGCGGTCTCGACGTCGGCATCTTCTGCGATTCCAGCACCTCCAATGCACGCACCGAGGAAATTCTCGCGGATGTCGGACCGAGCCTGACGCTCGGGATCACACGCGTGCCGATGCGCCGCAACCCCGATCTGCGGGATCTCGCGGTCCTGCGGGATCTCGGCGCCCTGCAGCGCGAAATTCGTGCTGACGTGCTGCACGGGCACGGCGCCAAGGGCGGTGCCTATGCGCGCATTCTCGGCGACAATGCGCGCTGCGGGGCCGTGCGCGCCTACACCCCGCACGGCGGCAGCTTTCACTTCAAGGCCGGAAACCTGCATCATCACGTCTATTCCGGCATCGAGCGACGGCTGGCGCGCCGCACCGACGTCTTCCTGTTCGAAAGCCGCTATGTCGCCGAGTGCTTCGAGGAGGCCATCGGCCCCCCGCCGCGCCCCGCCTTCGTGGTGCACAACGGTCTGCACGATCGGGAATTCGACCCGCTCGTTTACGATACCGAGCGGTTCGACCTGCTCTATATCGGCGAAATGCTCTTCGCCAAGGGCGTCGACAGTCTCCTCGAAGCCCTCGCAATCCTCAGCCGCGAAAGCGGACGCCGCTTCTCCCTCCTCGCGGTCGGATCAGGCCCCGACAAGCAGCGCCTGATCGCGCTTGCGGCGGAGTGCGGGGTCGCGGAGCAGGTCGTGTTCGAGGATGCGCAGCCGATCAGGCGGGCTCTGGCGCGGACGCGGCTGATGGTGATGCCGTCGCGTGCGGAATCGCTGCCATATGTCCTGCTCGAGGCCGGAGCGGCGGAGCATCCGATCGTCGCCACCGATGTCGGCGGCATCCCAGAGATCCTCGAGCCGATCCGGGACGACCTCGTCGCGCCCGGTGACCCAGCTGCGCTGGCCCTGGCGATTCAAGCGAGGCTGGACGACGGCGAAGTGGCGCGGCGCGCGCGTACCGAAGCCGTGGCCCGGCACCTTCGGAGAGATTTCAGCGTCCAGCGGATGACCGACCAGGTGCTGGAGGGCTATGCGGCAGGGCGCGAAGCGGGGATGCCCGTGCGACAGATCCGTCCGGCGTTAAATCTTCCCTCATGACGCATCGTTATGCTGCTCGTGACCATGTTTCAGCGAAGGTTTCGAGCAGATCCACATGAGCGGCATCGACATCCGTGACCTCATCCAGGCGGCCGCGACGACCACGATCGACGGTGCGCAGCCGGGCTGGCGTGCGGCCGAGGATCGCACCCGCACGGCGGAGACGACGTCTGGCCTCGGCGTCTCGGGATCGATGTCGCTCATCGTCCTGATCGGCAGCGTTCGCCTGCTGGAGTTCCTGCTGGTCTCCACGATCGGCTTTGCGTCGCAGGCGCTCTATCTCGGCGGCACGACCACGCCGAGCTACCTCGCAATGACGCTGGCAATCACGCTGGGAGCGCTGCTCGCCTTCGAGATCTGCGGCGCCTATTCCATCCAGGCCTTCCGCGCGTTCTTCCGGGTCGGCTTCAAGCTCCTGACGGGATGGATTGCGGTGTTCCTGCTGGCGTTCGCGGCGATCTTCCTGTTCAAGCTCGGCGACGCATTCTCGCGCGTCTGGCTGGTGAGCTGGTTCACCGTCGGCGCCATCGGCCTCGTCACGGTGCGGCTGGGGCTCGCGGTCGTGATCGCGCGGTTCACGCGCGCCGGGAAATTCGACCGCCGGACGGCCATCGTCGGCGGCGGCCCTGCAGCCAAGGCCATGATCGAGGCGCTCGACGCGCAGAACGATACGGGCATCCGGATCGTCGGCGTCTTCGACGACAGGGGCGACGAGCGGACGGACGACGTGATCGCCGGCTATCCCAAGCTCGGCACAGTGGACGATCTCGTCGATTACGCGCGGGGGACCAAGCTCGACCTCGTGATCTTCACGGTCCCGATTTCGGCCGAGACGCGCATCCTCCAGATGCTCTCGAAGCTCTGGATCCTGCCCATCGATATCCGCCTCGCTGCCCATACCAGCCGGCTGCGGCTTCGCCCGCGGAGCTATTCCTATATCGGCAATGTCCCCGTTCTCGACGTCTTCGACAGGCCGATCGCAGATTGGGGGCTCGTCGCCAAATGGGCGTTCGACAAGTTCGCGGGGAGCCTCCTGCTGCTCCTGCTGTCACCCGTCATGCTGGCGACGGCGCTTGCCGTAAAGCTCGATTCGCGCGGCCCCGTCTTCTTCAAGCAGAAGCGGTACGGCTTCAACAACGAGCTCATCGAGGTCTACAAGTTCCGCTCCATGCACGTAGATCTGGCCGACGAGAAGGCCGCGCGGCTCGTCACGAAGGGAGATCCGCGCGTCACCCGCGTTGGGCGCTTCATCCGCAAGGCGTCGATCGACGAACTGCCGCAGCTCTTCAACGTCGTCTTCAAGGGCAATCTCTCCCTCGTCGGGCCGCGGCCTCACGCGCTCCAGGCGAAGGCCGCGGACAAGCTCTACGACAAGGTCGTCGATGGCTATTTCGCCCGGCACAAGGTAAAGCCGGGCATCACCGGGTGGGCCCAGATCAACGGCTGGCGCGGGGAGACCGATACGCAGGAAAAGATCCAGCGTCGTGTCGAACACGACATCTACTACATTGAAAACTGGTCAGTTTTCTTCGATCTGCAGATCCTCGCGATGACGCCCTTCGCGCTCTTCCAGACGGAGAACGCGTATTGACCACCGCCGCGCTCGATCCAACTGGAAGCTCGCGCATCGTCGCGCGGCGTGCGCTTTCGATGCGGGCGGAGTGGTGGATACTCTGGCTCCTGGGGCTGAGCGGCGGCGTCGTCCTGATCGAGCCCTCGCCTTATGAAGTGATGATGGCGTTCGCGTTCTGCATCCTGCTCGTGAGCGGGGCGCGGCTGCCTGTCTCCGGCATCTGCATGCTGGGACTGCTCGCGCTGTTCAATCTCGGTGGCGTCGTGAGCCTCGTCCCGTTTCTGCACGACCCTGCCGCCGTCATGTTCATCGCGGTCTCCGTCTATCTCGCCGTGACCAGCGGCTTCTTCGCCATGCTCGTCCAAGAACGGACGCAGGCGCGACTGCATGCGCTGAAATGGGGCTGCATCGCCGGCGGAACTCTCGCATCGACCGCCGGGATCCTCGGCTACTTCGACGTGGCGGGGCTGTCGGGCGTGTTCACGCTGCATGATCGCGCCTCAGGCACGTTCAAGGATCCGAACGTGCTCGGTGCATTCGTCATCCTGCCGGCGGTCCTGCTCGTCCAGGAGATCCTCACCAGCGGCCGCCTGCGCCTGCGCGCCCTCGTCCCTCTGACGTTGATCCTGTTCGGCGGGGTCTTCCTCTCCTTCTCGCGCGGCGCCTGGGGGCACTTTGCCGGCTCCACGGCGATGATGCTGGCGCTCAGCTTCCTGCTCGTCGCCGGCCCGCGCATGCGCCTGCGGATCGTCCTCCTCAGCTTCGCCGGGCTGGCCACGCTGGTCACCGCGCTCGCATTAATCCTGTCGATCGATGAAGTTTCCAGCATGTTCGCGGAGCGTGCACGGCTCTCGCAAAGCTACGACGTGGGGACGACAGGGCGTTTCGGGCGACAGCTGCTTGCGGTTCCGGAGATTCTGGATCGCCCGAACGGCTACGGGCCGCTGCAGTTCAGGCACTTCTGGGGCGAAGACCCGCACAGCGTCTATCTCAACGCCTTCTCCTCATACGGCTGGCTTGGCGGGCTGTCCTACCTGACCCTGATCAGCGCCACGATCCTGGTCGGCTGGCGAACGGTGTTGACGCCCGGGCCGGTGCAGGCCTTCGCCATCGCCCTCTGGTCGACGCTTTTCGTGCAGATTCTGATGGGGGTGATCATCGATACGGACCACTGGCGCCATTTCTACCTGATGCTCGGGCTGATCTGGGGACTGCACGCGGTTTCTGCTGCCGACAGGAAACGGGTTTTCTAAAACGGACCTGACGGTTGAAGCGATGAAGCCGCGAATCACGTTGCCGACATCACGGCGCCGACCGGGGGCCCACCGCAGCGGATCGTGAGTGGAGATTCTCCATCCGTCGCCGGTAACCCTTGTGCCGCATTGGTTCTGCGTCATGAAAAAACCCGCCGGAAAGAAACCGGCGGGTTGAGTTACTCTCGATGTTACGCCCCCACAGGCGCAACTGAAATTATGTCTCATTTAGAATCATATGCAAGAAATTTTGCAATCTGGCGGAGCATATCAAACTTCCTGTCGCGCCTTGGATGCAGAGCGGGTTTTTCCGGTCAGCTTCGCGTCCGCGAGCAACTCAGCCAGATCGATCACCTTTGCTCGCAGTTCCGGGTCGCGAATCCGGCCGAAGGACAGGATCAGGGTCCTTGCCTCCTCGCTCGCCATCGTGCGCTGCAGGATCTGGTTCTCCTGCTCTGCATCGGGCGACAGACCGGATGACGCAGCTCCATCCACGTAGAAGAACCCGACCGGCACATCGAGCGATTTCGAGATCGCGAATAGCCGGCTTGCACCGACGCGATCCGTCCCGTTCTCGTACTTCTGGACCTGCTGGTACGAAACCCCGATCGACTCGGCGAGAAATTGCTGATTGTAGCCTAGAAACAACCGCCTGGACTTGATGCGCTTGCCAATATTACGATCGACGTCATTCGGTACCTTTTTCAGTTTCTGCATACCGTTTAGTCCAGACAAGAGTAATACAACCGCTTGGGTTGCGAGATGAAGAATTCATGACCAGCGACAGCGGGCGACGTTTCGCGAGCCTCCCGATCCCCATCGGGACGACCCACGCGAGCGGCATCCCGCACGCACTGTCCGTCTCTGGATTACGCAACCGCGAACAATCCAGAAATCATATGTCATATTCCGACGCATATAAACGGTCATCGCGGGGACTTGCGCTCATATAGGTCGTATAACTATCATTAGTACAACCATTCTATGTGTCAAACAGAAATTTTGACGAAAATAGACCTTATGACGACTAAAAAGTGCACGATCATTAAATACACGCCGTAATATATACTCGTGAAAGGCCTCAATCCGGTCGCGCATGCTCGCGGCTGTTCCCGCTCACCCGGATTGTCCGTATGCAATTCGCGGTTTGGCCAGCATGAGGATGAACCGAATTGAAACAGGGTCTAACGCCCCTCTCGGACGCGCAATGCTGCTAGCGCTTCGCCGGAAACATGGTTAGCAAAATATTAGGGGACCAAGAAACACCTTGTTTCACAATGATTACAAAGAACCAGTTTTGGTTAACCCGCAGCAGGGAGATTTTGCTGAATTGTATGAACTATTCTCCTAAATTTAGTTAAAATTCTTGGCATCGCCTTTGCGGAAGTCACTACCGAGGCCGGTTCATGAAGCTTGGTGAACCAAACCTTGCAGTGATGCGTCCCAAAGAGAGAATGCGATGAAGAGCTCGACTCTCCACGAAGTTCCCGCCCGTACGAAGCAGCCTGCGAAGCTTGCGGGCCGCCGGTTTCATCCGCCCGCCGGGAGCGCCAATCTGATGACGCTCGGGCTGATGGGCAGCATGGTCGCCCTCGACGTGATCACCGCGCTCGCCGTGATGGTTGCGATCGACACCATCTATCATCTGGGCGCCTATGGCGTAACCGTCTCGCTGGCCGGCACCGGAGCGCGAGCCATCGCCTTCGCCGCAGCCTTTGCGCTCGTGCACGCCGTGCAGCATGGCTACGCGCCGACGAAGGTGCGGGCGGTGGGCCTCGGCCGGATTGGCGCCAGCTGGACGATTGCGATCTCCCTGATCCTGATCGTCGCCTTCCTCGGCAAGATCAGCGACTTCTATCCGCGTGGCTCGACATTGATCTTCCTGATGATGGGCCCGTTCGCCATCCATGCCGCCCGGCAGCGCTTTCTGCAGCGCCTCGAGCGCAACGAACGGCTGAGCGGCTTTTTCCACAGGCGCGTGCTGATAGTCGGCACGCCGGATCGGATCGCGAGGATCGAGCGGCTGATCGAGGCGCGGGGAGAGTATCATCTGGTTGCAGCGTTCAGCCTGCGCATGGAAGAGGATGGCGGGAGCGCAGAGGGCGATTTCCACGCGGCTCAGCAGGACGTTACCGAGCGCCAGCGCGAGGACATGATGCTGGCCACGTCGATGACCCGCCTGTTCAGCCCCGACGACGTGATCATCGCCCTCCCCCTCCAGGACCCAGCGCTGATCAACTGGTGCGTCGGTCGCCTTATCACGGTTCCCGCCGCAATCCACATCGCCCTCGACGAACTCTCGCCGGAGCCCTTGCTGATGCCGGCGCGGGCTTCCCTCGACGATCACCTGATGCGGGTCACGGCCAAGCCGATGCCGCTGTTCAGCAGCTTGTGCAAGCGCGCCTTCGACATTTTGGGGGCGAGCTTCGGCCTGCTCCTCCTCTCCCCGCTGATGCTGCTGATCGCCTTGGCGATCAAGCTCGACAGCCCTGGCCCGGCGCTGTTCACGCAGACCCGCTACGGCTTCAACCTCGTCGGCTTCAAGATTCTGAAGTTCCGCACCATGCACACGATGGAGGACGGGCGCCATGTCCGGCAGGCCGTCGCGGGCGATCCGAGGATCACGCGGGTGGGCCGCTTCCTGCGGCGCTGGAACCTCGACGAGCTGCCGCAGATCGTGAACGTGCTCCTCGGCACCATGTCCCTCGTCGGCCCCCGCCCGCACGCCATGGCGCACGACCAGGAATACTTCCAGACCCTGGCGCAGTACGCCCGTCGCCACAATGTCCGGCCCGGCATCACGGGCTGGGCGCAGGTCAACGGCTATCGCGGCGAGATCGCCGACGAGGAAGCCCTGACCAACCGCCTGGCGCACGATCTCCACTACATCGACCACTGGAATCCGTGGCTCGACATCAAAATCGTCTTCCTCACCGTCTTCTCCCGCAAGGCCTACCGCAATGCAAGGTAAGGGTGATCCGATGCAACACGCAGCCTCAGCCTCCGCGTCCGTCCAGGTTTCTCCTAACGCAGAGCGCGCGGGAACGCAGTTCCTCGGCCTTCGCTTCGATCCGCTCATGACGCAGGAAATTCTGGAGCGCGTCCTCGCCCGCGCGCCGCTCGCGCCCTTCGCCTATGTCGTCACCCCGAACGTGGATCACGTCGTCCGCCTGTCGGGAGCCACACCGGAGGTCATGCGCGCTTACCGGGATGCATGGCTGTGCGTGAACGACAGCCGCGTGCTGGAGCGTCTCGCCGATGCGGCGGGTCTTTCGCTGCCGGCCGCTCCCGGCTCCGATCTCGTCGCAGCCCTGCTCGACGATCCGCGTCTCGACCGCGATGCACCGATCATGGTGGTCGGCGGGGACGAAAAGCTGCTCGATGGACTGCGCGCCCGCTACGGCCTCACCCGCCTGATGCACCACGTGCCGGAAATGGGCATGCGCCACAAGCCGGAGGTGATGGCGCAGGCCGTTGCCGCCGTCGAGGCGAGCGGGGCGCAGGTTACGCTGCTCGCCGTCGGCTCGCCGCAGCAGGAGCTGCTGGCGGCAGCGCTCGCGGAGAACGGCCGCGCTGGGGGTGTCGGACTCTGCATCGGCGCAGGGCTCGAATTTCTCGTCGGCGCAAAGAAGCGCGCACCTGGCTTCATGCAGCGCATGGGCCTCGAATGGGCCTTTCGCCTGATGAGCGAGCCGCGCCGACTGTGGCGGCGATATCTCGTGGACGGTATCCGAATCTTTCCTATTTTCATCGCAGAGTGGTCCCGGATGCGCGTTCGCCGCCCGGAGGCCACCTCATGACACGCCTGAGCATCATCGTCTGCACGTTCGAGCGCCCGCAGCATCTGGCGCGCACGCTCGCCTCGATCCTCGCCCTCGAGGGACTGTCGCGCGCCGAACTCGACGTGGTGATCGTCGACAACAGCGATGGGGGCTCTGCCCGCGAGACCGTCGCGCGGATCGCTGCGGATGCGCCCTTGCCGCTGCACTACGTCCCGGCCCATCCAGCCAACATCGCAGTCGCCCGCAATGCCGGCCTCAAAGCCACCTCGGCCCCGGTGATCGCCTTCATCGACGACGACCAGGAGCTGGCGGGCGATTGGCTGACTGCCGTCCTCGATGGCCTCGACAGATATCCGCACGACGTCTTCTTCGGGCCCGTCGCCGCCGTCTTCGCGGGTGCGAGCGGGAACGAGTTGGCGCAGGCGATGTTCCAGCAGGACATGGACGCGCCGGCGGGCACCGACATGTTCGCGATCCACCGCCCGCGCAGCCAGACCTACCCCCTCTCCACCGGCAACAGCATCTTCCGCAGGCGCATCCTCGATGACGGCCCGACCTTCGATCCGCGCTACGGAAGGAGCGGCGGCGAGGACTTCTTCCTGTTCTGCCAGCTGCAGCGGCGGGGTGCGCGCTTTGGCTGGCTGCCGGGGGCCCGGGTCGGCGAACATGTGCCGCCGCACCGCTGCAACGCGGATTACATCGTCGATCGCACCTATGCCGGTGCCCAGCAATACGCCTCCGCCACCATCGAAACGAGCCCCCGGCCGCAGCTCACGCAGGCGATCATCGGGGTGAAGGCGATCGTGCAGTTCCTGCTGCTCGCGCCGATGTTCCTCGCCGCGCTCGCGCGACGCCGCCCGCTCCCGACCGCGCTTCGCGTACGGCTCGCCGGCGTCCGCGGCAAACTGTTCTGGCGCAAGCTGCATCCGCTCTATCGCGACGAGGCCGGCCCGCGACCGGCGTCGCACGCGCTGCATCAGCCTGCCGCGGAACCCAACACGTGAAGGCCGCGATCAAGGACGGCGTGAAGAAGCTGCTCGGGATACCGTTCGGCACCATCGTCGGCGTCGCGACGACGCGGCCCGTCGCTGCGCTGACCTTCGACGACGGGCCCGATCCCGCCTATACTCCTCGCCTCCTCGACATACTCGCGCGCCACGGGGCCAAGGCGACGTTCTTCATGCTGGGGGAGCGAGCCTCGCGGCATCCGGAACTCGTGGCCCGGGTCGCGCGCGAGGGTCACGAGATCGGCAATCACAGCTGGGATCACCCCTCGCTGGCAAGTCTCTCCCGGGAAGAGTTCGACCGGCAGATCGACCTCGCCCGCATCGCGCTTCGCCCGCACGGCGCGCGCCTGATGCGCCCGCCCCACGGCTATCAGACCCTGAAAAGCTTCCTCTCCGCGCGTCGGCACGGCTACGAGGTGGTCTGCTGGAACATCGATTGCACGGACTGGCAGATCGACGACGGCCCGGCGCTGGCCCGCTCCCTCGACGAGAGACTTGCGAGCGGCGCGATCATCCTGCTGCACGATTCCCTCGCCGTGTTCAGCGAAAAGCGGTTCATCGATCGGCGACCGACGCTGGACGCGGTCGATCGTCTGCTTGGAGCGCGGCCCGATTTTCGGTTTCTCACGGTCTCCGAACTGATGCAGGCCGGCGCGCCGGTCAGGCGGTTCTGGCGTTCCCTGCCGCCGCGATCCGGGTAATGCGTCAGCCCGCGATGCGCTGCGCGTCCCGGCTCGCGGCGAGCGCGGTTGCGCGGGCTATGTAGTCCGCACGCGCATCCAGCGACATCGGAACCGTCGATTGCACCGCGATGGCGACCTGGTCGAGGCCGATTTCCGGCTCGGGGAAGCGGCCATCCTCCGGCGCAGACCAGATCGTGCGGCAAAGGCTGTTTGCGGTCGGGGCGTGGCCGGCCTCGGCAAATCCGAGAACCTTCTCGCAGAAGACGCCGTACAGCACGTATTCCGAGAAATTCGGAGTTTTCGCCAGGGCGAGCTGCCAGGGCATTGCGCATTCCCGTTCGATCCGCTCCGTGAGGCGCACGACGTTCTCGCGCCGCCACACCACGGGGAAATCGACGAAATCCGCGCCGTGATAATCCGCCTCCCCGATCCCGAGCAGGCGTGATGCCGCGAGGTTCCACGGCCGGTACATCGCCCCGTCGCCCGCTCCCCCCTCGCGCTGAAGGCGAGCCTTTCCGTCGATCATGATGTCCTGCAGCGTGAACTTTCGCACGAAGACGAAATCGCTGTCGAGGTGGACGACGATCTCCCCGGGAAGCGACAGCGCCAACGCGATCTTCATGATCTGCTGCGCGATCCAGCCCCGGACCGGCATGGATTTGAGGGACAGGTACACGTCGCGCCTCGGCAATCCGAGCCGCTTGCGCCAGGCGGGTCGTGGCATCGGCAGACGCAAGAGCCACCGGGGCAGGAGGTCCTCCTGCGCCATGACGGTGCGGCGCGGGCCCGCCATGTCGGCAAACAGCGCGCGCTCGCGCCGGGGGACGGCGAGAACGTGGTGCATCGAGGGGTCGGCGAAGCGATCGACCGAGGCGCAGAGCATCCGGCAGAGAGCGAGATCGCCGCTGAACGACAGCGTCAGCAGCGTGACGGCGGGTTCGTCGTACGGCTTCATCCGGCTACTCCAATGCAACTCAATCGAACCATCGCGTTTCGACGTAAACTATAAAGCAAAACAGAACTTGAAGGCGCGAACGAAAACTTGAAGGTTGAAGCTTGGGAACTCATCATGAAGTCACGCGTGGCGATCAAGGTTATTTCTACGATGGACGCTCTACAGGAAATCGATCGGTCGTCTGGTGAGCAATCCGCCGAAGTATCGGTATCGATCGTCATCCCCACCTTCAACCGCCACCCTGCGGTGGCACGGGCGTTGGCAAGCGCGATCGCGCAACGCGTGCCAACCGCTGCGGCATTCGAAATCGTCGTGGTGGACAATTCGCCCGACGCCAATGCCCGCGAGGTCATCGCCCCCATCGCGCAGGCGAGTCCGGTGCCCGTGCACTATTTTTCCGAGCCGAATCCCGGCGTCGCCACCGCACGCAATGCCGGCGTCGCAAAGGCGCGCGGTCGCTGGATCGCGTTCCTCGACGACGACGAGGAGGCATCGGAAGAATGGCTCGCAAACCTCCTCGCAGTCGCCGAAGCGACGAATGCCGACGCGGTCTTCGGCCCTGTCGATGCGCACGCGGAGGAGAATGGCGACATCGGCCCGTTCCAGAAGTCCTTCTCCCGCCGCATGCCGTTCGCCTCGAACGCGGACATCACCGCTCAGGCCCCCTATCTCGGAACCAACAATTCGCTGTTTAACCGGGCGCGTTGCTTTCCCGAGGGAGCGCCGTTCGAGACCGGGCTCGATCAGACCGGGGGCGAGGACAGCCTGCTCCTGCGGCGGCTCGTGCTGGCGGGGCGACGCTTCGCCTGGGCTGCGGATGCGAGCGTGACGGAATGGGTGCCGCCGCGCCGCCTGAACTGGGCCTATGTCCGCAAGCGGAAATTCCTGAGCGGGCAGATTCGCTCCTTCGTCCACGCGATGTCCGAGCCCGTGAAGTGGCACGACATCGCCAAATGGATGGCGGTTGGCGTCGTGCAGTTCACCCTCGCGGGAGCCGCAGCGCTCACTCTCCGCCCCTTCGACATGGAACGCGCCGAACGCCTGCGCTCGATCGCCTATGGCGGTCTCGGCAAGGTTTTGTGGATGGAGCGATTCAGACCAGGGCTCTACGGCAAGGGCCTCGTATCCTGAGGCCTTTCGTCGTGGCTTGCGGCTCTCCAGCCAGTCAGCGCGCATTCTCCTCGGCCAGCAGGCGACGCCCCGTCACCGCGCCGATGAGGCCAATGAGCCTCGGCCTCGCCACGACGAACAGCACGCCCCCATAGGCC
>Ga0208490_100870_pt1 | contig 14303 bp, 18 predicted proteins | sample SubbioAug_CSWold_FD_184818 | JGI IMG/M metagenome (GOLD analysis project Ga0208490, IMG submission 184818) | Serpentinite rock and fluid subsurface biosphere microbial communities from McLaughlin Reserve, California, USA - CR11Aug_CSWold (SPAdes) | ecosystem: Environmental > Terrestrial > Deep...
GCGGCTCGCCGCTGACGCCCTGGCTGTTCCTCACGCCGTACCTCGTGCTGTTCACGGTGTTCGTCATCGTGCCCGTGGTCTTCGGCATGTGGATCAGCCTGCACGCATGGGACTTCACGCTGCCGCGCCGGCCCTTCGTCGGACTCGACAACTACGCGAAGCTCTTCGACCCGTCGTCGTCGACCTTCGAGCCGTTTTGGGCATCGATGCGGGCGACCGGCATCTTTACGGTGCTGAGCGTGCCGCCGCTGCTCATCATTCCTCTCGCGATCGCGTTGATCATGCGCGCCAACTTTCCGGGACGGAACCTGTTTCGCGCGATCTACTTCGCACCCTACGTGCTCGGTGTCGCCGTCGTTGCGGTGCTGTGGCGCTACCTGCTCGACAACAACATCGGGCTCGTCAACTACTACCTGGGGCAGCTCGGCCTGCCCGACGACATCGCGTGGACGACATCGACACCGGGCGCGTGGGTTGCGCTCGTGTGGGTAACCGTGTGGTGGACACTCGGATTCAATGCCGTCATCTACCTGGCGGCCCTTCAAGACATCCCCGCTGAGCTTTACGAGGCGGCAAGGGTCGACGGGGCAAGTGCGTGGAGCCAGTTCATCCACGTGACCCTGCCGGGACTCCGGCCGATCCTGTCGTTCATCGCCGTCATCACGCTCATCGCTTCGGCGAACATGTTTGGTCAGTCGTATCTGATGACCCAGGGCGCCCCGGGCCGCGAGACCCGCACGGCGATCTACCAGATCACGGAGACCGGCCTGCGCGGCTTCCGCATGGGCGACGCCTCCGCGATGAGCTTCGTGCTCACCTTCGTTCTCGTGATCTTGAGCGCGATCGTGTTCATCGCGTTCCGACAGAAGAGGGAGGAGCGCGCATGACCGCGACCCGCTCGACCCCCGCCCGCCCGGGCTCCGAGCACGAAGCCGCTGGCCACCCGTTCCCGCGGCGGCGACCCCTGAGCAAGGCGGCAATCGCCGGTCGGGTTCTGCGCTACGCCGGGCTCATCGTGCTGGCGGCGATCTACGTCAGCCCGCTCGTCTTCATGTTCCTCACCTCGTTCAAGAGCGGACCGGATGCGACCTCCGTGCCGCCGACCTGGATCCCCGACCCGTGGACCACCCAGGCGTACGAAACCGTCTTCTCGGCGACGAACACCCCGGTGCTGCGGTGGTTCTTGAACAGCATGATCGCGGCGACGCTGCACGCGGCGCTCGTGGTCGTAACGGCGGCGCTCGCCGCCTACCCGCTCGCCCGGATGAACTTCCGCGGGCGATCGCTGATCCTCGCGCTCGTCATCGGCACGCTGCTCGTGCCCCCGGTGATCCTCATCGTTCCGAGCTTTCTCGTCGTCAACGAGCTGGGCTGGCTCAACACCCTCGTCGCGGTGATCGTGCCGACGGCGGCCTCGGCGTTCGGGGTGTTCTTCCTCCGCCAGTTCTTCCTGTCGATCCCTATCGAGTTGGAGGAGGCGGCGGAGCTCGACGGCGCCAACAAGTGGACCACCTTCACCCGCGTCGTGCTGCCGCTCGCGAAGCCGGCGCTCGCCACACTCGCACTCCTCGCGTTCCTCACCAACTGGAACGACTTCCTGTGGCCGGTCTACGTATTGTTCAGCCCCGACCTGCAGACGTTGCCCGCCGGACTCGCGACGCTCCAATCGGCGAACGCCGTGCGCTACGACCTGCTCATGGCGGGCGCCGCGCTCGCCAGCGCGCCGGTGCTGGCGCTGTTCATCTTCCTGCAGCGTTACATCATCGAGGGCGTTGCGCGCTCGGGGGTGAAGGGCTGATGCGGCGGCTGGCGGTTATCGCGGCCGTCTCGCTCGTGGCGCTCGCGGGGTGCGCGCCGGCTGCGCCTGGCGATCCGGATGAGGGGAGCGCACCGCCCGCCTCCGACGAGGATGCGCGCATCGACCCCGTTCTGACGCGCGACTTCCCCGACCCCGACGTGCTCAAGGTCGGCGACGAGTACTTCGCATACGCGACCAACGCGAACCTCCGCAATGTGCAGGTCGCCGTCTCGCGCGACCTCGTCGAGTGGGAGCGGCTGAACGACGACGCCCTGCCGCAACTGCCCTCGTGGGTGGTGCCCGGCAAGACCTGGGCGCCGGAGGTGTACTCCTTCGAACCCGATCGCTTCACCATGTACGCGACGGCCACCGACGCGGCGAGCGGGCGCCAATGCATCTTCCGCGCGGTGGCTGACGACCCGCGCGGCCCGTTCGATGCCGCCGACGAAGGGATGCTCGTCTGCCCGGTCGAGGACGGCGGCGCGATCGACGCTGCCGTGGGGGTCGTCGACGACGCTCCGTACCTCATCTGGAAGAACGACGGCAACTGCTGCGGCGTGGACACTTGGCTGTACGCGAGCCCGCTATCGGACGACGGCGCCGAACTGATCGGCGACCCCATCCCGCTCATCAAGCAAACGCTGCCCTGGGAGGGTGATCTCGTCGAGGCGCCGACGCTTGTCCAGCGCGATGGCGCGCTGTGGCTGTTCTACTCGGCGAACGGCTACGGCGGCGACGAGTACGCGGTCGGCCTCGCGACGGCCCCCGCGCTTGAGGGGCCGTGGCAGAAGCAGGAGGAGCCGCTGTTGTCGACCGCGCTGTTCGACGGGCGCATCCGCGGACCCGGTGGCCAAGATCTCGTGACGACCCCCGACGGCGCCGACGTCCTGCTGATCCACGGTTGGAACCGCTCGTACATTGCGCGCGAGATGTACCTCGTCGAGCTCGACTGGCCGGAGGGCGAAGCGCCGCGGGTCGTCGTCCCCGACTGACGCGGAGCGCGACTCAGGCGTCGTCCACCGCCTCCTCGACCAGCGTTTCGGGTGGTGAATGTGCGGCACGATGGGGTAACCCGTCGTCTCAACCGAAAGGTGACCCCATGGCCATTGTGTGCCGCACCGGCAACGTGACCCGCGCCGACCAGACCGAAACCCCGCTCGAACTGCCGCTCGCCGACCCGCTCGGCGCCGACATCGCCACCACCTACCTGGAGGTGTTCTCGGGCAAGGCGAACACGTTCGATGTGGGGATCTGGGAGACCGACCCTGGCCGCTCCCTGGGGATTTCACCGAGAGCGGCGAGGTTATCTACGTGATCTCGGGTCGCATGACGGGCACCGAGGACGGCAAGGAGCCGCAGCAGATCGAGCCGGGCGACCTCGTGATTTTCCCCGTCGGCTGGGCTGGCTTCTGGGAGGTCACCGAGCCGCTGAAGAAGGTATACGTCATTTTCGAGTGACGACCCGCGAGCGTCGGCCCCACACGGACTCGACGCTCGCCAACTCCTCCTCCGTGGCCTGGCGGAACGGCGGGGTGCCGGGCACCTCGACCGCGTGGCGATCTTGCCCGCGGGTCGCCCGCAGGCTCGCGACGATCGACACGGTGATGATGAGTGCGACGACTGCGAGCGACACCGAGGTCGGTATCTTGTAGACGTCGAGCAGCAGCATCTTGATGCCGACCCAGATGAGCACAAACGCGAGACCCAGCTTCAGGTAGGTGAAGCGGTGGATCAGGTCGGCGAGCAGGAAGTACATCGCCCGCAGGCCGAGAATCGCGAAGGCGTTCGCGGTGAAGACGATGAACGGCTCGCTGGTGACGCCGAAGATCGCGGGAATCGAGTCGACGGCGAAGATGATGTCGGTGATCTCGACGAGTACCAGCACCGCGAGCAACGGGGTGGCGACGATGACCCCGGCGCGTCGGATGAGGAACTTCTGCCCGTGGTACGCGTCGGTCATCGGCACGAAGCGGCGGAAGGTCGTCAGCACCTTCGAGTTCTCGACGTCGATGTGCTCGTTGCGGGTGCGGATCATGCGCCACCCCGTGTAGAGCAGGAACGCGGCGAAGAGGTAGAGGATCCACGAGAACTGGTCGATCAGCACCGCGCCGGCCGCGATGAAGATGCCGCGGAAGACGAGGGCGCCGAGCACGCCGAGAAACAGCACGCGGTGCTGCAGTTCGCGCGGCACGGCGAAGAAGCTGAAGATGATCGCCCAGACGAAGACGTTGTCGACAGCGAGCGACTTTTCGATGAGGTAGCCGGCGTAGTACTGCTGCCCGATCTCGGCGCCGTACGTGGCCCACAGCCAGGCGCCGAAGCCGACGCCGAGAGCGACCCAGACGGCCGACCACGCGGCGGCCTCTTTCACGCTGATGACGTGCGCCTTGCGGTGCGCGACGAGGTCGATGGCGAGCATGACGAGAATGCCGCCGATCACGGCAAGCCACAGCCACAGGGGTGCATCCATGGGGGATCTCCTGATTGGTTAAGAATCAGGAGGTCTCTCCCAGACCGGCCTTGGCCGATCCCGCGTCACCGGAGCCGATGGCGGCTCGTCATGACGATGACGCGCGGGTGTGGGGATACTCCGCTCCGGCGAGAACTTCATCACATGCGATGGCATTCACGCAAACCGCATCGTGGATGCGCGGGCAAATTCCCAGCGTCGCACACTACCGGTGCGCTCAGTGTGTCCCGTTAGGCGCCGGCGATTGTCCGTACGACGAGCTCGCGGATTTGTGGCTCTTCGGCAGCCCCAATCGGGGTGACCGCCCACGACGTCGGCCACATGGTGCCGTCATCGAGGGCGGCCGGGTCTTGGAACCCGAAGGTGCTGTATCGCGACTCGAACATGCTGGCGGCCTGGAACAAGCAGACGACCTTTCCGTCGAGAGCCCACGCGGGCATCCCGTACCAGGTCTTCGCCTGCAGCTGCGGGGCCGCCTCCGTGACGATCAGATGGATGCGCTCGGCGACGACCCGCTCAACGTCCGGCATCGCGGCGCGCTCGGCGTCGCTGAACCCCTCCGTCGTCGTGGCCATGCCGACCATCGTCGCACCGGGGTTGTGCGGGGTCCAGAAGCTGTTGTGTGCTCTGCCAGCCGACGACTGAGGACATGGCTACCGTGTGCGCGTGCATTTCAGGGCCGGGGACCACGTGTTCGTGGACGAATCGAAGGCGCGAGGCTACATCCTCGCTGCCACCGCGGTTTCACAGATCGCTATCCGTCAGGCAGAAAAGGCACTTCGTGGGTTGCTCAAGCCTGGGCAGCGACGGCTCCACTTCACTCGTGAAAGCGACAGTCGGCGCCGGTTAATTGTGTCTCGGATGGTTGAGCTGGAGGTCGCGGTGTCTGTATGGGTCGCGAAGAATCGAGCGGACAAGGAAGCCCGTCCCCTGCTGCTTGAGGCGCTTGCCGCCGAGGCTGCACGGGCGCTGGCGTCCCGAATCACCATCGAGAGCGACGCCTCCCTCGATTCTGCCGACCGGCGCATCATCGCTGGAGTTGTGCGCCGCGAAGGCGTATCCCTGACGTATCGTCATGCCGCTCCTCACGAGGAGCCGGTGCTCTGGGTGAGTGATGCGATTGCGTGGTGTTACTCGCGCGGGGGAGACTGGACACGACGCGTGGGTCCGCTTGTGGAGGACCGCGTGATCACGTTCTAGAAACGCGTGAGCCTGGCTCGTCATACCGTCCGGAAGACTGCCAGGCTCCGAGGGGCTAGTGCCCGCCGCGCTCCAAGAATACCGCACGTGGGCTTCTTTATCCGAGCGAATTCACTGCCGCAGAATTGTGGCACCGTAGGTCGAGGGTCATTGCGCGAACAGCTCAAACCGCTCGGCGAGGTAGTCACGGTCAGGATGGTCTGCGCGCCGGTTGGGCAGTTCAAGAGACCGCCCATCCATGGCTTGCAATCCGAATTGCAGCATGGGTCCATCGCGGTCGGCAAGAAGCCTCTCGTTGATGTGAACGACGTAGTCGGGGCTGACGCCGAGGAAATTCTGGTCGTAGGCGGCATGGTGGATCTTGCACATGGCCATGCCGTTCGTTACGATCGGAAGTCCGCGCTGATCGCTGTCACTGATGATGTGCGCGGCGTCGAGCAGTTCCGGATACTTCAGTGTGCACACGGCACAACGCTTCTTATAGGCGCTGAGCACGCGGGCTCGAAATATCGGTTGATGGACTCGCTGCTTCACAACACGTTCGATGTAGCGCTTGTCGAGTCTCACCTCGCTACTGCTGCGCAGTCGACTGTCGTCGAGATCAACGATGAAGTGACGACTTTCGTGGTCGACGTCGATCACGTAGACCGGGAAGATCGGCACGTAAAGGTTGGGCAATGGTTTCTCGAACAGGATGATCGGGGTGCCAGTTTCGAGGGCGGCCAAGAGTTTGCGATTGTCTCCGGCGTTGATCGGCCCTTTAGCCCACGAGTAGCGCAGTAGCCCAGAGGCGCGATCGATCGCATCGTCGTACGGATTGTTGCGGCCGCCATCGCTCGCGGACACGATTGCGAGCGTTGCGTCAAATTCCTGGGGATTGCGAATGCCGCGGGACGTGTCAATGAGCGGCATTTTGAGTCCGCTGCGCATTTCGAACTGCATGAGTTCTTTGCGGCTGGCGAAGCCGCCGCGTGAGTCTGTGAACAACTCCAGTTCGGCGAATATGTCAAGCCTCAGCAGTGCTTGCTCTTCGTCAGACAGCATGAAGGCCCCTCGGCTCAGTAATTGCAGCCTAACGGTGGCAGACGCAAGTGCGTGGCTTCAGTCGTCGACGAAGAACTTAGGGCGCACCTCGGCGGCGCGAGTACGCGGCGGAATCCATCGTTGCATGAGGCCAGTTCTTGTCGTCGTCTCCCGACGGTCAGACGAGACCTCGGCCCTGATCAGAAGCGTCGTGAACTAGTGCGAGCGACCACAGGTGCCTGTCGCCCTCGGCGAGAATTCGTGCTTCCTCGAGCGCCTGTTCGACCGTCGCGTGCATGAGGTCGATCGCGTCGACGGCGTTCCCGGCGCCCATGAATATGTAGACGCGAAAGCGGGCCTCCTCGATCTCCCACGAACTGTCCCGCTCGTCCACGAGCTCCGCACGCAAGTGATGCGCCTCCTCAGATCCGCTCGAACACCATCGTCGCCTGGATGCGGTCGCCGCCACCGGTGCCCTTGCTGCCTGACGCTGCGGTCGAGATTGTGTGGAGGCGATAGCCCAGCGTGGCCTGGGCGTTGATTGCCCGCTCGAGTTCGGAGAGGTTGCCCGAGCCGGTGCCCCAGAGCTTCTCCTTCAGGATGACCTGCAGAACGACGTACGCCTGCCCCTTTGCGCCGAGTCGCGGAACGCTGCCCGACTCGGCCTCCGCCTTGATGTGGTCGAGGACGCCGCCTGGCCCGGGCGCCGGAGGCGCGTCCTGATACTGGTCCGTCCGGGCCTGCCCGTCCCACCAGCACTGCCGGCCAGCGCCGTCGTCGTACCACCCTGCTCCGGCCTGCGCCATGTTCGTCTCCGTTCGGCGGGGCCGCGACGCGGCACTCAGGCACACGCTAGCCGACTTGAGGTTTTGTCGGAAGCGATAGCGAGCGCCGCGCGCGACAGATCTGCGGCTCCGCTACGGCGAGCGCTCGATGGCGGCACGCACCTGTCGCATGCGAATCGGTACACGATCCATGAACCGACTCACGGTGGCCGATTGGAGGTGCGTCGGCAGCGTCGCCACGATTGTGTCGAGTGTGTCTGCCGCGCCGTCGACGAGCGTGAGAGCCCACTCCGTCAGCGAAACGCGGTCGATGCCCGCTTCCCGCGCCACCGCCTGCCACTCCCACCACGACTGCTGCCCGGCCTCGTAGTCGGCCGCGATTCGCATCGATAGCTGTGTCGACGCGAAGGCACGCTCGAGCTCACGTGCATCGGTCGCGTCTCGACCGGCATAGGGAATGAAGCTGCTCACGTCGTAGAGCGGTGTCAGGTCAAAGCCGCTGGGGGAGATGAAGAACGAGTAGTTCTTGGCGTGCGCGTCCGTGTTGAGCATGATCCACGCGAAGACCAGGGCTTTCACAAACGCTTCGCGAGAGCGCGCGGCGCGCTCGGACGGCACGTGATCGTCGATCACCGCCAGGGCATCGCGATAGCCGGGGCCTCCCCGTGACTCGTACTTCCGCAGGCGAGGAGTGCCCGTCGCTTGGGCGAGATCTTCCGTGTGGATGCGAATCAGCGCGCCGGAGGGAGACGCGGGGGGCTTCGCGACGCGATCGAAGCGCTGCACCACGAGCGCGTGTTCTGATCCGAACTCCCTGATTTCGGCGTGCGCCGTCGGCAAGCCCGCGCTCGACGCGAGCTGCATCGTCAGAAACTCGATGATCTCGCCGTCGACCTGGCCGCGAACGCGGGGCTTGAAGATGTGGGTGGTGGGATCGACTCCCGTCGGCTCGTACCAGCGTTCACCGTCCCACCCGAGCGAGAACTTCCCCTGCGCGCCGCCGAGCGAGAAGTACCCGCTCGCGCTGTCCTGACCGCGCCACGTCGCGTCGTCGAGCCGCAGTGCGGCGATGCGGTCGGCGATGTCGTGATCGTCAATCGTGCGGCGCGTAGTGCCAGCGAGGGGGTCCCCGCCGGACACGACGAACTGAACCGCACCCGCGACGTCGACACCGTAGACCCCGAGCAGTCCGAAGGGGTCGGTCGAGTCGAGGCCAGCATCGACCGCCCAGCGTTCTCGAACGTCGGGATTATCGGGAAGCAGGTTGTCGAGATATGCGGTCAGCACATCGTCGGTGTGCGGAGTCACCTGTAGAGGGAGGGACGAGCTCAGCGGCATGCGGGCCGGGTCGTCGAGCCACTCGTCGCGGTAGGAGAGCCGGTACTGCTGGGGGCCGAGAAGCGCCAGCTCTGCGACGTGCGCGCCATACAGGTAGACATCGAGCGAGCGCATCGTCACCCGCTCTCGGGGAGGCGACGAAGAGCATCCAGGATGCTCGGATCAATCATCGACTGAGCTGCCGATGCGCTCGGCGCGGCTGATCGCGGCGGAGACACGTCAGTGGTGAGGCCGAGGACGTCGAGAATCGCCAGGAGGCGGCTTACGGTGACGTCGCCTCGACCCTGTTCGAGGCGTGACACCCACTGGCGCGTGGTGGCTGCCTGCTCGGCGAGTTGCGTCTGGCTCAGCCCGAGGGCGAGTCGTCGCCGCCGCACCACCTCACCGATGTCGCTCTCGCTCGTGACGATCATCTAGCCCTCCATGGAACAACCCTGTGCCATAGAGAGTAAATGTTACGCATGTGTTCCACAAGTGATTGATGTCACACATGTGTCCCATCACCACGGCGCGAAACGACGAAACCCCCGCCGATCAGCGGGGGTTTCTGGTGGTGGCTCCGACCGGCATCGATCCGGTGACCTTTCGATTTTCAGTCGTGCGCTCTACCAACTGAGCTACAGAGCCGTACAACGCGACGTTGCTCGTCCATTCTACGGTAAGCGGGGTTCAACAAGAAAAATCCTGGTCAGCAGGAACTTCACTTTGACGTGATCACTCCTGCACAGCTATGACGACCCCTGACCTTCAGTGGCTCTTAACGACGATCTCGCCCGCTTTGTGGCCCGGATGTGGCACCGATGTGGCACGCGGAGAGGGACGATTCTCGTCGGTTCGAGACCGGCTCCACGCCCTCAATCCCATGACGACTTGGGCATGAACGAGGTCGGATCGCCCCATGCCGCGAGCACCTTCTCGACGCGCTCCACAAGGTCGGTGCTGGACTCCAGACGGATCGTTGCGCCGGTATTGGGATGGAAGGCCGTGGCGCGGTAGAACGTGGATGAGCTGCTGCGGACGGTCCACTGCTCGATCACATCTACGCGGCGCCCTTGGAGCACGACATCCCACTCTGGCGGAGGGTGGCGGATTCTCCGCGACCTAGGTGGAAGCGGGCGCAACTCGACGCCCTCGGGGAGGGATGAGTCAGTCATAGACACGCATCACCTCGTATCTGCCGTGCCCGGCCTCGCGGATGTCGAAGACATAGACGGCGGCACGGTCCTCCGCTCGGGCGGTGAAGCGCCACCCGTAACGCAGGACTTGGGTGGATGGGTGACGTGGGCGGAGTACAGAGCATCGCCACTGGCTCCGATGCGGGTGGGGGTGTCGAGGACACGCCAGCGTCGGGGGTGGGCAGTTCGACTTGTTCCAGTGCTTCGGGTCCGCCGTAGTGGGTGACGCCGACTGCTTTCATCGGGTTCCGGTCTCCTTGTTCGGTCGTCGTGTACGTGGTTACTCGGGCATTGGCTCGGCGTAGACGCGGAACTCGTCAGGATGCGTGTGCAGGTGCCAGAGTCTTCCGGCGAGGACGTCGGGGTCGTGGGTGGGGTGTCCGGGGGTGATGGCACCGGGGATGATGAGCTGGCCGACCTGGATGCCCTCACCGGCCAGCGTGTCGTGGAGCATGCGGGCGTATGCGGATTCTCCGGCGAACGCGATGGAGGTGCCCGCGACGTTCGGGTTCGGGCGGGCGCCGGAGCCGCCGTTGATGAACAGGATGGACCCGCGTCCGAGGAACTCCTTCTGCGGCAGCGGGCTGTAGGTCAGTACCTCGATCGGGCTGAGCTCTTGGCCCGCCCGGTCCAGGGCGGTGATGAGCGATTTCGGGTCGCGCACGTTCGCGGCGTACCCGCGGGCGGTGAAGCCCTCCGCGGTGAGTTCGGCGGCGAACGCGTCGACACGGTCCTGGCTGCGGGACAGCAGGGCGATGTCGAAGCCTTCCTTCCCGAAGGTGCGGGCGATGGCAGCTCCCAGGCCGCGGCCTGCTCCGACAAGGGCGATGGTGGTCATGGTTCTCCTTCATGCGCGTCTCAGCGCGCGTGTGAACGGGTGGTGGTCGGTGCCAGGCCTTGACACCGCCCGGGGCTCGAGGGGGCTATTCGGCCATTCGACTGGTGGGCTCGACAGCCTCGGACGGCTCTGCGGAGACGGGCGTGGTCTCGGCGCGGGTGGTGGCGGCCCAGCTGGCGAGGAGGGCGAACTTGTCGGCGGAGTCGGTGCCGGGCGGGACGCTGTAGGTGACGATCTGCAGGCCGGCCTCGCCGGGCATCTCGAACACGTCGAACGCGACCTCCACCAACCCGACCTCGGGATGCCGGAACGCCTTGACCCCGGTGCGGTGCTGGTGCACGTCCTGGCGGGCCCAGTCCTGCCGAAACAGCGGACTGCGGGTGGACAGTTCGCCGATCAGCGCCGTCAGCTGGGTGTTGAGGGGGTCGCGGCCGGCTTCCAGGCGCATGATCGCCGCGGTCGTGCGGCGGGCGAGGGTCCAGTCTACGTAGTAGTCCTGGGCGCGGGGGTCGAGGAAGATGAACCGGGCGATGTTCGGGGTGCCGTCGGTGTCGAACATCGGCGCATACAGGGCACGACCCATCAGGTTCGCGGCGACGAGATCCTGAGTTGCGTTGTGCACGATCGCCGGCACCGCCAGATTGTCCAGCACCCGCTGCACCGAGGTGCGCACCGCCTGCGGAACCGGCCGAGGTCTGCGGGCTGTCGCGGCGACCGGGGCGGTGCGGGCCAGGTCAAACAGGTACTCCCGTTCGGCATCATTGAGCTGCAACGCACGGGCGACCGCGTTCAGTACGCTCTCCGACGCGCCACGAATGTTGCCGCGCTCGAGACGGGTGTAGTAGTCCAGGCTCACCCCGGCGAGCATCGCGACCTCCTCGCGACACAGGCCCGGCACCCGGCGCTCACCGCCGAAGTCGGGAATCCCGGCCTGGGCCGGCGTGATGTTCCCGCGGCGAGTGACCAGGAACTCCCGCACTTCGTCGTTCGTGCTCATACCCTCCACCGTACGACGGCTTCCGGGTGGAGTGGGAGGCATGGCCGGAACCCCCCACCCGTCGGGTGCTAGGAGAGACCGACGGTCTGGCCGCCGTCAACGACGAGGGTGTGCCCGGTGGTGAACGAGCCCAGATCGGAGCACAGCCACAGCACTGCCGAGGCGATCTCCTCCGGGCGCCCCATCCGACCCACAGGCTCCTGCCCGATGACCTTCTCCCGGCCTTCCGCGGTGCCGCCGGAGAAGCGGTCCATCATCGGGGTGGCAATGATGCCCGGCGCGACGACGTTGACCCGGAGGTTCTGGGCGGCGTAGTCCAGCGCGGTCGACTTGGACAGCCCGATCACCCCCCATTTCGCGGCCGCATACGCGGCCTGCCCGGCGATGCCGACCACTCCGGCACCGGAGGAAGTGTTCACGATCGCCCCGCCGCCGGCGTTCAGGATGTGCGGGATCTGATACTTCATCCCGTAGAACACCCCGCTCAGGTCGGTCGCGATCAGCCGCTCCCACTCCGCCACGCTGATGTCTGCGGCCGGCGCGGCGGGCTGTTCGATGCGGGCGTTGTTGAACGCGTAGTCCAACCGGCCGAACTCGGTCACGGTCGCCGCCACCGCGGCCTCCACTTCGTCGGCTTGGGTGACGTCCGCGGCGACCGACAGCGCCCGGACCCCGTGCTGACGGACCTGCTCGGCGACCGCGTCGACGGACTCGCGAGTGCGGCCGACGAGCGCGATATCCGCGCCCTGCGTCGCGAATGCGAGCGCGGTGGCGGCGCCGATTCCGCTGCCGGCGCCGGTGACGAACACTGCCTTCCCGGTGAACTCCGTTCCCGGTTGCGTGCTCATGGTGATGTCCTTCCTGTTCGATCGGGCTGGGTGGTTCAGAGGGTGAGGAGGACTTTGGTGGCGCGGCGTTCGTCCATCGCCTTATAGCCCTCGGCGGCGTCGGCGAGCGGGAGGGTGAGGTCGAAGACCTTGCCGGGGTTGATCTCCCGGTTCCAGATGCGCTGGATGAGGTCGGGCAGGAAGCGGCGCACGGGGGCGGGGCCGCCGTGCAGGTGGACCTCGGCGAAGAACACCTCGTCCATCGGCAAGGTGACACCGTCGTGGGCGACGCCGACGAACCCAACGTGCCCGCCGCCGCGAGTGGAATGAATGGCCTGTAGGAGCGACTCCTGGGTGCCGACGGCCTCGATCACGCTGTGCGCGCCGAGCCCGTTCGTGAGCTCCTTGATCCTCGCCACGCCTTCCTCGCCGCGTTCTTCGACGATGTCGGTGGCGCCGAATTCGCGGGCGAGGGCCTGCCGGTCGGCGTGGCGGGACATCGCGATGATCCGCTCCGCGCCGAGCTGCTTGGCCGCGAGTACCCCCATCAGGCCGACCGCGCCGTCGCCGACGACCGCGACGGTCTTGCCGGGTCCGGCCTCGGCGGCGACGGCGGCGAACCAGCCGGTGCCGAGCACGTCCGACGCCGCGAGCAGCGAGGGGATCAGCTCCGGGTCGGGCTGGCCGGGGGTGGCGACGAGGGTGCCGTCCGCATAGGGGATGCGCGCCTTCTCCGACTGCGTGCCGATGGTCGCGGACACGAACTCCGCGTTCACGCACTTGGACGGGTATCCGGACCGGCAGATCTCGCACGTGCCGTCGGAGATCACGAACGACCCGACCACGAAGTCGCCGACCTCGATCGTCTTCACATCCGCGCCGATCTCCTCGACGATGCCGACGTACTCGTGGCCCATCGGGGTGTGGTCGACGGGTTCGACACCGCGGTAGGGCCACAGGTCCGATCCGCAGATGCAGGTCGCGGTGAGCCGGATGATCGCATCCGTCGGGTCGATGATCCTGGGATCGTCCCGGTCGGTGACGTGGACGACGCCGGGGGCTTCCATGACGACTGCGCGCATCGTGTTCTCCTTGCTCTTGCTCTTTGTTCTGGCGCTCTGCGGTGCGCAGAGCCGTGGGTGCTGCTGTCACGGCAGCACGACGCCATCTCTTATCGAACTCGCTGACCGGCGTTTGGTGGGAGGGCGGGACAGGCCCCCTCAGCGCGTGGCTGAGACGGTGGCGGTCGCCCGGTGTCGCTCGAGCACAGCCAGTGCGGTCAGCGGCAGGAAGATCAGAACCGCGAAGACCGTGCCGACAATCGCGGGCGCGACCGTTCCGAAGCTCGTTCCGAGCAGCATGCTGGTGATCCCGGTGCCGACGGCGGTGCCGAGGTTGAAGATCGAGGTCGGCATCGCCGCCGCTAGGGTGGGGGCGTCGTCGCCGAATCGGACGGCGAGGGCAACCAGGATCGGGTTCGCAGACAACCCCACCAGCCCCAGCAGCGCGAACAACACGAGCAGCGGCACGGGCTGGGTCGAGAACACCCAGATTCCCGCGGAGGCCAGCACAGTGATCCCGGCGGTGACGAACGTGGTCGCGTAGGGGCGGTGGTCGCCCAGACGGCCGCCGACGATGTTGCCGATCAGCGCGCCGACACCGAACACCATCAGCGTCCACGGGATCAGCACGGTCGACAAGCCGGCGCCTACCAGCAGCGGGGCGATGTAGCTGTAGATCGACAGCACCCCGGCCTGGATCGTGCCAATTTAGTGCGTCGTGATCACCGCTGAAAGACGGCGAGGATTTCGGCAGCCTCGCCCGCTGGCGGGGTGGTCGCGACCAGCTGTTT
>Ga0208490_100871_pt1 | contig 14299 bp, 14 predicted proteins | sample SubbioAug_CSWold_FD_184818 | JGI IMG/M metagenome (GOLD analysis project Ga0208490, IMG submission 184818) | Serpentinite rock and fluid subsurface biosphere microbial communities from McLaughlin Reserve, California, USA - CR11Aug_CSWold (SPAdes) | ecosystem: Environmental > Terrestrial > Deep...
GCCGACGAGGTGCTCGGGGACGACGACCGTGCTCACGACCCACAAGGCAAGCAGGCCCGCGTCCCGGACGGCGAACCTGCGCAACGCCACAACTGCCAGTTCCACCCGGACGTTCTGGCAGTGCTGGTGTTGCGGTGCTCAGTCGAGCGTGGCGACGAAGCCCTTCAGGTACTCGCGGAAGGCGGGGCCGAGGTCGTCTCGCATGCAGGCGATCTCCACGGTGGCCTTCAGGTAGTCGAGCGGCTTGCCGCAGTCGTAGCGGCCCTCGCGGAACGAGTAGCCGGTGACGGGCTGGGTCTTGTTGAGCAGGCCGATGGCGTCGGTGATCTGGATCTCGCCGCCCACGCCGGGCTCGGTGTCGCGGATGGCGTCGAAGATGTCCGGGGTGAACACGTAGCGGCCGATGACCGCCAGGTTCGAGGGGGCCTCGTCCGGCGACGGCTTCTCCACGATGCGCTCGAAGCCGTAGAGGTTGTCCCGGATGGGGATCGGGTCGATGCAGCCGTAGCTGGAGATCTCGTCCGGCTCGACCTCGAGCAGCGCGATGACCGATCCCTGCTGCGCCTCGTGGGTGTCGATCATCCCGCGCAGGAGCGCGCCCCCGTCGACCTGGACGTCGTCGCCGAGCAGCACCGCGAAGGGCTCGCCGCCGACGTGCTTCTCGGCGACGCCGATCGCGTGCCCGAGGCCCAGCGCCACGCCCTGGCGGACGAAGTGGATGTCGCAGAGCTCGGCCAGCCCGCGGACCATCTCGAGCTCGGCGGTCTTGCCCTTGGCCTCCAGGGCGGCCTCGAGGCCCATGAGCCGGTCGAAGTGGTCGCCGATCGAGGACTTGCCGCTGCTGTCGATGATGAGCACGTCCTCGATGCCGGCCGCCACGCACTCCTCGACGATGTACTGGATCGTCGGCTTGTCGACGACCGGGACCATCTCCTTGGGGATGGCCTTGGACGCGGGGAGGAAGCGGGTGCCGAGGCCGGCGGCGGGGATCACTGCGGTGCGCACGGAGGTCATGGGCCCTTCCTAGCCGACCTCTCCGACGCCGCATCGGTCCCGTCCAGGAGCTGGGCGATGTTGCTGCGGTGGCGCACGACCACGACCAGCCCGATCGCCGCGGCGACCGCCACCTCGACCGGCTCCTGGCCCAGCACCACGAGGCAGGGCGGCAGCAGCACGGCCAGGGCGAGCGAGCCGACGGCGGCCTGGCCGGTGCGCTTGACGAGGAGGATGAACACGGGTGCGAGCGGCAGGGCCGCGAGCGGGGCGCACACGGCGGCCACCCCGGCGGCGGTGGCGACCCCCTTGCCGCCACGGAGGCCCCGGGTGACCGGCCACAGGTGCCCGGCGACGGCGGCCGCACCGGCGAACCAGGCCAGCGTGCGGCCGTCCACGGCGTAGCCGAGCCCGGCGGCGACGGCACCCTTGCCGGCATCGCCGAGCAGGACCAGCGCGCCGGCCCGCTTGCCGCCGATGCGCGTGGCGTTGGATGCGCCAGGGTTGCCGGAGCCGGTGGTGGTCGGGTCGAAGCCGCGCCGCCGCCCCACCAGCACCGCGGTGGGGAACGTGCCGAGGGCGTAGCCGGCGATCACCACGGCGACGGCCAGGACGGACATGCGTCGAGCGTACGCCGGTCGGTAGCGTTGGCACTCTGACCCCGAGAGTGCCAGGACCTGGAGACCCGAATGCCCACCTACGAGTACCGCTGCAAGAGCTGTGGACACGAGATGGAGGTCCAGCAGGCGTTCAGTGACGACCCGCTGGACACCTGCCCGGAGTGCCAGGGCGCGCTGCGCAAGGTGTACGGCAACGTCGGCATCTCCTTCAAGGGCTCCGGGTTCTACAAGAACGACGCTCGCGGCTCGTCGAAGAAGGCGGGCTCGTCGACCAGCTCGACGTCCTCGGACTCCTCCTCGAGCGGCTCGGCCACGGAGACCAAGACCGACAAGAAGGCCGAGACCAAGGCGGCCCCGGCCGCGTCCAGCACCAGCGACTGACGCCGCCCGCTACCGTCTCCACTGCCGGTGCCGCCGGCGCGCTGGGCGACGATTCGTCGACGGATCGACGCCCACGGACTTCCCCCGAGCTCCTCGCCTCCGGAGGTCCCCGTGCGCCCCGCCCCTGCTCGCTACCCGATCCTGCGGCTCCCGCCGCTCCGCCTCGTCGTCGCCGTCGCGCTCGCGCTGCTGTGCGGCGCCCTCGTGCTCCGTGCCACCGGCCGGGCCGAGGCGGCGGTCGATCGCTACGGCAGCCACGCCACGACCTGGGTCGTGCGCGCCGACCTCGAGCCCGGTGCCGTGATCGGTTCCGGTGACGTCCGGGCCGAGTCGAGGCCGGCGTCGTTCGTGCCCGCCGGTGCCGTCACCGACGACCCGACCGGACGCCGCGCCGCCGCGACGCTCGGCACGGGGGAGGTCGTGGTCGAGCACCGGCTGTCCGGCGGTGACCGCCGGGGCGCGGCCGCACTGGTCCCCGCCGGCTGGCGGGCCGTCGCCGTGCCTGCGCTCGAGGCAGCCCTCCCCGTCGAGGTGGGCCAGCGCGTCGACGTGCTGGCCGCCCTCGACCCCTCGGGCACCGGCGCGACCGGCAGCGTCGTGGCCGAGGACGGCGTCGTCGTCCACGTCGCCGACGACGACACCGTCACCGTGGCGGTGACGCCGAGCCAGGCCACCCGGGTGGTGGCCGCGCTGGCGAGCGGGCTGGTCGCGCTCGCCCTGGTCGGGTGAGCCCGACCGCGCCGAGGGGCCGGCCGGTACGGTTCGGGACATGTGCAGCAGGTGGTGGCGGGCGCTGCTCGCGGTCTCGTTCGTGGCGGTCTCGGTCCTGGTGGCGCCGTCGCCGGCCGCCGCCCAGGAGGGGCCTGCCGTCACCTCCCACGTCGTCGAGTCCTTCGACGGCACGCCCATCGTCGCCACGCTGTTCGTCCCGCCCGGCGTCGACGCCACCACGCCGGCGCCGCTCGTCCTGCTCACCCACGGGTGGGGCGGCACCGGCCAGAAGGCACCGACCGGGTTCGTCGCCGACCTCCTCGACGCCGGCTACGTCGTGCTCACCTGGGACCAGCGCGGCTTCGGGTGCTCCGGGGGCGAGGTCCAGATCGACAAGCCCGAGTGGGAGGGCCGAGACGTGATGGCCCTCATCGACTGGACGGTGGCCAACGCGCCGGTGCAGGTGGATGCCTCCGGCGACCCGCTGATCGGCATGGCCGGCGGCTCCTACGCCGGCGGGATCCAGACCGCGACGGCATCGATCGATCCCCGCATCGACGCCATCGCCCCGGAGATCTCCTGGTGGGACCTGCGCTACTCGCTCTACGGCGGCGAGGTCGTCAACCAGGGCTGGGCGACGCTGCTGTACCTGGCGGGCGTCGCCACCGCCTCGGGACAGGGGTTGGACCCGAGCTGTCCCACCCACCCGCAGCCGGGCGGGCTCGACCCCATGATCAGCCGGGGCTACACCGAGGGATCCACCACCGGGGTGATCTCCGACGAGGTGCTCGAGTTCTTCGCCGGCAGCAGCCTCGCGTCGTACGGCCAGGACCAGCCGGTCGCCATCCCCACCCTGGTCGTGCAGGGCAGCACCGACACCCTCTTCGACCTCACCGACGGCTGGCGGATCGTCGAGCACGTCCGGGACCGCGGGGCGCCGACCCGCTTCGTGGTGTTCTGCGGCGGCCACGTCGCCTGCCCCGAGACCTACGCCGACGCCGGCGACGGGGACCACGTCGACCGGGCCGTCCTGGCCTGGTTCGCCCGCCACCTGCGCGGCGACGACACCGTCGACGTGGGCCCGCCGGTGGAGTACCGCACCAACGAAGGGGTCTGGCGGGCGGCGTCGGGCTTCCCCACCCCCGGCACGCCGCCGCTGCAGGGAACGGGGTCGGGTTCGATCGTGAGCGTCCCGGCGCTCGATCCGCCCAGCCTCGCCGGCCTCGGCGGGGCGTCGTTCGACGGCGGCATCCCGGCGCTGCCGATCACCACCGCCGCGGTGTCGGCCCCCGACGACGACCGGGCGATGACCGTCGAGGTGGCCCGGGCCGGCGACCGCGCCATCGACCTGCTCGGCATCCCGACCGTCACCCTGCGGGTCGACGGCGTCGGCAGCGAGGTCATCCTCATGGCCAAGCTCGTCGACCGTGAGTCCGGTGCCGTCGTCAACCTCCAGGAGGGGGCGGTGCGGGTGCCGCTGCTCGACGGTCCGACCGAGGTCGAGGTGCCGATGCCGGGCATCGCCTACACCCTGCCCGCCGGCCACCACCTCGACCTGCAGGTGAGCACGGCCAGCCTCATGCACAGCAACGCCCGGACCCCGGCGACCGTGGACGTCACCGCGACGGCCTCGGTCCCGGTGCAGGCCGTCGACCGCCCGGCGGTCCCGACCGCACCGACGACACCGACGGAACCGGCGCCGGCGACGCCCCCGGCGACCCTGCCGGTCACCGGCCCGGGGTCGTCGCCGTCCGCCGGGGCGGCGGTGGCGGTCGCTCTCATCGGGGCCGGTCTGGTCCTGGGTCGCGCCGCCGTGCGCCGGCGGGCCTCGCTCAGCTGTTGAACCCGGCCACGGCCAGCGCGATGACGCCGGCGCCCACCACGAAGCGGTAGCCGACGAAGGGGGCGAACGTCCGGGTCTGGACGAAGCGGATGGTGCCCCACACCGCGGCGAAGCCGGTCAGCGCGCTGGTGGCCATGCCGACCAGGAACGGCGCGACGAAGTCCGACGGGATCCCACCCTCGCCGAGCACGTCGAGCAGCTTGTAGAAGCCGGCCCCGGCGATGATCGGCAGGCTCATCAGGAACGACAACCGGGCAGCCGCCCCCCGCTCGAACCCGAGCGCCCGGCTCACCGTGATCGTCACCCCGGATCGGGACACGCCGGGCTGGAGCGCCGCGGCCTGGCCGAGCCCCATCAGCAGGGCGTCGCGGAGGCGGAACTCGCCGGCCTCCCGGGGACCGCCCATCCGGTCGGCAGCCCACAGCAGGACGCCGCCGACGATCAGCATCACGCCGATCAGCCAGTACACGTCGTCGAGCCTCTCGATGGCGTCGTTCAGCAGGAACCCGGTGATGCCGGCGGGGACGGCGGACACGAGGAGCAGCCAGGCCATGCGCCCCTCGGGCGGCGCGTCGGCCCGGTTGGCCGGCACCACGACGCGCAGGCCCTCCCGGGCGAAGACGACCAGGTCGCGCCGGAAGAAGGCGAGGGCGCCGGCGAGGGTGCCGATGTGGAGGGCCACGTCGAAGGCCTTCGCCAGGGAGTCGTTCCCGGCGAAGTCGTCCCAGCCGAACAGCCACGGGACGATCGCCAGGTGCCCCGACGACGAGATGGGGATGAACTCGGACAGGCCCTGGACGATGCCGAGGACGATGGCGTGGATCAGCGGCAAGGGAGCCGTTCTAGCGTCCGGAGAGGGACACCCCGGGAATCAGCAGCGTGACGCCACCGGTGCCGCCCGGCTGCCACTCGACGTCCGAGCCCACGTGGGACACGTCGAGCAGCAGGCGCTGCAGGGTGCTGGCCAGCGTGGCCTCCTTGATCGGCTCGGCCCGCTCGCCGCCGCGCACCCGGAGGCCCTCGACGGAGACGGAGAAGTCCCCCGACACCGGGTTGACGCCGGAGTGGATGCCGCCGAGGGAGGAGGCCAGCACGCCGTCGTCGACGGTGGCGAGCAGCGAGTCGAGGTCGCCCTCGCCCGGTTCGACCGTGAGCGCACGGGCCGAGATGCCGGGCCGGCTGCTGTAGTGCCGGGCCGCGGAGGCGGTCGACGCGGTGCCGGCCCGGCGGGCCGAGTGGGTGTTGTGCAGGAAGCCCTGCAGCACCCCCCGGTGCAGGAGCGGCACGCGCCGGGTGGCGAGGCCCTCGTCGTCGTAGGGCTCGGCGCCGAGGGAGTCGGGGTTGGTGGGGTCGTCGACGATGGTGAGCAGCGGGCTGCCGACCTGCTCGCCGACCCGGTCGCCGAAGGGGCTGCGGCCCTTGGCGACCGCTTCGCCGCCGAGCATCCCCGAGACGATGCCGAGCACGGTGGCGGTGAGCCGGGGCTCGAGGATGAGGGTGACGACGGCCGACTCCGGCTTGACCGAGCCGATCTTGGCCAGCAGCCGGCTCACGGCGTCGTCGGCCGCCTCGTCGAGGGAGACCTCGTCGATGGCCCGGCCGACCGACATGCCGCCGGCGATGACCGACGCGTCGCCGTCGTCGGCCAGGGCCGAGACCGACACGTAGGCGATGGTGGAGCGACCGCCGACGGAGATGCCGGTGGACGTGGCCACGGCGAAGGCACCCTCGGCGTCGGTGTAGGAGGCGGCCCGCACGCCCCGCACGCGCGGATCGGCGGCGCGCACCATCTTCTCGAGCTCGATGGCCATGGCCACCTTCTCCTCGACCGGCGTGGCCAGCACGGCCTCGCGGTGCACGTCGAGGGCGGTGGCGGCGGTGCCGTCGGGCTCCGCCAGGCCGGCCCACTCGTCGGGCTCGGCGAAGGGGAGGTTGTCGCGCGCCTCGGCCAGCGTCTCGGCCACGATGTCGTCGTCGTGGCTGCTGGCGTAGGCGAAGCCGGTGCGACCGTCGCGGATGACCCGGATGCCGATGCCGGCCGACCCCGCCTGGGTCAGGGACTCGATCTCGCCCTGGTAGGCGTCCACGGAGGTGTTGGTGCCCTGGCTGACGTAGGCCTCGACCTGCTCGCCCGGCGCGGCCTGGGCGGCCACCCGGTCGGCGAGGGCGCGGAGGGCGTCGACGTCGGTGCCCGTCACGTTTGCACCGCACTGTTCGATGCGCCGAGTTGTGAGGCGCAGCCGAAGAACTCGGTTAGCGAGGAGGCCCCCCGGGGCCGACGAGCGGCGCTCACGAGCTGGTGCCGCCGATGGTGAGCTGGGCCACGCGCAGGGTCGGGCAGCCGTCGCCGACCGGGACGCCCTGGCCGTCCTTGCCGCACGTGCCGGGCCCCCCGAAGGCGAAGTCGTCGGCGATGACCTCGATGTCCTGGAGGCACTGGGGGCCGTTGCCGATGAGGTTGCCCTCGCGGATCGGCTCGGTGATCTCGCCGTCCTCGATCAGGTACGCCTCCTGCATGCCGAACACGAAGTCGCCGGAGGCGGTGTTCACCTGGCCGCCCCCGAGCTTGGCGACGTAGACGCCGTGGTCGGTGCCGGCGATGACGTCGTCGGGGCTCGCCGTGCCGTTCTCGAGGAACGTGTTGGTCATGCGGACCATCGGCAGGTGCTTGTAGGACTGGCGCCGGCCGTTGCCGGACACGGCCCGGCCCTCCTTGCGGCTGCGCAGGAAGTCCCACATGTAGTCGGTGAGCACGCCGTCCTGGATCAAGACGTTGCGCTGCCCGGGAGCACCCTCGTCGTCGACAGCGAAGGCACCCCACTCCTCGGCGATGGTGCCGTCGTCGACGAGCGTGACGAGCGGGCTGGCCACGAGCTCGCCGACCCGGCCGGCGTAGACCGAGGCGCCCTTGTCGACCAGGTCCTTCTCGAGGCCGTGGCCGCAGGCCTCGTGGAACAGCACGCCGCCGGAGCCGGCGCCGATCACCACGGGGAGCTGGCCGGACGGGGCCGGGCGGGCCCGCAGCTTGGTGATGGCCATCTGGGCGGCCTCGGCGGCGAACTCGTCGATGTCGATGCGGTCGAACAGCTCCCACCCGATGGTGAGGCCGGTGGACTTGCGACCGGTCTGCATGCCCGTGTCGCCGGTGGCCACCGCGCTCACCGAGAACAGCGTGCGGACCTGGTCGTCGCTGGTGAGCAGCCCGTCGCTGTTGGCGACGAGGATGCGGCGACGGGAGCCGGCCACCGACGCCGTGACCTGGGAGATCTCCCGGGCCGCGGCCCGGGCTGCGGCGTCGGCCTGGCGCAGGATGGCGACCTTGTCGGCCTTGGGCACGTCGTCGGGGAGCACGCTGACCGGGCTCGGGTTGGGGACGTCGCGACGGGTGAGGGCGACCTCGCGCACCCCGCCGCCCCCCTCGCGGGCCGCGGCGGACGCGGCCTCGGCGGCGGTGAGCAGGCCCTGCTCGCTGAGGTCGGCCGTGTGAGCGAAGCCGGTGGTGTCGCCGACGACGACCCGGATGCCGGCTCCCCGGTCGCGTCCGGAGCTGAGCTGCTCCACCCGGCCGTCGTCGAGGGTGGCGCTGCCGTTCTGCTTGTCCTCGGCGAAGACCTCGGCGAACTCACCGCCGGTTCGCAGGGCTCGGGCCAGCACACGCTCGAGCGTGGGATCCTCGATCACTTCGTCCTCCGGGGGTCGCGGACGGGCCTGGGCCGATGTGACTCGGGCCGACCCGGACGACGTAGCGTACCGACGTGCCCCTCCAGACCGGTCTCAGCGCGGCGATCGAGATCATCGTCTCCGACGACGACACGGCCATCGCCATCGGTTCCGGCTCGGTCCCCGTGCTGGCCACCCCCCGCCTCGTCGCCCTGTGCGAGCAGGCGGCGGTGGCGGCCATCGACGGCGAGCTGGCCGAGGGCTCCACGTCGGTCGGCATGCGGGTCCAGGTCGACCACCTGATGCCCACCTCGGTCGGCGCACCGGTGACGGCCGAGGCCACCCTCGAGAAGATCTCCGGCCGCCGGCTCACCTTCACGGTGTCGGCGTCGGACCACCGCGGCCTGATCGCCGCCGGCCGCGTCACCCGCGTGGTGGTCGACGTCGACCGCTTCATGGAGAAGGCCAACTAGGAGCAGCCGCCGGCTCAGACCCCGGCGAGGAAGTCCAGCATCACCGCTCGCCACGCGTCGGGGTTCTCGAACTGGGGGGAGTGGCCGGCGTCGACGATGACCTCGAGCCGGGCGCCGGGCACGGCCGTGGCCATCGCCTCGGACGGGCCGAGGAACGGGGCGTCCTGCTCCCCCACGATCACCAGCGTGGGCACCGAGAGGTCGGCCAGGTGCTGCAGCCGGTCGACCTGGTCGATCATCTGGCCGATCATCGACGCGTACATGGCCGGCGAGCTGCCCAGGAACTTCTGGTCCCCGAGCTCGCGGTAGCCGGGCCGCTCGTCGAGGAGGCGCTGGTTGGCGGGCGTGCCGAGGGGGCCGTCGCCGTCCATGGCGTTCATGGCCTCCTTCACCGCCGCCATCCCGCCCTCGCGCACGATCTGGGCGCCGAGCATGGCCATGTCCCGGTCGATCTCCAGGGGTCCGTGCGTGGTGTCCATCAGCACGAGGCCGTCGAGGGCATCGGGGCGCTTCGCCGCCGTCACCTGGGCGATCATCCCGCCCATGGAGTGCCCGAGGAGGACGAAGCGCTCCCACCCGAGCGCGTCGACCAGGGCCAACATGTCCCCGGCGAAGTGCTCGAAGGAGTAGTGCGACTCCTCCTCCGGGTGCCAGGAGTCGCCATGGCCGCGCAGGTCGGGTGCGACCACCCACCACCCGGCGTCGGCCAGCGCCTCGAGGTGGTCGGCGAAGTCGATCCGCCCGCCGGTGAACCCGTGGACGAGGAGCAGGCCCCGCCCGCCGACGCCGACCTCCTCGATCGCCACGCGCTCGCCGTCCCCGATGTCGATCACCCGTGTCGCCATCGCCCCATGGTGGCCCACCGTGCGCCGGGTCGCCGTCACCAGCGCAGGAGGCCGGGCAGGTCCGTCACGTCGACCGCGCCCTCGGGCGGCCGGATGCGCTCGCCGGGCGGCAGCGCCCGCCGGCGCAGCACGACGGGCTCGTCGATCCGGTCGACCGTGAGGTGGACCTCGTCGGGGCCCACCACCTCGACGGCCCGCACCTCGCGGCCCGCCACGAGGTCGCCGACGCCGATGTCCTCGGGCTGTGGCGGGGGCTGGCGGGCGGCCGCGACCAGGTCGGGGAGCTCGCCCCCGACCTCCTCGATGGCCTCCAGGTCGAAGTGGACCCACTCCGCGTCGGCGACGGTGCGCCGGGCCTCGGGGTGCAGCCACCACCAGTGCGCGTCGGCCGTGAGCACGTGCTGCTCGGTGAGGCCGGCCGGTGTGTCGATGGCGAGGCGCACGGTGCCGGCCGCGTCGGTCGTCCAGGTCGTCTCGACCACCGCCCGGCCGCTGCCGTCGGGCAGCGGACCGAGGTCGGCGACGAGGGCGACCTCGTGGGGACCGGCCGGGTCGACGACGGCGTCGGGCTGGGATCTGGGTCCGGACGGTTGGTCAACGGCCGGGTCGATGGCCGCCCGCCCGGTGTCGGGAGGCGGGGCGGGGGCGCCGGCGCCGGCGGCGCAGGCCCCGAGCACGAGCACGGCGCCGAGCACGACGAGGGGACGAGGGACACCGGTGCGATGGGCACGGCTGGGCACGGAGGGGACCTCCCGGATCGACCGGCCGAGGAACGGCCGGGATGCAACGGGTGGCGTGGGTCGACCACCGAACCGGGCCCGAGGATACCCGTCCGCAGGCGGCCCGTCACCGTGATCGTCCGGCCCGGAGGCCTCGCCATAGGCTGGCGGGGTGCGGGGACAGACGCAGACGGGCCCATGACCGCCGGCGCCGTCGACCACCGAGGCGATGCCACCGAACCGTCCGACGCGCAGGTCGCGGCCGGTCGGCTCCGCTGGTGGCGCGAGCTGCTCTACCTCGCCGTGTTCTACGCCGTGTACTCCTCGGTGCGGAACCTGTTCGGCTCGCAGGGCACCGGCGACGACATCGACGCCACCGTCGCCTACGAGCACGCGCTCCAGATCATCGACATCCAGCGGGCGATGGGCCTGTACTTCGAGGCCGAGGTGCAGCGGTGGTACCTCGACCTGCCGGCGATGGGGCTCATCCGGCTGTGGAACATCTTCTACGGCACGGCCCACTTCGTCGTGACCGCCGGCGCCCTGATCTGGCTCTACCACACCGACAAGGCCCGCTACCCCCGCTGGCGCAACACGCTGCTCGTCACCACGGCGGTGGCCATCGTCGGCTTCGCCAGCTACTCGCTGATGCCGCCCCGCCTGCTCGACGACCCGGGCAAGTACGGGGCCTGCCGCATCTACGCCCCCGCCGCCGCGTTCGCGGCCGAGCCCGACGAGAAGATCGTCGAGGGCTGCGACCGCTACGGCTACGTCGACACCCTCGCCGTGCACGGCGGGTGGATCTCCTTCGACGACGAGAAGGCCGCCGGGCTCACCAACCAGTACGCCGCCATGCCGTCGATGCACATCGGCTGGTCGGTGTGGTCGGCCCTGGTGCTGGCACCGATGGTGCGGCGACGATGGGCCCGGGTGCTCGCGTGGACCTATCCGGTCCTCACGCTGTTCACGATCATCGTGACCGCGAACCACTACTGGCTCGACGCCGTCGGTGGCCTCGCCGCCCTCGGCTTCGGCGCCGTCGTCGCCCGCTGGCTCACCGCCCGCTTCCAGGCCCGCCAGGCCCAGGGCGACCTCCCGATCACCACCGCGTAGGCGTTCCGGGCCGCGGAGCACGCACCAGCGGCGTGGGGCGCGGCCCGGTCGTCAGCGGTCGCCGAGCCAGGTCACCGGCGGGCCGTGGTAGCCGGTGGTGGCGAGCAGCTCCTCGTCGTGTCCGCCGTCGCGCCCCGGCCAGGACGACATCCGCACGTCGGCGACGTCGCCGGCGGGCTCCATGCGCAGCCAGTGGACGGGAGCGTCGGGGGTGGCCCGGGCGCCGGCGGCCTCGATGGCCGCCCGGAGGCGCACGAACGATGCCCGGGGCAGGTACTGCAGCACGATCGAGTGGTGCACCACGGTCGCGACGCCGGGCGCCGGTGCGGCGAGCTGGGCCTCGATCCAGTCGGACGCGTCGGCGGCGTCGACGGTGACGGGGTGGCGACGGGCGACCTCGATGGCCGCGTCGAGCCGGGTCCGCCGCTCCACCTGGTCCGGCCACAGGAACGAGCGCAACCGGGTGGCGCCCTCGTCGCTGGTGGGATCGATCGGTGCCTGGTCGCAGCCGCGGCGCTCGGCCACGGCGAGGTCGGGAGCGACCGCGGGCAGGTCGCCGGTCCAGGGCTCGTCGAAGACCAACCCCTCCTCGGCCCCCCAGCGCAGGGCGCCGCCACCGGCCCGGTACCCGTAGCGGTCCCAGCGCAGGAGCAGGCCCCCGCTGGCCCCGACCTCGAGCTGGCGCAGCGGGAGCCCGGTGCGACGGGCCACGAGGTGGAAGCCACCGAAGAGCGAGGTCGCCCGGCCCACCTCGTTGGTCTGCACGGCCAGGCCCATCGATGCCTCGATGCGGCCGCGGTGGGCTTCGACGGCACCGAGGAAGGCCGGGACCGGGTCGCCGTCGGCCGTGCCACCGGCGGACGGGTAGTGCGCGGCCAGCTCCGGGGCGGCACCGGTGAGCACCAGCGCGTGCACGGCGGCGAGGAAGCGCAGCGGGATGGCGTCGGCCATCGCGTTGTCCGCCCACGGTCGCAGGACCCGGGCGCAGGGCCCGTCGGAGCGGACGTCGTCGGCCATGGCATCGATGATGCGGGCGTACAGCGCCGACCCGGCGCGCTCGCACGCCGTGCGCTGGAGCGCCAGCACGTCGATGAGCGGCAGGTCCCGCCGGCGCTCCCCCACGGGCGGTCAGCCCACCCGGCGCACCGGGCAGACCAGCACGGAGCCGCCGACGCCCTTGAACGTGCGCCGGCGGGCCCGGCCGAAGCCCACGCCGGGCGGCGGGGTGCCGATGGCCGAGCGCACGTCGGTGGTGGCGAGGACCTCGCCGCCCCGGGCCGAGTCCGCGACCCGGGCCGCCAGGTTCACGTCGTGGCCGATGACGTCGTCGCCGAGCAGCTCGACCTCGCCGTGGTGCAGCCCGACCCGCAGCCGCAGCCCGGTCTCGTTGGTCTCGTTGATCTCGAGCGCGGCCAGCACCGCGGCCTCCGGGGCGCCGAAGGTGATGAGCAGCCCGTCGCCCAGCTTCTTCACGACGCGACCGCCCCGGCTCCGGATCACCGGCCCGACGGCCCGGTGGTGGTGCTCGAGCAGCTCGCGGGCCGCCCGGTCGCCCTCGCGGGACGTGAAGCTGGTGAAGCCCTCGAGGTCGGTGAAGGCCACGGTGGCGACCTGCCGGGCGTCGCCCGTGCGCGGGTCGTCGGCGTCGACGTTGAGCAGCTGGATGGCGTTCAGGCCCATGGTGGCGATGAGCGACGGCTCCTGCTCGATCGAGCGCTCGAGGAACCGCTGGATGACGTCGAGCGACGTGGCGGTGCGGATGGGCTTCTCGGTGGGCTGCTCGAGCCAGGCCCGGTCGATGAGGCCGACCTCGGACGCCCCCCGGGCGAAGTCGGGGTGCTCGTTCAGCAGGGCGGCGGCCTGCTGGGTGAGGCGGCGCCGGAGGGAGTCGATGGCGCCCTCGCCACGGGCTCGTGCACCTTCGAGCGATGGCATGCGGGCGAATCTAGACGGCTCCGGAGTGCGTGCGACGTGGTCGATCCGTGGCGGGCGGGGGTACCGTAGAACGCTCTGAGGGCACCCTCACCGCGTCCGGGCGAAGCCGCCGGCGTGGCCCCCTCGCCGCCGTCCACGCCCGCCGGAGACCCATCGCATGCTGCTCGACCGGATCAACAGCCCCGCCGACCTCCGAGGCCTCAGCAACGAGCAGCTCGAGGCGCTGGCGGGAGAGATCCGGACCTTCATCGTCGATGCGGTCGACCGGTCGGGCGGGCACCTCGGCTCGAACCTGGGCGCCGTCGAGCTCACCCTCGCGGTGCACCGGGTGTTCGAGTCGCCACGGGACATCGTGCTCTGGGACACCGGGCACCAGGCCTACGTCCACAAGCTCGTCACCGGTCGCCGCGAGGGCTTCCAGCAGCTGCGCCAGGAGGGCGGCCTCTCGGGCTACCCGTCGCGTCGCGAGTCGCCGCACGACTGGGTCGAGAACAGCCACGCCTCCACCATCATCAGCTACGCCCACGGCCTGGCCACCGCGATGTCGCGCAACGACATCACCGACCGGCGCATCGTGGCCATCATCGGCGACGGCTCCCTCACCGGCGGCATGGCCTACGAGGGCCTGAACAACCTCGGCCACGCCGGCTCCCGGGCCATCATCATCCTCAACGACAACGGCCGGTCCTACGCCCCCACGGTCAGCCGCCTCGGCGAGAGCCTGGCCCGCCTGCGCCTCGACCCCCGCTACGTGCGCAACCGGGCCCGCTTCGAGAAGCTGCTGCGCTCCGCCCCGCTCGTCGGCGAGCACCTCGAGCGCGGCTTCGAGGCCACCATGGCCGGCGTCCGCGACTACTTCGAGCCGCCGGCGTTCTTCGAGGACCTGGGCATCCGCTACACCGGCCCCTTCGACGGCCACGACATCGCCGGTCTCGAGTCCGCCCTGCACGACGCTGCCGAGTACGACGGGCCCATCGTGGTCCACGTCCTCACCCAGAAGGGGCGG
>Ga0208490_100872_pt1 | contig 14290 bp, 17 predicted proteins | sample SubbioAug_CSWold_FD_184818 | JGI IMG/M metagenome (GOLD analysis project Ga0208490, IMG submission 184818) | Serpentinite rock and fluid subsurface biosphere microbial communities from McLaughlin Reserve, California, USA - CR11Aug_CSWold (SPAdes) | ecosystem: Environmental > Terrestrial > Deep...
TATCAGATGTAAATGGAATGGGAATACCTACCTTAAAACCTTGGAGTCAAGATAAAGTAATCAGTAAGATTAGGATTATAGAAGAACTAAATGTACCAGCATTTGCAATGGATATTGATTCAGCAGGATTAACACATCTGGCGAAATCAGGCAAACCAGTATTTTTAAAAACAATAGATGACTTTAAAGAAATAGTAAAATCAACTGAGCTACCCTTTATAATCAAAGGAATAATGTCAGTAGAAGGTGCGAGAAAAGCTGCTGAATCCGGATGTTATGGTATTGTGGTATCAAATCATGGTGGTAGATGCTTAGATAATACATTAGGAACATGTGAGGTTCTTAACTCTATAAAGCTTGCAGTAGGAGATAAGGTGAAAATATTTGTAGATGGTGGCATCAGAACAGGTGCTGATGTTTTTAAGGCAATTGCCTTGGGAGCAGATGGGGTTTTAATAGGGAGAACATTTACAATTATGGCTTTTGGTGGTGGAATAGAAGGGGTAGAGTTATATGCCAATAAGCTTATAGCAGAACTAAAGGATACTATGCTTATGACAGGTTGTAAGACTATTAAAGATATAACTTATGACAAAGTAGTTTTAGCAAAGTAATCCTTAGGAGGACACAATGAAAAAAAGTACAAATATTAAAAGGGACGAAAATGGAAAGTTGATTATTCCTGAAGAATTTATCCAAGAATCAACTTTAAAAAACCATAAGGAATACATAATGTATGAAGAAGGTGGAAAGATTACAATGATTCCATCAATTCATTCCATTTCTAGAATATATATTGAGCCTACATCTTTGTGCAATTTAAATTGTTTAACTTGCATAAGGCATAACTGGGAGGAAAAGCCTGGTGGTATGGAGATGGATACATTTAATGAATTCTTATGTCAATTAGACCAAATGGAGAGTGTAAATTCAGTGATGTTTGGTGGATTTGGTGAGCCTATGTATCATCCTGAAATTTTTAATATGATCCAAAGTTTAAGTGATAGAGGGATTAAAACTGAAATGACTACCAATGGTACTATGTTAAATGAGGATACCATAGAAAAATTATTCCAATCAAATTTAAGTAAGCTTTGGGTTAGTGTTGATTCAATGGATACTGATAACTTTAATCGTATCAGAGAAGGTGGAGATTTTGCAAAGGTTTATGAAAGCCTTAAACTACTGAAAAGAGTTAATCAAAAGAAGAAGAATAAAATCCAACTTGGTATAGCATTTGTTGTAACTAAAGACAACGCTAATGATCTTTCAAGACTGCGAAGTTTTGCTGGAAGTGTTTGGGCTGAGTTTATTTCCATAAGTAATGTTATACCTTATGAACGAGAAATGGAAGAAAAGATGCTTTGTAGAAAAAAACTATTTAAGCCACTTACATACTCCAGAGAAGACGAAAAAAAGATGGGATTTAAAGAAATTGTACTTCCAGAAATTAGCATTCCAAGAATTGACTACAATGAATACACTAAAGAAGGACTCTATGATATATATGCTTCCATGATGAAGATTAAAACATTGGGGGAAGAGTTTAAAGAATATAGAGATTACTGCAGATTTATAAATGAAGGTATTACATTTTTAAGATGGGATGGTGAAATATCCCCATGCATGGGTCTTTTGCATACATATAGGACCTACCTAAATGGAAATGAAAGGCTTATGAGGGAACATTCATTTGGGAATATCAACGAATCTTCACTAAAAGAAATTTGGAATAGTAAAGAATACTATGATTTTAGAGAAAAGGTATATGAATTCGACTTTTCACCTTGTGTTCTTTGTGGAGGTTGTGAAGATATAGGTTCTAATGAAAAAGATTGTTTAACGGATTCATTCCCTGCCTGTGGAGGTTGTCTATGGGCTCAGGGTGTAATACAATGTCCATAGAAGGGAGGGAAAGAAATGCCGATACTTCAAATTGAATTACTAAAAGGTAGAACAGTAGAACAAAAGAGAGTGCTTGCTGAAAAAGTTACACAAGCAGTGTCAGAGTCAGTTGATTGTCCAAAAGAAGCTGTTAGAATTATAATCAAAGAAATGGAATATGAAAATTTTGCAGTTGCTGGAGTACTAAAGTGTGACGAGAAGAAATAATTTGTAATAAAATGTAATATAGTAAAAATAAAAATACTGCCCCTGGGCAGTATTTTTGTGTTGACAAAGATGTAACAAAGGAGTAGTATGTACATATACCAATAAGTGCATATGATTATATAATATAGTAAGGACAGGTGATATATTTGGATAAATTGGTAAGTATATTTAAAGTTTTATCTGATCAAACAAGACTTAGGATTTTAGTTCTTTTGTATCAGGAAAGCTTATGTGTATGTGAGTTTACAGGAGTTTTAGATTCTACACAACCTAAGGTATCAAAAGGACTTTCAAAACTTAGAGATTTAAATCTTGTTGTTGACGAGAGAAAAGAAAAGTTTGTTTTTTATAGTTTAAATAAAGAAAATAAAACTTTGCTTAAAATTTTAGAAGATATCTTAAGTAACATAGACGAATATCCACAACTTAAAATAGATCAAAAGAGACTTTCTCATAAAGAAGAGTATCTTGATCAATGCAATCCTTTGTCAGTATTATAATTTGCTAGGAGTGAGAACATGATAATATTTCAATGGTTGAATAACCAACTACTAAAAATGGAGTGGTTATTCGAACTAGTAAGACTATTAGTTGAAAAGGTGTTTGGACTTTCCATTCAAGAGAGACTTGGTGGGAGTATACACTTTTTCATTTATGATGTAATTAAGATTTTTATTCTATTATCTTTTTTAATATTTACAATTTCATATGTACAAAGTTTCTTTCCACCAGAAAGAACTAGAAAGATCCTTGGAAGATACAAAGGCATATCTGCTAACATACTAAGTGCACTACTTGGAACAGTAACTCCATTTTGTTCTTGCTCATCAATACCTTTATTTATTGGATTTACAGGAGCTGGCTTACCAATTGGAGTAACATTTTCATTTTTGATTTCTTCACCATTGGTTGATTTAGCTTCAGTTTTATTACTTGCAAGTATCTTCAATTGGAGAATAGCAATTGCTTATGTAGTAGTTGGACTAATTTTAGCTGTTATTGGTGGTACTGTAATCAGTAAGGCGAAGATGGAAAAATATGTTGAAAGTTTTGTTTTCAGTAATCCAATGTTGGAAATGGAACAAGAAAAATTATCAAAAAAAGATAGAATGGTTTTCGCTAAAGATCAAGTTCTGGAAATTATAGATAAAGTATGGTTATATATTTTAATAGGAGTTGGAATAGGAGCATTGATACACAACTGGATACCAGAAAGTGTTATTTCTGCAATTCTAGGACAAGACAAGTGGTATTCTGTACCATTGGCTACTTTTATTGGAATACCAATGTATGCTGATATTTTTGGAACTTTGCCAATAGCTGAAGCATTGGTAACTAAGGGAGTAGGAATTGGAACGGCTTTATCTTTTATGATGGCTGTAACAGCATTATCTCTTCCATCTATTATTATGCTTAAGAAAGTAGTTAAGACAAAATTATTAGTAGTATTTGTTGGAATTGTAACTTTAGGAATTTTGATAATTGGATTCTCATTTAATGCTTTTGGATATTTATTCTTGTAAAAGGAAGTGACAAATTGAATATTAGTTTGTATGTAATAACACTTGGACTACTTGGATTGTCCTACTTTAGGGATAAAAATAAGACTAAAAAGGCATTAAAAAAATCATGGAAAGCATTTGAAAATATTTTGCCTGAATTTTTAGTTGTAATTCTATTTGTTGGAATATTAATGGCTTTCTTAAATCATGAAGTAATATCTAAAATTATTGGTGCTGACTCTGGTGCCCTGGGAGTATTCTTAGCTTCTATTGTTGGATCAGTAACTTTGATTCCGGGGTTTGTAGCCTTTCCTACTGCTTCAATCCTCCTTAAGAATGGAGCTGGATACGCTCAAATTGGAGCTTTTGTTTCCACATTAATGATGGTAGGGGTTGTAACCATGCCAGTGGAAATGAAGTATTTTGGTAAAAAACTTACAATATATAGAAATGTACTAGCATATATATTTTCCCTAATAGTAGCAGTTATAATAGGGATGGTGGTTTAATATGATTAAGAAGATACTTAAAAGATATATAAAAGTTATAATAGCCATGGGTATAACACTACTTCTTACATTGATCAATAAAGAAATGGGGTTAAAAGCCATAAGTGTCACCTCATTTACATTAAAGGAAATGATTTTAATACTTCCACCAATTTTCGTACTTTTAGGATTACTTGATATTTGGGTGCCAAGAGATACCATGGTTAAGTATATGGGAGAAGGATCTGGAATAAAGGGAATTCTACTTTCCATATTTATTGGCTCTGCAGCAGCAGGACCACTTTATGGAGCATTTCCAGTTGCAGCTATCTTAATGAAAAAAGGAGTTAAATTTAGTAATGTTCTAATTTTCATAGGAGCATGGTCTACTACGAAAATACCTATGTTCTTGTTTGAAATGGCATCACTGGGAAAGACATTTGCTATTACTAGATTAATTATAAATATTCCTGGAATTATTATTATTGCCTATATCCTTAAAAAATTACTATCAAAAGAAGAAATAGAAAAGATTTATCAAAACGCAATTGAAATAAATGAGTAAATGGAAATTCTAATTTAGGTTAAGTTCTATAAATATATCTGACTTGTGAAATCTTGTTTTTAAATAAAAACAAAAGAAAAAAGGTGATAATATGTCAATGAATTGGTATCCAATTATCGATTATGAAAAATGTATCAATTGTGGAGCTTGCGTAGCAAAATGTAAAAATGGTGTTTATAGTAAAAAGTCTAAATCCCCAAAGATAATTTATCCAAATGGTTGTAAGACAGGATGTAGAGGCTGTCAAAAGCTTTGTCCAATGGGAGCAATTACATATAATGGAGATACAGGAAAAGAAAAATGCTCCGATTGTAGTTGTTCATGTAGTTAGAATGAATCTAGGCTATATTTACATTTTAAAGGTTATGAAACTTAGGAGGCGATAAGATGATTATTAAAATTTTAGGTACAGGATGTAAAAAATGTCAAAAAACAGAAGAAAATGTGAAAGAAGCAATAAAAGATATGAAGCTTGATGCAACTGTTGAAAAAGTTGAAGACTTTAGAGCTATAATGTCTTATGGAGTAATGTCAACACCTGCTATAGTTATAGATGAGAAGGTAATTGTATCAGGAAAAGTACCCAGTGTGGAAGAAATTAAGAAAATGTTTTAACTAGGACCAGTAGAGATTATTCTACTGGTTTTTAGTTTAATATTGTTGACAAAGATAGATATATTTGTTAGTATATGAGTGAAACCGAATATACTCATATGAAAGGAGTTCACAATGGAACAATTTTTTAAAGCATTGGGTGATGAAAACCGACTTAGAATTTTAAATCTACTTGCAAATTATGAACTATGTGTATGTGAAATAGAAGTAATTCTAGACCTTAACCAATCCAATGTATCAAGACATCTGGGAAAGTTAAAAGATAACAAGATTATTTCCGGATATAAGGATGCACAATGGATTCATTACAAGATAGATGATAAGTTTAAAGATGATAATATATCATTATTCCAATACTTAACTGATAAGTTTGGAAAAGACAGTTTGTTTGTGGAAGATCTTAAAAAATGCAAACTTTATGTGGAAAGTCCATACAATTGTCAAACGATCAATAATGACAAGGAATTGGTTTTAGAATATATAAATAAAGGTTAATTAATAAACTATTTGGAGGACATATTTGTGAAAAAACAAAAAATGCAAGGAATTAGTTTCTTTGAAAAGTATTTAACTGTTTGGGTTGCATTATGCATGATTGTTGGTGTTTTAATTGGGGTTTATCTTCCTGGAATACCGGAATTTTTAAGTAATTTTGAGTACTACAATGTATCTGTACCTGTAGCAATATTAATTTGGTTAATGATTTATCCCATGATGTTAAAGGTAGATTTTAAAAGTGTAAAGCAAGTTGGAGAAAATCCAAAAGGACTTATTATAACCTGGGTTACCAATTGGTTGATAAAACCTTTTACCATGTTTGCAATAGCATATTTATTCTTTAATGTGTTTTATAAAAATATGATTGATGGTGAAACAGCTAAACAATACTTAGCAGGAGCAGTACTTCTTGGAGCAGCTCCATGTACAGCTATGGTATTTGTATGGAGTCATTTAACAAAGGGAAACCCTGCTTACACTTTGGTTCAAGTTGCGACAAATGATTTAATTATCCTCGTGGCTTTTGTTCCCATAGTTGCATTATTACTTGGTGTAAGTAACATAATAGTACCATGGAATACACTTTTCTTATCAGTAATCTTGTTCGTTGTAATTCCTCTTGTTGCTGGAGTTTTATCCAGAGCATATATTACAAAGAACAAGGGTATAGAATATTTTGAAAAGGTTTATATACCTAAGTTTGGTAATATTACAATTACTGGCTTATTACTAACATTAATAATAATATTCTCATTCCAAGGAAGAGTTATAATTGACAATCCGTTGAATATATTATTAATTGCTATACCACTAATAATACAGACCTTCTTAATTTTCTTTATTGCATATTTTTGGGCAAAAGCATGGAAATTACCACACAATGTTGCAGCACCTGCTGGAATGATTGGAGCATCAAATTTCTTTGAGTTAGCTGTAGCAGTAGCAATATCAGTATTTGGTATTACATCTGGCGCTGCTGTGGCAACAGTAGTGGGTGTACTAGTAGAGGTACCTGTTATGTTGATATTAGTTAAAATAGCAAATAACACTAAAGGTTGGTTTGTAAAAGAAGCTAAATAAAGGAGGATTTATATGGATAGAAAGCCAAGAGTAGGATTTATTTGTGTACACAACTCATGTAGAAGTCAAATGGCTGAAGCTTTAGGAAAACACTTTGCTTCTGATGTATTTGAAAGTGTTTCTGGTGGTACTGAAACAAAACCAGAAATCAATCAAGATGCTGTTAGACTAATTAAAGAACTCTATAATATTGACATGGAACAGACTCAACATTCTAAATTGCTTGATGAAATCGGAGATATTGATATTCTAATTAAAATGGGATGTAATGTAGTATGTCCCTTCCTTCCAAACCAACATGAGGAAGACTGGGATCTTGACGATCCATCAGGAAAAAGTGATGAAGAGTTTAAAATTATTATAGATAAGATAGAAGAAAACATAAAGTCTCTAGCAGACCGATTAAAAAGCGGAGAGCTGGTTATTGAAGAGGTTATAGAATAATATAGGGAGCACTCGACTGAAAGGTTGAGTGCTATTTTTATTCTAAAAGCAAAAGATTTAAATAGTACATAAAAGTTTCATTTGCTATAATGAAACTTAGAGAGAAAAATTAAGTCCAAAACATAATTAACTATTGATAAAGAGGTGTTGTTATGGAAATAAATGAAATCGTAAAGAAAAAATTAAAACCACTAATTATCTTAGGGATTTTAATGGGAATTGTATTTGGTTCTATAATTTGGACACATTCTACAATCAGATATTCTGTAGAAATGTCTCTTAATCCTTCTGTAAAAGTTGATGTAAATATACTAGAAAAGGTTATAGCCTTTGAAGGACTTAATGAAGAGGGTATAGAATTGGTAAAAGAGCTAAATCTAAAAGGATCCAATATTTTAGATGCAGCTGAAAGTATAACTAAAGAAATTAGCCTCATGGGATATACAGAAAATGCTGAAATTATTAGTATTGAAATATCTGGAAGAAGTTTAGAAAAGGCAGAAGACTTAGAAGTAAGATTAACAAATACATTAATTGAATTTATGGAAGCTGAGAAAATTAATCTAAAATCAAGTTTTAGTAGTAATGGCAATTTGTAAATTGTAATTAAAGAGTAAGATTTTTTTATAATTTGTTTTCTTGAAATATTAATAGTCTGTTAAAATAATAGGACAATAGCAGTTTCTTAAAGGAGATTATTTAATCTTCTTTTTTATATGCCTTCATAAACAAGTAAAAAAAAACTATCATTTGGACTTAACCCCAAAAAAAATGCTTTTTTAACGAATATTATAAAGTGAATGAGTACTATCTATTAATATCATATAGTATAATATATCCACAGATTAATTGGAGGTTTATTAGATGAGAGAAATAGATGATATGGCAGTAGAGGCATCAAATAATAAAGAAAAATTGGAAGTGTTTGTAAAAAATTATGAACCTTTCATAATTAAGTGCGCCTCAAAAAACTCAAAGAGATATATATCAAAAGAAGATGATGAGTGGTCTATTGCCTTATCTGCTTTTTATGATTCGATAATGAACTATAACAAAGAAAAGGGTTCATTTATATCATTTTCTGAATTAATTATAAAAAGAAGATTAATTGATTATTTCAGAAGTCAGGAAAGGTATTCATTAGAAGTAAATACTGAGTATATTGATGATATTGAAGATAAATCTTATAACCTAAGTGATATTAAGTATGAGATTTCAGAAATAAACGATAGACTAAAAATCTATAACTTTACTTTCATAGACTTAGCCAAACAATCTCCTAAAGCTGACAAGACTAAGGAAGCATGTAAGAAGATTATTATATATATAATTAATACACCATTAGTCTTATCAGAGATGAAGAATTCAAAGACATTACAATTAAATCATTTAGAAAAAAAATTAAATATACCCCGAAAAACTATAGAACGCCATCGAAAATATATAATAGCAGCAGTAGAAATTATAGTTGGGGATTATCCACATCTCAAGGAGTACTTAAGATATATTTGGGAGGATGTAAATATATGAAGAGTGTAATAGTTGAATCAAAAAAAGGATATGTAGTCTTATTAAAGGACGATGGTACATTTGTTAGAATTAAGGATAAAGGATATCAAGTCGGTCAAGTTATTGAGTTGAGAGAAGATGTAGGTGTGATTAGTAGGAAAGTAAAGGCATTGATAGCTACAGCAGCAATGATAGGTATAATCTTCAGTTCTGGAATGTGGGCATATGCTAATCCAACATATTATGTAAGTATGGATGTAAATCCAGGTATTGTAATGGAAGTTAATTTCCTTGAGAGAGTTGTAGGAGTAGAAGCATTAAATGAAAAGGCAGTGGAATTATTAAAAGAATTAGACTTAAAGAATATGAATATTGAAGATGCGCTTCAAGTTGCAATTGAAAAACTTGTTGAAGCAGGATACTTTTTAAACGAAGATGGAAATCTAGTAATTACAACTTCAGGGAAAAATCTAGAAAAATCAGAGAGATTATTAAACAAATTAAAAATTAAAGCTGATCTAGAAATAAAAGAAGATAATGTACAAGTAGAAGTAATAACTGATGCATTTGGTTTTGAGATGGTTCAAAGTGCAAGGGAATTGGAAGAAGAAGGCATTTTTATTACTCCAGGGAAATATAACATCATAACTAATTTATTGGGAGAAGAAGTAAATGTTCTTAACAGTAATAAGTCTGTAAAAGAATTAATGAGTGCATTTACTGAAATGAAAAAACAAAATAAAACAGAAAATGCAAATTTAGATGAAGAGACTCCTGGAAATGATGGAATTAACAATAGTAAAGGGACTCCTAATATGGGAAATCCGCAGGCAGGGAGTAAAGCTCCTATAACGCCACCAGGATTAAATAAAGTTAAAGAGAAAACAGATACTCTTAATGATTCAGAAGAGGTAGAAGATACCAATACAGAAGAAATAGAAGAAGCTGACAAACCAGATGAAAATAACAAACCAGAAACCCCAAATAAACCGGAGACACCAGTTGGTAGAAAAAATTAAATTATAGAATATTGCTTTTTAATATTGGAAGTTGCTCCCTATAAATCTTTCCTTGTGATTTATAGGGGGCATTTTATTATATTATATTTTATCTTTTGTATGTGTCAATTCTTGAAAAAAAGACTCGTAAAAATATTATATTCACAGAAACAGTAATTATTGCTTCGATTATTAAGATGCCTATGTAATTAATTGGATTACCACCTGATAATCTTAGCATCATTGTATGAAGCGGAACTAGAAATATTATCTGTGTAATCCTTATTCCTAGATAAAGAGAAATCATAACCAGAATAATATATGTGATAACTGAAGGGACTTTTATCTTTAACTCATTTTTATTATTAAAGAATAAAAACCTTATAAAAAAAGCAAGTAAGATATATAAAGTTACAAATACTATTTGTGTAGGGAAAAATATCGATGAAATAATTATTAGTCCCAATGATGTTAAAACATAGTATCTTAGATCATTATTAAGGGAAAACAAAACAATAATTGGTGGAATTATAAAAGTTGATAAAATACTAATTGGTCCACGAAACATAATTAAGAATAACACTGACAATGCCAGCGATATCGCTGACATTGAAAGTAATTTTATATTTTTTTTATTTAGATCTCTCATAAAGTAATTCTCCTTAAAACTATTTAGAGTATAGAATGTGGTTTGTTCTTATATCTTTCTAGATTAAAGCGCATATATGAATTTTTACCAGTATTTTTAACTTCATACATTGCAAAATCAGCATATTCAATAAGGTCATATATCTCAGTAGTGTCTTTTCCATAAATTGCCATCCCTGCACTACAAAGAACTTCTATTTGATTTTGCTCCATTACAATTGGATATTTAAGAACCTTTTCTTGCATTTCTTCCCATATTTTATTAATATCATCCTCTGTAACATCATCATAACCATGGATATATAATCCAAATTCATCCCCTGCAATTCTCATGCATATAATATTTTCAAAAGATAATTTTTTTAATCTTGCACCAAACTCCTTTAAGTACTCATCTCCAGCTCTATGACCTAATGTATCATTTATGCTTTTAAAGTCATCCAAGTCTATGAAGGTAAAAATACCAAATTTATTTGGGTCTTTGCTAATTAGTATATCTATTTCTTCCCTATATTGATATCTACTAACTAAACCTGTTAATGAGTCTTTTACCAATCTATTGTTTAAGTCACTATTTAGCTGGTTTAGTTTTATATTCGCCTTTTGGAACTGTCTTTGAATATTAAGTAGATTATTGTTTAACTTTTGGATTTCTTCAAACTGTGTTCTTATGGTTTTTTCATTTGAAGTTATTAAATCAGAACTTGAATCTTTTATGACTTTCATAAAATTATGAATTATTGTCTTAACTGATCTAAGGGCTTCATCGTTGTTATATTCGGAAGTATCAAATCCATGTATTAGAATCTTTTTATGTGAAGACATCATACATAGAGAAACACTTACCTTTGGGGAAGCAAGCATAAATTCTTCTCCACAAGACATAACTTCATCTTGAGTAAAGGTTTCACCAACTAAATTCCTCAGATGCTCTTTCTCTTTTTCACAAAACATACTTTCTAAAGTGGTTTGGTAAGGAGATATTAGGAATACTGGATGATACCAATATACATCTGTAATATTTAGTTTTTCATCGCATTGTATTAAAAATGAAACATTTTCTTTATTCATTAAGGTCTCCTTGCTAAAGATATCTATTTTTTAATATTTTCTTCTGCCCAAGTTACTAGATCTTCTGATGTTTCAGAGTAAAAGTCTATGTCCCATTTTTCCCAAAGCTTGTCTGTGTTTTTAAATGCTTGTCCTCCAACTGCCAATTTAACATCTGGATATTTTTCTTTCACTGTAAGAACAATTTCTTCGCACATTGATAGGTATGGAGGCATAGTTACCGATAATGCTACTAGATCTGGTTTGTGTTCATTGATTGCATCTAGTAAAGCATTTTTAGGAAGAGCAGCTCCTAGATAAAATGTGTCCCAACCATAGAATTCAAAAATATCAGACAGCATTCTAATACCCATTTCATGAAGTTCACTTCCAACTGCACAGGAAACCAATACTCTATTTTGTCTTGGTCTAGAGAATATTTCATCATAAAAACCTGACATTACTGTTTGTGTAACTGATGTGGCATAATGCTCCTTATCAACTGTAATTATGTGTTTATGCCAAAGGATACCTATTTCATACATTACTTTAGCTAGAATTTCTTCATATATAGAAGTTAGTGGAATCCCATCTTTTTTTGCATCATTTATAATTGTATATGCCATTCTAGTCTGATTTGTAAGTATTGCATCAAGATAATCTTTTCTAATTTTGTAATATTCTCCTTCAGTGAAAGCAGTAGAAAGAGGTATATTTGTAACTGCATCCTTTGTAGTTTTAATTGCCAATGAAAGATATTCTTGAGCATATTTTAACTCTTCTTCATTTAAGATATCACTAGCGCTTTCTTTGAATATTTCAGACATTATAGCGTAATGATCTACCATATGTTCCATGATCCTATCTCTATCAAGGTCTTTCATAACATTACATAACAATTGATATATCCATTTTGCATACTCTTCAAAAATCTTTCCATCTTTAAAATGAATTGCTGTCATTAAAAAGCTAATATTGTATATTACATCATCATACATCAATTTTCTTCTTCTATCATCTAATTCTTTTTCAAGTTTTGGATCACGCTTGAACTGTTCTTCGAATATTAATTGGGCTACTTCGATAAATCTTTCTTCTGAATAATTCATTAACAAGCTCATCTTTAACCTCCATATGATACTGTATTTTTAAACATTTTATCATTTATAAGCATAACAGAAATTGAGGATTATGTAAACATTTTAAACAACAGTATCATTGACAATCATCCCCATTAAAATTATACTATAATAGTACTAAATGCACCCGTAGCTCAATTGGATAGAGTACTTGACTTCGAATCAAGGAGTTGGGGGTTCGAGCCCCTCCGGGTGTACCAATATAAACATTCATAAGGGTTTTTGATACCCTTAATTTTTATTTTTAGTCGCTTTTAGGCACTATGTCCTAACTTGTTAATAACAATGTGTCCATGGAGATGATTCTATATTTGTATAGTTAAAGTAGTTACTAGATTCAATCTATTAACTGCTTTTTTTATGCGCTTATTAATTTAGTCTAGGAGAGAGAAAATTTGAAATGCTATCACTTAACCTATAGGACTTAAGTCATATATCTCATTTATATTAATATTACCTAAATTGATTGAATTAAATATTTCTATACAATATAATCATAGTATGATTAAGTTTCTAATTTGGTATTACACAAAATAAGAATCAGATTATGGATTAATAGATAAGGATAAGCTATTAACAATAGGCATATTTAGAGGTGGATTACCATGGACAATAATTTAAAAGATAAAGTCATCAATGACATGCCAATTGGATATGCACTTCATCAATTTGTATTGGATGATGAAGGAAATCCGTGTGACTATATTTACATGGATATAAATAATAAGTTTGAAGAATTATTAGGATTAAAAGCTCAAGATGTAATAGGTAAGAGTGTAACAGAAATATTGCCAGGAATAAAAGATGATGAATATAATTGGATAGAAGAATATTCAAAGGTTGCATTTAATAATAAAGAAATAAAGTTTACAAGGTACTCTAAACCTCTTAACAAGTGGTTTAGAGTAGTTGCTTATTCACCAAAAAACGGATACTTCGTAACAATCGTAGAAGATGTAACTCATGAAATGGTTATGGAAAAGGAATTTCTTGAAGCTACACAAATAATTAAAAGACAAAATGCAATCATTAATATATACAATAAAGAGTTTGATGATTTAAGTCAGTTTTTAGGGTATGTTCTTAACGCTTCATTGGAGATTTTTGAAAGTCAGTATGGATACATCTTTATGTATGATGAAGAAACAACAAAATTCACAATTCACACATGGACAGAGGGTGTTCTGTCTGATTGTAATTCAATGGAGGATCAAGAATTTTATCATCTTAATAATACAGGTATTTGGGGTGAAGTTGTTCGTCAAAGAAAACCTATTGTTATAAATAATTATGAAGACCCTAATCCTATGAAAAAAGGATATCCCATAGGTCATGTTCAAGTCAAAAGATTTATGGCAATTCCTGTTTTCAAAGATAATAAAATTGTAGCAACCGTAGGACTAGCTAACAAAGAAAATGATTATACTGAAATCGATGTGAATCAATTAATCATACTTGTTCAAAGTGCTTGGGCTATGAATGAATCGAAATATCAGGCAAAGAAAAAGGAAGAAGAAAGAGAAAGATTTAATAAGATAATAAATCAGTTGCCTATTATATTTAGTGAGTTTGATCGTAACGGAAAATTAAAATATGTTAATGAAGGGTTTAAAAAACATTATGGTATTGAAACAAATGACTA
>Ga0208490_100873_pt1 | contig 14273 bp, 12 predicted proteins | sample SubbioAug_CSWold_FD_184818 | JGI IMG/M metagenome (GOLD analysis project Ga0208490, IMG submission 184818) | Serpentinite rock and fluid subsurface biosphere microbial communities from McLaughlin Reserve, California, USA - CR11Aug_CSWold (SPAdes) | ecosystem: Environmental > Terrestrial > Deep...
TCAAGCTGTCGAAGGAGCTGTCGAAGCGCGCGACCGGGCGCACACTCTATATTCTCGACGAGCCGACGACGGGTCTGCACTTCCACGATGTCGCCAAGCTGTTGGAAGTGCTGCACGAATTGGTCGAGCAGGGGAATTCCGTGGTGGTGATCGAGCACAATCTTGAGGTCATCAAGACGGCCGACTGGATCATCGACATGGGCCCGGAAGGTGGCGATGGCGGCGGCATGATCGTAGCGCAGGGCACGCCGGAAGAGGTCGCCGCCTGCGAATCGAGCCATACGGGCCGATTCCTGCGCGATGTGCTGGCGAGAAGGCCTGTGCGGCGGGCGACGAAGACCCGCGCAGCCGCGGAATGATCGCAGATTCCGCTTATCGTGCTGAAATTCGTTAAGCAAGCCTTGACGTCTCAAAATTGAGACCTGCGTCCCACGCAGGGCTGACGAGCGGTAATTTCGCTTCTCTTCTGAAGCTTCCTCACCATATTGCACTGCAACAGAGGGGCGCGGACAGACGCCGCCCCGCGTTCCGGATTTCAGGAGTTTCCGATGTTTCTCACCTACCTGCTGTCGCGCTATCGCGCATGGCTGCGCTACCGCGCGACCGTCAACGAACTTTCCCGCCTGAGCGATCGCGAGCTCAACGATGTGGGGATTTCCCGCAGCGAGATCGAGCATACCGCGCGCTACTACGCCAGCGCCTGATCCCATTCCGGGATCGACGATGAATATCCGGTCGGCCCTCGGGTCGCCCGGCTATTTTCTTATTGCGGCACGGGGGCTGAAGAGCTCCGGTTGCTCCGCATCCGCCTCGTCGACGAAATCGAGCGCCTCGATCTTCTGCCCCCGACGCGTGATCTTCTCGGCCGAAGTGCGGATCTGCCCGACATCCTCCTGCGCCTGCCGGAAATGCTGATCGAGCCGCTCCACCCGCTCGTTCAGGCGCACCACGTCGGCAACGAGCCGGCCAACCTCCTTCTGGATGACCTGCGCCTCCTCCCGGATCCGCGCATCGCGCACCAGCCCCTGCATCACCTGGATGGCGAGAGCGAGGAGCGAAGGCGAAACGATCATCACCCGCGATCGATAGGCCCGCTGCACCACATCCTCGAAATGCTCCTGAATATCCGCGTGGAGCGATTCCGCGGGTACGAACATCAGCGCCATATCCTGCGTCTCGCCGGGGATGAGGTACTTGCCGGCGATGTCGCGGATATGCGTCGCGACGTCCGTTCGCACCCGCTGCATCGCCTTCACCCGCGCCTCGGGATTGCGGGCCTCGCGGAAGGCCGTGAAGGCTTCCAGCGGAAACTTCGCGTCGATCACCATGGAGCGGGTGTCGCCGGGGAGATGGATCAGGCAATCGGGTCGCGTTCCGTTGCCGAGCGTCGCCTGAAATTCGTACGAGCCCGGCGGCATGCCGTCGCGGATGATCGCTTCCATCCGCCCCTGCCCGAAGGTCCCGCGCGTCTGCTTGTTCGAGAGGATCTTCTGGAGCCCGGCGACCTGCCCCGTCAGCTCCGAGAGATTGGCCTGTGCCGCATCGATCACCGCCAGCCGCTCGTTGAGGCGTCCCAGCGTCTCTGCCTGATGATGCGTGCCGCGATCGATGCGCTCGGCCAGCATGCGCGCAAAATCGCCCTGCCGCGAGCCGAACACCTCGGTGAAGCTCTGCATCCGCCCGGTCATTTCCGACTGGAGCCGCGTGATCTCGTCGACCTGCCGCTCCAGTTCGCGCCCGCCGCGCGACGAGCGCGATACGACGGCGATGATGACGACGACCACCAGCGCTGCAGCCAGGATCACCTCCCGCCAGGTCAGCGCTATTTCACCGAATCGGAATGCGATCTCGCTCATGGTGCAAGATTAGCCGGAAACCACGAACGAACAATGAACAAAGCGCCCGACCGGTTTTCGATCTGAAGGCTGCGCATGAACGCGCACTTGCCCCCGCGCGGCATGCGCTGTACCACCCAACCCGTTCCACCATGTAAAGAATGGCTGTTTGATATGTCCAAGGCGGACGACAAGAAGACCGAGAACAAGAAGAGCGACAAGCTGAAGGCCCGCCTCCCCCGCGGCCTCGCCGATCGCCGCCCGGACGATCTGGCCGCCACGGGCCGCATGCTTGAAGCAATCCGCAAGGTTTACGAGCTTTACGGCTTCGACGCCGTCGAGACGCCGCTGATCGAATATACCGACGCGCTCGGCAAGTTCCTGCCCGATCAGGACCGCCCGAACGAGGGAGTGTTCTCCTTCCAGGACGACGACGAGCAGTGGCTCTCGCTGCGCTACGACCTGACGGCCCCCCTCGCCCGCTTTGTTTCCGAGAACTTCGACGCGTTGCCGAAGCCCTACCGCAGCTACCGCTCGGGCTGGGTGTTCCGCAACGAGAAGCCCGGGCCCGGCCGCTTCCGCCAGTTCATGCAGTTCGACGCCGATACGGTCGGTGCCGCCTCTGTCGCAGCGGATGCCGAGATCTGCATGATGGCGGCGGATACCATGGAGGCGCTGGGCCTTGCCGGCCAGTACGTCATCAAGGTCAACAACCGCAAGATCCTCGACGGCGTCATGGAGGCGATCGGCCTCGGCGGCGACGACAAGGCGGGCCAGCGGCTGACGGTCCTGCGCGCCATCGACAAGCTCGACCGCCTCGGCGTCGAGGGCGTTCGGGCGTTGCTTGGAACGGGGCGCAAGGACGAGAGCGGAGATTATACGAAGGGCGCTGGGCTGCGCGAGGAGCAGATTGAAGGAGTGCTCTCGTTCGTCGGCGCGGGGGCAGCCTCACCCTCTCAGACGCTCGCCAATCTCGCGGCAGTCGTCGCGGGCTCCGAGCGTGGCGGCGAAGGGGTGAACGAACTGGCCGAAATCGCAGCGCTGATCGAAAGCGCGCACTATTCAGATCGCGTCATCATCGATCCCTCCGTCGTCCGCGGCCTCGAATATTACACCGGCCCCGTCTTCGAAGCCGAACTCACCTTTCAGGTCACCAACGAAGACGGCCAGCCGGTGCGGTTCGGCTCCGTCGGCGGCGGCGGGCGCTATGACGGGCTTGTCGGGCGCTTCCGCTCCGAACCCGTTCCGGCGACCGGTTTTTCGATTGGCGTCTCGCGGCTGCTGTCTGCATTGCAGATGGTGGGCAGCCCGATCGTCACCGGCGCATCGGCTCAGGCCCCTGTCGTCGTGCTGGTGATGGAGCGCGAGAGGATTGCAGAATATCAGGTGCTCGTCACCACGTTGCGCGGCGCGGGCATTCGCGCGGAGCTTTATCTGGGTTCCTCCGGAATGAAGGCGCAGATGAAATACGCTGACAAGCGCGGCGCTCCGTGCGTCATCATCCAGGGCTCGGACGAGCGTGAGCGCGGCGAGGTCCAGATCAAGGATTTGATAGAGGGCGCAAAGGCTTCCGCCGGGATCGAGACGAACGAGGAATGGCGGGCGGCGCGACCGGCGCAGTTTTCCGTGTCGGTCGAAAAGCTGGTCGCGGCGGTGCGGGAGGTTTTGGCGCGTCACGGATGAGCCGCCGTTGCTGCGACGATATCCCTTGTCTTCGGAGGCTTGCAAACCGAGCCTTGGGGCACGACACTGCTACTGATCTAATTACGCCGCCTGCGCGTACAACAAGTCGCAATAAGTCGTAAACTGAGGAAGCCCCCGGAGATCATGATGCGTAAGACAATTGCTGCCGCCATCGCGGCCCTCCCCTTCATCGCCTTCGCCGCCCCAGCCAGCGCCCAGGATGCCGAGGCCGGCCAACGCGTCTTCGCGCAATGCCGCGCCTGCCATCAGGTCGGCGAGACGGCGCGCAACGGCGTCGGGCCCAATCTCAACGGCCTGTTCGGCCGCGAGGCGGGAAGCGTCGAGGGGTACAACTACTCGGCCGCATTCCAGGGCCTCGACAAGGTCTGGGACGAAGAGAACTTCGCAGTCTATATCCAGAACCCGCGTCAGGTGACGCCCGGGACCAAGATGGTCTATGCGGGCCTTCGCGACGAGCAGCGGATCAAGGACCTGACGGCGTATCTCGCCCAGTTCAACGAGGACGGCACGATCAAGTAAGGTCGACCATCTCCATCAGAAACCTCGGCGGTGATGATCCGCCGGGGTTTTTTATCGATCTCTTCGTTGCGGCCTCCAACCCTCCCGGCTAACGTATCCCCGCGCGGCGAAGGCCATAAAGATCGCAGAAATCATTTGCGGCAGGGGAGTGAAATTTGTCCGAGAATGCGGCTCAGAAGGCGGCACGCCCCGTCGCCATCGGCGCGATAGCCGACGACTATACCGGCGCGTCCGATCTCGCAAACAGCCTCGCCCAAGCGGGGCTTCGCACCATCCAGACCATCGGCGTTCCCAGGGAAGGCGTGGTGCCGGACGATGCCGAGGCTATCGTGGTCGCGCTCAAGAGCCGCTCCATTCCCGCTGCCGATGCCGTAAGACAGTCGCTCGAAGCGTATCGCTGGCTCGCTCAACGGGGCGCCGGCCACATCCTGTTCAAGATCTGCTCGACCTTCGATTCGACCGATGCGGGGAACATCGGCCCCGTCACGGATGCGCTCCGGCGCGAAACCGGCGCTGCCATTCCCCTCGTCTGTCCCGCCTTCCCCGGAGCGGCCCGAACGGTGTATCAGGGGCATCTGTTCGTCGGCGACAGGCTGCTCAGCGAAAGCCCGCTGCGTCACCATCCATTGAACCCGATGCACGACCCGGATCTCGTGCGGGTGCTCGGTCGCCAGAGTTCTGGGGAAGCCGGGCTCATCCCGATAACGGTTGTCGAGCAGGGCGCGGAGGCCGTGCGCGCACGGATGAAGCTGCTTGCGGATGAGGGCAGGACGGCCGCGATCGCGGATGCGATCACGGACCGGCATCTCGATATCCTCGGCGAGGCGGCACGTGCCGAACCGCTCTCGACGGGCGGATCCGGGCTCGGAGCCGGGATCGCGCGCTCGATCGTGCGCGAAGGCGTCGCCGGAGCACCCGGCGCGGACGAAGTGGAGGCGATCTCCGGGCGCAGCGCGATCCTCGCCGGAAGCTGCTCTGCAGCGACCCTCGAGCAGATCGACGTGGCGCAGGAGCGGGGCATCCCCGTTTTGAGGCTCGACCCGATCGCAGCTGTCGGCGACCCGCAGGCGACCATGGCGATGGCGCTCGAGTGGATCGCGCAGCAGGCGACGGATCGCCCCTTCCTCGTCGCCGCCAGCGCCCGGCCCGATGCCGTCGCGGCCGTTCAGGCGAAGTTCGGGCGCGAGGAGGCCGGTCGCACGCTGGAGAAGCTGCTTGCGGACCTGTCCGTGCAGCTGCTCGCGCAGGACGTACGACGGTTCGTGATCGCAGGCGGCGAAACCTCGGGTGCCGTCACCGATGCTCTGGGAATTGAGGCGCTCGTCATCGGACGGGAGATCGCTCCCGGCGTGCCGACGACGGTGGCGCTCGGCAACCCGGTCGGCCCGCTCGGACTGGTTCTCAAGTCGGGGAATTTCGGCGCGAGAGACTTCTTCTTTCGTGCACTGGAGATCATGCCGTAGGGTATGCTAGATGAACCGGGCGCAATCGCCTGCAAACAGACAAATAAATACAGGGAGATGAACGTCAATGCGTATTACGCAATTCCTCAAGGCCGGCCTTCTCGGCGCAGTCTTGACGGCAGTTTCATTCGGCTCGGTCAACGCCCAGACGTCGCTGAAGCTCGGCTATTCATTGGCACCCACGTCGCATTACGGCGTCGGAGCGACCGCAATGGGTGCAGAGCTCGAGCGGCTCTCCGACGGCAAGTTCACCATCGAGCAGTTCCCCGCCAATGCGCTCGGCGGCGAGCGCGAGATGGTCGAAGGCGCGCAGATCGGTACTGTCGATCTCGTCGTCACTTCGACCGGCCCCGTGGGCAACTTCGTGCCCGACACGCTCCTGACCGACATCCCCTTCCTCTTCCGCGATTACGACCACGCACACGCGGTTCTCGACGGCCCGATCGGTCAGGCCATTCTCGACCAGTTCCCGGATCATGGCCTCGTTGGCCTCGCATGGGGCGAGAACGGCTTTCGCAACCTGACCAACAGCGTGCGCCCGATCCGCACGCCGGAAGATTCGCGCGGGCTCAAGGTTCGCACCATGGAGAACCAGGTGCACATGCAGGCCTTCCAGCAGCTCGGCGTGCTGCCGACGCCGATGGCCTTCCCGGAACTGTTCACGGCGCTTCAGCAGGGCACCGTCGATGGCCAGGAAAACCCGATCGGCGTGATCCTGTCTGCGAATTTCAGCCAGGTCCAGAAGCACCTCTCGCTGACCCAGCACGTGTATTCGCCGGCACTCATCATCATGTCGCCGATGGTCTGGGATGGTCTCTCCGAGGAGGAGCAGGGCTGGTTCAAGGAGGCGGCTGCCGCAGGTGCAGCAGCCATGCGTGCCAAGGCGCGTGAAGACGCCGACAACGGCGTTGCGCAGCTCAGGGCGCAGGGCATGGAAGTCGTCGAGGACGTCGATCGCGCCGCCTTCGAAGAGGCCCTGCAGCCGGTCTTCGCCCGGTTCGCCGAGCGTTTCGGCCAGGAGAAGATCGACGAGATCCGCAACTACGGAAACTGATCTCGCACGCCCCCTCGCGATTGCCGTGAGGGGGCGGCTTCCGATCGTTGTTTTGTCGCAATCTCGGAAAGCAGATCTGCTGCGCAGTTCTTGCTGCAGTTGCTCTAGCAGGCACGATACCCGTCCATGGTCACAGTTCTCAGGCGCATCGAGCGCTTCGTCTTCCTCGTTTCGCTCGGTTTCGCCATGGCTCTGATGGTGATCATGGTCGGCGTGTCGTTCTACCAGGTCATCACACGCTTCGTCTTCGAGCAGCCATCGACCTGGTCCGAGGTCACCTCGCGCTCCCTCAATATCTGGATGGTCTATCTCGGCATTGTCGCAGCCTTTCGGACGGGCTCGCTGATGGCCGTCGAGATGTTGGTGCGCAAGCTTCGCGGAACTCCCCGCCTCGTCATGCTCGCCGCCGTCACCGGGATCAATCTCGGCGTGCTCGGCATCATGTTCTGGTATGGCTGGGACATGGCGCATCGGGTGCGCTTCCAGACACTTGCCGGCGTCGACAACCCCTTCACCGGGGGAGGCATCTCGATCGCCTGGGTCTATGCCGCCATCCCTGTCGGCGCGCTGCTGAGCATGGTGTCAGTCATGGCCCGCGCAGCCGACGAGGTGGTGCGCATCCGCTCCGGCATCGCCGACGAGCACGACGATACGCCCGCGCCCAGCCTCGCGACGCGGGAGGTCTGAGCCATGGCAGGCTTCATGCTCGTAGGAATGGTCTTCTTCTTCGCCCTCGGCGTGCCGATCGCGATCGCGATCCTCGCGGCCTCGATCGGCGGGATATCGCTGTTCACGCCATTGCCGCTCGTGGTCGTCGCCCAGCGCCTGATGACGACGATCGACAGCTTCCCGCTGATGGCGATCCCCTTCTTCATCCTCGCGGGCAATCTGATGGAGGCCGGTGGCATCTCGCGCCGCCTCGTCGAGTTCGCGAAGTCCCTCGTCGGCGGCGTACAGGGCGGCCTCGCCTGCTCCTGCGTCCTCACTTGCCTGATCTTCGCCTCTGTCTCGGGCTCCTCCGTCGCCACCACTTTTGCCATAGGCGCGATCATCATTCCAGCGATGATCAAGCACGGCTACCCCAAGAGCTTTGCAGCCTCGCTGCAGGCGACCTCCGCCGAACTCGGCGTTATCATCCCTCCCTCGATCCCGCTCATCCTCTATGGCGTCAGCGCCGAGGTCTCCATCGGCGAACTCTTCGTCGCCGGCATCGGCCCCGGTCTGCTCATCGGTTCTGCGCTGATCCTCTTCGTCTATCTGTTCTGCCGCAAGAACGGCTGGGGCAAGGAGGACCATATCGGTCGCCTGAGCGTCTGGGCCGCGACGAAAGACGCGGGTTTCGCCCTCGTCATGCCGATCATCATCATCGGCGGCATCTATCGCGGTGTGTTTACACCAACGGAAGCTTCGGTGGTGGCGGTGGTCTATGCGCTCTTCGTCGGCGTCGTGATCTACCGGGCGATCTCGATTGCCGATCTGATCAGCGTCCTGCGCCGTTCGGTCATCGCATCCGCGATCATCATGTTCGTAATCGCAGCCGCCGGCCTGTTCAGCTTCCTGATCACGCGCGCGGGCGTGCCGGCTGCCATCAGCGCCTGGATCACGACGATCATCGAGGACCCCTATGCCTTCCTGCTGGCGGTGAACCTCTTCCTCTTCGTCGTCGGCATGTTCATCGAGACATCCGCCGCGATCATCGTGCTTGCGCCGATCCTCGTGCCCGTCGCCATCGCCTTCGGCGTCGATCCGGTGCATTTTGGGCTGATCATGGTGGTCAATCTGGCGCTGGGCATGATTACGCCGCCCTTTGGGGTCAATCTCTTCGCTGCCTGCCAGGTGGCGAATGTGCCGTTGGAGCGCATCGTGAAGCACCTGGTGCCGTTCGTGCTGGTCGTGATCGCGTGCCTGGCGATCATCACCTATGTGCCCGGAATCACGCTGTTCTTCCGCGACCTGCTATACTGAGAGCCAAGCGAACTGGATGGATTTGATCGCCATGAAACTCCCCGCTCCCCACCTCCTGATCGCCGGTCAATGGGTCGAGGCCAAGGATCGAGAGCAGATCGACGTCATCGATCCCAGCACGGGCGAGACCTTCGGCCAGATCGCGCGCGGCAGGGCGCAGGATGTCGATGCGGCGGTGGCGGCGGCGCATGATGCACTCGCTGGTTCTTGGGGCCGGATGACCGCCATGGAGCGCGGACGCATCCTGCACCGGCTCTCCACGTTGATCGAGCGCGAAGCACCGCGTCTGGCGCATCTGGAGGCTCGTGACGTCGGCAAGCCGATCTCGCAGGCGCGCGCCGATGTGACGGCCTGCGCACGGTACTTCGAGTTCTACGGCGGTGCGGCAGACAAGGTGCACGGCGAGACGATCCCCTTCCAGGCGGGCTACGCGGTCATGACTTGGCGCGAACCGCATGGCGTCACGGGGCACATCATCCCCTGGAACTATCCTCTGCAGATCATCGGCCGCAGCGTCGGCGCGGCGCTCGCGATGGGCAATGCCTGCGTCGTCAAGCCGGGCGAGGACGCTTCGCTCACGGCCCTCGTTCTCGGCGAGCTGGCGACCGAGGCCGGGCTGCCGGACGGTGTCCTCAACATCGTAACCGGTTACGGGGAGGAAGCGGGCGCGGCGCTCTCCGGTCATCCGGGGATCGCCCATGTCTCGTTTACGGGGAGCGTCGAGGTCGGCGCGCTGGTGCAGCAGGCGGCGGGACGCAATGTCGTGCCGGTGACGCTGGAACTGGGTGGCAAGTCTCCGCAGCTCGTCTTCGAGGATGCCGATCTCGATGCGGCTCTCCCCTTCCTGGTGCGCGCCTCCATCCAGAACGCCGGGCAGACCTGCTCGGCCGGATCGCGCGTGCTGATCCAGCGCTCCATCTACGACAAGGTGGCCAAGCTACTGGCCGAGCGTTTTGCGAATTTGAAGGTCGGTGCCGCGCTGTCGGACCCGGATATTGGACCGATCATCAATCAAGAGCAGCGTGAGCGGATTCGCGGGCTCGTCGAGCGTGCGCAAGCCAGCGGTGCTAAGTTGCTCGCCGAGGGCTCGATCTCGACCGATTCGCCAGGGGGCGGATTCTATGTTCGCCCTGCGCTGTTCGGCCCGATCGATCCGCACTCGGATCTGGCGCAGAAGGAAGTCTTCGGTCCGGTTCTCGCTCTCATCCCGTTCGAGGACGAGAACGATGCCATCGCGATCGCGAACGGCACCGAATACGGCCTCGTGGCCGGGGTGTGGACGGCGGATGGCGGGCGGCAGCTGCGCATGGCGCGGCGCTTGCGCGCGGGGCAGGTCTTCATCAACAATTACGGCGCGGGCGGCGGCGTCGAGCTTCCGTTTGGCGGTGTCGGAAAATCCGGGCATGGTCGAGAAAAGGGATTCGAGGCGCTGTACGGCTTCTCGACGCTCAAAACCGTCGCCATCAAGTACGAGTAACCGGGAGAGCGCCGTGGATATCAGGGAAAAGATCGTCGCGATCGCCAAGGCGATGGACGTGGCGGGCTTTGCGCCGAACAAGTCCGGCAATGTCTCCGCCCGCGCAGATGGCGGCATGCTGATCACGCCCTCCGGCCTCCCCTACGCCCGCATGACGCCCGCCGACATCGTCTCGCTCGGCCTCGATGGCGAGGTGCATTCCGGCGGCAAGCCCTCATCCGAATGGCCGTTTCATGCAGCGATCTATACCGCGCGACCGGACGCGCTGGCGATCGTCCACACCCACAGCCCGAAGGCGACTGCGCTTGCCTGCACGCGCAAACCAATCCCCGCCTTCCACTACATGATCGCCTATTGCGGCGGGCACGACATCCGCTGCGCCGATTATGCGACATTCGGCACCCCCGAGCTGGCGGAGTCGGTCGTGCGCGGGCTGGAGGATCGCAAGGCGGTGCTTCTCGCCAATCACGGGGTCGTCGCCATCGGGGCGACGCTGGAGGGCGCTTATGCGATTGCCGCCGAAGTGGAAAACCTCGCCGGTGAGTACCTCGCCATCCTCGCAGCCGGCCTCGAACCCGTGATCCTCGACGAGACGGAGATGAAGCGGGTCACGGAGCGCTTTGCGGGCTACGGCAAGGTCGGCTGAGGCGTCAGCTTGCGTTCAGGATCTTTTCCAGCTGCCGCTTCAGATCGTCCTTCAGCGCATCGCCGGCACCAAGGATCTGCTTGGCCTTGAAGAAATCCAGCGCCGCATATGCACCGACATCCGGGCGCAGGACGGCATGCGGACGTTCGATCGCAAGCTTCGCGTTGACGATCGATTCCTGCATGATCTGGATTGTCCCGATACTGATTTCGATCCCCGACGGCAGCCGCCCGTGATCGGGGCCGACACCGCCCACGACATCGATCGCAATCACATACTCCGCCCGCCCGATGAGCAGATCAAAGGGCAGCGGGTTGACCGCGACGCCGTCGATCAGGATGTGCCCGCGATGGGCGACGGGTTTCACGAGGCCCGGAATGGCGAGCGATCCGGCCACCGCCGGGCGCAGCGGGCCGTCGGAGAAGACCACCTGCGAGCGGCGGAAGTAATCCGTCGCCACGGCGAGGAATGGTATCTCGAGCTCGGCGAAAACGTCGGGAACGCTATCCGGCCAGAAACTCGAAAGAACCAGCTCGCCATCGACGAGCAACGGATTGCCGAGGCCGGAGAACATGTCGGTGATTCGCCCGACCCGCGTCTCGATCAGCCGCGCCATGACTTTCGTGCGGTCGCGGAAGATGTCGAGCATGTGAGTGCGCAGCGCCTTCGCCGGTATCCCCGCGCAATAGGCCGCGCCGATGATCGCCCCGATCGAAGTGCCGGCGACGACGGTGGGGCGAACGCCCAGTTCGTCGAAGACTTCGAGCATCGGGATATGGGCAAGCCCCCGGGCCCCGCCGGCACCGAGAGCAAGCGCGATGGTGGGAGCGGCGGGGGTCATGCGATGGTCACGTCCCGGTGGAAGGAAGGAAGCCCGTCAGCGCCTTCAGCGTCTCGACCGGAGCTTCCTCGGCGACGAAATGGCCGGAGCTGACCATCGCCCCCTGTGCGTCGGGCGCGAATGTGGACTTCCAGTAGTCGAGCGCATTCTTCGCATTCGGATCGTCGCTGCCGGTGAGATAGAACTCGCCCCAGACGACCAGAGTCGGGCACAGGATCGTCTTGCCCGCCGCCAGATCCGCCTCGTCCTGAGCACGGTCGAGCGTCGCGCCGGCGCGATAATCCTCGCAGAAGGCGTGAATGCGCGATGGGTCGTTGTTGGATGCGCGATACGAGGCGAGTGCGCGGGGATCGAAGGCGTTGAGATTGCCATCAAGCGTCCATCCAGCCATCAGCTTGTCGAAGAAGGCGATCGGATCCTTGCCGATGGCGTCCTCGGGCTCGGGATGGGGTCTCGCCAGGAACTCCCAATGGGCAGCGGGGATCTCCCCCGCCTCGATCCGCTGCCAGGCGGTGATCGTGGGCACGATGTCGAGAAGCGCGAGATGCGTGAGCCGGCCCGGGTGATCGAGCGCCAGCCGGTAGCCGACGCGCGCGCCGCGATCATGCCCGACGAGCGCGAACTGCGTATGGCCGAGCTGCGACATCACCCGCACGGCGTCGCGCCCCATGGCGCGCTTGGAATAGGTCGCGTGATCCGCACTCCCGCGCGGCGCGCTCGACCAGCCATAGCCGCGCATGTCCATGCAGACCACATGGTGGCTTTTCGCCAGTTCCGGCGCGATGCGATGCCAGCAGGCATGGGTCTGCGGGAAGCCGTGGAGCAGGAGAACGGGCGGCCCCTCCCCGCCATGGCGAACGAAGACGCTGCCCTCCTCGGTGTCGAAATATCCGGACTTAAAACCGGGAAACAGGTCGCTGCCGTTGCTCATGATCTTCTCCTCGCTGCCCTAGCGAAGAGCGATCACGCGCCGAATGCAAGGCAAAACAGCAGCCACGCTCCTCATGCAGCCTTCTTCTACGCAGCCTTCTTGCCCTGAGCGATCCGCACGAGGTTGCGCAGGATTGCCGTCGTCGTCTTCAGGCGGCGGTCGATATCCTCGACATCGCGCATGAACACGATCTTCATGTCCGGGCGCACCTTTGCCGTCGGTCCCTGGTCCGCCACGTAGGAGACGAGGCCGGCGGGATCGGCGAAGGAGTTGTCGCGGAAGGCGACGATGATCCCCTTCGGCCCGCCCTCGACCTTCTCGACATTGGCGCTTCGGCAGAGAACCTTGATCAGCATGATCTTCAAAAGCTGATCCACCTCCGCCGGCTTTTCGCCAAAGCGATCGACCAGCTCCGCGCCGAATTCCGCAATCTCCTGATCATCTTCCAAGCCAGCGAGGCGGCGGTAGAGATCGAGGCGCAGCTGCAGATCGGGGACGTAGCTCTCCGGGATCATCACCGGCGCGCCGATGGCGATGGACGGCGACCACTGATCCTCGATCACATCCCCCTTGCCCTCCTTGAGCTGAGCGACGGCATCTTCGAGCATCTGCTGATAAAGCTCGTAGCCGACCTCGCGGATATGGCCCGATTGCTCCTGCCCGAGCAGGTTGCCCGCGCCGCGGATGTCGAGATCGTGAGAGGCCAGCTGGAAGCCGGCACCCAGCGTGTCGAGCGACTGCAGAACCTTGAGGCGACGCTCCGCCTGCGGGGTGATGGTGCGGTTCGCCGGGATCGTGAAGAGCGCGTAGGCACGCGTTTTCGAGCGCCCGACGCGGCCTCGCAGCTGATAGAGCTGCGACAGGCCGAACATGTCGGCGCGGTGGACGATGAGGGTGTTCGCGGTCGGGATGTCGAGCCCGGATTCGACGATGGTGGTCGAGAGCAGCACATCGAACTTGCCCTCGTAGAACGCCGTCATCACGTCCTCGAGCTGCCCCGCCGCCATCTGCCCGTGAGCCACCGCCACCTTCACCTCCGGCATTTCGCGATCGAGGAAGTTCTTCACTTCCGTCAGATCCTCGATGCGCGGCACCACATAGAATGCCTGCCCGCCGCGATAGCGCTCGCGCAGCAGCGCCTCGCGGATCGCCAGCGGATCGAAGGGCGTCACGAAGGTGCGCACGGCGAGGCGATCAACGGGGGGCGTCGCGATCAGCGAGAGCTCGCGGACGCCGGTGAGGGCGAGCTGCAGCGTGCGCGGAATTGGTGTCGCGGAGAGCGTCAGCACGTGGACTTCCGCCCGCAGCTCCTTCAGGCGCTCCTTGTGGTTCACGCCGAAATGCTGCTCCTCGTCGATGATGATGAGGCTGAGATCGCGGAACTTCATCGCCTTGCCGAGCAGCGCATGCGTGCCGACGACGATGTCGATCGTCCCGTCGGCCACGCCCTCCTTCACCTTCTTCAGATCGGCTGCCGGCACGAACCGCGAGGCCTGGCCGATATTCACCGGCAGGCCCTTGAAGCGTTCGAGGAAGGTCTTGTGGTGCTGGCGGGCGAGCAGCGTGGTGGGCACGACAACCGCCACCTGACGGCCGGACATCGCGGCGGCGAAAGCTGCGCGAAGCGCGACCTCGGTCTTGCCGAAGCCGACATCGCCGCAGACCAGCCGGTCCATCGGGCGTCCGGACGCCATGTCGCCGAGCACCGCGTCGATGGCGTTGAGCTGGTCCTCGGTCTCCTCATAGGGGAAGCGCGCGGCGAATTCGTCGTAGAGCCCCTCCTGCGCCACGAGCTTTGGGGCTTCGCGCAGGATGCGTGCGGCGGCGATCTTGATGAG
>Ga0208490_100874_pt1 | contig 14255 bp, 16 predicted proteins | sample SubbioAug_CSWold_FD_184818 | JGI IMG/M metagenome (GOLD analysis project Ga0208490, IMG submission 184818) | Serpentinite rock and fluid subsurface biosphere microbial communities from McLaughlin Reserve, California, USA - CR11Aug_CSWold (SPAdes) | ecosystem: Environmental > Terrestrial > Deep...
ATTAGATTACCAATTCTATCAGTATAGACATCTTCAACAAAATCTTTAATCTCTTCTTTGATTAAATCCCTAACTTCTTTCTCATTTCCAGATACACCTGAAGCTTCAGTAAGTTTCTTTAGAAACATGTCAATCCCTCCAATTCGTCTTCTTTAATGGAGTTTATAAAGAAAGCTAATAATTTTCCTATATAATCAATATCCTTCATATCAACCACCTCAACTGATGTATGCATGTACCTAAGGGGTATAGATAATACCAACGCAGGAATACCCTCTCTACTTATTTGAATTGCTCTAGCATCTGTTCCAGTTGGACCTGGTGAAACCGTAGTTTGATAAGGAATACTATATTCTTTAGCAACTTCAATCATTCTTTTTCTAAATCCAGGATGAATATTTCCTCCAAGAGTAATACCAGGACCTTTTCCTAAATCAATTGTGCTAGCCTTATTAACCCCAGGAGTGCTTCCAAACCCTACATCTACGGCTATCCCTAAGTCTGGGTTTATTGAGTAAGCACTGGTCAATCCCCCAGCCATTGTCACCTCTTCTTGAACCGTTGAAACAAAGTATACATCTGCAAAGTGATTAAACTTACCAAGCTCTTTTATAGCCTCATAAAGTGAAACAACTCCTGTTCTATTATCCATTGCCTTTCCAGCAACTCTATTGTTTAATAAGTTAATCATTTCTCTTTTTATAGTTATGCTATCACCGATACTAACTATTTTTACTAACTCATCTTTATCATATCCAGTATCTATTATCATATCTTCTAATTTTATTGTCTTAGTTTGTTCTTCTTCATTTTGAAGGTGTGGAGGTTTTGATCCAATTACTCCATTTATTTCTTTTTTTCCATAGACTTTTACCTCTTGACCTAAAACAGTTCTTGGGTCGAAACCTCCAATATTTGAAAATCTAATAAAGCCATTTTCTTCTATATCATTTACTACAAACCCAATTTCATCAAGATGTGCAGCTAAAAGAATCTTAATTTTCCCATTTCCTGATCCTTTTTTATGAGCAATAACATTCCCCAACCTATCCACAGTAACGGAATCAGCATACTCTTTAAATGCCTCTACTACATCTTCTGAAATAAGGTACTCATAGCCTGATATTCCCTTACCATTGGATAAAATCTTAAGAAAGTCTTTACCATTCATAGTTAATTCCTCCCTCTATGTCAAAAAGAATGGGCAAAAAACCCATTCTAATTTATTAATCTTCTTTAGTTAGTTCCTCTATTGAAGTATCGAAACTTTCTTCTTCAACTTCTTGTGCTTCTACCTCAACAGATTCTACAGCTTTCTCTTCAGAAGGAGTATCTTCAGTTACACTTTCTTCAACTACTTCCTCAGTTTCAAGTGCATCTTTTGCACTTAAGCTTATTTTTTTATCTGTTTCGTTTATTTCAGTTATCTTTACCATAATTTTATCGCCTACTTTTAGTATATCTGATGGCTTTTCTATATGGTCTTTAGATATTTGTGATACATGCAATAATCCATCAACACCTTTGATAACTCTAACAAAAGCACCAAAGTCTAATAGATTTACGACTTGACCCTCAACTACATCAGAAACCTTATAGTCTCTTAAGAATACTTCCCAAGGTTCTTCTGTTGTTTGTTTAAGGCCTAATGATATTCTATTCTTATCTTTATCAAAAGCTAGTACCTTAACTTCAACTACATCTCCTTCTTTTAATACTTCAGAAGGGTGCTTAACTCTATACCAAGCAAGATCAGAAATATGAATTAGTCCATCAATTCCACCTAGGTCAACAAATGCACCAAAGTCAGTTAATCTTTGAACTGTACCTGTTAGCACCTTTTCTACTTCTATGTTTTCCCATAATGATTTTCTTAGTTTTTCAAATTGAGTTTTTTCAACTACTTTTCTAGAAAGTATCATTCTTCTCTTTTGAAGATCAAAGTCAATAATTTTTGCTTTTAATGTTTGACCTTTATATTGATTTAAATCAGATACATAATTTACTGAAATTTGTGATGCAGGCATAAAACCATTAACACCATTTACAGAAACAGTTAATCCACCTTTTACTGCATTATCAACAAATACTTCGATTACTGATTCATCTTTAAAAGCTGTTTCAAGAATTTCCCAATCTTTTATAAAATTAACTCTCTTAGCTGATAGAACAACATTTCCATCGCCATCATCTAATTTCATTACATATACATCGATTACATCCCCAACTGTAAATAGATCCTTAGGATTTACATTTGGTTCTTTTGAAAGCTCTTCCCTAACTATTATTCCGTCACTTTTGTAGTTGATGTTTACCATGACCTCTGTATTAGTTACATACAAAACCGTCCCTTTTAAAACATCACCTCTACCAATTCTTTTGAAGGAACTATCGATAGCCTCCATCATTTCATCCTTGTTATAATTCTCCATCACCTTAACAGCCTCCTTAATTATCCAATCAGGTGTTGATGCACCTGCGGTTATTCCTATTTTATTAAAACCCTGTAAATACTGTAAATCTATTTCTTCAATAGTTTCAACATGATATACAATATCACAGAAATTTTTACTTATTTCAGCCAACTTGATGGTATTAGAACTTGTTTTACCCCCTAATACAATCATAGCATCTACCACTTTTGATAGATCCTCAGCTGCTTCTTGTCTAAGCTTAGTGGCATTACAAATTGTGTTAAACAAAACCACTTCTTTAGATTTAGCTTCAACTAATTTACTAAGCTCTGAAAACTTATCAATTCTATTAGTTGTTTGCGATACTACACATACTTTCTCAAAATCAGGCAATGCTATTGCTTCATCAACTGAATTAACAATGTAAGCTTTATTGTCACACCAGCCATTTATACCGATTACCTCTGGATGGGTTTTATCTCCAATTATTACTATATCATATTCTTTAAGCGAATATTCATTAACTTTTTTATGAACTGCTATTACATAGGGACAAGTACAATCTATAAGTTCCAACCCCTTTATCGTAATTTCATCTTTGACTGATTTTGACACTCCATGTGATCTTACAATTATTCTACCACTTAAAATGGAATCATAATCGTCAATCGTAGTTAAACCTTTTTTTTCTAGCGATTCCACAGCTTGTGGATTATGAATTAATGGTCCAAATGAGTATATTTCTTTATTATCTCTATTTAACTCATCAACAGTCATTTTTACAGCACGATCAACTCCGAAACAAAAACCTGCATTTTTTGCTATTAAAATTTCCACTAATTTCCTCCTAATGAATATATCTTTGTTAATATATCTTTACTAATTTGAGTATACTGGTCATTGTCTAGTTTGCCAGGATAATCTAGTGTATAATCAATAGGGTTACCTATTGTTATAGTTAAAGGTTTGAATAACTTGTAATCACTTTTTATATATATAGGCAAAACCTTAGCCTTCGATCTTAATGCAAGTAATGCAACTCCAGATTTAACATTTTCTGGATTGTAGATTTTGACTCTAGTTCCTTCGGGAAATATCCCTAGTACTTTTTCATCTTTTAGTATTTTAAGTGCTGTCTTCACAGCAGTTATGTCAGTTTCGTGTCTGTCAACTGGAAATACACCCAGCCATTTTAACGGGTATTTAATAATTTTAGTTTCAAATAATTCCTTCTTTCCCATCCATGCTATCTTCCGTTTAAAAAAAGCTGCTATTACTAATGGATCCCAATTAGATGTATGATTTGAACAAACAACTAATCTTCCTTCTGTGGGAATATTTTCACTACCTATAATCTTTATTCTAAATATTATGCGAAATACTATTGAAAGAATAACCTTAACAACTGAATAGAACAAAATTATATACCCCCCTTAATAATAGAGGTGATTTTTTCAACACTCTCTTCTATGCTTAACTTGGTTGTATCAATTAGTATTGCATCATCTGATTGAATCAAGGGAGATTCTTCTCTAGAACTATCTATTTCATCTCTTTTTTTAATATCAAATACTGTATCCTCAAGAGTAACATCATTTTTACCATTTGATATTAACTCTAAATATCTTCTTCTTCCTCTTTCTTCAACTGTTGCAGTAACAAAAAATTTGAAATTCGCATTTGGAAGTACTACAGTTGTAATATCTCTACCATCCATTACAATTGATTTCTTTCTTGCAATTTCTTGTTGGAGAAAAACCATCTTATCTCTAACCTCTTTAATACTAGCAATATATGAAACCTGTTTTGATACACTGTTATCTCTTATATCTTCATCAACTAGTTCATCATCTAAATATATATGATTATTTATAAAATCTATATTTGTATCATTTAAAATAGATAACACTTGTTCCCTATTTTGAGGATCTAATTTCATTCTTATGACTTTTAAAGTATATGCTCTATACATTGCACCTGTGTCAACATATTCAAAGCCTAATTTTTTAGCTAGAATTTTAGCAACTGTACTTTTTCCTGCACCAGCTGGACCATCAATTGCAATCGAACATCTATTTTCCATTAATACCCTCCTAAAAAAGAATAACCACCCTTGAGGTGGTATGTATATCTTAAGTAGCTAAATCAGGCCTAAGGCGTATTGCATCCTTGAGATAGACATGCTGAACATTATTCTGCTCAACATCGGAACTATATAAAATCATAACTCTAATGCATTTTTCAAGGCTGCCCTTCACAACCATTTCACTAAAACACATAAGTCCACAATTTACATATCCCATATCCCTTGCGGCTTTTGCAGGGTAGGCTTGGTCCAGTTCCTTAGTAGCTGAAAAAAGCATGCTAATAACTTTGTCCTTTAGTAGATCGTTTTTGTCTTCAATCGTCCTCAATAGTTCTGAAGTTCCCTCTAAAATGGATTTCTCAGAATTGTCTTCTACAGTAATAGCCCCTCTAATAGATACTAAATTCATACAAACTCTCCTTTATAATTATATAATAATAATGGTAAGTAAACAAGTTATTTATGCATTAATTCCTGCTAAATATCCTGTAGAATATGCTATTTGGAGATTAAAGCCACCAGTTAATGCATCAACATCAATAATTTCTCCTGCAAAAAACAAACCTGGGATTATTTTTGATTCCATAGTTGAAGGGTTTATCTCTTTAGTGTTTATCCCTCCAGATGTTACAATTGCTTCTTCTATAGGTCTAAATCCTTTAAAATCAAGTTGGAAATTTTTTATACAATCAACAAGCTTTTCTCTTTCTTCTTTTGTTATTTGATGAACTACCTTTTCTGGATATATTTCAGAATTTAGTATAACCCATGGTATTAATTTTTGAGGTAAAAGATCATTTAACGCATTTTTCAACTGTTTATTGGAGTATTCACTAAAATCTCTTATAATTCTATTGTTTAGTTTTTCCTCGTTTAATGCAGGTTTGAAATCAATAGTAAGTCTTAACCCTTTATTGATTCTATTTACATAATTACTCATTGACAAGACAATAGGTCCTGATATTCCATAATGGGTAAATACCATCTCTCCAAATTCTTGGTGAACTAATTTATTGTTCGAAAAGGATTTTAGAGTGACATTTTTCAAAGATAATCCCATAAGATCCGGAACCCATTGATTTTCCAATTCTATAGGTACTAAGGATGGTTTTAAATTGGTTATTGTATGACCAAAAGACTTAGCAAACTTATAACCGTCCCCTGTGGATCCAGTTGCTGGGTAACTTTTCCCTCCTGTTGTTAAAATAACACTATCAAATTCATATTTAGTACTATCTGAAAGTTCTATTATAAAACTTGATCCGTTATAATAGACTTTTGTAACTTCAGAATTTAGTCTAACGTCTACTCCAGTTTTGTCTAAATATTTACTTAATGCTTTGACCACATCACTTGATTTATCACTATTTGGGAATACTCTATTTCCTCTTTCTATCTTGGTATGAAGACCGTACTCTTCCAGTAAGTCTAATACTTGAATATTTGTAAATGTGTATAAACTACTGTATAAGAAATTTTTATTTGATACTATGTGATCGAAAAATTCATCTATTGGTGCAGCATTGGTAATATTACATCTACCTTTTCCTGTAATAAATAGTTTCTTACCAATTTGTTTATTCTTTTCAAATAAAATTACATTATTTCCTTTTTCAGCAGCAGCACCCGCTGCAATTATTCCTGATGGTCCTGCTCCTATAATTCCAATTTTTTTAGTCATATCAACCCTCCTAATGGTATTATAACAAATAAAAAATATTTTGGTTATCATTTATGATATATTTCTTACTAAAAAATTCAACCAAGAATTTCTTGGTTGAATTGATCTATATTTCAGTATTTTCATCATATATGTTGTATTTACCCCAAACATATTCTAACTCTTCAAAATACGGCTTAATGTGTTCAATCTTTTCATGTGCCAGTGCTACTATAAAAGCATTAATTAAACTCATTGGCGCAACCAAGGAATCAACAAAACTTATCATATCACTTCTAGCAATTATTGTAATATCAGATTTATTAGATGCTGGTGATATGTAACTATCTGTAAAACTAATAATCTGACAACCCTTGGCTTTTGCATACTCTAGAGCTTCTAAAGTCCTTTTTGAGTACCTTGGGTATGTAATACAGATTATTACATCTTCCTTGTTTGCTTTCGTAATTTGTTCAAATATATCATTAGCTCCAGGTATTATGTTCTTAATATTATCAAATATAAAGTTTAGGTAAAAACTTAGATATCCAGATAAAAAAGATGAACTTCTTAAACCCATAATATAGATATTTTTAGCTTTTATAGTCATATTTACAGCTGAAGAAAAACTGTTTTGATCCATATCTTGAATTGTCTTTTTCATATTCTCAATGTCTTTTTCGATAACCTTAGAATATATAGATCCGTTATTATCAAAATCACTACTTAAGTTTATTCTTTGAACAGTTGTAAGTTTATTCCTAATAATTTCTTGTAACTCTTTCTGCAATTCTTTATAGCCTGTATAACCTAATGCATTGGCAAATCTTACAACGGTAGATTCACTTATGTTCAATATCTTTCCAAGACTTGCCGCTGTCATAAATGCAGCCTTGTCATAATGATTAATCATATACTCAGCTATAATTCTCTGCCCTTTACTTAATGAAGAATAACTGTCCTGGATGTTTTTTATAACATTTGGATTACTGCTCAATGGTATCCATCCTCCCTACTAATCTACTTAATAAGGTTGATCCCCTCATTTAAAGCAGTTTTATTTAATACTTCTGTTCCTTTAGGGACTCTTGCAAGTATTGCTTTCTCCAGTGAGTCCAATGACACAATGTTAGTTATTTTATAAATAACACCAAGTGCTATTATATTAGCTACCATTGGCTTTTTCATTTTTTCTTCTGCAGTTTCCAAAATTGGAACTTTGTATATTGTTATATCTTCTCTAGTTGGCATTTCTACAGATGAATCAATAACCAATATCCCTCCTGGATTTAAATCACTCAGGTATTTGTTGCATGAAAGTTGAGTTAATGATAACAATAAATTGCAATTCTCAACTTTTGGAAATGTGATTTCCTCATTACTAATTATTACTTCAGCCTTACTTGCACCACCTCTTGCTTCTGGTCCATAAGACTGAGATTGAAGGGCATTTTTACCATCTAATAGTGCTGCTTCAGCAAGTATAATTCCTCCTGTGATAAGTCCTTGACCACCTGAACCCGATAATCTCAATTCCCATCTATTCATGATATTATACCTCCTTTTTAAATCTATCTATTAGTTTGTCGTATTCTTGAGTATATTCAGGACGAAGTTGATTGTGAAGTTCGCCTATGACAAATTTTCCTACTTTTTTCTCTTCTGGAAGTTTTTCCCAGGCTATTTTATTAATAGCATTTTCTTTTAAGTAGGTTACCATGTCTACAGCTGTACCTTTTTTATTCTTTCTACCATAATAAGTCGGACATGTTGTCATTGCTTCAATGAATGAAAATCCTTTGTTTTTAATTCCATCTATAATATTTTTTTCAAGTTGATTGGCTGCATAAATTGTTCCTCGGGCTACATAAGAAGCACCTGCTGCTTGAGCTAGATTACACAAATCAAAACTAGCATCGATATTTCCATAAGGCGCTGTTGTTCCTTTGTCTCCAGTAGGTGTTGTTGGTGAATATTGACCACCTGTCATTCCATAAGTATTGTTGTTAAATACTATTGTAGTTATATCAATATTTCTTCTAGCTGCATGAATTAAGTGGTTTCCTCCTATAGCAGAAGAGTCTCCATCCCCAGTTACAACTATAACAGTTAGACTTGGATTTGCCAACTTAACTCCTGTTGCAAATGCAAGTGCTCTACCATGTGTTGTATGAAGAGTATTGAAGTCTAGATAGCCAGGCGCTCTTGAACTACACCCAATTCCCGAAACAACACAAACATTGTCTTTATCTAAACCTAATGAATCAATAGCTTTTACTAAAGCTCTTGTTACAATTCCATTACCACAACCTGGACACCAAATATGTGCCAGATTTTGAGTCCTAAAATATTGGTTAACTAATTGACTAGGCATTTTGATCCTCCTTTACAAAGGAAACTATTTCTTCTGGAGTTATAATGTCACCATTTATTTTTCCAAATTTTCCAATTTCTGTGTGTTTACCTGCAATTCTATCTACTTCTAAGAAGTATTGACCTGCATTTAATTCAACAACATATATTTTTTTCATTTTCTTTCCTAATTGAGTTAGTTGAGTATCTGGCGATGGCCATATTGTAATTGGTCTAAACAACCCAATTTTCATACCTTGTTCTCTTAGAGTTTCAATAGCAGCTTTAGCAGACCTTGCAATTGCACCAAAAGATACTATAGCATACTCAGCATCGTCCATCATATATTCTTCATAAGTAACAATATCGTCCTTATTATTCTCAATCTTATCCATTAATCTATTAAGTAATTTGTCTGCAACTTGCTCATTTCCAGATGGGAATCCAGTTTCATCATGAACAAGACCTGTAACATGATATCTATATCCTTGACCAAAACCAGCCATTTCAGGTACTAAGTCACCTTCTTTAACCTTAAAAGCTTTATATTCTTCTGGTGGACAAGTTGGTTTTTTTCTATCTATTATTTCCACATCATCATTCTCAGGTATATCTATTTTTTCTCTCATATGACCAATTATTTCATCTAATAATAGTATTACTGGGGTTCTATATTTTTCAGCTAAGTTAAAAGCTCTTATGGTTGTGTAGTATATTTCTTTTACTGAAGAAGGATATAAAGCTATTATGGAATGATCTCCGTGAGTTCCCCATCTAGCCTGCATTATATCACCTTGTGCTGGAGAAGTTGGTAGTCCTGTACTTGGTCCACTTCTTTGAACATTAACTATTACACATGGAGTCTCTGTAATGATTCCATAGCCAATGTTTTCTTGTTTTAAACTAAATCCTGGTCCAGAAGTCGCTGTCATAGACTTCAATCCTGCTAGTGACCCACCTAAAGTAGCAGCCATCCCAGCAATTTCATCCTCCATTTGTATGAACTTACCACCGATTTTTGGTAACGCTTCAGCTGATAATTCAGCTATTTCTGTGGAAGGTGTTATTGGATAACCAGCATAAAACTTCATACCAGCTTTTAATGCACCTGCAACACAAGCTTCATTTCCCTGCATAAGTTTAATTGCCATTATCTTTTTCCTCCTAAATAAATTGCATAGTCTGGACATCTTAATTCACATTGTCCACATTGTATACATGCATCAAAGTTTTTAATCTCAACTTTACCATTTTCTATTTCAAGAACACTTTTCGGACAAAATGCCACACAAATACCACAACCCTTACACCAATCCTTATCAACAGTTAAAGATTTTTCTTTATTTTCAGGCATTACTTTCCCCCCTATACATTAGATATTTATTTAACTAAATCATACCAAATTGCTTATGTTTTTGCAAGTTTTACTTCATATATTTTAGAAATCGATATTTTTTGCAAGTTTGCTTTCAGGTTGTGAGATAAATAAAACAACTCTTACCTTATTGCTGTGTTTCAAGCAATAAGATAAGAGTTGTGATTTTATACTGGATGAGTTTGATCTTCTTGATTTAGTAGATCAGTTTCAATTTTATACTTTTCAGCTAATCTTTGTTTAAAGAACGGAATTGCAACTTGAGGGAAAAGTGCATATGATAATACATCTTCCTCTTGCTCAATATATTCTTTAATTTCATTTCTATAGTTCTCTAATTGAGGTTCTAATAAGTCAGCTGGTCTACCTTCAAATACTGGTTCATCTCCAATAATTTTCTTTCTGATTTCATCAGATATTGGAACTGTCGGCTTTCCATAAAGACCTTTTACATAATTTTTCGCCTCAGTAGGTACCATTTTATATCTTTCACCTAAGATAACATTGAAAACTGCTTGTGTTCCAACCATTTGACTCATTGGAGTAACCAATGGTGGGTAACCAAAGTCTTCTCTAACCCTAGGAACTTCTTTTAAAACATCATCATACATGTCTTCTTTTCCTTGAGCTTTTAATTGTGAAACGAGGTTTGATAGCATACCACCTGGGACCTGATATTTTAAAGTATTAATGTCAACATTTAAAACCTTAGCATCCAATAATCCTTCCTTCATGTACCTGTCTCTTAACACTTTGAAGTAATCAGATATTTCAACAAGTAAATCAAAATCTAGATCAGGATAATACTCAGATCCTTGTAATGATGCCATCATTGGCTCAGTTGCTGGTTGACTAGTTCCATTACCAAGTGGTGATATAGCAGTATCAATTATATCTGCACCAGCTTCAATAGCTTTTAGATATGTTTGATTTGCAACTCCACTTGTAAAATGTGAATGTATTTCAATAGGAACATTAATTGCTTTTTTAAGTTCAGTTACAAGTTCGAATGCAGGATAAGGTAGTAATATTCCTGACATATCTTTAATACATATAGAGTCTACTCCCATTTCAACCATATCTTTTGCAACCTTTACATAGTATGCAGTGTTGTGAACAGGACTGATTGTGTAGGAAATAGCTCCTTGAGCATGTCCACCATATTTCTTTGTAGCTTTAACAGATGTCTCAATATTTCTTAAATCATTTAAAGCATCAAAAACTCTGATTATATCGATTCCGTTTTCAATTGCCTTTTTAACAAACAACTCTACTACATCATCTGGATAATGCTTATATCCGAGAATATTTTGTCCTCTAAGTAGCATCTGAAGTTTAGTGTTCTTAAATACCTTTCTTAGTTGCCTTAGTCTATCCCATGGATCCTCATTTAAGAATCTAAGGCATGTGTCAAATGTAGCTCCACCCCATACTTCCAACGCGTGGTATCCAACTCTATCTAGTTTTTCAGCAATTGGAATCATATCTTTAGTACTCATTCTTGTTGCAATTAATGATTGATGTGCATCTCTAAATGCAGTTTCCATAAATTTTACTTTAGCCATTATTCTCCTCCTCTAGCCTCCACCCCAAACATGATAGGCGGATTATTTATTTGGTTTGCAAACTTTATATGAAATACATTATAAAATTTCTGGTCTAAATTGCTTAATAGCTCTAAAACGCACTCGTACTCTTCTTTACCCCCAGGATGGTTTAAATAAACAGTTATAAGTATTATACCACCATGTGACAATAGTTGTAGTGCTTTTTTTATACTTTTAATAGTTGATTTTTCAGTAGTTTTTATTGACTTATCTCCACCTGGTAAATACCCAAGATTGTATATAACAAAATCCAACTTTTCATGGATATATTTATCAAGGTTTTCATGACTATCATTAATAAGAATAACTTCAGTGTCTATATTATGCTCTCTTATAAGCTCACTGGTTTTAGTTATTGCACTTTTTTGAATGTCAAATCCATAAAGCTTTCCTGTTTTTCCTAATTTCTTGGCAATCTTAAGTAAGTCCTTTCCATTTCCTATAGTTGCATCTAAACAAATAGAGTTTTCAGTTATAAAAGAAGCAATGAATAGATTACTAAAATCATTTACATTATTAAAAGAATCATTGAACATGATCTTCAACTCCACAGCATGAGCAACCTTTGTTAAATAATTCCTCTAAATTACACCCATAAATTCTATCATAGAACTTAAATCCTAATTTTTCCAAGTATGGGTGGGCTGATTGGGAATAAACAAATTTGATTCCATTTAAATCCAACTTATTAAACAATGACCTTACCATAGCATTTCCCAAACCTTGTCCTCTAAACTCTTTAGTTATGTGAATCATTCCCATGGAAATTCCATTCTCAGTAAAATTTACTTGGCAAAGTCCAAATAATAAATCATCCTGGAAACCACCAAAGAAAAGCCCATCCCTAAAAAATAATTCTCCTAAATTGTTATCTTTTATATAGATATCTATGGATTCCATATCTATTATATCTTTAAAAACCATCATGTTTTTCACCTCTATAAGGATTTAATGTACTTTAACTCTTCCTCATTTAAGTATCGCCAATTTCCTATATCAAGACCACCAAGTTCTAGTTCCCCAAATGAAATTCTCTTTAACTTCTTTACAGGATGATTAATTGCTTCACACATTCTTTTTACCTGTCTATTCCTTCCTTCATAGATCTCAATATCAAGAATTGAGTCTTCTCCAAAGTTTTTGAGAACCTTAACATTGGCTTTTGCTGTTACTTTACCATCTATTTTAATTCCATTTCTAAGCTTTTCTAGTTCAATTCTATTTGGAAGGCCTTCTACAATGGCAATATATTGTTTATAAATCTTTTTCGATGGATGAGTTAATTTAAAAGCAAGCTCACCATCATTGGTTAATAGTATCAGTCCAGTTGTATCTACATCAAGTCTTCCTACAGGATAAATCCTCTCGGTTACACCATCAATTAAATCTGTAACACCAATTCTACCTTTTTCATCTTTAACGCTTGTAATAACACCAACAGGTTTATTGAGCATTACATATATTTTGTTTTTTTCAAGGGCAATGTTCTTTCCATCTACTTGGATTTTATCATTAGGTTTTACTATATAACCCATTTCAGTAACAGTTTCACCATTAACAACAACTAAACCTTTCTTAATTAGTTCTTCAGAAGCTCTCCTTGATGCAACGCCGCACATGGCCATATATTTTTGTAATCTCATTGATTCATCTTTCATAAAAAATCTCCTTTTTCTATTCTTCTACCTTTTCTACATATGATTCCACTGGTGGTAATTGTTCAAGGCTTTCAAGTCCAAAATATCTTAAAAATTCATCTGTTGTACCATATTCAATAGGTTTACCTGGCTTATCTAGTCTACCAACTTCTTTTACTAGTTTTCTGACTATTAAGGTTTCTAAACTCCTATCACTTTTTACACCTCTTATTTGATCTATGTCTGATTTAATAACAGGTTGTTTATAAGCTATTATTGATAATGTCTCCAGTGCAGCACTGGATAAATTTCTAGTATTTCTTGTTAAGACAATAGACTTTATGTATTCATGATGTTCAGGTCTTGTACCCATTTGGTAAGAATTGTTAAACTTTACAATCCTAATACCTCTTCGATTATAGTCAAACTCATCTTTTAGTTCTTTAAGTAATTCATCTGTTTCTTTAGTGGATAACTCCAGTACCTTTGCAATTTCTTTACTTTCTATGGGATCACCAAAGGTAAATAATAAAGCTTCAATAATAGACTTTAATTCTCTCTTATCCATATAGCTAACCCCTTTTTTCAATAATCAAATCAGAGAAGGTTTCATCCTGTTTGACAAGAATTAACCTCATTCTTAATAGTTCCAATAATGACAAGAAATATGCTATAATTCTTGACTTTGAATGATAAACTGAAATTATTTCACTAAATTTGATAATATTTCCAGATGAAATTTTCCTTTGTATATCTTCACTACACTCTTCTAAACTAATTTCTTCTCTTTGTATTTCAAAAAAATTGGTGCTTCCAGTATTGTATCTATGCCTCTCTAGAATACCTTCTAGGGTTTTAATCAAATCACTTAATGAAATTGTATTTAGTTCATCAAAAGGGTCTCTATAATCACTTACATCCTCTTGAGGCTTATAATAGACTTTAGTATATACACTTTCTGAAGATTTCAAGTCATCAGCTATTTCTTTAAATAACTTATACTCCAATAGTCTTCTTACTAATTCTTCTCTAGGGTCTATTTCTAATTCTTCTCCATCAATATCTGCTATTTGTTTTGGTAGAAGCATCCTTGATTTTATCTCTAGTAATGTTGTAGCCATAAG
>Ga0208490_100875_pt1 | contig 14248 bp, 17 predicted proteins | sample SubbioAug_CSWold_FD_184818 | JGI IMG/M metagenome (GOLD analysis project Ga0208490, IMG submission 184818) | Serpentinite rock and fluid subsurface biosphere microbial communities from McLaughlin Reserve, California, USA - CR11Aug_CSWold (SPAdes) | ecosystem: Environmental > Terrestrial > Deep...
GGCGAGGGTGCGCGGCGTCTTGGACAGGACGAGTTGCTTGCCTGGATCGAGCGGGAACCGAATCTCGTTGGAGGTGTCTATGCCGAAGCCTTCGAACTCGTCGCGGTGCGTGGGCGGTCGCCAGAGCACGAGCGGTGTATCCGAGGTGATGAAGCGCTGCTTGCGATCGTGTTCAACGCACCAGTGGAGGAGCCGCGAGCCTCGGAGCGAGCGTGTCGACCATGTCGAGCATGATGCGCATCGACAACTCGTGCCTCAGCTTCGACCGCTCCTGAAGCGCGACGGATGCGAATGTCCACGCACCCTCGACCTCGCTGTGGGTGGGAGTGAAGCCGAGATGGTGCTCAGCGAGGTACGTGGCGACGAGCTCGCGCGTGAGTTCTCTCCCGTCGAGGAAAACGGCCAACCGCTCGGGAAACAGGACCCGCTCCCGTTGCTCCGGTGTCCGTGTCATCTGTAGAGCGCTCGGGCGTCTACGCAGCAGCGGCGACGAGCAGCGCAACCATCGTCGAGGTCGCTATCGGCGGACCGAGCGGGACGCGTGCGGCGGAGCGCACGGCCGCGAGGGCGAGCGCGAGCACGAGTGCGCCGGCAATCGCTGCGGAGCTGAACCAGGGGCTCACCGGACCGAGGAGCGCCCCGACCGCTGCTGCGAGCTTCACGTCCCCTCCGCCCATCCGTCCTGGGTACGTGAGTGCGGGGACGAGCAGCGGAACGGCAGCCACCGCGGCACCGAGCACCGCGCGCAGCACGACGGCTTGGTCTCCGTCGAGGTACGTGGCCGCCACCGAGACTGCGGCGACCACGCTCAGGAGGAGCACGCACCGGTTGCGGATCTGCCGATGCCGGAGGTCCTCAACAGCTACGAGTCCAAGCAGCGGCACCGCTGCCCAGGTCACCACGCTCACGTGCACCTCGTCACGAAGCCCGCCGGGACTCGAGGAGGTCGTAGAGCGCGTCGGGGGGCTCGCTCTCTCCGGCATCTTCGAGTGCCCGCGCGTACTCGTCGACGACCCGCTCCGCCGTGTTGTGGTCGCCTCCCGCGAGGTAGGCGCGGACGAGATCCGCGGTCAGCGTCTCGTTGCCGGTGCACGCGAGGAGGCCCCGCTCGGCGGCCCAGCGAGCGAGGTCGGCGTCGTCCTCGTGCAACCCAAGGCAGGCCAAGTCGTGGGCGGCGTCGCCGACGACACGCTCCCAACGGCTGGTGTGGTTTCCGAGGTCGACCCAACGGAAGTGCCGGCGGTGGCGGCTCTCGTAGGAGAGCGGCGGTCCCGAGACGAGCTCCAGCACGGCGCGCAGGTGCATGGCGGCGTTCTCAGGCTCGGCGGCCGCGGCCGCTACGAGCTGCTCGGCAGCGGCGGTGTCACACCAGACGCCGTGCAACCGGTACCGACCATCGGTAGAGGCAGGCAGCACTTCGCCGCCGACCGCTCGACGCAGCTCATGGATCGTGTTCAGGAAGCGTTCGCGGGTCGGCGCCTTTCCACCCCAGACCGCATCACGCAGCGCGTCGGCGGTGACCTCGCCGTGGAGCGCGAGGTAGGCGAGGATCGCGAGCTGCTGCGGTCGCAGTTCAACGCCTTCGACAGTCATCGGACCGAGGAGGTGGAGGTGTAGCCGCGGACCGCCGTCATGGTCGTCCTGCAGGGCGAACTCGGTAGGCGCGAACAGCGTCAGCGGCTCGTCGGTCGCCGGTTCGACGGCCACCTCGTCGGCCGCGTCCAGCAGGTCGGTGATCGTCTCAACCGCGGCGGCGTCCAGCTGCTGGGCCGTGCAGTGCAGATCGAGCGCCGGTATCGACACCTTCTCCGACGTAACGGAGATCTCGAGAGCGCCGGGTGGGCAGCCGCCGACGAACACGGCGACCACGCCGGCCCGCTCCGAGCAGCGTTCGACAAGGAGCCGCTGGTTCTCGTCATCGGCGTCGCCGGCCGGCGCCACGACGACCGCCGGAGCCCAGGCCTCCTCGGGCGCTCGGCAACGCAGTTCCGCAGCAGTGTCGTACCCCGCTCCCGCGAGAGCGCCGCGGACTGCTGCCGCACCGTCGCACGCTGCCTCGAACGCCGCCGCCGGATCCGGGTGCACCATCACGTTCGGCAGCGATACGACGTCGCCGATCGTGCCAGCGACGACGTGCACTGCAGGTACGTCGGCGAGCGGCGTGAGGGCGAGCTCGACGGTGATGCTGCGCGCGAGCGCCACTGCTGCGCCGTCGTCGCCGACGACACCGACGGCACCGACCGCCTCGAGGTTCAGCAGGAGGCCGTCCCCGTCGAGCGCGCCGATAGACACGAGCGCGGGCAGCCAGGCCGGCCCGTCGGAAGGATCGTCGAAGCTGTCGTCGAGCTTCGACTGCCAGATGCGACCGGCCGCCACCGGCTCCCACCCGTCCGGCGGTTCGGGACACGCCCGATCGAGCAGGAGCTCGAGCTTGTTGGCACTCACGGTGACGACGATGGGCACCGGCACCTGCCCCCCGCCGGCCAGCGTTCGGCCCAGGCTGCGCAGGGCGTAGTCGACACCGAGCGCGACGTCGAGGTCCTCGTCGGCGATGGGATCAACGAGGGGGGCGGCATCCGTTGGGAGCGCGGGTAGCTCGGTTCCGGGCCTTCGGCGCATGCGCTGCCGCCGCCGTCGCAGTGACACCGCCGTCGCGAGGCCTGTCGCCACCAGACTGCCGGCGACGCCGAGCGGCCCGACCGGGCTACTCGACTCGTCGTCGGCTGGGTGCGTCTCTTCACGCCCATCGGGACGCTCGTCCGTTGCGGGCGCAGTCGACACCGGGCTGTCATCGACGTCCGAGGCCGCGGGTGCCGAGGTCGGTGCTTCCGCAGGCGGCACGGTCGTCGGTGGAGGGCCCGTTTCCGCCTCTGGTGCCGGAGCGGGATCCGAGAGCGGCGCCGCGGCGTCGGGGAGCTGGAGCGTCCAGCCGGGTTGGATCAGCGAGGGGTCGGTGAGAGCGTCGGCGTCGGGCTGTGGTCTCCCGACGTTGAGGTCGAAGACCTCGCGGTAGCGGTGGCCGTCGCCGAGGCGCTCCTCGGCGATCTCCCAGAGCGAGTCACCGGGCTCGACAGTCACCGCCGACGTGCCGGGCGGAGGTGCGTGACGTAGCGGGATCCGAAGCACCCAGCCGGGCCGGAGGAGGCTGGCGTCGGTGAGCGCCGACCCGTCGGGTTGTGGCCTCCCCTGGTTCAGCTCGAACAGCTGTCGCACCGCAGCGCTGACTTCCTCGACGCTGCCGCCGGGAGCGATGTACCGCTCGGCAAGGTCCCAGAGCGTGTCGCGGCGCACGACGGTGTGCTCCATCGTCGGCGCTTCGGCCCGGGACCGGTCGTCCTGGTGGTTCACGTCGTGCGGCGGCGCTGCCGGGATCGCGGTGTGGGCGACGAGCGCCCGCGCCGCCGTGATCGACGGCGCGTCGTGCACCGGAGCCGGCCGCGCCAAGGTCCCGGGAAGCAACAGCAGGGCCGTGCCGAGAAGGGACCCGGCCAGGCCTTGCACGTGGGCCAAGCCGCGGATCGGTGCCGCGACGCCACCGCGCGCGAGGGCCACCGCCTCGACCGCAGTGGCAGAGAGGATCTGTGCCCACGCGACCCAGACGATGCACGCGAGCACCTTCCAAACGGTCGTTGCCTCGAGTGGAAGGGCACCGCTGAAGGTCCCGGTGATCTGGTCCCATGCGGGCACCGCTCGCGGCAGCGGCCACCCGATGGCGCCGGCAAGGAAGGCGGGCATGCCGACGAGCAGCCCGACCAGGACCGCGACGGCGCCAACGCCACGAGCGGCTCGGCCGACGGCGTGCATCACGTCCCTTCCCCCGTGACGCCACGAGCAGCGCGGGCGGAAGCGGTTGCGGTCACCGCTCGTTCGTTGATCCCGAGGATCGACAGCAGCGGCGTGCGTTGCGTCAGCTCCACCGTCACCTCGACCCGATCGCCGGTCACGCGCACCGAGACGGGCGACACCCCCGCCTCGGCAAGGTACGAGCGCGCTGCTGCGTCGGCCGCGCCGGGATCGAGCGTGAACGTCCCGATCCGAGCCTGCGCGACATCGAGCTCCTGCGCACCGGCACGCGCCGCTTGGCGCGCGAGGTTGTTGGCCTCCCGTCGGGCGGTGAGGATCTGGCCACCGTCGAACACGAGGGCCCCGAGCGCGAGCAACGCGACGGCCAGCACCGCGACCATCCCGGTGACCTGCCCTCGCTCGTCGCGCGCTCGACTCATTCGCCACCCCGATACACGTCGATGACCTCGATGCTGCGGTGCTCGATCGTTCGCGCTCCCGGCAGCCCGGGGATGGCCACGTCGGCGAGCGACACGTCACACGCCACCCTCACCGTGACGGTGCCTCCTGCATGGAACGCGGCCGGGTCCTCCAGCTCGACCGCGAGGTCGCGGCACGTGACGTCACGACCTCCGAGGCTCGCCTCGGCCGTGTCCGTCGCGTCCTGCGTCGCCTGCTCGAAGGTCGCCGCCCGGGACGCCGCCCGGGCCGCGTCGCGTGCGGCCGCTGCCACGTCTCCCCGCACCGAGGTCAGCCGCCCGGCGACGACCAGAAAGCTGAGCACGAGGAACAGCACCGGCGTCATCAGCACCAGCTCGACCGTCGCCATGCCTCGCTCGTCGCGGCACCTTCCCATCAGCCCCGCTCCGGTTCTGGCTCGAAGTCCTCGGCAACGCCTTCGCTGACGCCCCTGACGTGGAGGTCGAACCCGGGCAGCGGAACGAGCACCCGAACCTGCGCGTCCACCCGGGCGCGCACGACACCGTCCACTCGTGTCACGTCGACGGTCACGTCCTCCAGCAAGCCGCTTCCCGTCGCGTCGGCGAGGAGGCTCGAGGCGACGGACCGCCCGTCGTCAGGCGTGCCGTCGACACCCTGAGTCGCACGTGCCGCGTCCTGTGCCGCGGCCGAGACCTGGCTCCGGGCGTGGAAGTACAGCCCCCACTGCACCAGTCCCATGAACATGAACAGGAACAGCGGGAACAGGATCACGAAGCTCGCCGTCGACGCGCCCCGCTCGTCACGGAGCCGCCGCCACACAGACACCGATCCGATCAGCCGCCGGGAACGACGGGCGTGTCGGTGTCGATGCCCTCGGCCTTCGTCTGGAACTTGTAGAGCAAAATGCCGCCGACGGTGATGGCGATGACGACACCGATCGCGATCATGATCGTCGACGTGTAGGCATCGCCTCGCTCGTCACGTGCCAGCTCCTTGAGTCGGTCCCGAGCGGCCGCGTACCAGAGCATGACGTGGACCTGGGCGTTCAGCAGCATGGTTCTCCTTCCAGTTCAGAGGGCGAGGACAGTCACCATCGCCGGGTAGCCGATGAGGAGGATCAGTCCGACGAACATGCCGACCATCGGGCCGCCCATCCGCTCCGAGGCGGCGAGGGCCTCGGCCTCAGACTCAGCGAGCTCGTGGTCGCGGACGCTGATGGCCTTGGCGCGGAGTGAGTCGCGGACCCGGGCGCCCGAGGTGCCGGCGAGCTCGACCGACGACGAGAGCTCGCGCAGCTCGACCGAGCCGATCTGATCGGCGAGCTCGGTCAGCGCTACCCATGGCGATCGGCGCTGCAGCCGAGCGGCGTGCAGTGTCCGCCGCAGAGCACCGAACGCCCAGCCGGACCCCGCGCCCGCCGCGTCGTACAGCGCGGTGTTCACGCCGCCACCACCGGCGAGCACGATCACGACGAGCTCGAGGAAGAGGCTCAGCGCATAACGGAAGTCGCGGCGGCGCCGGGCGGCGCGACGGGCCAGCACGACGTCGGGAACGACGAACCCGGTCACAGCGGCCACGGCCATCGCGAGCGCGATCACGGCCGGCACCACGGTGATCCCAGCAGCCGCCCAGGTCGCGGCGACGGCGAGGGGAACCGTCGTGCCGCCGACGGCAAACCCGAGCTTGACCACGGCGTGGCGTTCCATGGTCAGGTCACAGATGGCGAGGTCGCGACGCAAGCGCCCGAGGTCCGGGCCGCCGACCCGCACGGACTTGAGCGCCCATGCGCGCCACCGGGCCCTCACTGCCTCCGCGCCGTCGCCAGGCGGCGGTTCGTAGAGCTCGGCGAGCCGCCGGCCGAGCTGGGGCAGGGGCGGGTCGACTGCGACGCGCAGCGCAACGAGGAGGCCCATCCCGACGAGTGCACCGGCGAGCAGGGAAGGAGCGATCACGACCATCCCCCGTCACCGTCGGCGCCGGCGAGCAGGCGCGCCGGCTCGTCCGGGCGGGCCATGCGTTGCATCAGCACGCCCGACACGGCGAACACGGCGCCGATCACAACGAGCATGGCCTGGCCACCCAGCGTGTCGAAGGGGGCCAGGTAGTCGCGCCGAACGCCGACCAGCCACGTCGCGATGGCGATCGTGACGCCGATGATGAGCCGCGTGGTCACGTAGGTTCGCGCTCGTGCTGCCTCGACGCGCAGCCGCATCGTCGCCGTCGCCCGCGCAGAAGCTGCGACCTCTCCCAACAGGTCGGCCAGGCGGCCTTGCCGTTCGCTCGCGATGAGGAGCGACGTGACGATCATGTCGGTGAGCGGGTGCGCCACGTCGTCGGCGAACCGGCGGAGCGAGACCGAGAGGCGCTCCTGCTGCACCAGCCGGTCGGCGAGACGCATGACGTCGCGACGGATCGGCTCCGGTGCCAGCGGTGCGGTCGTCAGGATGGCCGACTGGATGCCGTCGGCGGCGGCCATGACATCTCGCAGCTGCTCCGCCCAGCCGGCGATCGCCTCAATGCGCGCCACCGCCGCCTGCCGCCTCGCCTTGGCACCAACGAGGCTCGGACCTGCCGCGGCAGCAAACCCCGCGATCAAACCGCCGGCGGGCCACCCGGTGACCACCCAAACGACGATCGCCGCTACAACGGCGAGGGACACCCGCAACGCGAGCTTGTCCGACAACCAGCCGAGGAGGATCGGCCGCGGTCGGCCAAGCACGGGCCGGGACGGCTCACCGGCCGTCGCGACGACGGCGACGAAGAGGCCGAGGCCGATCAGCGCCCCGCCCAGCACGGCGGCGAACGTCACCACGTCCACCCTCCGCCGGGCAGCTCCAGCAGCGACGCGTCGAACCCGGCGTCGACGAGTCGGTCGAGCGAGCGGTCCTGCAGGGGTGTCCGGAACGCTGCCCGCCCGAGCGCGTCGGGCGCGAACACCTCGTTGGACATCACCTGTGCGCCGTCGTAGCCGGTGATCTCGCGCAGCGACGAGACGACCCTGCGTCCGTCACGCAGCTTGTGGATGTGCAGCACCCAGTCGAGCGACGCGGCGATGTCGACCGCGACCGCCTCCGGCGTCAGGTGCTCCGGCGCCTTGAGCGCGTAGCGGGTGATCTGCACGAACGCGTCGGCCGAAGAGCGCGCGTGCAGCGTCCCCATCGAGCCGTCGTTGCCCTGCGACATGGCCTGGAACATGTCGAGGATCTCAGGTCCGCGCGCCTCGCCGACGATCAGCCGGTCCGGCGACAGGCGGAGCGCGAGGCGGGTGAGGTAGCGCATGGTCACCTCACCCTGGCCTTCGATGTTCTGCTCTCGGCACTCGAGCTCGAGCAGGTTGCGATGTCGCTCCGGGTGCTTCGACAGCTGAAGCTCGAGAGCGTCCTCGACGGTGACGAGCCGCTCGTCCGCATCGATCGCGTTGATGAGCGCTCGCAGCAGCGTCGTCTTGCCCGCGTCCGTTCCGCCGACAACCAGCATGTTGAACCGTGCTCGCACCGCCGCGCTGAGAAGCTCGGCGAGGGTGCGGCCGATCGTCCCCAACCGGTACAGCTCGCCGAGATCGGTGTCGGTGTGGCGGTGCCGGCGCAGCGCGAACGCCGTCCGGCCGGAGACGTCCCGTACCGCCGTCAGCCGAGAACCGTCGGCGAGGCGGAAGCTGACCGAGGGCTGGCCACGGTCGAACCGGCGCTCGCTGCGCCCGTCCCGAGCCGCCGCCTGCCGGATGAGCTCGGTCAGCGCCTCCTCGCTCGCGACGATCGGGCCGATCCGCTCGTTGGTGCCGTCGGCCCGGCGGACCCACATGTCGTCCCAGGCGTTGCCGAACACGTTCTCGATCGAGTCGTCCTGCACGAGGCGGTCGAGCTCGCCTTGGCCGAAGAGGTGGGAGCGAATCCGACTGGTGAGCTCGTCCTCGTCGGCCTCCGCGAGATCTCGTCCCTGGGAGATGAACTCGCGCGACAGCTGGTCGAGTCGGGCGACGATCAGCTTGTGCGTCATCGCCTGCCAGGACGGGTCCTGGGTGGGCCTGGGCGCGTCGCCGTCGGCCGCCGCCAACTCCTCGGCGATCTCGCGCGCGAGTCGTGCTGCGATCGGGTCGAGCTCGGCGTCGGTCAGGCGCCGGTGGCCGTTGTCGATGGCGGTCACGGCGACGTCACCTCCGGTCGGCGACCGTTCGGGTGGAAGTCATCGACCTCCTCCCGCAGATCGACGTCGAGCTTCAGCTCCCCGCCGTCGGTGACCGGAGGTGCGGTCATCTGCAGGAGGCGGGAGGCCGCCTCACAGATCGTCCGCCACAGCAGCGACCGCCGCAGGCGGCCGTCGCCGAGAGTCCCGTCGACGAGGGCGGCGGCCGACCGGGGATCGTGCGGCAGGACGGCAAACAGGGGCAGGTCTGCCTCGCGAGCGACGTCCTCCGGGTCGTAGACGGCGTCGCCAACCGCGACCATGAACGGCTCGACACCGGCGGCGCGCAGCTCCCGGACGCGCGTGGCGAGGATGGCGACGTCTTCGAACCGGGTCCCGCTCAGCAGCAGGGTGGCAACTGCACGGCGCGCCAGCGGCAGCGCCGGCGACCGGGCCACGAGCCGGCCGACGTCCGCGATGGCGTCGACGTCGAACGCGCCGGCCAGTCCCGTCGCGAGACGGTCGGCGGCGTTGACGAGGACCGCCGTGGTCTGCTCTGCCGACGGATGGCACGGGATCACCGGCACCGCTCCCCACACCGGGCGCGCCGTGGCCAGGAGCCGGTCGATGTCGACCTCACGACGAAGGGCAACCGCCGCGTCGGCGATCGTCCGGTCGGCGCGCAGCTCATCGAAGCGGGCGGCCAGGACACCGCCGTTCGGGTCTGCCTCGACGACGACGCAGCGGCGCCCCGTCGTCGCCGGCCACGCCGCCGCGAGCCCCATCGCCAACGTCGTCGCGCCCGGCGCACCGCGCAACGACCCGACCGCCCAGACCGTCACTGACCCGCTCCGGCCGGGAGCAGCAGCAGCCGCAGTCGCTGTTGGGAGGCGACGTCTGCCACTTGCTCGGCGATCGCCTGGTCGACGACGAGCGACACGAAGACCGATCCGGTCTGGGTTCCCGCCGCTGTCGTGAAGATCGTTCCGGTCCCCAGTGACTCTCGATCGGCTCCCTGGCCGCCGCTCACCGCGACGAGTGCCACGGCGTCACCTGCCCGCAAGGCCGACACGGGCAGCTCGCCTGGTGCGAGCAGCGCACCGACGACGACGGTGCCCGACTCGATCCCCCCGCCCGCCGCCACCTGAACCGGGGCGAGCAGCGCGCCTTCGGGGATCCCGACGACCGCGACCTTGCCGACGATGCTCGACCGGGACGTTGCCGGCACGAGTGATACCTCGCCGTCCACGCCGACGTCGACCACGCGCAGGTCGGCGTTCGTGATCACCTGGCCGGGAGCGATGGTCCGCGCTGCGGCGAGCACGGTCGACCGGTCCGCCGCCGACTGCACGAGAAGCCCCACCAGCAGCCCGCCGCCGACGACGAGGACGAGGGCGAGCGCCAACCATGGCATCCGCCGACTGCGCGCCGATCGCACCCGCACCGGGACCGGCGCCGAGCCATTGCGTCGGAACCTCGAGACCGGCGGCGACGGCGAAGTCACGGTCACTGCTGCGTACCTCCCGACTCGTTCAAGGCCTGTTGCTCGCCCACTCGGACCGGCATGACGGTGGTCCGGGGCACGGCGCCGAGCGACCCGCCGGCACCAAGGTTCGAGGTCCAGGTCACCTCGTAGATCACGGTGATGTGCCCCTCGTAGGCGGCACCGGGCTCGGCGGCCGAGCTGTGGCGGAACGTGATGCTGCATGCCGTCGACTGCTCCTCCGGTCGCTTCGACGGGTCGTACGACGTGCCCGGTCCCGTACATCCGCCCTCGGTGGACGGGTCTGATCGGCGAGGCGTGAAGTCCCACGTCATGCGGACCGGACGCGCCGTCACCGTCGCGACTACGCCGCCAGCCGACGCCGTGCGCGACACCTCACCCCAGTTCGTCGCCCAGATCCACGTCTCGAGCTGGACGAGCAGGAAGTCCTCGGGGTCGTCCAGCGGGGGCGAGAACGCGACGTCGGGCGGCGGGAACGGCAAGCGGTTCCGCGCCATGACGGCGAGGTCGCGCGGGTTCACGACTGGCGGCCCGCTCACGGGCAGGGTAAAGGTCACGACCTCCGCCACCTCGTACGTGCCGCCGTCGCCGCAGATGCGGAGCACCGAGACCTGACGGCCGACCCAGTCGGACGGAGGGTCGGTCAGGAGACTCCAGTCGAGCGGCGGGCCGGCGGAATCCGTCTCGCCGTGCAGCTCGTGCCAGCGGCAGGTGACGTTGCCACCACCCGCTCGGGGGGCTGTGGGGTCGCCAAGATCCTCGCCGTCGCCGGCGACGACTTCGGCACCCGAACCGTCGTCGAGGAGCTCGCCGTCGGCGTATTGATCGTCGCCGCCGAGCTCGCCGCCGCCACCACCGCCGGGTTCAGCCCACGCCGGGGTCGCGAGAACGACCGCCGCTGTCACGGCCAGCGTGACCGCGAGCGCTACTCGACGGCGCAACCCGCGACCCCCTCCCACTCGGCGAGTTGCTGCCGCTCCGCAAGCTTCCACACGCCATCGACGCGCTGCATCGCGACGTGGGCCTCGACCGTGACCACACCACCGGCAACGACCTCTCCGGTTGCGGCGACGACTCGCTCGCCGTCATCGACGCCACAGATCTCGAATCGGGCGACGTCGCTGTCGACCTCGATCGTGCCCTCGTCGATCTCGACTCGGTACTGCGAGTTCTCCGGGTAGCGGATGACGCGACCGTCGGCCTGGAGCGCGAGGAGCACCCCCCGACGCTGCTCGTACATCGGGCCGGTGTGCGTCGCCGCCAGCGCCGGGAGGTTCGGGTCCGGGATGGCTGCCGCGTCGATGAAGGCACGGCTCGACGCCTCGTATGCCTCGGATACCTCGGCCTTGATCGCCGCGGTGCGGTCGGTCGTCGTGGTCGTCGTCGACGGACGAGTCGTCGTGCTCGTGGTCGAGTCGCTCGACACGGCACCGCCGTCGTCGTCAGAACACGCCGCCGCACTGAGCAGCACGAGCGCGACGAGGACGACGAGCCGCGCGACGGAGAGGGACCGACGAGTCATCACCACTGCAAGCCTCCGAATGGCCTGCGCGGCGACATGGAGGGACCCGAAATCGTCAGAGATCGGGATGCGAAGCGGCCTTCGACCACCGCGTTCCTCCAGCGTCGTTGCGCCTTGGGTACGTGGGGCCGAGCGAATCGTCCGGCGGCGGGCCATGGCGCAGCGGGCTCAGCGAACCGCTACGCACCGACGAACGGCTCTGTCGACAGTACTACGGCCTTCTGGCGCCTCGGTTTCTCATTCGGTTGTTGATTGCAGCGTGTGGCCCAAACCGTACACACAACGCGACTCGGTCTGCTCGGCGCAATCGGGCATGTCGCCGATCTGAGGCCGCAAGGGCTTGCAGAAGCCGGAGGTGTGCCCGGTGAGCCCGAACAGCCAGCCCCGCGTGACGATGAGCGTCAACGAAACCGCCGACCTGCTCGGCATCTCCCGGTGGCTCGCCTACGAGCAGATCCAACGCGGCGAGCTCCCCGTCATCCGGATGGGCCGTCGCCTGCGGGTCCCGGTCCGGCCGGTGCTCGCGCTGGTCGGGATGAGCTGGGAGGACTGGCTTCAAGCAGACCGACCGCTTCGATCCGCATAGGGGTCAGCCGCTCCGTAGGCCAGCCAGCTGCTTCGCGAGAACGCCGAGATCTAGGCGCAGCTCGGTCGGGCCCAGCCGCTCACTCCCGCGCTGGAGCGCCTCCACCCCTTCGCTCAGCTCGACGGTGGTCACGGCGTAGGAGACCTCAGCTTCCTCGATCGCGCGAGTGATGCGCTGAGCCACCTGTCGCGCGACTTCAGGCTCGAGCACCGCGAGAACGCGCGTCGCCGCGGTCACAGCTGGCGCCGTGATCCGTACATGGCCGTCCTCGTCAATGAACACACCCTCCACGACGCCCTGCCGGTAGTCACTGGTCCAGGGACCATCGCCAGCGGCGGCGACAACGCCTTCTTCAAGGACGTTGAAGGTCTGGCGGGACGCTCGACGGCCAACAGCCAGACCGAGCCGCCGTTGTTCCTCTACTTCGAGCGAGGCTAGGTCCGCGGCGACCAGTCGGCGGGCGAGATCGCCTTTGAAGAACGACGCCTGTCGAAGGTCACGTACCAGGTCGACGGCGCGGCCCTCTACCACGACGTCGAGACGACGGAGCGCCCAGCGGCACCACAGAAGCGCTGACTCCAGCGCGACCTCCGCGTGTTCAGCCAGGACGTCGGGAGACACCGTTCGCCCATGTCCCGTTCCATGGCTGCGGCGAAGAGCGCCTACCTCGATCGCGATCCGCTTTACCGCGCCCGCCACCGCACGGATCGACTCATCGGATGCAAGGCCTTCGCCGGGTTGGCGATCGATGAGGCGGTGGGCTTCAGTAAGCAGGGCGTCGTACTTCGTCGGCGCGAGCCCACCCCGAGCCTCGATGACCTGCTTGGCGACGGCTTCGCAGAGCTCCTTCGCCGTGCCGACGACAAGGCTCCAGTCGGACGACGAGTGAGCTCGACGCATCCGATCCGACAGGTCGGTCAGCGCCTGCCACTCGGCGTCGTCGAGCGTCGCAGGTCGTGTGAGTTCCGGGAAGCGCACGCCAGCAGCATGCTTGATCCAGGTGCTAGGCGAGCAGCTCACCGAGCGCCGACGCGGCCGCCCTATCCGCGGCGGGAAGGCTGTGGCTATAGACGTTGAGCGTCGTCGCAACGTCGCGATGACCGAGGCGCGCACTGATCGTCGCGATGGGCGTCCCGGCCGCGCCGAGGTTCGTGGCGACGAAGTGGCGAAGGTCGTGCAGCCGTACACCGGATACGCCGGCCTTGCGGCAAAGACGGATGAACCGGTTGGTCACCACGTCCGGCCGCCATGGCTTCTGTCGGTAGTCGTCCGAGCAGAACAGGAGCCCGTCTTCGGCGAGTGTGATCCCGAGCTGCTGCGCGCGATCCTCGATCTGCAGGCGGTGCGTCTCGAGCGCGGCCAACGTCGCCGGGTCGATGGCGATGCGACGCGCCTGGTGCGTCTTCGTGTCCTTCTCGATGACCTTGCTGTCGACGATGGCGAGGGCGCGGCGGATGCGGAGCTCGCCCGTCGCGAGCTCGACGTCAGTCCAGCGAAGCGCGAGCACCTCGGATCGACGGCATCCCGTGGCCGCGAGCACCCGGAGGTAGAGCGCGAACTCGGCGTCGACCTCGACCGCCGTGACGAGGAGGTGGCGGAGCGTGTCGACCGAGGGCGGGACGATCTCGCCCTTGCGCGACTTCGGGACCGTCGCGTCAGCGGCCACGTTCCGAGCAACAAGGCCCCACCGGCGCGCCTGGTCGAGCGTCTGGCTGACGACCGTGTGGCACAGCCGCACCGTCCGGGGCGACAGCTCGCCACCGGTGCCGGAGCCGCCGGCGCGGAGCCGGGCGTACCAGCGGTCGAGATCAAGGGCGCGGATCTTGTCGAGCGGAAGCGAGCCGAGCGCCGGGGCGACGTAGGTGTTCGCGATCCAGCGGTAGCTGGCGAGCGTGGTCGGCTCGACGACGGTGGCCTTGATCTCGAGCCAGCGGTCGAGGACCTCGCCGAACCGGGTCGAGGCCGCCGCCACGTGGCGACCCTCGTCGACTTCGGTGACGAGGCGGGCCATCACCCGCTGCGCCTCGCGCTTGGTACCGCGCACCGTGCGCTCGAGGTAGCGCTTCTTGCCGGCCTCGTCACGCCCAACGAACACGCGGATGCGCCAGCTCGACGGACCTCGCTGCTGCAGATTGCCTTGCACAGGAACCTCCCGGGTCGGTGCCCGTCGGGCGACTCCGGATGGCCAACAGATGGCCAACGTCGGTTCCTGCAAGCCTCAGGAAGCCCCGATCAGCGACATGACCAGGGCTTTCTTGCGCGCTCGGAGGGACTCGAACCCCCAACCTTC
>Ga0208490_100876_pt1 | contig 14248 bp, 10 predicted proteins | sample SubbioAug_CSWold_FD_184818 | JGI IMG/M metagenome (GOLD analysis project Ga0208490, IMG submission 184818) | Serpentinite rock and fluid subsurface biosphere microbial communities from McLaughlin Reserve, California, USA - CR11Aug_CSWold (SPAdes) | ecosystem: Environmental > Terrestrial > Deep...
ATGCTGCGGCTGCATGAGCTTGGCTGGGGCTCCAAGCGCCTGGCGAAGGAGTTTGGCTGCGCTCGGAACACGGTTCGGCGCTACATGCGCGAGGGCGGCGCGGTGGCGTTTCGCAAACCGGCGCGCAAGACGGCGTTCGACGGTCTCGAGGACTGGCTGCACGAGCGCTTTTTCCGCCACGACGGCAACGCGGACGTCATTCGTCAGGAGCTGGCGAGCGAGCACGGCGTCGTCATCGGGCTCCGCTCGGTCGAGCTGCGGGTTCAGAAATGGCGGCGTGAACTGAAGGCCAGCAAGCGGGCGACGATACGGTTCGAGACACCGCCGGGCAGGCAGTTGCAGATCGATTTCGGCATCACGAAGGTCTGGATCGCCGACGAGCGGGTCCGGATCCACCTGTTCGTGGCGACGCTCGGCTACTCGCGGCGGCTGCATATCCGTGTCTCGCTGCGGGAGCGGCAGGCGGACTGGTTCCAGGGGATGGAAGGTGCCTTCCTGCGCTTTGGCGGTATTCCCTCGGAAGTGTTACTCGACAATGCGCGGGCGCTGGTCGAGCATCATGATGGCGCGACGCGGGAGGTGCGGTTCAATGCGCGGCTGCATGCATTTGCGCGATACTGGGGGTTCACCCCGCGCGCCTGTGCGCCGTACCGTGCGCGAACCAAGGGGAAGGATGAACGCGGGGTCGGCTACGTCAAGAAGAACGCGATCGCGGGGCGTCGGTTTGCAAGCTGGGCGGCGTTCGAGGCGCATCTTGATCAGTGGACGCGCGAGATCGCCGACGTGCGCATCCACGGCACCACGGGCGTGCCGCCGATCGAGCGCTTCGCCGAGGAGAAGCGTGCGCTCCGTCCGTTGAGCGGGCGGGCGCCGTTCGGGCAGCTTCGCGATCTGGTGCGCAAGGTCCAGGCGGATTGCGCGATCGACCTCGACACGAACAGCTACTCGGTGCCCTGGCGGCTTATCGGGGAAAGCGTCCAGGTGGTGGTCCAGGGCGGCCGCGTCATCGTGCGCCATGCGGGCGCGGTGGTGGCCGATCATCCGCTTTGCGCGGGACGCCGGCAGAGGATCGTCGATCGGGCTCATCTGGAGGGCGTGGTCGGTGCTTCCGGCCCGGTACGCTCCGAACCGAAGCTGACCGCGACGCCGCCGCCGGCGCTGTTGCGTCCGCTCGCCGAATATGAAGCGGTGGCCGGAGGAGGCTGGTGATGGCGACGGTCGATCACGAAGCGCTGGTCGCGATGCTCGACCGGCTGAAGCTGACCGCGATCCGCGACCAGCTCGACACGTTGCTGGACGAGGCGGCGCGCTCTGACATGACGCTGCGCGAGTCGTTGGCATTCCTGGCGTCACGTGAGATCGCGCGACGCGACGAGCGCCGGATCATGATGGCGAGCAAGCTCGCGCAGTTCCCGTTCGTACGCGAGCTGGACGGCTTCGACTTCGACGCGCAGCCGTCGCTCGATCCGCGGCAGATCCGCGAGTTGGCGACCTGCCGCTGGATCGCCCATGGCGACACGACCCTGTTCCTGGGGCCACCAGGCACCGGGAAAAGCCACCTTGCAGTGGCGCTGGGACGGGAGGCTATCCGGCAGAACTTCTCGGTTCAGTTCGTCACTGCGGCGACGCTGGTCGCGATGCTGGCCAAGGCGCAGAGCGACGGCACGCTGGACAAGCAGCTGACGATCCTGTCGCGGCCGAAATTGCTCATCATCGATGAGCTGGGCTATCTGCCGTTCGAGACCCATGCCGCTCATCTGTTCTTCCAGCTGGTGTCTCGGCGCTACGAAAAAGGTTCGATCATGATCACGTCGAACCGGTCGGTGGGCGAATGGGGCAGCGGCGTCTTCGGGGACCCGGTGGTCGCCACCGCGATCCTCGATCGCCTGCTGCACCATTCCACCGTGATCACGATCCGGGGCGACAGCTACCGGCTCCGCGAAAAGCGTCGCTCCGGCCTTCTGCAGAAGGCCGGAGCGACCGAAAACAACCCAACAGCACAGCAATGAACGGGGGGTCAGTTCTTCACTTCGCCACGGGGGTCAAAACTTCGATTCGCTTGACACCGCGCAAGCGTGTGGAGGCGAGAATGGGACCGGCGCAAATTGGAGCGATGTGTCCTCTCGTGGCATTTCACTGACGCGCATGTCGAGAACCTGCCTGATCATGCAGAAGAACGCATGCAGAGCCTACGCCAGGACCTGTTAACTCCGCGTGAAGCTGGCGCGAAGGCCGGGCAGGAAAGCGAAAGGGCCCGCAGCTTTCACTGCAGGCCCTTCGCTGTCGGTATGTTCCGAACGATCAATCCCGACGGGGACGGCGCTCGCGGCGTTCGCCACGGTCCTCGCGCTCGCGCTCTTCGGGCTCGCCGCGCTCGGCGCGTTCGGCCTTGAGCTTCTCGGTGATGTCTTCGCCGGTCTGCTGGTCGACGACCTTCATCGAGAGGCGCACCTTGCCGCGATCGTCTGCGCCGAGGAACTTGACCTTGACGACATCGCCTTCCTTGACGACGTCCTGGACCTTGGCGACGCGCTGGGGGGCGAGCTCCGAGATATGGACGAGGCCGTCGCGCGAACCAAAGAAGTTCACGAACGCGCCGAATTCCATGATCTTGACGACCTTGCCCTCGTAGATCTCGTCCTTCTCCGGCTCGGCCACGATCGAGCGGATCCAGTTCTGGGCCGCCTTGATCTGCTTGCCGTCGGACGATGCGATCTTGATGGTGCCGTCATCCTCGATGTTGATCTTGGCGCCGGTCTTCTCGACGATCTCGCGGATGATCTTGCCACCGGTGCCGATCACTTCACGGATCTTGTCGGTGGGGATCTTCATCACTTCGATACGCGGAGCATGCTCGCCGAGTTCGGCGCGGGGCGCGGTCAGCGCCTTCTGCATCTCGCCCAGGATGTGATCGCGGCCGCCCTTGGCCTGATCGAGCGCGACGCGCATGATCTCTTCGGTGATGCCGGCGATCTTGATGTCCATCTGCAGCGAGGTGATGCCCTCGCTCGTGCCGGCCACCTTGAAGTCCATGTCGCCGAGCGCGTCTTCGTCACCCAGGATGTCGGAGAGCACCGCAAAGCGCTCGCCTTCCAGGATGAGGCCCATGGCGATGCCGGCCACCGGACGGCGCAGGGGAACGCCCGCATCCATCAGCGACAGGGATGCGCCGCAGACCGTGGCCATCGAGGACGAGCCGTTGGACTCGGTGATCTCGGAGACGAGACGCAGCGTGTAGGGGAACTCGTGCGCGGGCGGCAGGACCGGGCGGATGGCGCGCCAGGCGAGCTTTCCGTGACCGATTTCACGACGGCCCGGGGAGCCGACGCGGCCCGTCTCGCCGACGGAGTAGGGAGGGAAGTTGTAGTGCAGGAGGAAGCGCTCTTTGCGGGTGCCCTCCAGTTCGTCGATGAACTGCTCGTCCTCGCCGGTGCCGAGCGTCGCGACGACGAGCGCCTGCGTTTCTCCGCGGGTAAAGAGAGCCGAGCCGTGGGTGCGCGGCAGGACGCCGACTTCCGACACGATCGTGCGGACCGTGCTGACGTCACGCCCGTCGATGCGGATGCCGTCGTCGAGGATGGCCCAGCGAACGATCTTGGCCTGGACGGACTTGAACGTCGCCTTGACCTGGTCGGCCGGGAACTTCTCTTCGCCTTCCGCTGGGCAGAGCGCCTCGTAGACCTTCGCCTTGGCGGCGTCGATCGCGGCATAGCGCTCCTGCTTTACGCGGTGCTTGTAGGCGGCGCGCAGATCGGCTTCGGCCACTTCGAGAACGGCCGCCTCGACAGCGGAGAGATCGCGGGGGGTGAAGTCGCGGGGCTCCTTGGCGGCCTTTTCGGCGAGGCGGATGATCGCGTCGATCACCGGCTGGAAGTGCTTGTGGCCGAACATCACGGCGCCGAGCATGATGTCTTCGTCGAGCTCCTTCGCCTCCGATTCCACCATCAGCACGGCGTCGGTGGTGCCGGCGACGATGAGATCGAGGGTGGAATTCTCCATGTCCGCGAGGACCGGATTGAGGACGTAGCCGCCGTCGATGTAGCCGACGCGCGCGCCGCCCACGGGACCCGCGAAGGGCACGCCGGAGAGCGTCAGCGCCGCCGAGGCCGCGACCAAGGCGAGGACGTCGGGATCGTTCTCGAGGTCATGCGAGAGGACGGTGACGATCACCTGCGTCTCGTTGCGCCAGCCGTCGAGGAAGAGCGGGCGGATCGGGCGGTCGATGAGGCGGGAGACGAGCGTCTCCTTCTCGGTCGGACGGCCTTCGCGCTTGAAGTAGCCGCCGGGAATGCGCCCGGCTGCGTAGCTGCGCTCCTGGTAGTTCACGGTGAGCGGCAGGAAGTCGAGGCCGGGCTTCGGCTCCTTCGCGCCGACGACGGTCGCCAGCACGGTGGTGTCGCCGTAGGTCGCAACGACTGCGCCATCGGACTGACGGGCGACCTTGCCCGTCTCGAGGACCAGCTTGCGGCCGGCCCAGATCAGTTCTTCGCGTTGAACATCAAACATTTCGTCTTTGCCTTCATGTCATTGACGGTCCGGTCGATGCCATGGGCAAGACGGCGAGGGGCTTCTGGATGAGCGGCTTTCTTCGCCGGCTCGAAGCCCCCGGCGATCCTGCCATGGTCATCGTCGGGCCTCACGGTCAAGGAGCGGCCGCGATCGGTCGCCCCGGCGCCGGCGAGGAGCCCTGCCCCTCGCTCCGGCATTGTCGTCATCGTCCGCGCCTCGCATGCGGCGAGGGCGCGGCCGATCTTCGCTGATTAGCGGCGGATGCCCAGACGCTCGATAAGCGAACGGTAGCGGGCTTCGTCGCCCTTCTTCACGTAGTCCAGCAGCGAACGGCGCTGGGAAACCATCTTCAGAAGGCCGCGGCGGGAATGGTTGTCCTTCGCGTGGGTCTTGAAGTGGCCGGTCAGGTTGGCGATGCGCTCGGTGAGGATCGCGACCTGGACCTCGGGCGAACCCGTATCCGTGGCCTTAAGCGCGTATTCCTTGATGAGCTCTTGCTTGCGCTCGGGAGAAATCGACATCTCATTGTCCTTTTCAAACAGTGTTCAACATCTGCCCCATTGATCGACGCGCGCCGGATCACGGCGGTTTCTGCATCAGATGATGGCGGGGCAGTTCTCGTCCTGCGGAGGCGGCGATGCCGGGATGTCGTCCAGCATGGTCGCACGCAAGCGGTCCGCCCCACGCATTGGGGAGGACGCGCGCACAATAGCCGAAACGAGCGTGAAATCCAGCATAATCTTGAGCCAGCGGCAATGATCGGTCCAGGGGCTCAGGCGCCCAGATTGAAGACCCGGTGCGGCACGAGTTCCCCGTTCTCCACGTGCCCGACGGCGACGAGCAAGCCGTTGAGTGTGGCGAAGAGCTGCCCCTCCGTCGGGGCGTCGCGTCCGCGCAGGATCACGGGCTGCCCGCGCATCAGCCGGTTTGCGGCCTCGCGCGTGACGGCGACGCTGTCGAGTTCGTTGAGGGCGACCTGGACCGGCAGCACGATTCCTGCGAGATCGAGCGGGCCGGGGCTCGCTGCCGCTTCCGACAGCGCCTCGATATCCGCGACGTCGATGGCGGCCTCTTCCGTGAACGGGCCGACCCGGGTGCGGCGCAGCGCCGTGACGTGGCCGAGGCAGCCGAGAGCCCGGCCGAGATCGCGGGCAAGCGCGCGCACATAGGTGCCCTTGCCGCATTCCGCCTCGAAGATGCTCTTGCCTTCGCCGTGATGGATGAGAGCAAAGCGGTCGATCTCGACGGGGCGCGGCTGCAGATCGACCGTTTCGCCTTCGCGGGCGAGATCGTAGGCGCGCTCGCCCTGGATCTTGATTGCGGAATATTGCGGCGGGATCTGCATGATCTCGCCAGTAAATCGCGGCAGCAGCGCCTCGACGGCCTCGCGCTCGGGCATGATGTCCGTGCGTCCGACCACACGGCCCTCGGCGTCGTCGGTATCCGTCTCGACGCCCCAGGTGACGGTGAAGACGTAGGCCTTGCGACCATCCATGATGAAGGGGACGGTCTTCGTCGCCTCGCCCAGTGCGATGGGGAGAATGCCGGAGGCCAGCGGGTCGAGCGTGCCGGCGTGCCCCGCCTTCTTGGCGTTGAGCGCGCGCTTGACCACGGCCACCGCCTGCGTCGAGGTCATGCCGACGCCCTTGTCGAGCACCACCCAGCCGTTGACGTCGCGCCGGTGCGGCTTTGCGCCCTGGCGCTGGCGGCCCTTGCCGCGACCGCGGGGGTTTCCGTTACGTCGCTCGCCGCCGCCCTCGTTGCGGCTGTCGCGGTTCGGTGCGGCTTCGGAATGCGAAGCCGGCGGCTCGCCGGCGTCGTGGTTCACGGGATCGGACATGCTGGGCTCTGAAATGGTGTCAGGATGGGTTGGAATGCGAGGCGTCGTCGTTGTCGTCGTCATCCTCGGGCGCAACCTCGATGTCGCGCCGCACCTCGTCGGTGCGCAGGAGCGCATCGATCCGGGCTGCCTCGTCGAAGCTGTCGTCCCGCAGGAAGCGCAGCTCGGGAGCGAAGCGCAGGTTGACGCGGCGGGCGACCTCGTGGCGCAGGGTCTTCTTGTGGCGATCGAGCGCTTCGAGGACGAGCTTTTCGCCCTCTCCGCCGAGCGGCATCACGTATGCGGTCGCGAGCCGGAGATCGGGCGACATCCGCACTTCGGGAATGGTCACGATATACTTCGACAGCACGTCGTCGCTGATGTCCCCGCGCGCGAGCACTTCGGCGATGGCGTGACGGACGATTTCCGCGACCCGCTGCTGGCGCTGCGTCGGGCCGGCTTGTTCGATACGCTTCGGCATGAGCGACGCCTCCGCTTGGATTTGAAGAGTTCATGGCGCGGCCAGGTGGCCGGCAGCATGGCGAACTGCCCGCGGAGCGACGGTTTGGACGTCGCGCGCGGTGCAATGAGGACCGCGCGGCCTGGAGCCACGCGGTCGCTTTTTTCAACGCGTCAGAGCGAGCGCTGGATCTCTTCGACGCGATAGCATTCGATCACGTCGCCGGCGCGCATGTCCTGGTAGCTCTCGAAGGCCATGCCGCATTCCTGGCCCGCCAGAACCTCGCGCGCATCGTCCTTGAAACGCTTGAGCTGGCTGAGCTTGCCCTCGTGGATGACCACGTTGTCGCGGATGAGGCGGACATGGGCGCCACGCTGCACCGTCCCGTCGAGGACGCGGCAACCGGCGACCTTGCCGACCTTCGAGACGTTGAACACCTCGAGGATCTTGGCCTCGCCGAGCCGCTCTTCGCGGAGCGTCGGAGCGAGCATGCCCGACATCGCCTTTTTCACATCGTCCACGAGATCGTAGATGATGTTGTAGTAGCGAATCTCGGTGCCCGAACGATCGGCCAGCTCGCGTGCTTCCTTGTGGGCGCGCACGTTGAAGCCGATGATGGCAGCCCCGGACGCTTCCGACAGTGTGACGTCCGATTCCGTGATCCCGCCGACACCCGAATGGATGATGCGTGCGGAGACTTCGTCGTTGCCGACCTTGCCCAGCGCCGTGACGATGGCCTCGACGGAACCCTGCACGTCGCCCTTGATGACGAGCGGGAATTCCTGGCGGCCTGCGCCTTCCTTGAGATCGCGCATCATGTCGGCGAGCGAGCGGGTCGCGCCGCCGGCGCGCGCCGAATTGCGATCGCGCTTCTGACGCGAACGATACTCGGTGACCTCGCGGGCACGGGCCTCGTTCTCGACGACGGCGACGAGATCGCCGGCCTCGGGAGTGCCGTTGAAGCCGAGCACCTCGACCGGAACCGACGGGCCGGCTTCCTTCACCTGCTCGCCGACATCGCTGATGAGGGCGCGGACGCGTCCCCATTCCGCGCCGGCGACGATGATGTCGCCCGTGCGCAGCGTGCCGCGCTGGACGAGAACCGTCGCGACCGGGCCGCGGCCCTTGTCGAGCTTGCCTTCGATGACGGTGCCTTCGGCCGGGCGATCCGGGTTGGCCCTGAGCTCGAGGATTTCGGCCTGCAGCTGCAGACCGTCGAGCAGTTCGGCCAGTCCGTCGCCGGTCTTGGCGGAAACCTCGAATTCCAGCGTGTCGCCGCCCATGGTCTCCACCTGCACGTCGTGCTGGAGGAGCTCGGTGCGGACCCGCTGCGGATTGGCGTCGGGCTTGTCGATCTTGTTGATCGCGACCACCAGCGGCACGTTGGCCGCCTTGGCGTGGGCGATCGCCTCGATCGTCTGCGGCATGACGCCGTCATCGGCGGCCACCACCAGAACCACCACGTCCGTCACCTTCGCACCACGGGCGCGCATCTGGGTGAAGGCCGCGTGGCCGGGGGTGTCGATGAAGGCGATCTTGCCGCCCGACGGGCTCGTCACCTGATAGGCGCCGATATGCTGCGTGATGCCGCCGGCTTCGCCCGAGACCACGTTGGTCTTGCGGATCGCGTCGAGCAGCGAGGTCTTGCCGTGGTCGACGTGGCCCATGATCGTGATGACGGGCGGACGGGTGACGAGATCGCCCTCGTCGTCCTGCGTCATGAACAGGCCTTCCTCGACGTCGGACTCGGCCACGCGCTTGACGCTGTGGCCCATCTCCTCCGCGATAAGCTGGGCGGTATCGGCATCGATCACGTCGGTGATCTTCTGCATCGTGCCCTGCTTCATCAGCAGACGAATGACATCGACACCGCGTTCGGACATGCGGTTGGCGAGTTCCTGGATCGTGATCGTCTCGGGAATGACCACCTCGCGGACGATCTTTTCCTTCGGCTCCGCATTGCCCTTGCCGGTCAGGCGCTGCATGCGGCGGCGGAACGACGCGACCGAACGCGTGCGCTCGTCGTCCCCGGCCAGCGCCTTGGTGACGGTCAGGCGGCCACGGCGGCGATCGTCGCCGACCTTGGGCGTCTTCGGCGGCGGCACGATCTTCGGCGTCGTGCCGGGCTTGCCGCGAATCGTGCGGGGTCCCTCGGTCTCGGGCTCCATCGTGCGGGGGCGCTGGGTCGATGGCTGCGCTGTCGTCGGGCGTGCGGGACGCGCGGCTTCGGCGGGCTTTTCAGCAGGCTCGGGCTCGGGGGCCGGCGCAGGCCGGGCGAGCGCATCGAGGCTCGGCGGCTTGCGATTGTCGCGCATGATCGGCGTCGTGCGCATGACCGGATCCGGGATCGAATCGCGCTTTTCGGTCTCGCGCTTCTCGGGATCACGTTTTTCGGGCTCGCGGGTCTCCAGCGACGGAGGCGCTTCGCCCCCCGCCAGACGCCGCTTCGCCTCGCCTTCGACGCGGCGCTTGCGCTCATCGTCCTGACGGCGACGGTCTTCTTCCTCGCGCTTGCGGGCTTCGGCCGCCTCGCGCTCGGTCCGCTCGCGGGCCTCGCGCTCTTCGCGTTCCTTCGCCTCGATGGCGGCGCGACGACGCTCTTCGTCCTCGCGGCGCTTGGCGTCGGCGAGGGCTGCGCTGCGGGCGTCGATCTCGCTCTCGCTCAGCGTACGCAGCACGACGCCCGAGCCGCCGCGACCGGCGCTCTGCCGCGCAGGGGCGCGGGGCGGCTGCGACGTCGCAGCCGGTGCGGGCGTCGTCGTTGCAGGCCTCGGCGCTTCGGCTGCCGGTGCGGAGGGTGCGTCCCTCGTCTCGCCGCCGGGGCCGAGCACACGGCGCTTCACCTTCTCGACGACCACCTGCTTCGTGCGGCCGTGCGAAAAGCTCTGGCGAACAGTTCCCTGCTCGACAGGCCGCTTCAAGGTCAAGGTTTTCGAGGACGGCACGTGTATCGTCTTGTCGCCCGGTGTTTTCGTATCAGACATTCCGCTCACAATCCTGCGGGTTCGATATCACCATGGCCTGCATCCTCGTCGAGAGGGGCATCCGCCATGGGAATTGATCCGCGAAAAACGCATAGCCGACGCCAGCGCTCGAGGAAGCCTCGACTTCCAGCGCCAGCGACGAGTGCTGCATGTATCACACGAGATCGGCCTAAAGCCAAATCCAAATCGTCGCCAGACATCGAATCGATCACCAAAATCGACTCCACGTCCTCGCCCAGCCGCCGTCGCAACGCCTGTGCGATCTTGCGCCGCCCGTCTTCGGCTGCTTCCGCAGCGTGAAGGATCGCGACGACACTTCCCGAACCGATCGTCGATTCCACTTTCTGGAATCCGGTGACGACCTGTCCGGCCTTGTTGGCAAACGCGAGCGCCTGCCGCAAATCGATGATCAGCGCCGCCTCGATCGCGTCGGCGAGCCCCTCGGGGGCTGTCGCCTGCGTCTTCAGCGAGCGGGCGAACAAGCGACGCTTTACCGCCGCCTCGACCGCCTCGCGCCGGGCACTGACCCATGCCCCCCTCCCGGGGAGCTTCCTCTTGAGATCGGGAACCACGATTCCGTCCGGGCTCAATACGAAGCGAATGAGCTCGTCCTGGTCGCGCACCTCGCGCGTGGCGATACAGGTGCGGTGTGGTTCCTTGCGCGGCACTCGCCGATCTCTCCCCGGGTTGCTTCTGAACGACTTGCGTCGGTTCGGCTCTTTGAACTCTCCGCTCAGAGCGGACGTTCAGGAGCTTCTTCCGACCCGTCGGCGGATTCGCCCTCTGCGGGGATTTCCGTCTCGGACGCATCAGCCTCTGATACTTCTTCCTCGCTCGAAGGTTCCTCCGCCATCGCGGCGACCTCTTCGATCGAAGCGACGTCCTCGAGCTCGGTCTCTGCCTCGGCTTCTTCAACCGGTGCCTCGATCCAGCCCGCCTTGACGCGGGCATCCATGATCATGGCTTCGGCTTCCGCCCGCGAAATCTCGAACCCGTCGAGGAAGCCCGCATGGCGCACGGCTTCCGCACCGCGACCTTCTGTGTAGCCCACGAGATCGTCGGTTGCGCAGCCGGCAAAGTCTTCGATCGACTTCACGTCGTTCTCGCCGAGCGAGACCATCATGGCCGTGGTGATGCCGTCGATCTCGCGCAGCTCATCCGCGACTCCGAGTTCCTTGCGGCGCTCGTCGTTGGCGGTCTCGATGCGCTCGATGTATTCGCGTGCACGGGTCTGGATCTCGACGGCGGTATCCTCGTCGAAGCCCTCGATCGACTCGACTTCCGCCGGCTCGACGTAAGCGAGTTCCTCGATCGTGCGGAAGCCTTCCGAGGCGAGCAGTTGGCCGACGACCTCGTCGACGTCCAGCGCTTCCATGAAGAGCTCGGTGCGCTCGTTGAATTCCTTCTGGCGGCGCTCGGACTCTTCCGCCTCCGTCAGGATGTCGATATCCCAGCCGGTGAGCTGCGAGGCGAGGCGCACGTTCTGGCCGCGACGGCCGATCGCCAGCGAGAGCTGATCGTCGGGAACGACGACCTCGATCCGCTCGCTGTCTTCGTCGAGCACGACCTTGACGACTTCCGCCGGCTGCAGCGCGTTGACGATGAACGTCGCCTCGTCCTGCGACCAGGGGATGATGTCGATCTTCTCGCCCTGCAGCTCGGCCACGACCGCCTGCACGCGCGACCCGCGCATGCCGACGCAGGCACCGACGGGGTCGATGGAACTGTCACGCGAGATCACGGCGATCTTGGCGCGCGATCCCGGATCGCGGGCGACGGCCTTCAGCTCGACGATGCCGTCGTAGATCTCGGGCACTTCCTGGCCGAAGAGCTTGGCCATGAATTGCGGATGCGTGCGCGACAGGAAGATCTGCGGGCCGCGCGGCTCGCGGCGCACGTCGTAGACATAGGCGCGGACGCGGTCGCCGGGGCGGAAGGTCTCGCGGGGGATGAGCTCGTCCCGGCGCACGATCGCCTCGCCGCGTCCCAGATCGACGATGACGTTGCCGTATTCGACACGCTTGACCGCGCCGTTGACGACCTCGCCGATGCGATCCTTGAATTCTTCGTACTGGCGGTCACGCTCGGCGTCGCGCACCTTCTGCACGATGACCTGCTTGGCGGACTGCGCCGCGATGCGACCGAAATCGAAAGGCGGGAGCGTTTCCGCGATGAAATCGCCGACTTGAGCCGCAGGATTGCGCTGGCGCGCATCCTCGACCAAGATCTGCGTCGCAGTGTTCTCGATCTCGTCAACGACGAGGAGGAGCCGCGACAGCGCGATCTCGCCGGTGCGCGGGTTGATCTCCGCACGCACCTCGGTTTCGCTGCCGTAACGCGAACGGGCCGCCTTCTGAATGGCGTCCTCCATTGCGGCGAGAACGATCTGCCGATCGATGACCTTTTCCCGGGCGACCGCATCGGCGATCTGCAAGAGTTCAAGCCTGTTGGCACTGATGGCCATCGAGGTCACTCCTTCGTGGACGATTTCGTGTTGTCGTTGTGCGGCGATGAAATCACTTCGTCGTCCGCGCCCTCGGAGGCCCCCTCATCGGGAGTTTCCTCGTCGGATTCGAATTCTACCGTCTCGTCCACGCCTTCCTGCGAGGGGGCGGTGCCCCGGCGCAATGATTCGCGGATGAGGTCGTCGGTCAGGACGAGCCGCGCTTCGCCGATATCGGCGAGCGGCAATTGCGCCAGCGTCTCGACGCCTTCCTGGGCCGCCGACATCAGCAGCAGCGCGAAATCGCCCTCGAAACCCTTGACGATGCCGCGGAAGCGCTTGCGCCCCTCGATCGGGACGGCCATCTCGATCTTCGCCTCGTAGCCGGCCCAGCGAACGAAATCGTTGGGACGAACCAGCGGGCGGTCGATGCCCGGAGACGACACTTCGAGATGATACGCCCGTTCGATCGGATCGTCGACATCGAGCGCCGGCGAAACCGCGCGGCTCACCGCCTCGCAATCGTTGACGCCCATCAGTCCGTCGGGCCGCTCGGCCATGATCTGGACCGTGCAGCCGTTCGTACCCGTGATCTTGACGCGCACGAGGCGGTAGCCGAGATCGGCGATCACGGGATCCACGATCGCCGCGACCCGCGCGGCCATCCCGGTTTCCTTGACGAGGCGTTCTTCGTTGGCGTCGACCATATTCCGTTCCAAATCGCTCCGGCGCGTCTGCTCCGGCGCATTCCTGCCGAAGGCTCGATCTTGCCGCAGCAGCGATGCCCAGATGTGGCACGTAATTGCGGCGATAGCAGCGCCAGCCGAACAGGGCGCCAGGTGCGTCAGAAACAACGGTGCGTCAGAAACAATTAAGGAGCGGACCCGGTGGGGCCCACTCCCGTATTCGGCGCATCGCACCATTACTAGAGCTGACACGGCCTACATAAAGCCACCGGCCAGAAGTTTCAAGCGTTGTTTTCCACAAGAGCGCAGCCGAATGCGTGTCAAAGATTGCATTTTTTCGGGAATGCGTAAGAGAATCCTCAGGAAGTCGGCCATATCGTCGAGGTCGCCCATGGATCGGACCACTCATGAAACCGTTCGCGACACCAGACCTCGCGTCACCGCCCCTCTCCTCGCAGGCTTATGCATCCAGGTCCCTCGCGTCGTTGGCCCCTGAACTCGAGGAGGCGCTGGCCGGCTGCGACATGCAGCGCCGCGCCGACACGCTGCGGCGGATCGCCGACCTCTTCGTGGCGACCGCTTCGCAGCTGGGGGAAAATCACATCGCGGTCTTCGACGAGGTCATCCAGCGCCTCTCGCAGGGGATTGAGTTTCGCGTGCGGGTGGAGTTGGCGGAGAAACTGGCCGATCACGAACGCGCCCCACCGGAAACGGCGCGGAACCTCGCGCACGACGAGAATATCGCCGTTGCGGGGCCGATGATCCAGCGCTCGCCGCGCCTCCTCGAGGAAGATCTCGTCGTCCTCGCCGAGCAGCGCGGGCAGGATCATCTGCGCGCCCTGTCCCGCCGCAGGACCCTGAGCGAGCGCATCACCGACATCCTCGTGAGGCGCGGTGACGCCCAGGTCGTTCGGATCGTTGCGGAAAACGAGGGGGCGAAGTTTTCCCAGGCCGGATTCGGCCAGCTTCTGGAGAAGGCGCGCGTCGACGTGATTCTGCAGCGAATGCTGCAGGCCCGTTGCGACATTCCGGCGCGGGAAATGTCGATCCTCGTCGAGATCGCCCGCGAGAAGGTGCGCGAGAGCATGAAGCGCGACACGGTCGGATCCACCGACGAGTTGATCGACACGACGATCAACAAGGTCGCGGCGAACGTCGTGCGCGGCACCAACTCCCGCGCTCTCATCGACGACTACAGCAGCGCGAGCGCAGCGGTGGCGCAGAGAGCCTGGAAAGCGCCGATCGCCGAGGCGGATATCGTCGAGATGCTGGAAGGCGACCGGATCGACGAGGCGCTCGTGGCGCTCGCCACCGTGGCGAGGATCCCGCTTGCGATGGTCGGGCGGG
>Ga0208490_100877_pt1 | contig 14248 bp, 8 predicted proteins | sample SubbioAug_CSWold_FD_184818 | JGI IMG/M metagenome (GOLD analysis project Ga0208490, IMG submission 184818) | Serpentinite rock and fluid subsurface biosphere microbial communities from McLaughlin Reserve, California, USA - CR11Aug_CSWold (SPAdes) | ecosystem: Environmental > Terrestrial > Deep...
GTCAGCCCGCCGAAGGTCATGAGCGACAACCCCACCACGGCCACGCGCTTGTCGCCGAAGCGTTGTCCGAGCAACCCACCCGGTGGGGCAATGATGATGCCGGGGAGCATGTAGAGACCGACAATCAGCCCGAGCAGCGCGAAATCGATTCCGAGGTCGTCAACCAGCAGCGGTCCCACGGCGGCGACCGACTGGAACTGAAACGCCACTGCCGTTCTCGCAAGAACGAGGACTGCGAGGATGAACCAGCGGCTGGTAAAGATCGAAGCGGCCTGCTGTGCGCCCTCTTGCTCGGAGCCGGGAGTGTCGTCGTTTGCGGGAGCCCGGATCGGTTTCATCACAAACGCTCCGGGGAAGCGGCAGCAGATGTCAGAGCCGCGCGCAAATCGCGAGGATCGATGCTACTGGATATACTGCTGACCGCAATATGGTGATGCGCTCACTCTTGCTGACGCTGCTCATCATTCCCGAAACCACGGCTATAATTCTTTCCGCCGAGTTTCCGATCTGGAACAAAATCAGCGGGGGTGAACTGGCGAAGGTGCCGCCCGAAGGGGTTGCTGCCCAGATCGGGGTAGCTTCGTTATGGAAGGCGACGTTCAGCACCTGCGTGAACCACCCGAGCATCTCAAGCTTTGAACGCCCGAAGGACGATAATCCGAAAACAAGCTATTGCTCCGCGTTACTCGCCATCTTCATAGGTGGCCTCGCATTTCCATATCTTTGGGATGAATAAGCGGTGGCTGCCGCTTGAGCTTCTGCGGGTTGCCGCGCGAGCTTTTGGCATAGTCGGTCAGGCAGGACGGCGATTCCTTCGCGGTGTTTTCAAGCGCGTGATCTTCCCGTCGAGAGCCGAGCGATGCGCGGGTGAGCGGGCAACTGCGCAGGAGATGGCGCGAACAAGTGCCTCAGGGTGATATGGCTTCGCCAGTAATTCGAAGCCTTCCTCAGAGGCTTTCGCGGCGTGTGCACTATAGCCGGTCGCCAGAAGCACCGGAAGGGCTGGCCATTTCTCGCGGACTTCTCGTGCCAGATCGAGACCTGTCAATTCGCCCGGCATCACGAGGTCGGACAGCACGAGATCGACAGGCTGACCGGAGCAGAGGATATCGAGAGCCTCGCGCGCTGTCGCAGCGTTGATGATCGAATGACTACGCTCGCGCAGGAGCGACGCCGCAACGTCGGCCACTTGGGAATTGTCCTCGACGAGCAGGATTCGCAGCGGTGGAACCAATGGCTCGACGACCGCAGTGGGCACGGATCGCGGGACAAGCTTCGCAGAACTGTTCCCCGGTAGCGTGATGGTGAAGCTGGTGCCCACCCCCTCGCGGCTGGTAGCGTCGAGGATACCGCCGGACTGCTTCGTGAAGCCAAACACCTGCGGCAATCCAAGACCGGTTCCCTTGCCGATTTCCTTCGTGGTGTAGAAGGGCTCGTATATCCGGGCGAGCACATCCGGCGACATCCCATGCCCCGTATCGGTCACCGTGATGACGACATTCTCGACGCTCGGTTCGTCAAGCGTGCGGTTGCGCGCCGTCCTGAGCTGGAACGAACCGCCGCTTGGCATGGCATCGCGAGCATTGGCTGCCAAGTTGATGAGAGCGATCTGGAACTGGGATTGATCGACCTCGACGACGCAGGGCTCGTCGCACAGATCGAGTTCGAAGCGGATGTCGCCGCGCAGCGACTGCTTCAGCATGTCTCCCATCCCGAGGATGAGCTTGTTCACGTCAGTGGCCTCCGGCTGGAGGTGCTGACGGCGACCGAAAGCGAGCAGTTGGCTCGTGAGCTTTCGGCCCTGTTCGGCGGCGAAGGTGGCATTGTCGATATGGCGCGTCCGCCGCTCCTCGGGCGCGCGCCGCAGAAGGTCGAGATTGCCCAGTATTACCGTCAGGATGTTGTTGAAGTCGTGGGCCACCCCGGAACTGAGACTGCCAAGGGCTTCCATTTTCTGGGCCTCGTAAAGCGCCTGTTGCGCCTTCTCCAACGCGTCTTGCGCCTCCTTGCGCTCGGTGATGTCGCGCGTGATTTTGGCAAAGCCTACGAGTGTCCCGGAGGGATCGCGGATAGGATCGATGACAACATGCGCCCACATGCGCGTTCCGTCTTTGCGAACCCGCCATCCTTCCTGTTCGAAGCGTCCTGTTCTGGCAGCGGTAGCAAGGGCATGAGCAGGCAATCCCTCTGCGCGATCTTCCTGCGTGTAGAACCGGGAGAAATGCTGGCCGAGGATTTCGGCGCGCGAATAGCCCTTGAAGCGCTGCGCGCCCGCGTTCCATGTCTCGACGTGGCCCTCTGTGTCCAGCATGTATATCGCGTAATCGGCTACAGCCTCGACGAGCACCTTAAAGCGCTGCTCATCCGATTGACCTGTTAACGGGGACTCGTTCATTATTATCATTCTCCGTTCCCAGCCAGTTCTGCCAAGCGACAAAGTGGCTGCTGTCAACGTAAGCTGAGCGGAAGCGTTCCCGTGGTAGGCAGTGAAGCGAACCCCAGACAGCGGTTGTTGATGATCGTTGCGAATCGTCCTGTGCGGTTTCACGGGAGGGTGAAAGGAGCTTCGATTTCGAGGACGACCTCGTTCGCCTGTAATCCACCTACACATTTGCAAGGAGTTTGGTCCCGGCCAGCACTGTGAAAGGGTGTTCCAATGCTGCTTCGTGATGGCTTTTCGCACTACAAACCGAATCTTAAGCTCGTGGGTCCACCGTCCAACCGATGCGTTTCCGCTCCACAGTCTGTCTGACATCGCGCGACACCCGCCCGACATCGTTTTCGGGCTTCATTGGCGTCCACTTCTCAAGGAAATTGGGGACCCGGCTGCCGATCATCGGCTTTGCAAACAGGAAGCCCTGCCCGAGTTCGCAGTTGCGCTGGCGCAGGAATTCCATCTGCTCCACCGTCTCGATCCCCTCCGCCACCACCCCGATGCTCAGACTGTGCGCGAGACCGAGCACGCCCTGCACGATGGCCTCCGCTCTCGTGTTTGCTCCGATGTCTTCGACGAAGGAACGGTCTATCTTCAGCCAAGTCAGTGGGAACTCGTTCAGGTGCGAAAGCGAAGCGTAGCCGGTGCCGAAATCATCGAGCGCCACCGCTATTCCGCCGTCGTGAAAGGTTTGCAGCGAGTTGCGAATGCCTTTCGCCGCTGCTCCGAGCAGAACCGACTCCGTCACTTCGACTTCAAGGCATTCCGGCCCGAGACCGGCGGCAGCCAGCGTTGCCATGACATTCTTGGCGAAGTTCGCGTTCAGGAATTCCGGATTGGCAATGTTCAGGGCGACGCTGCCGAAACGGCAGTCGGCATTCTTCCACACCTGCATGTCGGCGACGATCTTGTGCAGCATGCGCTGGCCAAGGGCGACGCCAAGTTCCGGGTCATCGAAAGCTTCCTGAATTTCGGCAGGTGAGCGAAGCCCCCCGTCCGGGTGCTGCCATCGGAGCAGAGCCTCGAAGCCGACGACTTCACCCGACGCCAGCGCGACCTTAGGCTGGTAGAACGGAAGAATCCCGTCCATCGACAGTGCGTTGCGCGCGTTGCGCAAAACCTGAACCCGCTGCCTTGCGGCCTCGCCGAACTCGCTGGAGTAGAAGACTGCCTGATCCCGACCTGACCGTTTCGCGGCATAGAGGGCGATGTCCGCGTTCTTGGTGACCTCAACCGCGCTCGCGCCGTGATCGGGGCAGAGAGCGATGCCAATGCTCGTGCGACGACTGATGTCACGCTGCTCGTACATCAGCGGGTTGCGCAACGCCGCCAAGATTTCCGCCGCGAGGCGATCCACGGCTTCTTCGGTCTCGACTTCCGGCATCAGGATCGCAAATTCATCCCCGCCCAGTCGAACAGCCATTGCGGAGAATGGCAGGCAAGTAAGGAGCCGGGTCGCGACTGATTGCAGGGCAAAGTCTCCAGCACCGTGACCAAGCGTATCGTTGATGTCCTTGAAATTGTCGAGGTCGATCAACATTAAACCAAGCTTCCTGCCTTTCGGTAGCGTCCCGATTCCCTCCTCCAGTCTTTCCTGAAGCACACGCCGTGTGGGAAGTCCGGTCAGTTCGTCATGGCGGGAGATGTGAAGCAATTCGCGCTCGGCGCGTTTTCGCGCCGTGATATCGCTGTAGGTGCGAACTGCACCGCCTTCGGGAAGATGCACGCTTCGGATTTCAAGGACCGTGCCGTTGGGGCGCTCGCGCTCGTAGCAGTGGGGTGCACCGCCAACGCTTTGCCGCGTCCTGATCCAGTCGGGACCTGCTTCGATGTACCGCGCGATTTCGCCACGCTCCTCCTGATAAGCGACGACATCTGCAAACAGTGGTTTCGCCCGCAGGAGGTCGGCGGGAAGGTCGAGGAGATCGATTGCGCGCTGGTTGACCACCTGAACCACGTCGCTCGCATCGACCATCAGGAGACCTTGATCGATGTTCTCCAAGGTCGCACGCAGGAGGGATTTCTGATCTTGGAGATCGACTTCGGCCATGCGCAGGTCGTGCATGTCGAGCGAAACTCCGAGCCAGCCGATAAGCTCATCCTCATGGTGCATGGGACACAGCGTGATGCGGTGCCAGCGATACGTTCCGTCGCAATGACGCGCACGACCGTTTATCTGCCATGTGACCTCAGCGGAAGCCGCCGCTTCTCGGGCAGCGAGTATGGCGGGCCGGTCATCGGGGTGAAAGATGCTGAACCGCTCGGCGACGCTCGTTCCGATTGGCCCATAATTCTCGATCATGGTCTTGTTTGTGAAGATCGTGTTGCCATCGAGGTCGGTGACCCAGACATTCTGCGGAAGCGCGTCCGCAAGCCCCCGATAGCGTGCCTCGCGCTCGCGGACTGCTGCCTCCGCCCTGCGCCTCTGTGTGACATCCGTAAAGGTTCGAACAGCCCCTCCGCCGTCCAGCGGAACCGTCCGGACCTCCAGCATTGTTCCATCCGGGCGCGTTCGCTCATAATCGTAGCGGTGCGGACGAAGAAGAGCCTTATCTGTGTCGGCACGCAATTCGCTGTCCGCAGTTTCAAACTCGCCGCGCTCCTTCTGAAACCGAATTACGTCCTTGAACAGCGGTTTTGACTCTACGAGGTCCGGCGGCAGATCAAGCAGTTCTGCGGCGCGCGCGTTGATGATCGGAACGCGCCCGTCCGGCCCGATCATGATCAGACCCTGATCCATGGTGCCCAGCGCAACTTGGAAGAAGCGTCGCTCCACGCGAGATTCCAGTTCACGCATGACTGCGCGCGCCAATGCCTCAAGAGTATCCGTCTGCTCCGGCGTGAGCCCCTCTGGTCGCGCCTTTCGGTCCAGCACACAGACGGTGCCCAGTGGGACGCCGCTGTCGGTGCGCAACACCGCGCCCGCGTAGAAGCGGACGTGGTGTTCGCCTGTGACCAGCGGATTGCAGGAAAAGCGCTCGTCTTCGGTCGCATCAGGAACCGTGAACATTCCCTTCTGGAGGATGGCATGCGCGCAGAACGATATATCGCGAGGCGTTTCCTTGATCCCAAAGCCGACTTCACTCTTGAACCATTGAAAATGCTCGCTCACGAAGCTGACAAGGGCAATCGGAGCGGCGCATGTGCGAGACGCGATCTGCGCAATGTCGTCGAATGCCGTCTCGGGAAGCGAGCCTAATACCGCGTAAGCCTCAAGTGCGGCGAGACGATCCTTCTCGGTCCACGCATGGTCTGCGAATGTCAAACCCGTTCGTTCCGTGGCGGCAAGCAATTCGGCGTCCGCCATTAATTCCCCCTACGCGAGCGAAAACCGCGTTCTCGCCAACGCCGCTTTCAGCGCGACGGCGCATCAATCATCGTCTTGAAATGCAGGCAGAATGATTGAAAAGTTGTTTCAGAATTAGGACCACTTGCCAGCGTAGGCGGAAATCGTGCCCATTTCGGCTTCCGGGACCTGATTCTGGCCCCCCTGCTTCACTGACGCACCAAAACATCAGTCAACAGCCCTCGGTCGCCCGACGCGATGTCTGTTGGCAGAATCTTCAGTGGTCGGGGAACCTCGTTGAACGCCATCAGGACGCCGCCGACGCCCTCTCGCATTGCGATTGGGGTGAGAGAGTAGGTCCACCAAGCATCTACGGGTTGGCCGTCCCGGCTGACAGGGAGCAGGCGCTGCTCGCTCCATGTCGGACTACCCTGCTGCATGACGAATGCGAATTGCGGTCGGATAGCCTCCCACGCGTCCACCCACGTCTCGGAAACGGGACACCCAAGTTGTTGGGGACCGAACACCTCAAGCGCAGCGTCGTTGTAGATATGAATGAGTTCTGGTCCCCAGAAAATGGACATCGAGTGGCTCTTGCGCAGAATCGAGCCGACAGCAGAACTCAGACTGTCGTGCCAGCCGCTCAACGGTCCCAACGCGCTACTGCTCCAATCGAATTCTCGAATGCGGGCAGCCATCGCACCTCCTCCCACGAGGAAGTTCAGGTTAGCCTTGCCGTTGCTTCTCGGGCGATCCCCCGCCGGGACGGTCGCCCTCAAGTCTGAGCGACCGGATTGTGGCGTAGACCGGTGGCGGGACGCTGCACCATCAGACAGAAACGACAGCGGCACGCGGACCAAAACGGTCAGGCCGTCCACGTCCCATGCATAGTCGATTGATCCGCCGAGTTGAGACGATACGAGACGCGCGGCCATGCCGGTGCCGAATCCGACGCGTTTCGGTTGCTCTTCGAGCTTTGGACCGCCTCGCTCTTGCCACGTCAGTTGGTAGGAGCCGCTCTCGGTCTTTCCACTCACGGTGATCGTCCCGGTCAAGGTTGAGAGCGCACCGTACTTGCTGGCGTTCGTCGCAAGCTCGTGAACCAGCAGCGCCAAGGGATTGGTGCCGCAGTGGCCCAGTGGCGCATCTTCGCCAAGGAAGATCAGGCGGGCAGCATCCTCTCCGGCGAACGGAGCAAGAAGCACCTTCAGAAGGCCCATGACTGTATGATCAGGCGCAACGGATTGCTGGTATCCCTGAGGCTCCATATAAATCAGAGCGGATGACAACGTGTGGAGCCTGTTTCGAAAATCCTTGGCGTATCTCTGGACATCCTCCGAACTCTCCTTCGCGGAAAGCGATGACAGCGCGCTGATTACGCTGAAAACGTTCTTCATCCGGTGGATGAGTTCACGCGAAAGCAAGTCATTGGCGTCCTGCAACTCCTTCAATCGCGTCACATCGATGAGGACGCCGCGTGTCCGGGTGGGGCGAGCGTCCGCGTCATGCTCGACAAAGCCACGGTCCGATATCCACCGCATGCCTTCATCTGGCGCGATGACCCGATACTCCAGTTCGTAAGCGCCGCCGAAGTGCAAGCTCGAAGCCATTCGAGCTTCAACACGTGGGCGGTCGTCTGGATGAATTGCCTCCACGAAGACCCGCATGGGCACTCCATGCGCTCCGCTGGCCGGATCGAGCGAAAAGAAATTCGCGGCTTGAGCATCGACGAACACCTGACCGGTCAGTACATCCCACTCGGTGGTGCCGACCGCCTGCGAGGCTTCGAGCGCAAGCCTTGTCCGGTTCTCCGTAAGATGGGACTGTTCCTCCGACAGCTTCCGATCATGAATATCGGTCCCGGTGCCACACCACCGCTCGATTCGGCCTTCGCCGTCGCGAATTGGAACCGCCCGGAACAGATGCCAGCGAAACTCGCCGCTATGATGCCGCAGACGCGCCTCGACTTCGCACGGCTCGCCGGTTTCGAGCGAGTGCTGAAGCTTTGACCTCGCGCTCTCGACATCCTCCGGATGAAATGCGTCGAACGGGCAGCCGCCCCCTTCCGAGGGTCCCGCTGGACCGGTGTAGTTGTACCACTGGCGATTGATAAACTCGTGAGAGCCATCGGGGCGGATGACAGAGACCTTCTGTGGCATGGCGTCGAGGATGTTTCGCAGCCGCTTTTCGCTCTGGCGCAGCGCTTCTTCCGCCGCGCGGCGTACCGTCACGTCCCGATACTCGACAAGCATGCGGAGAGCTTTGCCTTCCCCATCCCGCTCGATCTCGGAATCAACTTCCAGCCAGCGTGTCTCCCCATCATTCAAGCGGACGATCCGATACACAGTGCAGACGGCAGTTGCCTCGGAATTTGCAACCGTGCTGTCGAAATCCTGCTCCACGCGCTCTCGGTCGTCGGGATGTAAGCGCCGATCCCAGTTGGCGCGGGACCACGCTCGCACCTCCGGCGGAAGGCCATGTATGCGCACATAGGATTTGGAACCCGTGACGGATTCGGTGTCACCGGCAAAATTAAAGCTCAGCCGACCGATCTCAGCCGATCTGTCGCCGGATTCGAGCATCTTCTCGCGCAAGTTTGGAATCTGTTGCATGTCGTTCACTTCGAAAATGTTCGATGCAAATTTACCCAACGCCTAGAGAGACTGGCAGTCAAGCTTTCGTTGAAGCGCAACAAAAATACTTTTGTCATACGTATTTCGACGAGTATTTGACTTCATACTCTTTTCTTAGAAGAATATTTGGAGAAGTTCACGTCGATTAAGAGTGTGCTATTTTTCACCTTCTGTCTGTTTCCCCGGCGGACGGCATTCGTCCGACGCTGGGCCTCCCATTTGGCAGATGACCCCGGCGATGCCCTGTCACCTCCTGCCGAATTCCCAGACGGCATGGGTGCTTCCAGCCGGAATGTTACTTCCGATGCGGGGAAAATGAGGGTCGAGGATGCCTCCGCCTGCACGGGCAAAATCTTCGTAAACAGGGTGCTGCCATAGCCCGTCCGTGAAGGTGCCGTGGCGGGCGGTCCATTCTGCTACACCCATTCGAACCCTCGCCGCGTTGTTGTGCCGGAGCCCCTCATCCTCTCATCACTTGAAGGAGCGCCGCTCTGGAAAGGCACCGGTCTTCCGCGCACGTATTCCGTGACTCGGGGAAGAGGCACGCGGGAAGCACACTTCGCGCTTAACGCCGGAGGAACAAGTTCTGATCTGAAGCGTTGCAGTTGGCACTCCGCAAGCCGTTGGGCGCGTCCCGTCCAACGGACAAAACGAAGAAAAGCGATGGGGATGGTCTGTGCGCGCACTGGTGATCGAAGATGAAGCCCTCGTCGCGTTCTTGCTTGAGGATATGCTGGAGGCGATGGGCTACACCGAGATTCATGTGGCTGCGACAGAAGCCGAGGCAATTAATCTCGCACGGGCGTTCGCTCCCGATCTTGTCACATCGGATGCACGTTTGCTGGCGGGATGCGGCATCGACGCCGCGCTCGCCATCTGCTCGGAGCGCCCGGTTCCCGTGGTCTTCGTGACCGGAAACGCGACGCGGGTCCGGGAGCGGATTCGGGAGCCTGTCATCGTGGAAAAGCCATTCGCTCCCGCAGACCTCGCCCTCGCCATATCGCGGGCGCGTGCTTCACCGGGTCTTCAACCAGCCTCCACGAGCACCTGATGTCGCTGGCAACTCGCCTGCTTCTCATTGTCGTACTCGCAGTGCTGCCCGCGCTCCTTGTGGGTGCATATGCTGAATATTCCGCCAGACAAGCCCGTGAAGCGGAAGTGCGCGACGATGCCGTGCGACTCTCCAATCAGGTTGCCGACGAGATGCGGCAGATCATCGTGGGCATGCAACGGTTCGCGATGACGCTGGCGCAGGTTCCCGCAGTCGCTGACGCGGTGAGGCAGGGGGAATGGTCTCAGCCGTGCTCGCGGCTGCTTGTCGATCTGGGGCGCGGCCTTCCCGGCGGTATCGGCGTCGGCGTCGCGAACGCCAATGCCGAACTTGTCTGTGCCGCCAGCCGCGTGCCTCCCGGAACCCGTGTAACGGCAGAACACTTCAACCGTAGCCTCGAAACCAAGCGGTTCGTCGTCGGCGGCTACGGCGAGGCACCCGATGGCAGCCGCTACCTGAGCTTCGCCTATCCGCTGCGCGACAATGGTGATCAGGCACAGGGCGCGGTCGTCCTCGGCCTCAGCCTCGACTGGCTGACCGACCACTTGCAACAGCGTTTCGGCGGAAACGACAGCAGTATCAGCATCGCTGATCGAAATCTCGTCTACCTGCTGCGCCTCCCGGATCAGCCTGTCAGCATCGTCGGAAGGGAGGCGTTGCCGGAGCACCATTCGCTTGTTAACTTTGCCGGTAAGGGGGCGCTGGAAGCGCGTGCGGCAGATGGCATCTTGCGTGTGGGGGCGATCACCTCCGTCCAGATCAATCCCGACGCGAATGGCGGTTTCGATCTCCTGATCGGATATGGCATCTCGAAAGCCGCCGCATTCGGGCCGATCAACACGGCAACCCGAAACGGTCTGCTGCTTCTCGGCATCAGCCTCCTGCTCGCGTGCGTGGCCGCATGGCTTGGTGGCCGCTACCTCGTTCGTCCCCCCGTGGACCGTCTGCTTGCCGCCGCCGCGCGCTGGCGCGAGGGGGACTATTCCACACGCGTCGCGGGCGGCGGCTCTGGCAGTGAATTCGAGCGGCTTGCCGACGCCTTCAACGCGATGGCTGAGAGCGTCGCAGAACGCACGCAGAAACTCCGATCAAGCGAGGAGCGGTTTCGGACGCTCGCCGCGCTGGTGCCGACATTCGTCTGGTTCGCCGACGAGAAGGGGGCGCTCCTCTACGCGAACGAGCGCTGGTTTGCCTTCACGGGTCAACACCCCGAAGATGACAAGCCGATCCACTGGCCTGAAGCCCTTCATCCCGCCGACGCGGAACCAGCCCTCGCCGCATGGGACAGCGCGGTCGCGAGCCGGAGCCCCTATGAAGCCGAGTTTCGGTTGCGCCGCCATGACGGCGAATACCGTTGGGTTCTGAGTCGAGCAGAGCCGCTCCGCGACGACAATGGACAGGTGACCGGATGGTTTGGCGCGACAACCGACATCGACCGGATGAAGCGCGCAGACGAACACCGGAGTCTTCTGGTGGACGAACTGAACCACCGGGTAAAGAATACGCTGGCCACGGTGCAGTCGCTCGCGGCGCAAAGCCTGCGGAAATCCGATCCGGGAGAGGCTCGCGCGGCTTTCGAGGCACGACTGATCGCGCTCTCGAAGGCGCATGATGTGCTGACGCGCGAGTTCTGGAAGAGCGCCCCGCTGAGAGAGATCGTCGGCGAAGCCATCAAGCCTTTCGACGGCGAGGAACCTCACCGGATACACCTCGAAGGCCCCGAAGCCGATGTGCAGCCGCGACTGGCTCTCAGCCTCTCGATGGCGCTTCATGAACTGCTGACCAACGCCGCGAAGTACGGTGCCCTCTCCTCCGGCGAAGGACAGGTGTCGATCATCTGGAGCATCAGTCGAACCTGCGCTGGGAGCAGGCTCGTGCTGCGATGGGCGGAATCAGATGGACCGCCGGTTGAAGCACTTAGCAGGAAGGGCTTCGGCACGCGTTTGATCAGGAGTGGGTTGTCGCGGGAACTCGGAGGCGAGGCCGATCTGCGTTTCGAGCGCGAGGGCGTGGTCTGCACCTTCGATCTTCCTCTCCAAGAAACCGACGACGGCGATGGTGCGAACATGGTCGAAGACACTGCTGCCGGAATCGAAACGTCCGAATTGCCTGCCAGAGCAATAAGCTCCCCGTCTGTCGGATAGCCCCGAAACGGTTGAGGTGTGCACCCGGACCGAGACAGCAAAAAGCCCCGTTCGGGGACACGGGGCTTGATGGTCCGGGAGATCGAAACGCGTGACATGCTCGATCTGTCTTGGCGTCAAGATGATGGCTGCCGAACCGTTAATGGCCGGTTATTTCCGAAACCGCGTTGGCGATTTCGGCATCGAGGGCTGGCGGAGTGATACGTCTGTCTGGGCGAACGCGGAGAAGACAAGCGGAACAGTTCGCTTCAGAAACCGTTCTATGAGTGAAAGGTTTCACGTCCGTACAAACCCGCATCTTTCGAGATTTGCCATGGCCAGTTCACTCCTGATTGACGCCGCGCCACTTACTACGGGCGTTCCGGGCCTCGACTACATCCTCAACGGCGGTTATGCCGCCAACCGGGCTCATCTGATCGAGGGGCGTCCCGGCTCGGGGAAGACGACGCTTGGCCTTCAGTTTTTGCTGGAGGGGGTCGTGCGCGGTGAAACCTGCCTCTACATCACGCTCTCGGAAAGCAAACGCGAACTCCTGTCGGTTGCCGCAAAACACGGATGGTCCCTTGATGGAATCGAGATATTTGAACTCGTTCCTCCGGAACTAAGCCTCGACCCCAAGCAGCAACAGAGCCTTGTCTACGCCTCGGACCTCGAACTCGGCGAGACCGTCCGCATGACGCTCGAAGCGATGGAGCGGGTGAAGCCAAAGCGGGTGGTGTTCGACTCGTTGTCGGAGATACGGCTGCTGTCGGAGGGAAATCTGCGCTACCGGCGGCAGGTGCTGGCGCTCAAGAGCTACTTTCTCCTCAACGAGGCGACCGTCCTGATGCTCGACGATCTCACGTCGGGCGACGAGGACACAAACCTGCACTCGATCAGCCACGCAGTCATTCGCCTCGAACAGGTTGTACCCGCCTTCGGCTCCGAGCGACGCAGGCTTGCCGTCACGAAGATGCGCGGGACCTCGTTTCGCGGTGGCTACCACGACCTTGTCATCGAGCGTGGCGGCCTGCGCATCTTCCCGCGCCTCGTTGCCGCCGAGCACCACCGTCCCTTTGTCCCCGAGCCCGTGCCCGTGCCGAGCAACGTTCCCGAACTGGACGCCGTCCTCGGCGGCGGCCTGAACCGGGGCACCAGCACACTGATTGTCGGCCCCTCCGGCGCTGGAAAATCGACGCTGGCGCTCGGTTATGTCTGGGCGGGTCTGGAGCGAGGCGAACGCGTTCTGATCGTCAGCTTCGACGAGACCATCGGCATCCTGATGGCCCGCGCAAGAAGCGTCGGCTACGATCTGACCCCGCACATCGATACGGGTCAACTGCGGATCGAGCAGATCGATCCGGCTGAGGTTTCGCCCGGTGAGTTCGCTGGACGGGTCCGGGAGGCGGTAAGCCGGGACGGCGCGCAGATTGTCGTGATCGACAGCCTCACCGGCTACCTTCATGCCATGCCCGAGCAGCCCTACATCGTGCTTCAGATGCACGAGATGCTCACCTACCTGAACCAGCAGGGGGTGGTGACGCTTCTCCTCCTTGCGCAACACGGCATGGTCGGGCAGATGGCTTCGCCCATCGACATGACCTATCTCAGCGATTGTGTGGTGCTGTTACGCTTCTTCGAGGCAAGCGGGCGCATCCGCCGAGCGCTGTCCGTTCTCAAGAAGCGAGTCGGCGCACACGAGGACACGATCCGGGAATTCCGGATCGACAAGGGCGGGCTGCGCGTCGGCGAGCCACTGGAACAATTTCGCGGCGTGCTGACGGGTGTTCCCACTTTCGACGGAGATCGCCGAGCGCTCCTGCCCAAGCGAAACTTCGCCCAATGAGCCGCGCGGCTGACATGCGGGCGCTCATCCTCGCTCCGGTTGGGCGCGACGGCATGGTTGCGACCGCCATTCTCGAAGAGGTGGGGATCGCTGCGACGGTCTGCTGCGACCTCGCGTCCTTGGTCGGGCTCCTTGGCGAAGCGGACTGCACCGTGATGGCGGAGGAGGCGCTGCTCAACGCCGACAGGCATGGTCTGGCGGTATGGATCGCCGCGCAGCCGCAATGGTCAGACTTCCCCTTCATCCTGCTCACCCAGCGCGGCGGGCCACCGGTCGAGCATCTTCTCGATTTGCTCGGAAATGTCACGGTGCTGGAACGTCCATTTCATCCCCTGATGCTGGCCAATGCAGTCCGGGGCGCATTGCGGGCAAGGCAGCGCCAGCGCGAGACCGAGAACCACATAGACGAACGGCGGCTGACGCAGGAACGACAGACACTTTTGATCCGCGAATTGCACCACCGCGTGAAGAACACGCTTTCGACCGTTCAGGCGGTTCTCGGCGCGACTGCGCGGTCCTCGGGTTCAGTGCTTGAGTTCAGCAATGCATTTGCGGAGCGTGTCCAGTCACTTGCCAAGACCCATGACCTGCTCACCGAGGATTACTGGCAATCTGCATCACTGGAGCGGATGCTCCGGAACGAACTTGACCCCTATCGGGAGGGAGGCACCCAACGCGTCCAGATCGATGGGCCGGAGGTCGAACTCTCCGCCGATTTCGCCGTGCCGCTGAGCATGGCGATCCATGAACTGACGACAAACGCGATCAAGTATGGTGCCTTGTCGTCTGGCTGCGGCAGAATTGACATACGGTGGGAGATTGACGAGAAGGACGAGGAACCTCACCTGCATTTCCGCTGGACTGAGATCGGCGGG
>Ga0208490_100878_pt1 | contig 14233 bp, 15 predicted proteins | sample SubbioAug_CSWold_FD_184818 | JGI IMG/M metagenome (GOLD analysis project Ga0208490, IMG submission 184818) | Serpentinite rock and fluid subsurface biosphere microbial communities from McLaughlin Reserve, California, USA - CR11Aug_CSWold (SPAdes) | ecosystem: Environmental > Terrestrial > Deep...
GGTCGGCTACATCGTCGACAAGGTGCTGCCGCCGGCCGGGCCGGTGAAGGGCAGCTACGTGTCCTCGTTCGACACGCCCAAGGGTGGCTTCTCGGTGTCGCGGACCCTCCCGGACGTGCCCGACCTCGTCGTGCATGCCCACTACCAGCGCGATCTGGCCCAGCCCGACACGGCGGTCGTCAACTCGTCGCAGGTCAAGTGGGCCGACCAGGAGGAAGGCTCGGCGCCACCCGGCAAGACCAAGCTCGAGAAGAAGAACTATCCGAAGGTGCTCGGGGGCGACCACGACAAGATCGCGCTCAAGGCGTGGCAGTCCAACCCCAAGCGCCACGAGGAACGCGGCAAGGTCAAGGGCTTCGACGAGAAGAAGTGGGTCAAGGGCGGCCGCAAGGAGGCCTGGGAGGACGACAGCGGCGGCGACCTCGGCTCCATGCTCGGGTTCTGACCGGGCGCACCTTCGGTCGGCCGCCGACGCTTACGTCCCGACGTCAGCTCTCCGGTGGCCGGCTCGATGCCTCGAGGAGGAACCCCGTGACGATGCGCGCCACGAAGCCGTCGTCGATGGGAGCGTGGGCGAGCACCCGCCGGTAGAACAGCGGCCCGGCCAGACGCGCGATGGTCGTGTCGAGGTCGAGGTCCGCCGGGAGTTCGTGCCGTTCGATACCGGCCTCGAGGGTGCGTCGGAGCCCGGCGGTGCCCGATGCGAGCAGCTCCCGCTTGGTCTCGCGCAGCTCCGGGTCCCATTCGGCGCGGCCGATCAGGGCGACGAGTTCCGGGACCACCGGTGAAGCGAGCGTCCGTCGGAGGCGGTCGAGTTCCCGGGTGAGGTCGGTGCCGAGGTCACCGGTCGTCTGCCAGACCGGAGGTACCTCGACCTCGGCCAGGGCGTCGAGCAGCAGATCCGTCCGCGTGGGCCAGTGGCGGTAGACGGTGGCCCGGCCGAGCCCGGCCTCCTCGGCCACCTGCTGGTGGGAGACGGCCTCGAAGCCGGCCCGCTGCACGAGCGAGCGGACCGCCTCGCGGACCGCCTCGCGGGTGCGTGCGACCCGGGGGTCCTCTGCGTCGAAGGGCGTGGCCATGCGGCGGACCCTACTGCGCAAGGACATGGCGCCTCGATGGGCGGACCCGGAAGCCGTAGTTGCGAGACAGACTGTATCAGAGTACGGTCTGAGACATAACGTCTCACAGAGCCGCGCACGCGGTACCGGGACATGCCGACGAGGAGAGTTCTGTGACCAGATGGCTGTACGGGGTGGGGACCTGGGCCGCGCAGCACCGGCGCCGCGTGCTGCTGGCCTGGGTGCTGGCGGTCGCGGTGCTGATCGGGGCTGCGCAGGGCGTCGGCGGCGAGTTCTCGGAGGAGTTCGGGATCCCGGGGACGGAGTCGTACGAGGCCCAGCAGTTGCTCGAAGAGCGCTTCCCGGAACAGTCCGGCGGCTCGGCCCGGGTGGTGTTCCACACCGCGGACGGGCAGCTCTCCGACCCCGACCGGGCCAGCGCGGTGACGGCCACGCTCGAGTCGGTCGGCCAGATCCCGACGGTGGCGGTCGTGGGTGACCCCGTCGGGGGTCGCGGGGGCTCGCTGTCCGCCGACGGCACGACCGGGTTCGCCGACGTGCGCTATGCCCTGCCGATCGGCGAGCTGGGTCGGGACGCGGTCGACGAACTCGATGCGGCGGTCGAGGTCGGTCGTGACCTCGGCCTCGACGTCGAGCTCAGCGGTGAACTGCCGTCCTACTACCAGTCGCCGACGCTCGGTGGCGCCGAGCTGGCGATCAAGATCGGCGCCGCCCTGCTGATCATGCTCGTCGCGTTCGGCTCGATCATCGCGACCGGGTTGCCGCTCGGCCTGGCCCTGTTCGGGCTCGCCGCCGGGGCCGGGCTGATCCGCCTGCTCGCCAACGTGGTCGACGTGCCCTCCGCCAGCCTGCTCCTCGGGGTGATGCTCGGCCTCGGCGCCGGCATCGACTACGCCCTGTTCATCGTCACCCGCCACCGGCAGAACCTCGCCGGAGGCGCCGGGGTCATCGACTCGATCGGGCGTGCCAACGCCACGGCGGGCCAGGCCGTCGTCTTCGCCGGTGGCACCGTGATCATCGCCATCGGTGGGCTCGTGGTCGCCGGCATCCCCGCCGCGACCATCATGGGCGCGTCCGCGGCCATCGTGGTGGCGGTGATGGTGGTCGCATCCGTCACCCTCCTCCCGGCCCTGCTCGGCTTCGCCGGCGCGGGCATCGACCGGCTCCGCCTGCCCGGCATGAAGGCCCGGGTCGAGGCCGGCGAGAACAACTTCTGGGGGCGCTGGGCCCGGCACGTCGCCGAGCGGCCGTGGCGCTACCTCATCGCCAGCGTCCTCGTCCTGGGGCTGCTCTCACTTCCGCTGCTGGACATGCGCCTGGCGATGCCCGACGCCTCGACCGCCGCCGAGGAGGAGACCCGGCGACAGGCGCACGGGTTGCTGGTCGCGGGCTTCGGCGCCGGGTTCTCCGGCCCGCTGGTCCTCGCCGTCGACCTGCCCTCCGAGGACGCCGAGACCACCCTCGTCTCACTCCGCGAGGCCATCGCCACCGACGAGCAGGTCGCGCAGGTGTCGCCCGCGATGCCCAACGCCGCAGGCGACACCGCCGTCATGCAGATCACCCCCCGCACCGGCCCGTCCGACCAGGAGACCGAGGACCTGGTCCACCGCCTCCGCGAGGACACCATCCCCGGGGCGCTGGCCGGCACGGACGGCGAGGCCTATGTCGGCGGGATCACGGCCAGCAACATCGACCTGACCGACCGGGCCGGCGAACGCCTGCCGTGGTTCATCGCCACCATCATCGCCCTGTCGTTGCTGCTGCTGATGATGGTGTTCCGGTCGGTGTGGGTGCCGATCAAGGCCGCGGTCATGAACGTGCTCTCGATCGGGGCCGGCTACGGGGCGGTGGTGGCGGTGTTCCAGTGGGAGTGGCTCGGGGGCCTGTTCGGCCTCGACGGCCCGGTACCCGTGGTGTCGATGGTGCCGATGCTGATGTTCGCCATCCTGTTCGGCCTCTCGATGGACTACGAGGTGTTCCTGCTGTCCCGCACCCGCGAGGAATACCTCGAGTCCGGCGACAACACCGACAGCATCGTCGCCGGGATCAGCAACACCGCTCGCGTCATCACCTCTGCCGCACTGATCATGATCGTGGTGTTCACCGGGTTCGCCCTGGGTGAGAACATCATCATCAAGCAGATCGGACTGGGCCTCGCCGTGGCCGTGCTGGTCGACGCCACCATCGTCCGTGTCGCACTGGTGCCCTCGACCATGGTGCTGCTCGGCGACCGCAACTGGTGGATGCCGACCTGGCTCGGCCGCCTGCTCCCGCACCTGGACATCGAAGGCGAAGCCGGTCTGCGCGAGGCCGCCCCGCCCGAGCGACCGAAAGGATCCGTCATCCTGCGCATCGACGTCGGCCAGGACCCGCAGGTGCCGCTGACGGTGGTCAACGCCGGCCGCGACGCCGTGTTCGCGTTGGAGGCCACCCTGCGGTTCGAGCCGCGCGATCCGGGGTCCCGGCCCGTGCTGGAGCGGCACCGGCGTGCCCGTGTGCTGTTGCCGGGGGAGCGGCTGGCGTTCGCGATGCCCGAAGACATGGCGGGACAGCGCGCAACCGAACTCGCAACGCTCGTTCGGCGGGTCCACCTGGACGCCGTCGGCGAGGATGCGGCGGGGCGCGCCGTGGAAGCGCGGGACGTGCTCGACGACCCGCTCGCGTGGATGGAAACCGAACGGCGCTCGCGACCATCGGCTACCGGTGCCGACGTCCACGGGCCGCCACCCTAGAACACGACCGCGCGATGACGCGCGAGAGAGAGAACGCCATGCATCGCACCGCCTGGGGGCTGCAGATCTTCCTCGGCATCTACTTCGTGGTGACGGGCCTGATCCACTTCGTCGTACCCGAGGGTCTGCCGGCGCCGATGGAATGGATGTACGACCTGTCCACCCCGCTGCACTGGATCGCAGGGCTCGCCGAGATCGCCGGCGGACTCGGACTGGTGTTGCCGGCGGCGACGCGCACCGCCCCCCGTCTGACCCCGCTCGCGGCCGCCGGCCTCATCCTGATCATGCCGTCGGCCGCAGGCTGGCACGCGACCCGGGGCGAGACCCAGAGCATCGTCGGCAACCTCGTCGTGGCCGCCCTCCTCGTCTTCGTCGTCCACGTGCGCGCCCGCGTCCACCCGATCGAAGCCCGCTGACCACCAGAGGCCATACGCTCGACAGATGCTGCTGCGGACCCTGCTCCTGCGCCTGTACCGCCTGCCGGTGCGGTCGGTCCACCGGACGCCGGCGGACTTCGATCTCGAAGCCCACGACGTCGAGTTCGCGACCGTCGACGGGACGCTGCTGCGTGGCTGGTTCCTCCCGGCCGTCGGGGCTGAGGACGGTGGGGCACATCCGGTCGTGGTGGTCATGCACGGCTGGGCCAGCGCCGCCGAGGATCTGCTGCCGGCCGCACCCGCCGTGATCGGGGCGGGCCTGCCGATGCTGTTCGTCGATGCCCGGGGCCACGGCGGCAGCGACGCGGCGGAGTTCATGTCGATGCCCCGGTTCGCCGAGGACCTCGAGGCAGCGGTCGCGTGGCTGCGCGAGCGACCCGACGTGGACGCGGACCGCATCGCCCTGGTGGGGCACTCGGTCGGGGCGGGCGCGGCCCTGCTGGTCGCGTCCCGGGACCCCCGCATCGCGGCGGTCGTGAGCATCGCTTCGATGGCCCATCCCCGTGAGGTGATCGGCCGCTCCTTCCGCCGTTACCACGCCCCGCGGGCGCTCGTCCGTGCGGCGCTGCGGACGATCGAGCGCACCATCGGGCTCCGCTTCGATGACTTCGCGCCGCTGCACACGATCGAGCGGATCGCCGCGCCGGTGCTCGTCCTGCACGGCCTCGCCGACCACACCGTCCCCGCCGAGGACGCGCGGCGGCTGGCCGAGAGCGGCCCGTCAGCGACCCTGCGGCTCGTCCCGGGCGCCGGCCATCGCAACCTCGACGGCTTCCTGCCGGTCATGCCCGAGGTCGTCGCGCATCTGCGAGACGCCCTGACGCAGACGCCGGCCGACCGCGAGGTGTAACGGCCCTCGAGGGGGAGCACGTCGTGGCGCCGGCGCGGACAGGCCGCGTGCCGCCAGTCCCGATGGGGACCCCGGGCAGCATTGCTCAGCGCCTGCGGTAGCCGGCCGCGTTGGCGCTCAGGGTGCGCATGCCGTGACGGACGCTGAGCTCCTCGAGTCGGTCGATCCAGCCAGGAGCTGCGTCGAGCCCCCGCTGACTGCTGACGTCGGCGAGGGCGTCGAGACCGTACGCCTCGATCCAGAGGTAGGTGTCGGGCAGCCGTCGGCACTGGCGCGGGGCGTCCTGGAGCAGACCCAGACCAGTTTCGACGTCGCCGGCGGCCGTGCTCGCGAGACCGAGCCCGCGCAGTGCCATCGACTCCCAACACGGGTCGGCGACCTGCAGGCTGGTTGCGTGTGCCATCTCCAGGATCGAAGTGGAGAGGTCGAGGTCGCGACTGCGGTAGGCGATCTCTGCGCGGATCGTCTGGGGCCAGGGCACGAACGAGCGCCATCCGGCCGTGCGCGCGGCAGCGACCGACCGGTCGAGATCCTGGATGGCCCCGGACCGGTCATCGCTGAACAGGCGCAGGCGGCCCCGCATCGCCAGGGACATGGCCAGCGCCGGGACCGAGTCGCTCGCCGCGGCCCTGCCGACAGCCTCGTCGAGCAGGCCAGCGGCGGAGGCATGGTCGGCGACATCGGTCCTGGCAGCACCGGCGAACGCCCCGATCCACGCGAGCTCCTCGTCGTCTCCAACCGCGTGGTCCGTGGCCGTGGCGAACCAGCGGTGGGCGCGCTCGTAGCGTCCACGCAGCATGTCGACGTAGCCCACTTCGCGGGTGGCCCGGGCCGCGACACCGGACAGGCCCTCCGATGCGGCGATCGGGATCGTCTCGTGCAACAGGGCGAGACCGTCCTGGTCGCTCCCACGAATCGCGTGGATCAGGGCGCTGCCGAGCGCCGTGAGCGATCTCGCCAGCAGCCCCGGGTCGTCGAGCGCTCGGGCGCCGCCCAACGCGCCACGGAGGGCATCGATGCCGGCGTCCGGCAGCCCGGCGGCGATGGCTGCCTCGCCGGCCTCGAGCTGTGCCTGTACCGCCGCGACGCCTCCGCTGCGCGCCGGCCCACCGGTCGAGGCGTGCGCCGCGGACCACAACGCGGCCGATGGCTCGACGCCGAGTTCGGTGCGGAACCGCACGGCGGTCGACTCCGCGACGGCGTGCGCCTCGCTGGGGCGTCCGGCCTCCCGAAGGGCACGGACCAGCAGCACGACGGCGTTCTCGTCGAAGGGCTCGAGCCTGACGACGTGCTCGGCCAATGTCGCTGCGCCCTGCGCATCACCCCCGGACAGCCGAAGCATGGCCGCTTCCCTCAGCGTGGCGGCGCGCAACGCTGCGACGTGGTGCTGCTTGCTCTGGAGCCAGTCGCCGAAGATCTCGATGCCGTCGAGAGAGACACCTTCCAGCAGCGTCTCGTGGCGGAGGGCGACGTCGGCTGCCTCGGCCGTTTCGCCGTGCGCGAGGACGTCGAGGTCCACCCGCGTCCCGCTGGGCAGCGTCAGGATCACTGGATCACCATCGAGGTCGACGCCCAGGCCGCGCCGAAGCTGGGAGAGGTTCCAGCGCAGCGACGCCGCCGGGTCGGCGGCGTCGGGGAACAGCAACGCCGCCAGGCGCCGGCGCTCGGCCTGCCCGTCGTGCAACAGCAGGTAGGCGAGCAGGGCCCACGCCTTCGCGCCGCGGACCGTGTCGACCGCGCGACCGTCGCGGACGGCGCGAGGGTGGCCGAGCAGGAACAACTCCAGGCTCATGGCAGTCCTCGCCTCAGGCGGCTGCGACCTGCAGCGACCATAGGAGTTCCTCGATCGCCCGGGGGACGGTGAGGTCACGCGGTGTCCTGCCTCCCGCGATGATCTGGGCGAGCCGGCCGAGGTCGCGCAACCGCATCGTCGGGGCCACGGGCTCGTCCGGCCCGATCGGGGAGCCGGCCAGCCCACAGGCCAGCCGGGTGGCGTCGACGACGGCGGTCAGTCGGGCGCCGACCGTCTCCCACCGGGGGTCTTCGAGCGAGAGGCCGGCAACCGCGTCGGAGGCCGCGGTGACGACGTCGTCTACCGAAGGCCCGCGAGCGACGAGTAGCGACCTCGGGCTTCCGGCGTGGCTTGGCGGGGTGGCGATCATGCTGGTCATCGGTGCAGTCCTGGTTCGGCTGCCGCCATCGTCGGACGGGTGTGTGAGACCGGGCGTGGGACGAGTTGACCCTCGGGTGAGAGTGCGCGCCTGGACGGTGCGGGTGCGCGCTCGAGGCGGCGCCACGCCGAAGGCCTGCGACCGCCATGTGGCGGTCGCAGGCCTTGGGGATTGCGGGGCCGGGGCGGAGCAGCGCCGGTCAGCCGACCGGTGCGCCGGTGGCGAGCTCGCGGACCGCCTCGGTGGTCAGCGCCTGGCCACCGATGGCCCAGTCGCCACTCCTGACCTCTTCGATCACCACCCAGGTGACGCCCCGCATCGGTTCTCCCTCGATGGCGACCATCGCGTCCGTCAGGCGCTGCACGATGTCGCGCTTCTGCACGTCGCTGAAGACGCTCTCGATGACCTTCACGTTGATGAGCGGCATCCAACTCTCCTCGGTCGTGTCCCCGCCTGTGGGGACCCACACGCGCCGGACCCACGAAGCATCGGTAGCCACCGTGTGCGTCGGCGTGTGACTCCGACCACGCGTTGGTGCATGACGCCGATCGCACGTCGCGGATGGCGATCGGGCACCACAGCATTGGCGGATGTCTGCCGCGGTCGATGCGGCGTCCGGCACCGCCGAAGTCATCGCGACGTTCGGGCCGAGGGGCACCTCGTGGCCGGATTAGTGTTGGCCGCGCACAACGGCAGGGGCTTCGTAACCCCCGTCATCACATCGTGGGAGGGTGGACCATGACCACAGAAGCTGAGGAAGTCCGCATGGTGAGCGCCGCGCTCGATGTGGAGGCTTCTGCGGACGTCATCTTCGAGCTCATCGCCGACCCGTCCCAACAGCCCCGGTGGGACGGGAACGCCAATCTGGCCGAGGCCCCGCCCGATCAGCGCGTGCAACGGGTCGGCGACGTCTTCACCATGGTCCTCACCAGGAACGGCAGTGTTCGCGAGAATCACGTCGTCGAGTTCGAGGAGGGACGACGCATCGCCTGGACGCCGGCCGATCTCGGCAGGCCACCGGCGGGTCACCTCTGGCGTTGGGAGCTCGAGCCAACCGGGGAGGCGACCACGAGGGTGACCCACACCTACGACTGGTCGCAGTTGACCGACGAGAATCGCTTCGCCCGGGCCCGCTCGACCAGCTCCGACAATCTGCACGCCTCGCTGGTTCGGCTTGCGCGCTTGGCTGCCCACGACTGAGAGGCCGTGCGCCTTGCCCTTGGCGCGTTTCGGGACGGCTACCTCTCTGGCGTTTCGGCCTCGGGCTCTGCGGGCTGCCCGAGTTGGACCTCCCACTGTCGCCGGATGTCTGCCGCGATCGATGCGGCGTCGTCGGGGAAGTCCTCGAGCCTGCTGTCATCGGCCCGCTCCGTCTGCAGCCCCTCCGTGAGCGCGGCGAGGGTGGCGCGGATCGGCGAGCCGGCCGCGAGTGCGAGGTTGAGCGCGTCGCTCGGGCGGAGGTCGACGCGCTTGCTGCCGCCGGTGCTCTCGACCACGGCGTCGGCGTGGAAGACGCCGTGGTCGACCTTGGTGATGACGATCTCGGTGAGTCGAGCGTCGGCAGCGGCGAGCAGGCCCGTCATCGCCTCGTAGGTCAGCGGCCGCGGGGTGGGGGTCGCGGTGAGTCGCAGCGCGAGGGCGATCGCCTCGGATGGTCCGATCCAGATCGGCAGCCGTTCCCCCGTCGCCGCCTGCAGCACGACGACGTACTGCTCCTGCCCGTCGATCGTTCGTCGACGCACGTCGTGGATCTCGAGTTCGACCGGGGTGGGGGAGTCGGTCGTGGGCATGGGTTCCTCCTGCGTCGGTGTGCGGATCGGCGTGGGCGTTTCGGGCGGTGGCAGCAGGCGTGGCCGCAGACCCGACCGGGCCCGGTGGAGCCGTGCCTTGACCGCGTTCACGTCGAGACCGAGCGCCTCGCCGACCTCGCGGTAGCTGTGATCGTCGAGGTAGAACAACTGCACGGCGTCCCGTTGGCCCTCCGGCAGGTCGGCGACCAGCTGTCGTACGGCCTCCGAAGTTTCGGCGCGCACGACGGCCTCCTCGGGCGTCGCCTGCGGATCGGGCCGGTCGAGCGGGACACGACCGCCCTGGAGCGCGGTCCACGACCACTCCGGTCGCAGGCGGGAGCGCAACCGTCGGCGACACAGGTTGCGGCAGATCCCGCTCAGCCACGCGCCGACGAGGTCGGGGTCGCGGAGGCGGTCGAGGCCGGCCAGTGCGACGAGCGCGGTGTCCTGCACGACATCTCGGGCGAGGTCGCGGTCGCCGAGCATCGCAGCGGCAACGGCCTGCAGACGCGTCTCGTGCCGCTGGTAGAGCGACGCGAACGCCTCGGGCCGGCCCTCACGGGCCTGGCGCACGAGCGACGCGTCGTCCACGGCGGTGCTTCCTCTCTCGCAGCGAGCTTGCTGCGGCACGCGCAGCCAACAACAGAGTCGCTCGAACCTGCCACAGGGTTACGGCACTCACCGACGTTCACCCATCAGGCCGACAGTTGCACGACGTGCGGAGCACACCGACGGACCACCGACATGTGGTCACCCGACCCGCACCCGCATGCAGCACCGGGCCCGGTCGCACACAACTGCTGCGGCATCCTGGCTCTCTACGGGGGTGGTAGCGAAGTGCTACCGTGCGGGCATGGCCGTCAACATGCACATCCGAAACCTGGACGAGCCCACGCATCGGGAGCTGGTCCGGCGAGCGGACGCTGCCGGGATGAGTCTGCGTTCCTACGTGGTCGCGGTTCTGCGCCGCCACGCCGCCCTACCGACTTTGGAGGAGTGGCTCGACGAGGTGCGAGGAGACCCTCCACTGCCGGGCGAAGGCCCGGACAGCGTCACCTTGGTCGAGGAGGGCCGGCGGGACATCGACGTCGCGTGAGCGCGAAGCTGTTCGTGGTCGACGCATCGGTCGTGGTCGAGGTATTGCGCCGGTCGCACCGTGGCGATGCGGTGGCCGCCAGGATGCGTGGGGCCACACTCGCGGCGCCGGCCCACATAGATGCCGAGGTGCTGTCGGCTCTGGGTCGCCTGGTGCGGGCCGGCGATGCAGAAGCAGCCAGGTTCACTCGGGCGCTCGACCGCTTGGTCCGGCTTCCTGTTGAGCGCCTCCCGATCGCGCCGCTGATCCAGCGGGCGTGGGAGTTGAGGGAGAACATCGCTTTGCGCGATGGGCTCTACATCGCGTGCGCCGAGACGCTCAGCGCGACGTTGTTGACCCTCGACGGGCGCTTGGCCCGGTCGGCGCCGGTACCTGTAGAGCTCTGCGGGCTCCAGGGATCGAGGGCGGTCTGACCGATGCGTCACTACGATCTCCTGGGCACGGAGACGGCCACCGGCGTGTGAGGCCAACCAACGTCGCTGGCCTCCGGGAGGGCCAGCCGCCCATGCTCCAAGTGACCACCCCCGAAGCCAGATAGCACGAGGCTTGCTCCGCGGATTTCCTCTCGGATCCTCGCAGGATCGTGCGCTCGTTTCGCAAAGTCTCCTGTCGCCACCATTCGCGTCGGTCCCTCGGGACACGGGATCTCATGATCGACACCGTCGAGACCAAGCGACTCGTCCTTCGTCCAATCGCGCTGGACGATGTCGATCTCCTCGTCGGCCTTGACAGCGACCCCGAGGTGATGCGCTATCTCACCGGCCGTCCCTCTACGAGGGAGGAGGTGGAGGTTGCCGTCCTCAACAACATGGGCTGTCGGTGGATCGCAACCGAGCGGTCTTCAGGCGCATTCGTCGGCTGGTTCAGTCTCGTCCCCGAAGACGACGACTCCTACTTCGTTGGCTACCGGCTGGCGCGCGAGTGGTGGGGGAGAGGTTTCGCTACCGAGGGAACGAAGGCGTTGATCGATGCCGCGTTCACCAGCCTCGGCGCACGAAGGTCCACCGCGCAGACTATGGCGGTGAACACGCGGTCACGTGCGGTCATGGAGAGGTGCGGCATGCGGCACACGAGGACGTTCCACGTGGAGTTCGAGGATCCCTTGCCTGGAACCGAGGATGGCGAGGTCGAGTACGAGATCACACGAGACGAGTGGGCCCGAGATCGCGAGACTGGGCGCGAGACCTGAACATGAAGTGACGCCCGGTCTGCTGCACTCCCGGCGCAGGGATGCGAGGCGGTACATCGCGCCGCTCGAGACCGTGATGATGTGGGGGCGATCGGGAAGCCGCTGCCGCCCATGGCCGCCCTGACGCCTCGGTCGGATCAGGTTCGGCCTTCGAGCAGGGCCACGAAGCGGTCGAGCATGACCGGCCAGTCACCAAACTTCTTGCGTGTGGCCACGTTGGTCTCGTTCCATCCCCCGTGCTCGAAGCGGAACGCGCAGCCACGGCCATCCTCGGCTGGTTCGAATCTCGCGGCGACCTCGCTGGGGTGGCTCGGATCCTGAGCGAGCGTGAAGCTGTGAACGACCCGGCTGCCCGGCTGCCAGCGTGTCACCTCACCCCAGTCGTGCTGCCCGACATCGGTGTGTGAGGCGTAGATCCGGCCGCCGACCCACGGCTCGATCGTCGCCGACTCGAACGTCTCGGGGTTCGCCGAGTACCGGGGATCCCACCAGTCCCCGATCCGGGTCGTGTAGATGACGAAGGCGCTCTGCGGATCGCAACGGAGCGCGTACTCGTGGACGATGGGCTGCAGGCTCGTCACCATGGTCCGACTCTACGATGAGGATCGACTCGGTCAAGCACGTACCGTCACAGCACGCTATCGGCGCAGGCGGTGACGCCGAACAACAGAACGCCGCGCATCCTCAGGTGGCACTGAATCCTGTCCACCGGCTCGCCGTGCCCACTCAAGACCGTGATTTCGTGCGCCGGGTGCGGCCGCGGACATCGCCATAACAACACGGCCGCGAGTTCAACGGGTGGGTGCAGCAAGACCGTTGCGCTGGCAGGCTGGGGATGGAGTCCCGCCGCGTGGTGTAGGACCGTGCGATCTGGTTGTCAGGTGCGGGGCGCTGCGGGCAGGGACGGTAGACGGTCCTCGTCATCGAGGAGGGCAGCGACCGATCCGGCCGCGATGTAGCGCCGGTCGGCGGCGATCATCTCGTCGTTCATCTCCACGAGAAGGGCGCCGACGAGCCGGATGACGGACTCGACGTTGGGGAAGATCTGCACGACGTCGGTGCGCCGCTTGAGCTCACGATTGAGGCGTTCGATCGGGTTGTTGGACCAGATCTTTGACCAGTGCGCCGACGGGAACGCGGTGTAGGCGAGCAGGTCGGCCTCCATTGCTTCGAGACGCTCAGCGACGGTCGGGGCAAGCCGCTCGAGCTGGTCCACCACGGAGCGGAGCTGGGCGACGGCCGACTCGCGGTCGGGTTGGGCGAAGATGGTGCGGATCAGCGCCGAGATCACCGACCGCTGCTGGGACTTGGCGACCGCGAGCAGGTTGCGCATCGCATGCACCCGGCAGCGCTGCCACGACGAACCCTGCAGCGTCTTCTTGATCGCGGCCTTCAAGCCCGCGTGCGCATCGGAGATGACCAGCTTCACACCCGCCAGACCCCGCTCACGCAGGTCACGGAGAAACTCGGTCCAAAAGGTCTCGTTCTCGGAGTCGCCGACATCGACCCCGAGGACCTCACGGTGGCCGTCAGCACGCAGCCCGGTAGCGATCACCACCGCCTTCGACACGACCTGGCCGCCGTCACGCACGTGCACATAGGTCGCGTCGAGCCACACGTACACGAACGGCTGATGATCCAGCCGACGGGTCCGCAGCGCGGTCACGTCGTCGTCGATGCCCTTGCAGATCCTGCTCACCGACGACTTCGAGATCCCCGTGTCGCATCCCAGCGCCTTGACCAGATCGTCGACCTTCCTGGTCGAGGTCCCGGTGATGTAGGCGGTCATGATCACCGCCCACAACGCCTTGTCGATCCGCCGGCGCGGTTCGAGCAGCTCTGGGAAGAACGAACCCTTGCGCAGCTTGGGGATCGCGATGTCGATGTCGCCGGCCGGGGTCGACAGCAGCTTGGGACGGTGCCCGTTTCGCTGCGCCAACCTGGTTGGGGTGCGCTCGCCCGACTCGGCACCGATCGTGCCGGTCAGCTCGGCCTCGATCAGCTCCTGCATCGCCGCGGCCAAGATCCCTGCGATGGAGCTGGTCAGACTCGCGTCGGTGCCTTGAAGACGCTCAGCGATCTGATCGATGGCAGACTCGTAGTGGGTCATCGTGTCGAACCTCTTTGTGTAGGAACTTCGAGATTCGCACGGTGGCCCGCCTACGTCACAGACGACGTGGCGGGCCTGCTCCTACACCACTACGTGGGACTCACCCAGGCTGGGCCGCATGACTGCCGTCTGCCTCGAGTTCGGAGTTGGAGCCCACGTCGACGACGCCACGCTGGCGTGGATCTATGACGATCGCTGGTGGGGGCTGTGCGGGCAGGGGACCGACGAGCCATCCGCGCTCCGGGACCTGACTGACCGGGCATTTCTGTCCTACGCCAGCTTTCTCCGGCGACACGGCGAAGTAGCCGTGCCACTGGAAATCTTCGATGTCGTGGAGCGGATGCACGGGGACGAGCTGACCTTCCAGTTCGATCACCAGCCGGCAACGGACCAAGAGGTCGAGCGGACGACGGTGATCCTGGCTTGCGCACGAGCGGAGTTGCTGGCGCTCATCGAGGACTGTTCCGAGACGGAACTCGACTGGGACGACGCAGCTCGGCAACTGCCTCGCTGGGCGCGCTGGCGCACGCTCCGACAGATGGCGTTCCACATCGCTGACACCGAGAGCCGCTACTACCTCGCCGCCCTGCACGTCGACCCTCCGGAGCGCTGCGGCGACGTAAGGGAGGAACTGCACCGATCGCACGCGCACGTGCGCGACGCCCTTGAACACCTCGAGCCCCTTCGTGTCTACATGAGGTGAGACAGATCCTGTGGGAGGATCTGTAGGTGTCCACCGGAGAGGGCCATGACCAAGACCAACGGGGTGCGCACGGCCG
>Ga0208490_100879_pt1 | contig 14231 bp, 12 predicted proteins | sample SubbioAug_CSWold_FD_184818 | JGI IMG/M metagenome (GOLD analysis project Ga0208490, IMG submission 184818) | Serpentinite rock and fluid subsurface biosphere microbial communities from McLaughlin Reserve, California, USA - CR11Aug_CSWold (SPAdes) | ecosystem: Environmental > Terrestrial > Deep...
TCGTGTCATGCGGGCCGCGAGGGCCGCGTGCGGGTCGTCGGGTTGGTGGGCGTGGTGGTGGATCTCGTCGAGGTGCTGGTCGAGGACGGTCTGGTAGAGCCGGTTGGTGTGACGGCCGCGGGACATCGCGACGTAGCCCCATTCGCGGTACAGGGCCTGGGAGCCGAGAATGTAGGTGTGGTCGACGGTGAGGCCTTGGGCTTTGTGGCCGGTGATGGCATAGCCGTGGGTGACGTGGCCCGCGTCGAGGTAGTCGAAGGTGAGGACGACGGTGCGGCCGTCGTCGGTGGTCGCGTCGATCGCACGTCGGTCGGGGTCGATCGAGGTGATGGTGGCGCGGGTGCCGTTGACGATGCCGTGACGGCGGCTGTTGCGTAGCCCCACAATCCGATCACCGACCTGCAACTCGACACCAGCCGCCTGGATGGTGGGGCCGGTGAGGCGACCGTCTTGGAGCATGCGGGCGCGGGCGCGGTGGTTGAGATCGTCCACGTCCGCCCGCCGGAGTCCGATCATGATCGACCCGGCCATCTCGTCGCGGGCGGTCTCCCACCAGTCCTGGACCAGCGTCTCGCGCAAACTGTCGGGGGTGTCGGCGGTGACGATCCGGCCATGGGCCCGGTAGGTGTCGAGTGCGACGGTGGGGTTGCCGTGGCGGAGTTCGTCGAGCGCGACCTGTTCCCACTGATGCTGTTGGCGACGGTTGTCGGTCAGCTCGACGGCGGGCAGCCGGTTGGTGAGGGCGCGGAAGAGGCCACCAGCGTCGATCTCGGGCAGCTGTCGCGGGTCACCGACCAGCACGACCTTCACCTCACGTTCGGCCGCATGGTTGAGAACGCGCGCGAGCTGTCGGGTGCCGACCATCCCCGCCTCATCCACGATCAGCACCGACCCGGCCGGCAGCACGCCGTCGCCGCTGTTGGCGAGTCGTCGTTCGAGGGCGGCGATGGTGGTGGACTCGATGCCGGCAGACTGCTCGAGCTCGAGGTGGGCCCGGGCTGCGAGCGCAACACCATGAACGGGGATGCCGGCCTGTTGCCAGGCATGGCGGGCCGCGTCGAGCGCGTAGGTCTTGCCGGTCCCGGCCTTGCCGACCACGATCTCGACGCCGGCGCCGGAGCTGGTGAGCCGGCGCACCATTGCCGCCTGCTCGTCCGACAGCGTCCGGCCACGGACCGCTTCCTCGATCGTCGTGTCGTCAACGACGGCGACGCCATCGCGGGCGCGGTCGCGGGCGGTGTTGATGGCGTGGGATTCGGTGAGCAGCAGTCCGCGGGTGGTGTAGCGCCGCTCACCCGGCCCCGAGGGCACGACGCGGCCATCAGCGAGGCGGATCACGTCGGCGCTGGTCAGCTCGCCTCGTGTGGTGCCGAGCTCGACCAGCTTGGCCGGATCATGCGCGAGGACCTCGTCGGCAAGATCCTCGATGTCGTCGACCGTCGCGCCGGTCGGCAGCCGGGCGGCGATGGCCTGGAGCAAATCGCGGCGGGTGAACGACGAGGTCTGTTCGGTCAACTCTTCACGGTCGACCAGCTCGCCAGCCAGCCCGACGACATCCACCGGCTGCGGTGTGGTGCGGCCGGTCAGTCTGTGGTGCCAGCCGTCACGGAACCCCAGACCGCGGCCTCGCTGCTGCCACTGTGCCCGCAGCTCGACCTCCGATAGCCGCTCACCTTTCGCCTGCCGCGTTTCGAGGGTGGCGACCTGGGCGGCGGCGGAGGAGGTTTCGCCACGGGCGGTCATGTGTTCGACGATCGCGGCCCGTCGGCGAGAGAACTGTTCGATCACTTTGGTGCCGATGCCTTGCAGGTCGGCGTGGCCGTTGACGACCGGACCCCACGCCACGCCAAGACGGCGGGTCAGTTCGTGCCGCAGCTGCGCCTGATATAGGAACCCCGCGGTCTTGGCGTGGGCGTACAGCCGGCGTGAGTCGAGGGTCCGCCAGATGCCGTCGTCCGAGGTGCGGGCGAGGTTGGCGACCAGCACGTGGGTGTGCAGCAACGGATCGTTCGCCCTCGACGTCCGATGCCGAAACGACGCGGCGATGAACCCGTCGACCTTGACGGTCTCGGCCCCGCCAGCACCACGCCGCGAGAACCCCGCTTCACGCTCCAGATACCCGACCGCGGCCGCGACCGCGGCGTCGTGGGCGGCGACCACCTCATCCGCGGCGGGCCGGTCGCCGAAGGCCCACAGCAGCGACACCGACTTCGGGGGGCGGTAGGTCAGATCGAAACCCGGCACCCGCCGCGCCGGATGCGACGACAACTGCTCACCGGTCTCGGGATGGCGGCCGTCCAAGACGGCACGTAGCTGTTCGGGCTCGACCGTGCCGGCCAACTGCAGGCTGCCGTCGGTGGTGAGCCACCGTCCGGGTTCTTCGCCTTTGGCGAGGTAGTAGTCGGCCGCATCGCCGTGGCCGTCGCGGTCGGCGACGACCGACAGGTAGTAGTCGGCACGTCCTGGGGCCATCCGTCCGATGTTCAACATCCGACGTGGCCGCGGGTGTCGCACTGGCCCAGTGCCAGTCTGTGTGACCGTTTCATGGGTCGATGGTGGAGGCGTTACAAGGTCACGTCCAACCTTCGAAACGGCTTCTAGAAGCACTGTAGCTGCAGCATTCGTCGGTTTCGTTCCTTGAGGTCTCAGGAGGTTTCGGGGGGTCTCTTGGGGTGTGTCGTCGTTCGGGCTGAAACTTCTTCGAGGTCGGCTGACGGGTTGTGCGACAGGCGCATAGGTGTCACTTCCGGGGATCGTCGGAGACAACTCCCTTCCTGACGCGACTACCGGACACCCGATGAACCAGACGACACCGAGCCCGTTGACGTCCACGGGCGTGCACCCGTGTACGCGGCCGTCTGCCCCACGCGGGCGAGACAAGCCCGCGGACGGCGACGGCGTTGCGCGGCGCGGTCTGGGCACCGGGGGCAGGCGAACAACTCACGACGACGGGCGCGACTCACGTCGACGTCGTCGTGAGGGATCCGTGAGTCGTGTCTGGACGATGACCGTGACCGATCCAAGGAGAACCTGATGACCATCACCGCTCTCGCCGCGACCGACCTGCCCGTGCTCATGACCATCGAGCAGACCGCCCGGCTGCTCGGCATCAGCCGCAGCGCCGCCTACCGCGCCGCCGCAGCCGGCCAGATCCCCACGGTCCGTTTCGGCCGCCGGCTGTTGGTCCCCACCGCACGGCTGCTCGAGATGCTCGGCCTCGAACCGCCCACCGACCCTGCCGTCGTCGCGGCCAACAACTGAATCGCCCGTGCTCGGACGGCGAGCCTCGGCGGCGGCTCGCCGTCCACAGCGCTGAAGGTCCAGCCGTCGCGTGCCGGGCAGGTACCGGTCATCGTGGGCCGTCGATGTCACCGAGGTCGTACCGGCGGACCTCGTCGACAGCAATCTTCGCCGGGTCACACTCCTCGTGGAGCGCTGCTACCAGCTCGCGCCAGGACAGGTCAACCCTCGCCGATGAGACTCCTGTTCGACGGTGGCCGCGTTGGAACCACCGCAGGCTCTCGCCGACCAGGCACGCGCCCTCGAGGTTCAACTGCGTCGGGTCGAGCCCGAGGGCTGCGCTGATCCGTGCGTAGAGCGGTGCGAGGTCAGCCGAGCGGACCTCGAGCGCGCCCTCGGCGTTCGTTTGTACGAGAGCCCCTCGTGTCCGGGGTGGCAACGATCCCGAACCGAGCAGCACCACGGCCTCGCCCTCGGCGGTCGGCAGCGTGCAGGCGGCCTCGAGATCCGGCTTGAGCCGCTTGGTGCCACCCGCCTCGCTGAACAGGTCGAGCCCTCCGCGAGGTGGGAACAGCCGGACGCGTTCGAACGTCCCTGCTCTCGGGTCCCACCAGGCGGCGTGGTTCGCGTCGTCCTGTGCGATCAACCAGCCGCCAGCCAGACGGGCGATCGCCGAGGCTGCCCGTACCGGATCGCCAGGTCCGAACCACAGTCGGCGCATCGAGACGATCCCGACCTGCACGCCATGCTCCTCATCCCAGCGGCCACGACAACCTCAGCGGGAACTGCCCCACGGACGCGTGCGCCTCAGTCGTTGCCGAGAGTGAAAGCGGCGAGCCAGTTCTCGAGGCCGACCAGCTCGATGGCGCCGAGCTGGGTCTCGTAGAAGTCGAGGTGCTCCTCCTCCTCGAGCACCGCTTCAGCCAGCAGCTCGCGGGTGCCGTGGTCGCCGACCTCGACGCACAGGGCGATGCCGGCGTTGAGCTTGTCGACGGCTTCGGCCTCGCGGGCCTTGGCGAGCTCAAGCATCTCCTGGGCGGTCTGGCCGACGTGCACGGTGTTCATCCGCTGCAGGTTGGGGTGCCCGTCGAGGAACAGGATGCGGTCGACGTACCTGTCCGCGTCCTGCATCTCCTCGAGCGAGTACTTCTTGAAGATGTCACCGAGCTTGGACAGGCCCCAGCTGTCGAGCATCCGGTAGTTGAGCCAGTACTGGTTTATCAGGGTCAGCTCGAACGTCAGGATGTCGTTGAGCAGCTCGATGATCCGCTCGTCACCACGTGTCATGTCGTCTCCTCGGTCGAGGTCGCACGCTAGCCATCGAGCCAGGTCGGAGTGGTCAGCCTGCGGCAGCGGGGACGTTCAGGGCGGGGGCCGACCGCTCGAGCCGCCTCCTCGCTTGCCGGGAGCGGACCCGTTCGGGCTCGCGGAGAGCGTCTGCGGCCTCCGCCAGCAACTCCTCGATGGTTGGGTGACACCCTGCGCACGCGCTACCGGCACGACACAAGACCGCGACCTCATCGAGATTCCGAGCCCCCGCGGAGATCGCGGTGCGGATTCTGTGGTCGCTGACGACCTCGCAGTGGCAGACGTACACCCGGCTCTCCCCGGTGGTAGGTGTCGACGACGGCGCGCCCAGTTTAGGTTGGCCTAACCTTATGCTTCCCACGAAAGACGGTCAAGAACGAGAATCGGGATCGCCCCGAACGGGCTCAGTTCCGACCGGTCGGGTGGCCGAACTTGCCAGCTATATAAGGGAAGCCTAACCTACCCAATTGTAGGAGTTTCCTGACCGTCCCACCCCCATCGTTCCGGCTGGAGTCCCCATGAGTAGTCCTCTGTCGCGTGTCCTTGCTGGCTTGTCCGCTCTTGCTCTTGTTGCGGCCGGGTGTGCCGGCAGCGCCGAGGATTCATCCGCCGGCCGCGCCGGCGGAGACCCAGCAGCTGCGGCGTCTGTCGACGACACGGCCTCGGTGACGGTGGAGCATGCGATGGGCACGAGCCAGGTTGCTTGCGCCCCGGAGCGGGTGGTGACGCTGGGGCAGGGCCAGACCGACTCGACGCTGGCTCTCGGCGTGACGCCGGTCGGTGTGGTCGAACCGTGGACCGACGACTGGTATGCGTACCTGCCCGACGAGGTCGAGCAGGCGACCGTGGTTGGGACCGAGCTCGAGCCAGATCTGGAGGCAATTGCGGCGCTCGAGCCGGACGTGATCCTGGGATCGAAGTTGCGCCACGAGGGCTTCTACGAGCAGTTGTCGCAGATCGCCCCGACCGTCTTTTCCGAGACGATCGGTGTGGCGTGGAAGGAAAACGTGTCGTTGTGGGCGCAGGCGCTGTGCCGTGAGGAGAAGGGCGAACAGGTCGTGGCGGCTTACGAACAGCGCGCCGGTGAGCTCGCGGCCGCGCTCGAAGACACCGGCGTGGCAGACACCGAGGTGTCGATGATTCGTTTCCAGCCCGACCAGGTGCGGATCTATCTCACGGGGTTTCCCGGGCTGGTGTTGCGTGATGCGGGGCTCCAGCGTCCGGCGGCCCAGCAGGTCGAGGACTGGGCAACGTCAGCGATGTTGACCGAGATTTCCGAGGAGCGCATCCCGGAGATGGACGGCGATGTGATCTTCGTGATGGTGTCCAGCGACTCCTACGCGCAGGCCGAGGGCTACGACCTCGACGAGACCATGACCCGCTGGACCTCGACCGAGCTGTGGAAGGGCCTGTCGGCGGTTCAGGCCGACGCGGTGCACAAGGTCAACGAGGAGCACTGGAACCTCGGTGGCGGCGTCTTGGCAGCCAACGCGATGCTCGACGATCTCGAGGCCTACTTCATGGACACGGCCACGTCGTGATCCGTCGACTCGGCGCCCTGGGGCTGGCCATCGCGGTGCTGACTGTCGTGGTGGTGGTCAGCATCGCGGTCGGCTCGGTGACCGTGCCCTTCGCCCAGGTGCTCGAAGCGCTCGGTGGGGCCCGTACGAGCGAGGCACATTTCATCGTGTCCGGCATGCGGGTCCCGCGCACCGTGAGCGGCCTGGTCGCCGGCAGCTGCCTGGGTGTCGCTGGGGTGCTGCTACAGGGCGCCACCCGCAATCCGATCGCTTCCCCGGCCCTTCTGGGGATCACGGCCGGCGGCGGGTTCGCGGTCGTGGTCGGGGTGGCGTTTCTGGGCCTGCCAGCCGGTGCGGCGGTGTGGGTCGCGTTCGTCGGGGGCGCAGCGGCCGCCGCGCTGGCGCTGGGCCTGGCATCGACCGGGCGAGAGGGGCTGTCACCAGTGCGGTTGGTGTTGTCGGGCGCGATCGTGTCCTCGCTGTTGGGTGCGTGGACGGCCGGGTTGCTCGCCATCGATCAGCGCACGGCCGATGACGTGCGCCACTGGCTGGCCGGGTCGCTGGCCGGTCGTGACGTCGCCGCGGTCGGTCCGCTGTTGCCGGTCGTGGTCGCCGGGCTGCTGGGCGCGTGGTTGCTGGCCGGCCAGCTGGATGCGCTGGCGCTCGGCGACGAGACCGCGGTCGGCCTCGGGCAGCATCCGGCCCGCACCCGGTTGGTGGCGGCCGGCATTGCTGTGCTGCTGTCCGCGGTGGCGGTGGCGTTGGCCGGCCCGATCGCCTTCGTGGGACTGGCTGTGCCACATCTCGCCCGCGCGCTGGTGGGCGCGGCGCATCGACCGGTGCTGCTGCTGTCGATGCTGCTCGGCCCGGCCATGCTGCTCGGTGCCGACGTCGTCGGCCGGGTCGTCGCTCGCCCGTCCGAGGTGCAGGCTGGCGTGCTGACCGCGCTGCTCGGCGCGCCGCTGCTGGTGCGGCTCGCGGTCCGTGTGAAGTCGCCGGCATGACGGCGGTCACGGAGGCTGGTGGGCTGGCGGCACGAGGGCCGACGTTCGCGCGTCGACGCAGGGTATTGGTGGTCGTCGGACTGGCCATCGCGGTGCTGTTGGCGGGGTTGTACGCCCTCACGCTCGGCTCGAGCGATCTGTCCTGGATCGACGCCGCTGCCGCATTGATCGGTGCGGGCGAGAGCGGCGCCGTGTTCGTCGTCCGTGGTCTGCGGCTGCCACGGATCCTGGTGGCCGTCGCCGCCGGGGCCGGGCTGGGTGCCTCGGGCACCCTCCTCCAGGGCCTACTGCGCAATCCGCTCGGATCACCCGACGTGATGGGCGTGACCGCTGGGGCGAGCCTCGCCGCCGTGCTGGCCATCGGTGCCGAGGTGCGCCCGCTGCTGCTACCGGCGGCCGCGGCCGGTGGCGCTGGACTTGCGACCTTGGTGCTGCACTTCGTTTCCACGCGCGCGGGGGCCAGCGGCGCGCGGCTGATCCTGGCCGGCATCGGAATTCACGCGGCCGCGTCGGCCGCCACCGTTCTCACCGTGGCCCGGCTGCCGTTCGGCCGTCTGGGCGCGGCCGAGGTATGGCTCGCGGGGAGTCTGCACGCCCGCAACTGGACACACGTCACCGGCGTCGGCCTTGCACTGGCCCTCGCCGTGCCGGCGGCTCTCACGCTCGTCCGCCGCCTCGGCCTCCTGGAGTTGGGCGACGAACTCGCCGTCGGCGCAGGTGTCCCCGTCCGCGCTACACGTATCGAACTGCTCGTGGCGGCCACCATTCTTGCGGGTGCCGCCGTGGCGGTGACCGGACCGATCGGCTTCGTAGCCCTGGGCGCGCCACACATTGCCCGCCGTATCGCGGGCCAGGCCGGTGTGGCCACCCTGCTCACCGCCGCCCTGGTCGGTGCGCTGCTGGTGCTGGCCGCCGACGTGGTCGGACAAAGGCTGTTTCATCCGACACCGATCGCAGCCGGTGTGGTGACCGCCGTGCTCGGGGCGCCCTACCTGCTTTGGCTGCTTCACCGATGGGGACGACGATGACCTACCCACCTGCCCACACGGCCGCCTCGCTGCACGCCGAACGTCTGACCGTCGCCTATGGCGACCGTGAGGTCCTGCACGCCGTCGACCTCGAGATCCTTACGGGCCGGGTCACCGCCGTGGTCGGGCCCAACGGGTGCGGCAAGTCCACGCTGCTCAAGACCCTGGCCCGTGTACTGGCGCCCGTCGCCGGCACGGTGTCGCTTGACGGCCACTCCATCCACCATCTGCCGACCCGTCAGGTCGCTCGCCAGATCGGGCTGCTGCCCCAGTCGACCGTCACCCCGGAGCAGCTCACCGTCGGCGATCTGGTCGCCCGCGGCCGCTATCCACACCGCGGACCGTTCGGTCGCTGGACCGACGCCGATCAACGCGCGCTGGACGAAGCCCTGGAGGCCACGGCCACGACGGTGCTGCGGGACCGGCTCGTGGACGAACTCTCTGGCGGCCAGCGTCAACGTGTGTGGATCGCGATGGTGCTCGCCCAACAGACCCCCCTGCTGCTGCTCGACGAACCGACCACCTACCTCGACCTCGCCCACCGGCTCGAGGTGTTGCGGCTGCTGCGCCAGCTAAACGACCGGCGGCAGGTGACCGTCGTGATGGTGCTACACGATCTGCACGAAGCCGCCCGCCACGCCGACCACCTGATCGCCATGGCCCAGGGTCGTATCGTCGCGCAAGGAGCACCCACCGACACCGTCACCCCCGGACTCGTCCAAGACGTCTTCGGGGTGCGGTGCACCACCGTGATCTGCCCGGTCAGCGGTGCACCACTCATCGTCCCGCTCGACGACCACTCCGACACGGACATCCGGCCCGACACCGTCGGCCAGACCGGAGCCGGGCACCTATCCAATACCACCGCATGAGACCGGCGCAGTTCCGAACGGACCGGTCGGACTAGGAGATGACGTGTACGGCACCGTGATCGCGACCGCCCCCCTCACCCCGTCCATGATCCGCGTGGTCCTCGGAGGCGATGGGCTTCGCAGCTTCAACGCCGTCCCCTACACCGACGCCTACGTCAACGTGGCGATCCCCCCGGCGAATGCGCCCTATTCGGCACCATTCGACATCGAACGGGTCCGTGCCGAAATGCCACGGCAGTTCTGGCCGGCACGACGCCGCTACACCGTCCGCCGCTGGGACACCGATGAGCGGCTGCTCACGTTGGACATCCTGATCCACCGCAACGCCGGTTTGGGCGGCCGCTGGGCCGCTGACGCCCGAGCCGGAGACGCGCTGGTACTGACCGGTCCTGCCGGTGCCTACCGCCCAGAGCCGGACGCCGATTGGCACCTGCTGGTCGGCGACGAGTCTGCCGTCCCCGCCATCGCCGCCTCGCTCGAAGCCATCCCGCAGAACACGACCACCGTGGTGCGTCTGCTCGTGAACGGCCCCGACCACGAGGTCGAACTGCCCAGCCGCGGTCGCATCGATCTCGACTGGCTCCATCGCGACGATGACGAGTGTCGCGACGCCACCCGGCTGCTCGAGGCTGTACGCAGCCTGGCCCTCCCGAGTGGTCGCGGTCAGGCGTTTGTGCACGGTGAGGCGAACGAGGTTCGAGAGATCCGCCGGCACCTGCTCACTCGGCAACTCATCGAACGTGCACACCTGTCCTGCTCGCCGTACTGGCGTCGCCACCACACCGACGAAGACTGGCGAAGGGTCAAGGCGGACTGGAACGCCCGCGTCGAACGCGACGTCGCCTGAACCGGAACGCCCCATCGCCGACAGCCATTGGCAAGCTCGCCCGCCTCACCTTCGGTACAACACGCCTGGTATTGCTACCCGCGCGAGGCCTTGAGAATCCGCGTGGGGTCGGGCAGCGCTTGCAGACCGTCGGTCGCGTCCCAGGGGAAGGTCTTCCCGGCACGGTAGGCGTCACCGGCCAGATACAGGACTCGCCAGGTGCCGTCGGGGTCGTCGTAGCGGCCATCCCAGCTCTGATAGGGAGAGGTACGAAGCGGAGCGGGTCGGGCGGCCGACCGACGCGGACCGCGTCCACGTCGGTGCGTTGCCGGACCTTCGGGTGGGTCACTGGACAATGAAGCGGCGAGCCGAGGCCAGCACGGCAACGCGTTCGGCATCGTCCGTGGCGTTGCGCAGCACCCAGGCGGGGGAGGGGTCGTCGAGCATCGGGTCCATGCCCTGCATCCATGCCTGGGCGGCGGCGGTATCGAACGCCTCGCTGATCAGGCGGGTCACGTGAGCCGCGGCGCGCAACCGTTGCTCGCGCTCGTTCGAGCCGACCTCACGTTCGCCTTCGACCCATTGCCGTGTCGCGCGGGTATCGGTCACCCCGGCGATGAAGGCGACCAACCGTGGCGTGAGCGCGTCGCGCAGAAGGCAACGAGTGCCGGCGTGGGCGTGGTGGTGGCGAACCGGTGGGCTTCGAGGTCGGCCTGCCGCTCCTGAATCACAGTCATGAGGACACCTTTGATCGCGGCGGTCGTGGCAACATTTTGGCAACGAACCGTCCGGGTAACGGTGTCACGACCAGAGATCGGCCGGAATGTCACCGATGTGTTTCTGCAGGTCAGAGGGACAAAACAGCTTTGGGTGGCACGGGCCGAAGCCGGCATTTCGAGGTTCGCTACCTGTGGGTCGGTTGACTGCAAGCGCGGGCGTGATGTCTTCAGCTCGTGCGGCATTGTCGACCTGCCGCGTGTCGGCGGGCGGTTGGCGGTCGGTTCGATCGTTCCCGTCACTCGGTGGGGCGACCCTCGTCCGCACCGAGCCGCGGCGGCTGAGCCGGCGCACTGCGGGAACGCTGGCTGCCGATCAGGCCGAGCCGCGGCGTGAGTGCCAGTGCCAGCAGGGCCGCGAACAGCGTGGTCGGCAGCAGGTGCAGACCTGCCATCTCGGTCACGACGACGGCTGTGCCGAGCGCGGTGTTGGTTACTCCGACATTCGCCGAGACCATGGCGGCGACGACCAGGACGGTGATGGGGACTCCGGGCACCAGGTCGGCGAACGCGCTGCCGAGGGCGGCCCCCATGAACAGCAGCGGGATGATGAACCCGCCGCGCCAGCCGGCGGCGACCGTGACACTGGTGCCAGCCAGCTTGGCGAGTCCGGCGACGAGGAAGGCGGCACCGCCGGCCTCGGCGGCCAGCAACGGGTCGAGTTGGAACTCACCGAAGGTCAACGCGTACGGCGACAGCCAGCCGAGGCCGCCGAGCACGAGGCCCCCGACGACCGGCCGGAGCGACACCGGGAGCAGATTCGCGGCCCGACGCAGGCCGCTAACGAGGACCACGAAGGCGAGGGCGATGGCGACCCCGATGGCCACGCCGAGACCGGCCCAGGCGAAGTCGAGCGGCTGAGTTCGCGCGACCGGCGGCAACGTGCTCCAGATCGGCCCCATCGCATGCCCACCCAGGAGGCTGTTGGCACCGAGTCCGGTAAGCGCACCGACCACGGCCGGCACGATCGCCTCGTGGTGTTCGAGCCCGCGCCGGTGGGGCAGTTCGAGTGCGAAGAGGGCGGCGCCGAGCGGTGCGCCGAACAGCACGGCGAACGCGGACGCCATCCCCGCGATCGTCAGCACGCGAGTCCGTGCCGGCGAGTAGGCGGCGTCGCGCGCGACGGACGACGCGATCGACCCGGCCGATTGCACCAGCGGGGCCTCGGGCCCAAGCCCACCGCCGGCGCTGATGCATAACAGCGACGACGGGATCAGGGCCCGCAACTCGCGCATCCCGCGGACACCACCGTCGACGTGGATGTTGTCGACGAGCAGTTCGATGTTGCCCGAGGGCCCGATGAACCGATCGATCATGGCGACGGCGACGCCGACGCCCGCCAGGATCACCAGCGAGGCGAGAGGGCCGTGGCGGTGGGGGCCGAGCACCTCGGCAAGCAGGTGCAGGACGGCAAGGTAGGCGGCGCCGAGCACGCCGCCGGCAAGACCGACGATGACGGCGGCCAACGGCGGCCGTTGCGGGATCAGCGGCAGGTTGCGGACGACCATGGGCCGCCAGTTCGCGGCCATGACGGCCTCCGGGCAGATAGTTCGTACCACGAGGTAATCATCGGCCCGCGCCGACTGCCAAGCGACTGTGGTCGATGGTGTCGAGCACCTCGTCCGGCGCCGATGAGTCGACGATGGCTCGATCTCCCCGCGGTGGCGCTCATCGCCCGCTTCAGTCGGCTCGCGTTGTGGTCGGTCGCGGCCCTGATGCTGGCTGGACTGGTCTGTCGGCGGTGCTGTCCCCGCCCCGCGGACGCTCACGAGCACCGGCTACGGCTGGACGCTGCTCGGGCCAACGTAGCGGTGTAGGTAACGCCCGGACTTGCCATGCTGAGGAAGACCGTGGGCGCCGCCGAGGGGCCTGGGTCCGTACAGCGTTATGCGGCATACTCGTTCTATGAGCTCGCAGCAGATCGGGCAGGCACGACGCTCCAAGCGCCCGCCGACGATTCCCGACGACGTCGCCGATCCCGCGGTCGTGAAGGCCACGGGGCACGTAGAGCTGCCCACCCGCGTGCGCTGGAGCGCTCCGGCACGCAGCTACGACCTTGCCGATCGCCGCCAGCGGGCACGCGTGTACGAGCAGGTTCTCGTCGAGGGCGTCGAGCAGGACGTTCGCGAGATCATCGATGTCGATGAGCTCATCGCGCTTTGGGACGAGCTCTACTTGCCCGACCACGTCCGTCGAGCTTGGGCAGAATGGCTCGCCGAGCGGCGGGGTGTCGAGCTCTCGTGCTGACCCCGCTCCAGCAGCGGCTGCTCGAGATCGTTAGCCGTTTGCCCGAGGCCAATGGGTTCGCACTCGCTGGTGGCGCGGCCCTGATCTTGCGCGGCACGGTCGACCGTTACACGAACGACCTGGACTTCTTCATCGGTCACGCTGATGTCGAGGCGGACACGATCGCGACGATGGTGGCTGCCGTGGAGCGGGCGCTGGGTGACGCTGAGCTGGGATGGCGACGCGAAGTCGTAACCGACACCTTCGCGCGCCTGACGGTGGAGGCGGGGCACGAAGAATGCCGGATCGATCTTGCGGTCGACGTGCGCGTGCGCCCGGTTGACCAGGATCGTCGGGTCGCGTTGCTGTCCTTGGAGGAACTGGCCGCCGACAAGGTTCTGGCGCTGTTCGGCCGAGCCGCTGCGCGGGATTATCAAGACGTCGCCGCGCTACGGGAGCACTTCAGCTGGACGGAGCTGTTCGAACTCGCCAGCGAGAAGGATGCCGGCTTCAGTGTCGAGCGGTTCCTCGACGCGGTCGCGGCCTTCGCTCGGCTGGGCGCCGAGGACTTCGATACCTCACCTGCTGGGTATGAGCAGCTCCGCGCCGAGGTGGTTTTCTGGCCTCGGCAGATCCGCGCATGACTTCGATCCGCGGCCAGCCTCTGCACCATCATCTGACACCAATTTGACACCACACCAGCCGGAACAGTCCGGGATGCGCAGACACGCGAGGGAATGACACGGGAGTATTTCCGCAGGTCAGCGACATATTGCGGGAACAGACGTCATGGGCGGGCACGCCGTTCGCACGGTTCAGGTCCGTGTGTCCGAAAGGACATGGGGGTTCAAGTCCCCCCTCGCCCACCACCAGCAGGGGAATCCCCCTGCTGCCGCGGCCGGCAACGCCATCGTCGACCGCGAGACTCTGAACGGTCCCGTCGCCCACCGAAGGGCGGCGGGACCTCGTCGTTTCCGTTGCTCTCCGCCGAAGCGTGCCCGAAGTTGCGGGCGGCCCCTTCTTCGGCGTGGCCCCCCCAGTCGCTGAGCATCTGTCTGGGTGACTTCGATGGCGGGAGACCTCGTGACCCCCCGGCGGTTCGTCACAGTGGGTCGCCCGACCCGGCGCCCATCGCCCGGTCGAACCTCCCGTGCTCGGTCGAGCCACACCGTCACCGGTGACGGTCTGATGCGACCGTGACGGCCTCGGTCGACCGAGCCCGTCGTGTCACAGCATCGCGTCGATGCACGGGGTGACCGTCACACGCACAAGAGCCGGTGGCTTGAAGCCACCGGCCCTTGCCGACCCACCCTGGGGGAGTGGTCGCCCGAGCGCGTGGTCCGGGCTGGGTGTGCGATCGTCAGGCGATCGCGAGCTTGCGCAGCTTGAGGGTGACCAGGCCGAGACCGACCATGATGACCCCGACCGCGA
>Ga0208490_100880_pt1 | contig 14214 bp, 12 predicted proteins | sample SubbioAug_CSWold_FD_184818 | JGI IMG/M metagenome (GOLD analysis project Ga0208490, IMG submission 184818) | Serpentinite rock and fluid subsurface biosphere microbial communities from McLaughlin Reserve, California, USA - CR11Aug_CSWold (SPAdes) | ecosystem: Environmental > Terrestrial > Deep...
GCCGGAGGCGACCTGCCACGGCCGAGGCCAGCGCGTTGGCGAGGGCGAGCGTGCCGACGTGGCTGTCGAAGGGCCCGGCACCTTCAGCGAGGACGATGAACGTGGCGTCGGCGTGCTCGGCCAGCGGTGACAGGACCGAGTCGGTGATGGCGACCACCTCGCCGCCGAGCGATCGGGCCAGCGAGACGGCGGGCGGGATCCAGGCCTCGTAGCGTCGGAGGTCGACCGCCACGACCACATCCCTGGCACGGAGGTGGGCCAGCGCGCGAGCCACCGAGGGTTGTGGGCCGGTGACGTGGCGCACCCCGGGGCGCAGCAGATCGAGCGCGTCGACGAGGAAGGTGCCGATCCCGGCCTGGGCCTCCCCGGCGAGCACGTAGACGTCGTGCTTCGGATCGGACAGGTGCTCGACGGTCCGATCGAACGCCCCCCGATCGACGGCGGCCAGCGTGCGGTGCACGTTGTCGGCCTCCCGATCGGCGGTGGCGCTGAGGACGTCCCCGTGGATGGCGTCGCGGATGCGTTCCGCCGCCGGCCTCAGGTGCTGGTCGATGCGGGCTCGGGCGTCGGCCTGGAGGCCGACCCAGCCGTCGTAGCCTAGCCGGCCGGCGAGACGGACGACGGTGGCGCCGCTGGTCCCGGCCTTCCTGGCCAGCTCCGCCACGGTGGCGAAGGCGGCAGCGGAGGGGTCGCTGAGGATGACCTCGGCCACCCGGCGCTCGGCGGGCGGCAGGGATGTCGCGTGGGCCTCGATGGCGGCTCCGAGATCGCGCATGGAACGGATGGTACGGTGCGCGCGTTCGATGCAACAGACGTTGCACCTGATCTGACCTCGGGGGAGCGGATGCCAACCTTCCAGTCGACCAACCCGGCCCGGCCCGCGGAGGTGGTGGCCGAGCTGCCGCAGCACACCGCCGCCGACGTCGACGCGGCCGTGGCCGCCGCGTCGGAGGCCCAGCGGGCGTGGGCCCGGCGTCCCGTCCCGGAGCGGGCCGAGGCCATCGCAGCAGCCGGTTCGGTCCTGACGGCTCGGAAGGCCGAGCTGGCCGCGCTCGTGGGCCGCGAGGCCGGCAAGGTGCGCATCGAGGCGGGGGGCGAGGTGCAGGAGGCCATCGACATGGCGGCCTTCGTGGCCGGCCAGGGACGCGCTGCGATGGGTGAGGTCGTCCCCTCCGAGCTCGGCGACAAGCTGGCCTGGACGACGCGCATCCCCGTCGGGGTGGTCGGCATGATCACGCCGTGGAACTTCCCGGTCGCCATCCCGTCGTGGAAGGTCTTCCCGGCTCTGTTGGCCGGCAACGGCGTGGTCATCAAGCCGTCCGAGCTGGCCCCGGCCTGCGGCGAAGCCTTCATCTCGGCCTGCGTCGAGGCGGGCATCCCAGCCGAGCTGCTCCAGGTCGTCCACGGCGGCCCGGAGCCCGCGTCGGCGCTCGCCACCCACGCCGGCGTGGGTGCGGTCTCGTTCACGGGTTCGGTCCCCACCGGGCGCAAGGTGGCGGCGGCTGCGATGGAGGTAGGGCCGAAGCTGGTCAGCCTCGAGCTGGGGGGCAAGAACGCGATGGTCGTGCTCGACGATGCCGACCTCGACCTCGTGCTCGACGGCGCTCTGTTCGGCGCCTTCGGCTCCTCCGGCCAGCGGTGCACGTCCACCTCGCGCCTCGTGATCCAGCGGGGGGTGGCCGCGGAGGTGGTCGAGCGCCTGGCCGAGCGGGCCGCCGCGCTCGCCCTCGGTGACCCGCTCGACACCAGCACGGACGTCGGCCCGGTCATCACCTCCGCGTCGGGCGATCGGATCCTCGGCATGGTCGACGTCGCCGTGGCGGAGGGGGCCAAGGTGGTCACCGGCGCCCAGCTCCGTCGCGATGTGGACGCTTGCGAGGGCGGCACGTTCGTGGAGCCCACGATCCTCGCCGGGGTGGAGCGCCACCACCGCGTGGCGCGCGAGGAGGTCTTCGGTCCGGTGCTGTCCGTCATCGAGGTCGACGACCTCACCGAGGCGATCGAGGTCGTCAACGGCGTCGAGTACGGGCTCTCGGCCTCCGTGTACACCCGCGACATCAACGCTGCCCTTCGAGCCGTCGCCGCCATCGACACCGGCATCACGTACGTGAACGCGCCCACCATCGGCGCTGAGATCCCGCTGCCCTTCGGCGGGACCAAGCACACCGGCAACGGCTTCCGGGAGGCCGGCACCCGCGGCATCGAGCAGTTCAGCCAGGTCAAGACCGTCTACGTGGACTACTCCGGTCGGCTCCAGAGGGCCCAGATCGACAACCGGGAGGCCTGATGACCGCGCTCGACCGCACCACCGCCGCCGGGTGGCTCGACCGGTACGAGGCCGTGGTGGCCCCGGTCCTGCCCGGGTACTTCGACGTGGTCGCCGACCACGCCGAGGGCTCGTGGGTCTGGGACGTCGACGGGAGGCGCTACCTCGACCTCGGCTCGGGCATCGCCGTCACCAACACCGGGCACCGCCACCCCCGGGTCGTCGCCGCCGTCCACGCCCAGGTGGACCGCCTCCTCCACACCTCGGTGGTCCTGAAGCACCAGCCGTACATCGAGGCGGCCGAGGCCATCGCCGGCCTGGCGCCGTTCCTGGATCGACCCCAGGTCTTCTTCTGCAACAGCGGGGCCGAGGCGGTCGACGGGTCCATCAAGCTGGCCCGCCGGACCACCGGACGGCCGGGCGTCGTCGCCTTCCGCCGGGCCTTCCACGGCCGCACCATGGCCGCCACCGGCCTCACCACCGCCAAGGCCTCCTACCAGGAGGGCTACGGCCCGTTCCTGCCTCACATGCACGTGGCGCCCTACTGCGTCCCGGGGGCCACGAGCGCCCACCCCGACGACGACGCGGCAGTGGTGGCCGAGGCGCTGGCCGGGCTCGACGCGGTGCTGGCCACCGCCGACCCGGCCACGGTCGGCGCCATGATCGTGGAGCCCGTCCTCGGCGAGGGCGGCTACGTCGTCCCGCCGGTGGCCTGGCTGGAGGGGCTCCGGGAGCGCTGCGACGCCCATGGCATCCTCTTGGTCTTCGACGAGGTGCAGTGCGGCTTCGGCCGCACCGGCCGGCCCTTCGCGGCCGAGGCCTTCGGGGTCGCCCCCGACGTGGTCCTCTTCGCCAAGGGCGTGTCCTCAGGCCTCCCCTTGGCTGGCATCATGGCCGGCGCCGACCTCATGGCCCGCTGGCCCACCGGCGCCCACGGCACCACCTTCGGGGGCAACCCGGTGTCCTGCGCGGCGGCCGTCGCCACCGTCGAGGTGCTCGAGTCCGAGGGGCTCTACGACCGGGCCCTGGCCATCGGCGACCAGGTGACGACCCGGCTGCGCGCCCTGGGCGCCCCGGCCGTCGTCGAGGTGCGGGGCATCGGCGGGATGATCGGCGTCGAGCTGCGGGACAAGGCCGCCGCCGAGGCCGTCCAGGTCGCCTGCCTGGCCGACGGCGTGATCGTCCTCACCTGCGGCCCCGAGGGAAGCGTGCTGCGCCTCATCCCACCCCTCACCATCACCGACGCCGAGCTCGACCACGGCCTGACCGTCCTGGAACGAGCGCTGCTCGAGGCGCCGTAGCCGCACCTGCCACTCGTGGGCGTCCACGGACCCGCCCTCCCGCACCAGTCGAACCCGCTGCCGCAGCCACCACCGCGTCGACCTGGGGATGGTCCCCGTCCGGTACCGGACGCCGATCGCTTGCGGCGCTGGAGCAGCAGCCACCGACGCCCCCCAGACCGTCGACGTGGCTGACGTTGCCACCGAGGAGGGCGTCTGGTGCACCGGAGCGAGCCAGGAGGTGGCCGTGCCTTCGGCGGCGAAGTCCGTGGCGTGGCGCGCATCCGTCGTGTGGACCTGTCCAAGCCGCCGAGCCTCGTCACCCGGATCATGTCCCGGCTGGCCCTCACCCGAGGGGCCCGGTTGATCTCCCGTCGCATCGGTTGGCGACTCGACCCGATCCTCCTGCGGCTGACCGGCGGGCGGCTTTCCACCACGGTCGTCATCCCGACCGGCGTGCTGGAGACGCGTGGGCGACACTGCGGGCACCGTCGGCGCAACGCCGTGATCTACGTCCCGGACGGGGACGGCGTCGTCATCGCAGCGTCCAACGCGGGTGCCGCCTGCCACCCCGACTGGTTCCACAACCTCAGCGCCGCCCCCGAGGTCACGTTCAACGGGATCCCGATGGTCGCCGCGGCGATCGGCGACCCGACGGAGCAAGCGCGGCTGTGGCCGCTCGCCGATCGGGTCTTCCCCGGCTTCGCGGCGTACCGGCGCGAGGCCGCGGAGGCGGGACGGTCGATCCCCTTGATCAGGCTGTCGCCGAGCGCTCCTGGTGGAGGTGGCGCCGCCTCATGACCGCGCTGGAGGCGGGCCCTGGTCCCACCCGCGAAGGGGCTGCTTCTGGATCTTCCCGGTGCCGCCCTTGGGGAGCTCGTCGAGGACGACGACCGACCTCGGCACCTTGAAGCCGGCGAGGCGGCCCCGGACCCAGGCGATCAGAGCGGCTTCGTCGACCGCACCGGGCGAGACCAGCGACACGAAGGCCCGGGGCACCTCGCCCCAGCGCTCGTCGGGCACGCCGACCACGGCCACCTCCCGCACGGCGGGGTGCGAGGCCAGTGCGTGCTCGACCTCGACCGAGGAGATGTTCTCGCCGCCGGAGACGATCACGTCCTTGGCCCGGTCGACGATCGTGAGGTAGCCGTCGGCGTCGACGACGGCGAGGTCGCCGGTGCGGAGCCACCCGTCTCGCAGCACCTGGCGGGTGGCCTCCGGCTGGTCGAGGTAGCCGATCATCACGTGGTTGGAGCGGGCACAGACCTCGCCCACCGTCAGGCCGTCCCACGGCACCTCCTCGTCGCCGGGGCCCAGGACCCGGACGTCGACGCCGAGGATGGGCAGGCCGGTCGTGGCCCGCTGGGCCCGGTCGGGCGATGTGCCGGGCTTGGGGAGGCTGCGGGTGAGGGTGGGGGAGGACTCGGTCATCCCGTAGCCGCAGATCACGTCCGCGCCGGAGAAGGCGACATCGAGCTCGTCGAGCAGCTCCGGGCTCGACGGGGCGCCACCAACCGAGATGCGGCGCACGCTCGAGAGGTCGCGCGCGGCCCGGTCCGGGTGGTCGAGGACGAGGCGGGCCATGGCCGGGACCAGGAACAGCTGGGTGACGCGGTGGCGCTCGACCAGGCGCAGCACCTCGCCGGCGTCGAAGCGGGGCAGCATCACGTGCACGCCGCCGAGCCCGGTCACGTAGTGGGGCGTCCCCCAGCCGTTCACGTGGAAGAGCGGGATCGTGTGCAGCACCACGTCCTCTCCGGAGAGCCCCATCGTGAGCGCGCTGTGGATGGCGTGCAGGTACAGGCCCCGGTGGCTGAGGAGCGCCCCCTTCGGCATCCCGGTCGACCCGGACGTGTAGAACAGCTCGGCCGCGGCGTGCTCGTCCACCGGCGGGACCTCCACCGGACCCGACGGCTGGCGGGCCAGCAGGGCCTCGTGCTCGTCGCCGAGGACCACCGTGCGGACCGGGTGGTCGACCGCGACCTGGTCCGGGTGCCGGAACAGCACCACGGCGCCGCTGTCGTCGAGGATCGCCCGCAGCTCGGCCGGTGCGAGGCGGATGTTGAGGGGCAGGAGGACCCCGCCGGCGAGGAGCACCCCGTAGTACGCCTCGAGCAGCTCGTGGGTGTTCCCGCACAGCCAGGCCACGACGTCGCCCGGCCGCACGGCGAGCTCGCCCTGGAGCGCGTGCGCGAGGCGGTCGCACCGGTCCCCGAAGGCGGCGTAGGTCCAGGCGACGTCGCCATCGTGGACGCCGACCCGGTCGGCGAAGAGGCGGCGGGCCCGGGCCAGGAGGTCGAGCGGGGTGAGCGGCAGCTCCACGGGCTCGGCGCTACTCGTGCCACTCGCCGCGCTCGACGAGCACGTCCTTCAGCACCTGCGGCCGGTCGGTCATGATCCCGTCCACCCCGAGGTCCAGCAGCCGCTCCATCTCCGCCCGGTCGTCGATCGTCCACACGTGGACCTGGATCCCCCGGGTGTGGGCGGCGGCCACGAACCGCTCCGTGACGAGCGGGAGGCGCCCCTGGTGGGTCGGCACCTGCGCACACGGGGCGGTGAGCCCGCCACCCCCCGGCAGACCCCGGGAGGCGGCGACGAGCCGGGCCACCTGGCGGGGCCCCATCGAGCAGCACAGGTGGCCGCCGACGAGGGTCTGGAGCCGGGCCAGGCGACGGTCCGAGAAGGCACCGACGCAGACCCGGTCGACGGCGCCCGTGCGCAGCAGCACCTCGGCCAGGGGCTCCACGGCGGCATCGTGCTTCGGGTCGACGTTGATCCGGACCTCCGGCCAGGCGGCGAGGAGGTCCTCGAACCGGGGGATGGGCTCGCGCCCGTCCACCTTGGCCTGCTTGACCTCCGACCAGGGCAGCTCGGCGATCGCGCCGGTCCGATCGGTGACCCGGTCGAGGTGGTCGTCGTGGAACGCGAGGAGCTCCCCGTCGGCGGTCACGTGGACGTCGGTCTCCAGGTACCGGTACCCGAGGCGGACGGCCTGCTCGAAGGCGGGCATGGTGTTCTCCGGGGCCTCGCTGGCACCGCCGCGGTGGGCGAAGGCGAGGGGACCGGGCCAGTCGAGGACGGGGAAGGCGGCGTGGGCGGGCACGGCCGGAGGGTACCGCCGGACCCCACCCGCCGAGCGTGGCTAGCGTCCCGTCCCGATGGGCAGGAGGGTGCGGATGTCGACACCAGGGACGGGACGCTGAGGTGCCCACGCTCGATCCGCGCCACCTCGGCCAGTACGCCAGCCTCGGAAGGCTCCTGCTGAAGCACCGCGCCCCCGCCGCAGGAGCGCTCGAGGACCAGGACCTGCGCGACCTCGCCGCCGAGGACGACGACACCACCGCCACCGAGGAGGACGCCGCCGCGCTGGCCGCGGAGCTCGAGGAGCGCGGCCCGACCTTCGTGAAGCTCGGCCAGCTGCTGTCGACCCGAGCGGACCTCCTCCCGCCCGTCTACCTCGAGGCCCTGGCCCGGCTGCAGGACGACGTGGAGCCGATCCCGTTCGAGGAGGTCGAGGGGATCGTCGAGGGGGAGGTGGGCACCAAGATCTCCCAGGCCTTCTCGCACTTCGACCACGAGCCGATGGCGTCGGCATCGCTCGGCCAGGTCCACCGGGCCGCCCTCCGGGACGGCCGCTCCGTCGCCGTCAAGGTCCAGCGGCCCGGGATCCGCCCGCGCATCGTCGAGGACATGTCGGTGATCGCCGAGCTGGCCGCCTTCGTGGACGAGCACACCCGCACCGGCGACCGCCTCCGGTTCGCCGACATGGTCGAGGAGTTCCGCCGCTCGCTCATGGCCGAGCTCGACTACCGCAAGGAGGCCGCCAACCTCCGCACGCTGGCCCAGCTGCTCGAGGAGCACGACCGCATCGTGGTGCCCCTCCCGATCGACGACTACACCACCGATCGGCTGCTCACGATGGAGCTGGTCGAGGGCCGCAACGTCGCCGGGATCGGCCCGCTCGCCCAGATGGAGCTCGACGCCCGCCCGCTGGCCCAGCAGCTGTTCGAGGCCTACCTCGACCAGATCCTCGTCCACGGCTTCGTCCACGCCGACCCGCACCCCGGCAACGTGCTCGTCACCGACGACGGCCGCCTGGCCCTCATCGACCTCGGCATGGTCGTCCACGTCGAAGGGGAGCTGCAGGACCAGCTGCTGCGCCTCCTGGCGTCGGTGAGCGAGGGGCGCTCCGGCGAGGCCTCTGACGTGCTCGTGGCGATGAGCACCAAGACCGACGAGTTCGACGCCGAGGGCTACAAGCGGCGCATCAGCCAGCTGGTCACGGCCAACCGGACCGTCACCGTGGGCCAGCTCCAGGCCGGCGCGGTGGTGGGGGAGCTGGCCCGGGCCGCCGCGGACTGCGGCCTGAGACCGCCGCCCGAGATGACGATGATCGGCAAGGCGCTGCTCAACCTCGACCAGGTGGCCCGCACGCTCGACCCCGACTTCGACCCGAACGAGGCGATCCGCCGGCACACCGCCGACATCGCCCAGCAGCGGCTGCTCGCCAGCGCCTCACCGGCCAGCCTCCTCCACGCCGCCATGGAGGCGAAGGAGTTCGCCGAGCGGCTCCCGGGGCGGGTCAACAAGGTGATGGACGCGCTGGCCGAGGGCGACCTCCGGGTGAAGGTCGACGCCATCGACGAGGCGGAGCTGATGCGGGGGATCCAGACGCTCGCCAACCGGGTCACCACCGGGCTGGTGGTGGCAGCCCTCATCGTCGGGGCCGCCATGATCATGCGGATCGAGACCGAGACCGAGCTCTTCGGCTACCCGGCCGTCGCCATCGTGCTCTTCCTCGTCGCCTCGCTGGCCGGCCTCTGGCTCGTCGCCTCGAGCCTCCTCCACGACCGCCCCCACCGCCGCCGTCCTCGTCGCTGAGCGTCGCTAGCCCCTGAGGTGCGCGAACAGGGGCGACCTTCCCAGCTCGCGCCCGGCTCGGTCGTAGGCGACGACCTCGGCGGCGGCCATCCCCTCGGTCAGGTCGGCACCGGACAGCTCGATCTGGTCCTGCACGGGCAGGTGCAGCACGAAGACCAGCGGGGGCAGGTCACCCCCGGCCTCGAGGTCCACGAGCACCGCGTCGACGGAGCCCTCCAGGTAGACCACCTCCACCCGACGTGTCGTGGCGGGCGCGCTCCCGAAGATCACGTCGGCGCCTCCGAAGGCCACCTCGAGCGCCTCCGGTGCCCCAGGTGGCAGGCAGGCAGCAACCTGCTGCGGCGCCACGACCGCGCACAGCCCAGCCTCGAGCGGCTCCGGGAGGTCACGGCGGGGCCCCTCACCGGTCGTCAGCAGGACGGCGCCCTCCTCGAAGTCGACCCGATCCACGACCTCCCAGCCGATCGACTCCTCGTAGGCCGCCGTGGCCGCCGCTTCGCGGTCGCGCCGTGCTGCGGTCACCTCGACGATCAGCCCGTCGCGCTCGGCGGGGGTCGCTGCTTCGACGGCCGCCGCTACCAGGAGCAGGTCGCGGTCGGCGGGCTCGGTGCCGGGGGTCGTCCGCAGGACGAGGCCCGGATCGCCGTCGAGCACGAGGACCCGCTCGTACGGCGTGAGGGTGGCGATCCAGCCCGTGCGGGGCCCGAGGTCCACCTCCCGGAGAGGCTCGAGGATCGCGTCGGCGCAGCACGAGGCCTCGGTCGCAGGGTCGATGGTCCGACCCGGGTCGTCGTGCACGACGGCGCGGTAGGCGGCCTGCTCGCTCGGCGTGACCTCGTCGAGCGTCACGACGACGCCGCGCTCGTCGCCCTCGTAGACGGCGACGGAGCTCGAGGGGCGACCCTCGCGGAGGACGCCGACGAGCTCGCCCGGGAGCTCGTCCGCGTCGAGGGGGACGGCGGCGAGGGCGAGGACGTCGGCCAGCGCCTCCAGCGAGGCCTCACGGGACGCCGCGATGACGAGGGACCCGTCGGGCGCTGCCACCGCCAGGGACGATCTCAGCCGGAGCACCTCGTCGTAGACCTCACGCGTCGGACGCCCGTCCTCGAGCAGCGGACCCGGAGGGCCGAGGTCCTCGAAGGTCCGGTTCGGGAAGCCGGGCGTCGCCAGGGGCTCGGAGCGGATCGTCACGATCGCTCCAGCGACATCGACGACGTGGGTGTCCACCTCCGGTCGCGTCGCCGGCCGCTCCGTCCGGTACGCGGTGAGCTGAAGCGGTCCGGCTCGGTGGCCGGGCACGGGGACGAGGTCCCCGTCGAGGTCGGCGAGCGGGACCTCTGCGACCACCCCCTCGGTCCCGGACCTCGTGGCGGGGGTGCCTGCGGTGCACGCGGCGGCCCCCAGCGCGAGGAGCGCCAGGACCGGCCGCGCGCGGCGCATCAGATGGTGCGGCCGGCGTCGGCCCAGTACTCGTCCTTCAGGATCCGCTTGTAGAGCTTCCCGGTGGGGTGGCGGGGGAGCTCCTCGCGGAAGTCGACCGAGCGTGGGCACTTCACATCGGCCAGGTGCTCCTTGCAGTAGGCGATCAGCTCCCGAGCCAGCTCCGGGCCTGCGTCGTCCATCGACATCGGCTGGACGACCGCCTTGACCTCCTCGCCGAAGTCCTCGTTAGGCACCCCGAAGACGGCCACGTCGGCCACCTTCGGGTGCATGGCCAGGACGTTCTCGGCCTCCTGCGGGTACACGTTCACGCCGCCGGTGATGATCATGTACGCCTTGCGATCGGTCAGGTAGAGGAACCCGTCCTCGTCCACCCGACCGACGTCGCCGAGGGTGCTCCAGCCCCGGCCCTTCGGGTCCCGGGAGCTCTTCGTCTTCTCAGGGTCGTTGTAGTACTCGAACGTGGCGGCGGCCTCGCCCTCGAAGTAGACGGTGCCCGGCTCGCCCACGGGTGCCTCCTCGCCGTCGTCGTCGACGATGTGGATGGTGCCGATCAGGGCCTTGCCGACCGACCCGGGGTGGGCCAGCCAGTCCTCGCTGTTGCAGTAGACGAAGCCGTTGCCCTCGGTGCCCGCGTAGTACTCGTGGATGACCGGGCCGAACCACTCGATCATCTGCCGCTTCACCTCGACCGGGCACGGCGCCGCGGCGTGCACGACCGCCTTCAGCGACGACGTGTCGTACTTCGCTCGAACCTCCTCCGGGAGCTTGAGGAGCCGGATGAACATGGTCGGGACCACCTGGCTGAAGGTCACCCGGTGCTGCTCGATCAGGGACAGGTACTGCTCAGGGTCGAAGTGCTCCATGACGATGACGGTGCCGCCGGTGCGGTGCACGGCCCGGCAGAACCGCATGGGGGCGGCGTGGTAGAGCGGAGCGGGGGAGAGGTAGACGGTGCTCTCGTCTGCGCCGAAGAGGAGCGACGCCAGCATCGTGACGCCGTCGGCGCCCTCGCCGAGGGGGGCGTCGAGCATGGCGACCTTCACGCCCTTGGGCTGCCCGGTGGTGCCCGAGCTGTAGAGCATGTCCTGGCCCTCCACGCGCTCCTCGTCGAGGGGGGTGGGCTCGTGCTGCGCGATGGCGTCCTCATAGGGCTCGTAGCCGTCCACGACGCCGTCGAGCATCAGCCGCACCTTCACCTTCGGCATCTGGTCGCGCAGCTGACCGGCCTGGTCGGCCTTGTAGGTGGAGGTGATGAAGGCCTGCGCGCCGCAGTCCTCGAGGATGTACGCCATCTCCTCGGTGGTCAGCCGGGAGCTCATCGCCGTGTAGTACAGCCCGGCGTAGTGGGCGCCCCACATGATCGACAGGAAGCGGGGGTGGTTCTCGAGGCAGAAGGCGATGTGGTCGCCCTGCTGCAGGCCTGCGGCCCGGAACAGGCGCGACAGGCGGTTGGCCTCGGCGTCGAGCTCCGCATAGGTGATCGTCTGGCCGCCGGTGGCCATGACGACGGCGGGCTTGTCCGGGGTGGTGGCGGCGAAGTCTCCGGGGAACATGCGCTGACCGTAGCGCGAGCCGCTTCTACTTGACCCGTCGGTCAAGATAGGGTCGAGGGCATGACGGTCACCGACGCACCCCCCGCCGCCGCATCGCCCGACGAGGCCGAGGTGCTGGCCCTCTGCCAGCAGCTCCTCGAGGAGCACCCGCCGAGGGAGACCGACGCCGCCACCTTCCTGGGCCGGCAGTTCGACCTCGGGCTGGCGTGGGTCCACTTCCCCGAGGGCCAGGGCGGCCTGGGCAAGTCGCCTCGGCTCCAGAAGCTCGTCAACGAGACCCTCCAGGGGGCCGGTGCGCCCAACGCGGTCGTCCGCAACGTGATCGGCCACGGCATGGGCGCGCCCACCATCGTCACCCACGGCACCGACACCCAGAAGCAGCGCTACCTGCGGCCGCTCTTCACCGGCGAGGAGGTGTGGTGCCAGCTCTTCTCCGAGCCGGGCGCCGGCTCCGACGTGGCCGGCCTCGCCGCCAAGGCGGTGCGCGACGGCGACGAGTGGATCGTCAACGGCCAGAAGGTGTGGACCACCCTCGCCCACCTCGCCAAGTGGGGGATGCTGGTGGCCCGCACCAACCCGGACGCCCCGAAGCACAAGGGGCTGACCTACTTCGTGGTCGACATGGAGGCGCCGGGCGTCGAGGTGCGGCCGCTCTACCAGATCACCGGCGAGGCCGAGTTCAACGAGGTGTACTTCACCGACGTCCGCATCCCCGACGCCGAGCGCCTCGGCGACGAGGGCGAGGGCTGGCGGGTCGTGCTCACCACGCTCATGAACGAGCGCGTCGCCATCGGCGGCGGCATCCCCGCCAAGGGTTCGGGCCTCATCGGCGAGGCGGTGAAGGTCTGGAAGGAGAAGAGCCACACCGACCCGGCCCTCAAGGACCAGCTCATGGCCCTGTGGACCCGCGCCGAGGTGCTGCGCCTCACCAACATCCGGGCCAGCCAGCTCCGCTCGGTCGGCAACCCCGGCCCCGAGGGCTCGATCGGCAAAGCGATGTCCGCCGACCTGAACAAGGACATCACGTCGTTCACGGTGGAGCTGCTCGGCCCGGAGGGGATGCTGTTCCCGACCGGCTACACGATGGAGCGCCCCAAGAACGCGATGGCCTTCGCCAACCCGCAGCAGGCGTTCCTGCGCACCCGGGCCAACTCGATCGAGGGCGGCACCACCGAGATCGCGAAGAACATCCTCGGCGAGCGGGTGCTGGGCCTCCCCGGCGACGTCCGCGTCGACAAGGACGTGCCGTGGACGCAGGTGCCGCGCTCATGAGGTAGAACTAGGGGCAGCTGCTGCTGTTGGGGGGGCAGCTCTCGAGGGGCCGGTTCGGGGGGACCGGCCCCTCCTCGCGCCCGGCTCAGGCCAGGCCGCGCAGGTGGGCGGTCTCGTTGAGCGAGCCGATGCTGCGCTCCCCGGAGCTGGCCGCCAGCACCCGGCTGATCGACGTGTAGCCGGGGAGGAAGAACAAGGGGTCGGCCAAGCCCAGGACGTGGGCCGCATAGGCGTTGATGACGCCGCCGTGGCACACGACCGCCACCCGTTGGCGGGGGTGGGTGGCGACGATGTCCTCCATGGCCGCGACGACGTGGCCCTGGAACTCCTCGGGCCGCTCGGGGACCTCGTTCCAGCGCGGGTCGCCGGCCGCCTTGAGCTCCTCGAGCGGGATGTAGCTGGTGGCGTGGCGGTCGTACTCGGCCAGGCGCTCGTCGACGCGGACGGCGAGGCCCAGCCGCTCGGCGAGCGGGCCGGCGGTCTCCCGGGCTCGGCGCATGGGGCTCGACCAGACGGCGTCGATGGCCTCGCCGGCCAACCAGTCGGCCACCGCCTCGGCCTGCGCGCGCCCCGCCGGCGCCAGGTGCGGGTCGGCCGGCCCGTCCACCTCGCCTTCGTCGACGCGGACCGGCAGCGCGTGGCGGACGAGGACGAGCTCCACCTAGAGGTCCAGGTCCCGCTGGCAGAGGGGCAGGGTCACGGTCTGGCCGCCGAGGGAGCACGAGCAGGTGCGGGCGCAGGTCTCGAGCGGCTCGCGGTTCGCGTAGACCAGTCCGGCCACGAGCGCGACCACCCCGAGCAGGATGAGCCGCACCATCGCCTTCTGGACCATCCGCACGATGAGCAGCGTGACGACGGCCAGCGTCACCCCGGCGATGAGGAGCAGGTTCTCGGAGAACCACGCGGGGGCGGCGGCCAGCATCGGCGAGACCGTACCGCCCCGCCGAGGCCGGCCAGGTACCCTCCGCGGCCATGTCCCAGGTGCACCTGACCGCCAGCGGCCCACCCGAGACCGTGCTCGACCCCGAACCGGCTGAGGCGCGTGCTGCGCTGGCCGAGGCGCTCGAGCAGGAGCCGTCACAGCGGCGCAGCGCCATCGCCCAGGTGGTGGCCCGCTGGCCCCGCTTCCTCGACGGCTGGGCCCGCCTCGGCGAGCACGGCCGCGACGTGATGGAGCGCTACGCCGCCCACCGGGTCGGCTACCACCGGGGCCTCGACCGCCTCCGGGCCAACGGCTGGCGAGGCAGCGGCTACGTCCGCTGGGAGCACCCGGAGAACCGCGGGTTCCTGCGGGCCCTGGCCGGGCTCCAGGCCGCAGCGGCGCAGATCGGCGAGGACGACGAGGCCGAGCGCTGCGCCACCTTCCTGCGCCAGCTCGATCCGGCGTGGCCGCCGGCGGGCTGGGAGGACGACCGTGGCTGACGCCTTCCCCGAGCGTGGCCGTCCGGCCGACGAGGTCCTCGCCGAGATCCGCGGCCACCGGGGCGACGACGCCGACTGGCGGGGCGGGCGCACCTTC
>Ga0208490_100881_pt1 | contig 14205 bp, 12 predicted proteins | sample SubbioAug_CSWold_FD_184818 | JGI IMG/M metagenome (GOLD analysis project Ga0208490, IMG submission 184818) | Serpentinite rock and fluid subsurface biosphere microbial communities from McLaughlin Reserve, California, USA - CR11Aug_CSWold (SPAdes) | ecosystem: Environmental > Terrestrial > Deep...
TACGAGCCGGCCGGCCTCGCCCGCATGGCCGAGCGCATCCACCCCGGCGGCGTGTTCGCCCTCTGGTCCGACGACCCGCCCGACGACGGCTTCCTGGCGTCGGCGCAGCAGGTCTTCGCCACCGTCGCCGCCCACGAGGTGTGGTTCCCGAACTTCCACACGGGCGGCGAGGCCATGAACACCGTCTACGTCGCCACCGTGTAGCGCCCTGAAATCCCGTCGATCGCGCCCGCCGGTGGTGATCGATCCACGGGATCTCGGGTGGCGGCCCGGCCGAGGCGGACGATGTAGGTGATGAACGCCACCTCGACCAGCACGCCGATGCCCACCCGCACCAGCGTGGGCAGGGGGGAGCCGGTGACGAAGCCCTCGATGAGCCCGGCGACGACGAACGCGCCGACGAGGCCGAGCACGACGAGGACCGACTGGCGGCCCTCCTCGGTGAGCGCTTGCATGCGGGGACGGTCGCCGGGGTCGATCAGCGTCCAGCCGAGGCGCAGGCCGGCGCCGCCGGCCACGATGACGGCGCTGATCTCGAGCAGGCCGTGGGGCAGGATCAGTCCCCAGAACCGCTCCCACTCGCCGACGGCGTGGAACAGGCCCCCGGCCAGGCCCACGTTGGCCCCGTTGAAGGCCAGGATCCCGGCGGTGGGGATGCAGGCCAGGATGCCGACGGCGAAGGCGGTGATCGACACCTGGATGTTGTTGAACGTGACGTCGGCGGCGAACTGGCTCGCCGGCTCGGAGGAGTAGTACGCCTCGAAGTCCTCCTCGACGTACGCGGCCCGCACCGCCTCGGGGGCGGAGGCGTCGAGGGCGGCGTCGCTGTTCGCGATCCATGCGCCGACGGCGAAGGCCGGCAGCAGGGTCAGCACGGCGGCGGCCAGCACGAAGTGGCGGATGCGCCAGACCGCCCCGGGGAAGGTGACGAGCACGAAGCCGCCGACGGCAGCCCGGGCCGAGGAGCGGGTCCCGTAGATGGCGGCGTTGGCGTCGGCCACGAGCCGGGTCAGCAGCGCGGTGACCGACGGATCGCCGTAGGCGGCCCGGACGTGGGAGAGGTGGCCCGACACCCGCTGGTAGAGCTGCACCAGCTCGTCGAGCTCGTCGGTCTCGAGGCGGTGGGCCCCGCGCCGGCCCCGCCGGGCCAGGTGGGCGAGGCGATCCCAGGCCGGCTGGTGCTCGGTGATGTAGCGATCGAGGTCCACAGGTGGCCGGTACCGTACCGAGGCGTGACCGTGACCCCGCCCGCGCCCGTGCAGGGGAGCGGCGCCGCCGGCGAGGGCATCGTCACCCCCGAGGCGGTGCTGCTCGAGTTCGCCGTCGCCGGCCTGGGCAGCCGCTCGCTGGCCTTCCTCATCGACCTCGGGATCCGCGCCGCGCTGCTGTGGCTCGTGTTCCTCGGGACCGCGGCGGGCGGCTTCGTGGTGGACGACACGGTCCTGGTCGTGATCTCGATCGCCGCGGTGTTCTCCGCGCTGCTCGTCTACCCGGCGCTGACCGAGACGGTGTGGAACGGTCGCACGCCCGGGAAGATGGCCATGGGGCTGCGGGTGGTGACGGTGGAGGGCGCGCCGGTGCGGTTCCGCCACGCCGCCATCCGCTCCGCCCTCGGCATCGTCGACTTCCTGCTCGGCGCCGGCACCCTGGCGATCCTGAGCGCGCTCGCCACCCGCCAGAGCCAGCGACTCGGCGACCTCGCCGCCGGCACCATCGTCATCCGCGAGCGCCAGGTGCGCACCGACTCCCGCCCCGTGGCCTTCTCGCCGCCCCCCGGCTGGGAGGCCTACACCGCCTCCCTCGACGTGTCCCGCCTGCGGGCCGATGCCTACGTGCTGGTCCGCGCGTTCCTCCTGCGGGTGCACGAGCTGGAGCCGTCCGCCCGGCGCGAGCGCGCCGCGTCCTTGGCCGAGCGGGTGGCGGCCACCATCGACGTCCCGCTCCACCCCGGCACCGACCCCGAGGCGTTCCTCGTCGCCGTCGCCGCCGCCCACCAGGCCCGCCACGGCGACCGGGGCGCCGCGCCCGCACCGGCGTCGGTCCCCCCGCCGGTGAAGCGCCCGGTCCCCCCGCCGGTCGTCGACACCGACCAGCCCGCCGACACCTGGGGCCTCTAGCAGCTGGCAGTGCTCCCGTCGCGGTCGCCAGCCGTAGCCTGGGGCGGTGGCCTACCTCGACCACGCCGCCACGACCCCCGTGCGCCCCGAGGCGCGCGACGCGATGCTGCCGTGGCTCGGCGACCGCACCGGCAACCCGTCCGGCGCGCACCGCCTCGCCCGCGACGCCCGCCGCGCCATCGACGACGCCCGCGACACCTTCGCCGCGGTCACCGGCTTCGAGCCGGGGGACACCGTCTTCACCGCCGGCGGGACCGAGGCCGACAACCTCGCCGTGCTCGGCGTCCTCGACGCCAGCGATCGCGCCGGCGCCACCGCGGTCTGCCCGGCCAGCGAGCACCACGCCGTGCTCGAGGCCGTCGAGCACCGCCACGGCCGCGTCGTCCGGGTCCGGGCGGATGGACAGGTCGACCACGACCACCTGGCCGAGCTGCTGGACGACACCGTCGCCGTCGTGTCGGTGATGGCGGTCAACAACGAGAGCGGCGTGATCGCCGACCTGCACGCGGTCCTCGACCTCGTCGACGAGCGTGCCCCTGGCGCGGTGGTGCACACCGACGCCGTGCAGGCCCTGACATGGCTCGACCTGCCCGCCGCCACCACCTCGCCGTCTGGTCGGCGGGTCGACCTGCTGTCGCTGTCGGCCCACAAGTTCGGCGGCCCGCAGGGCGTCGGGGTCCTCGCCGTCCGATCCGGCACCCCGCTGCAGCCCCGCCTCCTCGGCGGCGGCCAGGAGCGCGGCCGCCGGTCGGGCACCCAGAACGTCGCCGGCATCGTGGGCGCTGCCGCCGCCGCCCGGGTCGCCGCCGACACCCGGGCCGACACGGTCGCCCGGCTCGGCGCCCTGCGCGACCGCCTGGCCGACGGCCTCCACGAGGCCATCGACGGCCTGGTCGAGACCGCCGTCGACCCCACCACCCGGGACCGCAGCGCCAAGGTCGCCGGCAGCTGCCACGTCTGCATCCCCGGCATCGAGGCCGAGGCGCTGCTCGTGCTGCTCGAGGACCGCGACGTGTTCGCGTCCGCGGCGTCCTCGTGCGCCTCGGGCGCCCAGGACCCGAGCCACGTGCTCGCCGCCATGGGCGTCCCCCGCCACATCGCCGCCGGCAGCCTGCGCCTGTCCCTCGGCTGGTCCAGCACCGACGCCGACGTCGACGCGGCACTCGAGGCCGTTCCCGCTGCCGTCCAGCGGCTCCGCGCCTTCGCCCCCGAAGGGACCCCGGCGTGAGGGTGCTGGTCGCCATGTCCGGTGGCGTCGACTCCTCGGTCGCCGCCGCGCTCCTCCGGGAGCAGGGCCACGAGGTCGTCGGCGTCACCATGAAGCTGTGGGGCGGCGAGTCCGACTCGGGCTGCTGCTCGGTGTCCGACGTCGACGACGCCCGCCGCGTCGCGGACGAGCTCGGCATCGACCACCACGTCTTCAACTTCGGCGACGACTTCACCCGCGACGTCATCGAGCCCTACGTCGCCGACCACGCCGCCGGCCGCACCCCCAACCCGTGCATCGAGTGCAACCGGCACCTCAAGTTCGACCGCCTGCTGCGCCGGGCCGAGGCCCTCGGCTTCGACACGGTCGCCACCGGCCACCACGTGCGACTGGCCGCCGACGAGCTCGGCCGGCCCCACCTGGCCCGCGCCCACGACGCGGCCAAGGACCAGAGCTACGTGCTCTACGTCGTGGCCGGCGACGTGCTCGACCGGGTGGCGTTCCCCGTCGGCGACCTCACCAAGGACGAGGTCCGGGCCCACGCCACCCGGCTCGGGCTGCGCACCGCGTCCAAGCCCGACAGCCAGGACGTGTGCTTCATCACCTCGGTCGAGGGCCGGCGCGGCTTCCTCGAGGGTCGCATCGCCTCCACCCCCGGCCGGGTGGTCGACACCGCCGGCGCCGAGGTCGGCCGGGTCGACGCCGTCGAGCTGGTCACCATCGGCCAGCGCCGCGGCCTCGACATCGGCGGCAACCCCACCCCTCGCTATGCCATCGACGTCGACGTGGCCGCCGCCACGGTCACCATCGGCGACGCCGACGCGCTGCTCGCCGACACCGTCGAGCTGGGCGACGTCGTCTGGGCCCACGACCCGGTCGAGGGGCCGGTGCTCGCCCAGTGCAGCGCGCACGGCACCCCCCACCCGGCCACGGTCGCAGGTACGATGGTCACCTTCGACCAGCCCCAGCGCCGGCTCGCCCCGGGCCAGTCGGTCGTGCTGTACCGCGGCGACCTGGTCGTCGGCGGCGGCATCGCCCAGCGCTGATCGTTCCCTGGTCGTGGATCGACCAGACGTGGTCGATTCCGGACCAGCGAACCGTCGAGATCCCGTTCCGGCGGTCTACCCGACGGGGAGCTTGCGCTCGGCGGCGATCTCGAGGGTGGTCGCCGGCCGGCCGGGCGTCACCAGCACGGCGGGCACGCCGGTGGCCTCCACGGTCTCGCGGCCCTGGCGCAGGCCGACCTTGAACGGCTCGGCCGTGCGCAGCTCGAGGGCGAGGCCGAGCGCGCCGCCGGTGAGGTCGAGGGCACCGTCGCGGGCGACCGCCTCGGCGTCGGCGGGTCCGATGCGGCGCAGCAGGTGGCGCTGCAGCAGGACCGGCTCGGCCATCGCGAGGGGGTCGTGGACCACGACGCCGGCGGGCACGAACACGAGCCAGCGGCGCGACAGCAGGTGGAGCCGCAGGGCGACGGCCACCACGACGGGCAGCCCCACGACCAGCGCGATGCCGCCGGCCACCCACTGCTCGGCCGCGAGCAGGAGCGGTCCGACCACCAGCCCGGCGAAGGCCAGGGCCCAGGCGATCGGCACCGGCCCGACGGCCATGGCGATCGGGATGCGCAGGGCCACCCGCTGCTCGTCGCCGTAGCTGGAGCCGTCGACGAAGGCGTCCGCGGTCGCCGGCGACAGGGCCGCCACCACGGCCAGGACGGCGACCACGATGCCGGCCAGGCCCCAGCCCAGCTCGTCGGAGGCGAAGGCCGACCAGGCGGCCAGCAGCACCGCGCCGGGAGCGAGGGAGCGGACGATCGTGAGGGTCACGCTGCGCGGAACCAGCGATGCGACGAGGACGAGACCCCACGCCGCCCACGCCAGCGCGGAGGCCACCACCTGCACGGCCCGGGTCCGATCGGCGAGGGCATCGGCGACGGCGGGACCCGCGAGCACCGGTAGCAGCAGCCACAGCGCCCGGAACGGCCACGGCGCGGCGAGGGGGAGGGAGCGGGGCATGGCCCCGACAGATTTGCCCGGGGAGCCCGGCGGTGGCTATTCCGGTGTCATGTGGAACCCGGGGGACGAGGGCGCCAGGCGCCCTGACGACCACGGTTCAGCGAGGCGGAACGAGCGGTCATGAAGGCGATCAACCTGCGAGTCGGCACGGCGTCGGGCATCGGGAGCATGCCCCACCGCCAGGTGGACGCGGCCGTGGCGGTGGCCATGGCCGCCTGCCCCGACCTGCCCGCGGCCCCGTCCCTGCCGGCGCGCGACGCTCGGGAGGGCATGGTCGCCCAGGGGGCCTGGGGCCTCCGCGGCGTCGACATCGGCACCGACGGCTCGCTGCGGGTGGTCGGCGACCTCGACCCCGACGATCCCTTCGGCGGCGAGCCGACCATCGACGGCCCGGCCTTCGCCGGGCTGCGGGCGTTCCTCGAGGCCAACCGGCACCGCACCTCCGCGATCAAGCTGCAGCTCACCGGCCCGGTGACCCTGGGCCTGGCCCTCATCGACGCCGGCGCCGCCCCCGAACTCGCCTTCGCCACCGCCCGCTCGGCCGTCGCCGCCCGCGCCCGGACCATGCTCGAGACCGCGCTGCGCATCGCTCCGCTGGCCCCGCAGGTGGCCTTCGTCGACGAGCCCTCGCTGTCCGCCCTGTCCCGGCCGGACTTCCCCCTCGCCACCGACGACGCCCTCGACCTCGTGTCCAGCGCGCTCGCCGCAGTGGAGCCCTTCGCCGTCACCGGCCTGCACTGCTGCGCCGACACCGACTGGCGCCTGGCGCTGGCCACCGGCCCCCAGATCGTGTCGCTGCCGATCGGGCCCGGCATCGTCGACCACGCCGGCGCCCTCGGCGTCCACCTCGACCGCGGCGGCTGGATCGCCTGGGGCGCCGTGCCCACGTCCCGCCCCGTCGGCGACTCCTCCGACCGGCTGTGGCGGGCGCTGTCGGACACGTGGTGCGAGCTGGTCCAGCGCGGCTGCGACGCCCTGCGCCTCCGCGAGCAGGCCCTGGTCACGCCCGAGTGCGGCCTCGCCCTCCACGACGCGCTGCAGGCCGAGCACATCCTCGCCCTCACCGTCGACCTGGCCGAGCGGCTGCGCCGCCAGTCCTTCGGCGTGCGCCTCTCCGTCGGCGCGTAGCGCCACGCGGTTCCCGTCACCCCCTCCGAATAACGTCGCCGAGGTGAGCGACCAGGACGTCCCCGAGTTGCAGCGCCGCGCCGAGCAGCTCCGCGCCGAGATCCTCGACCACAACGAGCGCTACTACGTCCAGGACGCGCCCATCGTCACCGACGCCGAGTACGACGAGCTCATCGCCGAGCTGCGCCAGCTCGAAGAGGAGCACCCCGAGCTGGCCGACGACACCTCGCCCACCCGCCAGGTCGGCGGCCGGGCGTCGGCGGCGTTCTCGCCGGTGGTGCACTCGAGCCCGCTGCTGTCGCTCGACAACGCCTTCGCCGAGGCCGACCTGCGCTCGTGGGACGAGCGCCTCCAGCGCCGCCTCGGCGTGGCCGAGGGCGACGAGCCGGTCTCCTACGGCTACGTGTGCGAGCTCAAGATCGACGGCGTCGCCATCTCGCTGCGCTACGAGGACCGCACCCTCGTGCAGGCCGCCACCCGGGGCGACGGGCGGGTGGGCGAGGACGTCACGGCCAACATCCGCACCATCGCCGACATCCCCGACCAGCTGCCGGCCGGCGCACCGTCGGTGCTCGAGGTGCGCGGCGAGGTGTACATGACCACCGCGGCGTTCGAGCGGCTGAACGAGTGGGCGGCCGAGCACGGGCACGCCCCGTTCATCAATCCCCGCAACTCCGCGGCCGGCGCGCTCCGCCAGAAGGACCCCACCATCACCGGCCAGCGCGAGCTGTCGATGTGGAGCTACGGCCTGGGCGAGGTGCAGGGCGGCCCCACCCTCACCCGCCACGAGCAGGTGTTCGACCTGCTGCGCGAGCTCGGCTTCCCCGTGAACCCCGAGATCCGCACGGTCGACCACATCGACGACGTGGTCGCGCTGTGCGTCGACCGAGAGCAGCACCGCCACGACCTGCCCTACGAGATCGACGGCGTGGTGGTGAAGGTGGCCGACCTGGCCCGCCGGGCCGACCTCGGGTTCACGTCACGAGCGCCCCGCTGGGCCATCGCCTACAAGTTCCCGCCCGAGGAGCGCACCACCACGCTGCTCGACATCATGGTCTCGGTCGGGCGCACCGGACGGGCCACGCCCTACGCGGTGCTCGAGCCGGTGTTCGTCGGCGGTGCCAACGTCGAGCGGGCCACGCTGCACAACCAGGACCAGGTGGCGGCCAAGGACGTCCGCCCCGGCGACACCGTGATCGTGCGGCGGGCCGGCGACGTCATCCCCGAGGTCGTGGGGCCGGTGCTGGCCGCCCGTCCCGACGGCGTCGAGCCGTGGGCGTTCCCCACCACCTGCCCGTGCCCGGTGCGGTCCACGCTGGTGCGCCCCGAGGGCGAGTCCGACACCCGCTGCGTCCACCCCGAGTGCCCGTTCCAGGTGCAGGGCTCCATCGAGCACTTCGCCAGCCGGGGCGGCATGGACATCGAGGGGCTCGGCGAGCGCACGGTGGCCCAGCTCATCGACCTCGGCCTCCTCCACGACATCGCCGGCGTCTACGAGCTCGACTTCGACCGGATCCTGGAGCTCGAGGGCTACGGGCAGACCTCGGTCGACAACCTGCGCAGCGCCATCGAGGCCAGCAGGGACCGTCCGCTGCGCCACCTGCTCGTCGGGCTCAACATCCGCCACCTCGGGCCGGCCGGCGCCGAGGCCCTGGCCCGGCGCTTCGGGCACCTCGACGACATCGTCGCCGCCGATGCCGACACCCTCGCCGCCGTCGACGGTGTCGGCCCCACCATCGCGGCCTCGGTGCGGGCGTGGTTCGACGACCCCGCCCACCTCGCGGTGGTCGAGCGGCTCCGGTCCGCCGGGGTCAACCTCGAGGGCGAGGCCGCCCCCGACGTGGAGCAGACCCTCGCCGGCCTCTCCGTCGTGGTCACCGGCACCCTCGAGGGCTACAACCGCGACGAGGTCGAGGAGGCCATCAAGTCCCGGGGCGGCAAGGCGCCCGGGTCGGTGTCGAAGAAGACCACCGCCGTCGTGGTGGGCGACGGTCCGGGCGCGTCCAAGCTCACCAAGGCCGAGGAGCTCGGCATCCCGGTCCTGGACGAGGCCGGCTTCGAGCACCTCCTCGCCACCGGCGAGCTCCCGTCCTGACGACGGCGGCCGCGGACGGTCAGGTCGCCGAGAAGCACCAGGTCTCGACGCGCTGGCTGGCGTCGCGGCCGCGCACCTGGTCCCAGATGGTGGCGGACAGGCAGTAGTCGCCGGAGAGGCGCTCGACTGCGCGGCCGGGGCCGGGCTGGTAGAGGATCTGGTTCAGCTCGTTGCGCTCCAGCTCGTCCTCGGGCAGCGTCAGCGCCTCGCCTCCCTCGGCCACGAGCACGAGCTCGCCGGTCCAGCTCGGCGCCAGGTCGATGCCGATGCGCTCCTGGCCGAGGATCTCGTCCCCGTCGCGGGGGAAGGTGCGCTCGACCCCGTTGGGCGCACCGCCGGCCGGGCCCTGGTCCTGCAGGCCGTCGGCGCCGGTCACGGCGACGCCGTCGTCGGTGCCCTGGGCGGTGGACAGGTAGGCGAGGACGATGGCCGCGATCGCCACGGCGAGCACGGCGGCGATGATCACCTTGGTCCGCGTGGGGTACGACAGGCCACGGGGGGCGGGGGTGGGGCTGGTCATGGTCGGGGGAGCTCCGGGGTGGGGAAGGCGTGGAGTGAGGACAGCACGAGCACGTAGACGGCGACGACGTTGGCGACCAGCAGCAGGCGCAGGCCCACGGCCCAGTCGGCGCCGAGGGCGACGAGGATGCCGACCAGCTCGAACACCAGCAACCCGAGGGCACCGCCGGCGCTCAGTCGGCGGGCGAGCTGGGCGAAGCCGACCTTGGCCACGAACGCCAGCAGGATCATCGCCTTGCCGACCGAGCCCCAGTCGTCGCGGCCGACCACGAAGGCGGCCTGGACGCTGGACTCGAGGAGCACCAGCCAGAAGGCGGCGTGGAGCGCCCACGGGACGGCGGCGTGGCGGGGGGAGCCAGCAGGATCGGGCATCTCCGGCCCATTCTCGCACCGGTGCCCCTCCACCAAGGCGCCGGGGCGGTTCCCTACTGTGGCGCGGTGGCCATGTCACAGCTCTCCGACCAGATCGGTCGCGTGGTGGGCGGCCGGTACCGACTGATCGCCCCGCTCGGGGCGGGCTCGTCCGCGCAGGTGTTCCTGGCCGACGACGTCACCCTGCAGCGCCAGGTGGCGGTCAAGATGCTGCAGCCGGGCCTGGCCAGCGACCAGCACTTCCTCGAGCGCTTCCGGGCCGAGGCCCAGACCGTGGCGTCGGTCAACCACCCCAACATCGTGGTGGTCCACGACAGCGGCGTCGACGAGGTCCCGTTCCTGGTCACCGAGTACCTCGCCGGCGGCAGCCTGCGCGGGATGCTGGCCGCCGGGCACCGCCTCACGCCCTCCCAGGCCCTGCTCGTTGGCCTCGAGGCCTGCCGGGGCCTGGCCCACGCCCACGGGCGCGGGCTCGTGCACCGCGACCTCAAGCCGGCCAACCTCTGCTTCGGCGACGACGGCCGCCTGCGCATCGCCGACTTCGGCCTGGCCCGGGCCCTGGCCGAGAGCGGCACCACCGACCACGGCGGCAGCCACCTGGTGGGCACCATGCGCTACGCCGCCCCCGAGCAGGCACGCGGCGAGCGCACGGGGCCCAAGGCCGACGTCTACGCCCTCGGCCTCGTGCTCATCGAGGCGGTCACCGGACGGGTGCCCTTCGCCGGCGGCGACCCGCTGGCCGCGCTGCAGGCCCGCACCCACGGCGACCTCGAGGTGCCCGACGCCCTCGGGCCCCTGCGGCCCGCCATCGAGCGGGCCGGCCGGCTCGGCCCCGACGACCGGGCCGACGCCGAGGAGCTCGGCATCGCCCTGCTGGCCGCCTCCGAGCGCCTCAACGCGCCGGCACCGCTGCCCCTGGTCGGGGCCCTCACCGAGGCGGGGGGCGGGGGCGAGTCCGTCGACGAGCGCACCCAGATCGCGCCCGCACCGGCCGCCGCACCCGACGAGGGCCTCCGGGGGCGCAAGGCCCGCAAGGCCCGCAAGGCAGCCGAGGCGGAGGCCCGTGCCGTGGCCGGCCCGCCGGCCGAGGCCGCACCCACCCGGCGCCGGCGCTGGCCGGTGGTGCTGGCGGTCCTGCTCGCCGCGGCTATCACCGCCGGCGGCCTGCTCCTCGCCCAGCAGCTGCGCACCCCCACCGCCGAGGTGCCCGACCTCGCCGGGCGCCAGATCGACGACGCCGAGCTGCTCGCCGCCCAGAACGACTGGGTCATCGACGAGAAGAAGACCCGCCGGGACGGCACCGAACCCGGCGAGATCGTCTCCACCACCCCGCCGCCGGGCGATCGCCTCGCCGAGGGCGGCACCCTCGTGGTGCTCGTGTCGGAGGGCAACACGCTCACCGACCGGCCCGAGGACCTCGTGGGTCGACCCCTCGAGGAGGTCACCCTCGAGCTCGAGCAGGCGGGCCTGGTCCACGAGGTCGCCGAGGAGGCCCACCACGAGGAGATCCCGGCCGGGCACGTGATCGGCACCGCCGGCGAGATCGACGTCGAGCTCCCCAAGGGCTCGCTGGTCCCGCTCGTGGTCTCGCTCGGCCCCGCGCCCCGCACCGTGCCCGAGATCCCCGACGGTGCCGACTTCGCGGCGGTCGAAGCCGCGCTCGCCGCCGTCCAGCTCGAGGCCGGCCGCGAGGAGGTCTTCAGCGAGACCGTGCCCGCCGGCCAGGTCATCTCCGTGCGCCCCGCCCCCGGCACCCAGCTGGAGCGGGGGAGCGGCGTCGCGGTCCAGGTCAGCAAGGGCCCCGACCGGGTGGCCGTGCCCGACCTCACCGGCATGGGCCTGGAGGAGGCCGAGGCCGCCCTCGCCGCCGCCGACCTCCAGACGGGCCAGGTCTGCTGCGCGCCGAACGGGCGGGTGATCGGCACCGATCCCCCCGCCGGGACCTCCGTGCGGCGGGGGACCGAGGTCGCCATCCTCCTCGTCCGCTGACCCGGGGAGGCGCGCCGGGGCCCGGTCGACTTGACCCGCTTCGTCCGTGGACAGCACTGTCTGCTCGCGCAGGCGGGATGGCGCCGGCAGAAGGGACACGGAGTGGCTTCGCTCGACGGCAGGATCACGGTCATCACCGGTGCAGGCCGCGGCCTCGGGCGGGCGCACGCGCTGCTGTTCGCCGCCGAGGGCGCGAAGGTCGTGGTCAACGACCTCGGCAGCGACCCCGAGGGCAGCGGTGGCGACCCCAGCGCGGCCGAGGCCGTGGTCGAGGAGATCCGGGCCGCCGGCGGCGACGCCGTGGCCAACCACGACGACGTCGCCACCTGGGAGGGCGGCCAGGCCCTCATCCGGTCGGCCATCGACACCTACGGCGGCCTCGACGTGCTGGTGAACAACGCCGGCATCCTGCGCGACCGGGCCCTGGTCAACATGACCGAGGAGGAGTGGGACTCGGTCACCAACGTGCACCTGAAGGGCCACTTCGTGCCCACCCGCTTCGCCGCCGCCTACTGGCGAGACCAGTCCAAGGCCGGCACCCCGCGCGCCGCCTCGGTCATCCACACCTCCTCGACCTCGGGCCTGCTCGGCAACCCGGGTCAGACCAACTACGGCACGGCCAAGGCCGGCGTCGCCGCCTTCTCCCAGATCTGCGCCCAGGAGCTCTCCCGCTACGGGGTGCGCTCCAACTGCATCGTGCCCGCGGCCCGCACCCGCCTGACCGAGACCGCCCCGGGCCTGTCCGACATCGTCGCCGCACCGGGCGACAGCGTGCAGTTCGACCTCTGGGACCCGGCCCACTGCTCGCCGGTGGTCGCCTACCTGGCCGGCGAGGAGTGCCGCCTGAACGGGCGGACCATGTTCGTCCAGGGCGGCACGATCCGGCTGATGGACGGCTGGCAGTTCGGCGCCACCTTCGAGCAGGAGGCCCGCTGGACCATCGCCGAGCTGCACGACACGCTGGACCGCCTGGCCTGAGCGGTCCGGCCCGGGTGCCACCGGCCGGGGCGCCAGTGCCGATCGGGTGACAGATGGCTACCATCGCCGACCACGGGCCGGTCCCGGTGGGACGGCCATGCCGGACGCAGCGATCCCCAGCCGCTGCGACGAGGCAGGCCGTCCCTCCAGGGCCGGCCCGTGCCGCGCCCGCCCGCGTGACAGACGTCTCAGCCCGCCCCTTCTTGACCCGCCGGTCAAGTCGATAGCGTCGGGGACGTGGATGGCGGACGGCGCGAACCAGGTGACCCCGGCGCGCACCTCGACGAGCTGAGCATCGACGCGCCGGGCGCGGACGAGGTCACCGTCGTGCCCTGGTCGCTGCTGTGGCGCCAGCGCGTCCACGACCGGGCCCGCCGGTCCTCGAGGTACCCGTGGCTGGTCCTCACCACCGTGCTGCTCGGCCTGTTCAGCGTCGGCTTCACCATCACGATCCTGTCGGTGTCGATCCCGCGCATCGCCGGCGACCTCGGCTCGGACGAGTCGACCCTGACCTGGCTCGTCACCGGCCCGATCCTCGCCTTCGCCGTGTTCGGCCCGAGCGCCGGCAAGCTCGGCGACCTGCGGGGCCACCGCCGCATCTACGCCTGGTCCATGGTGGCGGTGGCCGTGTTCGCCGCCCTCACCGCCGTGGCGTGGGACGCGCCGTCGCTGCTCGCCTTCCGCATCCTCGGCGCGGCCACCGGAGCGGCGGTCGGTCCGACGTCGCTCGCCCTCATCAACCGGCTGTTCCCGAAGGAGCGCCGGGCCCAGGCGATGGGGTACTGGACCATGGTCGCCGCCGGCGGTCCCGTGGTCGGCGTCGTGGCCGGCGGCCCGATCGTGGAGGCCTTCGGCTGGCGCTGGATCTTCGCCGGCCAGGTCCCGCTCACCGTCGCCGCCCTCGTCCTGGCCATCGCGGTGCTGCCCGAGACCGACAAGATCCCCTCGGCCCGCTTCGACCTCGCCGGCGCCGGCACCCTGGCGGCAGCGGCCACCGCGTTCCTCCTCGCCGTCAACCGCGGGCCGGTCCTGGGCTGGAGCTCGCCGTTCGTGCTCGGCGCCTTCGCCATCACGCCCGTCGTGCTGTGGCTGTTCGTCCGGGTCGAGTCCCGGGCCGCCGACCCCCTGCTGCCCCTCGACTACCTGCGCCGGCGCAACTTCTCGATCCCGATCCTCACCCAGGTCTTCACCAACTTCGCCTACATGGGCGGCTTCATCATCACGCCGCTGCTGCTGCAGGACGTGTTCGGCTACGGCGAGGCCAAGACCGGGTCGCTGCTCATCGCCCGCCCCCTCGCCTTCGCGGTCGCCGGCCCGGTGATGGGCTACCTCGCGGCCCGCACCGGTGAGCGCTTCGCCGCGGTCGGCGGCGCGGTCGCCGTGTTCGCCTCGATGATCGGCATGGCCTCCCTCGGGGCGGGCTCGTCCGACCTGCTCGTCGCCGGCTTCCTCGGCCTGTCCGGCATCGGGCTCGGCATGTCGGCGCCGGCGCTGGTGGCCGCCATCGCCAACGCGGTCGACGACGACGACCTCGGCGTGGTCGGCGCCACCCAGCAGATGATGACCCAGTTCGGCGTGGTCGTCGGGATCCAGGTCATGCAGTCGACCCAGGCCGCCCGCGCCGGCGCGGTGGGCGCCGAGGCGGCCTACGGCGAGGCCTACCTGGTCGGCGCGGCCGCCGCGCTCGTCGGGCTCGTCCTCGCGTTCTTCGTGCGCAGCTCGGTCGTGCGCGAGACGCGACGGGTACCGGCCCGGGCACTCGCCGCATAGGAAATCCCGTGGATCGTG
>Ga0208490_100882_pt1 | contig 14202 bp, 11 predicted proteins | sample SubbioAug_CSWold_FD_184818 | JGI IMG/M metagenome (GOLD analysis project Ga0208490, IMG submission 184818) | Serpentinite rock and fluid subsurface biosphere microbial communities from McLaughlin Reserve, California, USA - CR11Aug_CSWold (SPAdes) | ecosystem: Environmental > Terrestrial > Deep...
CGCGCTGTTCGCCCGCCTGCGAGCCGAGCGCGAGCAGTCGGTGGCCCGAGCCCAGGAGGTGCTCGCCGCCGACGGGTCGCTCGACGCGCCGGCCGAGCCCGTCACGGACGAGGCGCGCCAGGAGCCCCCGGTCGCCGAGCAGCCTCCCGAGCCGGCCGCCGGTGACGTCGACCGCGTACCGGCGGAGTTCCTCGCCGGCGAGGAGCTCCTCGTCCGCCGGGCCGAGGCCCTCGGCAAGCCCGGCAGCGCCCTGAACCGGGCGCTCAAGCGGCGCCTCGCCGACGAGCAGAACGAGCTGCTGGACCTGCTGCGGCGCACCGGCTCGATCGACCCCGATGACCTGCTCCCCGATGGCGAGGCCCAGGTGGAGGCCTACGCCCGCCTCGCGTCGAAGCACCTCGCCACCGCCGCCGCCGCCGGAGCCGGCGAGGCCGGGGCCGACACCGCTGCCGACGTCGAGGAGCTGGCATCGGCGCTCGGCCGCGCCCTGGTGGAGCCGTTCCGCCGACGGGTCGAGCGGGCCGCCGGCGACGTCGACGATGCCGACGAGCTCGACGAGCGCCTGCGGGCGCTGTACCGGGAGTGGAAGGTGCAGCACGTCGGACCGGTGGTCGAGGACGCCCTCCTCTCCGCCTACGGCGTCGGGACCCGGCGGTCGGCCGGTGCGGGTGCCTCGCTGCGGTGGCTGATCGACCCCACCCAGGGCCCGTGCCCGGACGCCCAGGACAACGCGCTCGCCGGCGCCGTGCCCGCGGGCGAGGTGTTCCCCACCGGCGACGCCTGCCCGCAGGCCCACCCGGGCTGCCGCTGCGTGCTGGTCGTCACCGACTAGCCCGCCGGGCCGCGGGCCGCCCGGCGGGTCCTGTCAGTAGGCTCCGCGGCCTCATGCGCCCTCCGTCTGACATGCCACGCCCGTCGGCACCGAGACGAGTCGGCGCCGGCTCCAACCGGGGCCGCACCATCCTCGTCGTGGCGGCGATCGGCCTGTTCGTCCTGATCACGTCGCTGCGCGGGATCGCCGGCTTCTACACCGACTTCCTCTGGTTCGACTCCCTCGGCTTCGAGGACGTCTGGCAGGGCGTCCTGGGCGCGCAGGTCGCCCTGGCCGCCATCTTCGTGGCCGCCTTCTTCGTGGTGTGCTGGGTGAACCTGTACATCGCCGACCGGCTCGCCCCCCGCTTCCCGCTGCCGGGCCCGGAGCAGGAGGCCTTCGAGCGCTTCCGCGACGCCATCGGCCACCGCACCGGCCTGTTCCGCGCTGCGCTCGCCCTGCTCCTGGCGCTCGTGGCCGGCCTCGGCATGAGCCAGGAGTGGCGGTCGTGGCTGCTGTTCGTGAACGGCCGGGACTGGGGGAGCACGGACGCCCAGTTCGACACCGACATCGGCTTCTACGTGTTCACGCTGCCGTTCCTGTCCTCGGTGGCCGACTGGGCGTTCGCGTCGATCCTGATCATCCTCGTGGTGACGATCGCCGCCCACTTCGCCAACGGCGGCATCCGGGTGCAGCCCGCCGGCCCGGGCGCCATCGGCCCGCGGGTCACCTCGCAGGTCAAGGCGCACATCTCGGTCCTGCTCGGCGTGCTCGCCCTGATCCGGGCGGCCGGCTACTACCTGCAGCGCTTCGAGCTGACCACGTCGACCCGGGGCTTCGTGGACGGCGCCGGGTACACCGATGTCAACGCCCAGCTGCCGGCGCTGAACCTGCTCGTGCTCATCTCGGCGGCCAGCTTCGTGCTGTTCATCGTCAACATCTGGCGCCGGGGGTGGGTGCTGCCGATCCTCGGCGTCGGGCTCTGGGGGCTCGTCGCCGTGGTGGCCGGCGGGATCTACCCGCAGTTCATCCAGCGCTTCCAGGTGCAGCCCAACGAGTCCTCCACCGAGGAGCAGTACATCGTCCGCAACATCGACGCCACCCGCGAGGCCCTCGGCCTGGACGATGTCACCAGCGTCGACTACGACCTGAACCGCGACCCGGACAACGTCGACCTCACCGACAACCGCAACACGGTGCGCAACATCCGGCTCTGGGACCCGTCATCGACGGTGCTGGGCCAGACGTTCCCCCGCCTCGAGGAGCTGCTGCCCTACTACGAGCTGGCCGACGTCGACGTCGACCGCTACACCATCAACGGCGAGCCCACGCAGGTCGTGCTGTCGGTGCGTGACCTCAACACAGCCGGCATCCCGACCGGTTCCTGGGAGGCCCGCCACGTCATCTACACCCACGGCTACGGCGTGGTGATGGCGTCGGGCACCTCGAAGACGCCCGAGGGCCGCCCCGACTTCCTGCTGCAGCAGGTGCCCGTGCGCGAGAACGCCGACCTCGAGCTGTCGCGCCCGGAGATCTACTTCGGTGAGGGCATGGGCGGCTATGCCATCACCGGCGCCACCCGCGACGAGCTCTCCTACCAGATCGGCGAGGACACCCAGCTCACCCGCTACGACGGCCCCGACGGCGTGGGCATCGGCTCGTACCTGCGCCGCCTCGCGTTCTCGCTGCGGTTCGGCCAGTACGACCCGCTGATCACCGACTTCATCACCGACGACTCCAAGATCCACTACATCCGCGACGTCGCCGACCGGGTGAAGACCCTCGCGCCCTTCCTGGAGTTCGACGCCGACCCGTACCCCGTGGTGGTCGACGGCAGGGTGAAGTGGATCATCGACGCGTACACCACCAGCGACCGCTACCCGTACGGACAGATCGCCGACAACCGGGGGCTCCCCGGCGGCAGCGGCCTCGAGGGGCGGTTCAACTACGTGCGCAACTCGGTGAAGGCCGTGGTCGACGCCTACGACGGCACCGTCACCTACTACGTCGTGGACCCCGAGGACCCGCTGGTCCGCGCCTGGCGCCGGGCGTTCCCCGAGCTGTTCACCGACGCCGAGGACATGCCCGAGGAGCTCGAGGCCCACCTGCGCTACCCCGAGGACCTCTTCCGGGTGCAGACCAACATGTGGGCCCGCTACCACGTGCGGAACCCGCAGACCTTCTACAACAACAACGACGCGTGGAACGTGGCCCTCGATCCCGGCACCGCCGGCGCCGCGGCCGCCACCCAGACCACGAACGCGGCCGGCGAGCCCATCGGGCCCGCGGTGGGCGCCCGGGTCGATCCCTACTACCAGCTGATGCAGCTGCCCGGTGAGGACGAGGTCGAGTTCGTGATGCTGCGCAGCTTCGTGCCGTTCGGCCCCACCGACGACAACCAGCAGCTGACCGCCTTCATGGTCGCCCGGTCCGACCCCGGCCGCTACGGCCAGCTGATCACCTACACGATGCCGCGCCAGAACCGCCCCGACGGGCCGGCCATCGTCGCCGACGCCATGCAGTCGGACCCGACCGTCTCCGAGCAGCAGACGCTGCTCGGCACCGGCGAGTCGACCGTGAAGCTGGGCAACCTGATCGTGGTGCCGGTGGACGATTCGCTGGTCTACGTGCGGCCCTTCTACGTCGAGTCGAACCAGGTGCGGATCCCCGAGCTGAAGAAGGTCATCGCCTTCTTCGAATCGAACGTGGTGATCGCCGACACGCTCGAGCAGGCACTGACCGAGCTGCTCGGCGAGGTCCCCGACCTCGACGAGGTGGTGGACGAGGACAGCCGGGAGGTCATCGACGTCCCCGACGACCCCAGCGCCCCGATCGGGGGCGACGACGACCCGGGCACGGTCGACGAGCGGGCGGCCCGTCTGCTCGAGCAGGCCGAGGCGCGATTCCAGGAGGCGGAGGCCGCGCTGCAGGCCGGCGACCTGGGTGAGTACCAGTCGCTGACCGAGGAGGCCCAGGAGCTGGTGTCCCGGGCGCTGCAGCTGCTCGCTGCCGCGACGACGACGACCACGACCCCGGGTGGTGAGGGCGCGCCGGAGGAGGAGTCGGAGGAGGCCTGAGCCCGGCGCGCCAGCCGGGCGGGCGATCAGCCGACGGCGGCCCAGCCCGTGTCGGCCGGGGTGAGGGCCCGCAGGTCGAGCTCGTCGTCGAGGCCCCGGGCGGCGCGCAGCTCGGCCCGCACGGCGTCCAGCCGGGCGGCCAGGTTGACCTCGAGGCGAGCCAGCTCGGCGGCGACCCGTGCCGAGTGGGAGCGGGCCTCGAGCAGGTCGTCGAACGACGGGACGTCGAGCCGGTCGAGCAGGGCGTCGGCCAGGGTGTCGACCCGGTGCTCGAGGCCGACGAGCTGGCCGTGCAGCTGCGCCGACTGGGCCGCCAGCATCCGCAGGGCGCGCTCGGTGCGCGCGAGCGAGTCGGCCGGCACGAGTGGCACCAGGGCGGTGGAGGTGGCCGTCTCGGCCGCCGGGGCGGGCTCGACCGGGGGTGCGGCGGGGCGGCGGCGGAGCCAGGGCATGGACCGACGGTATGGCCGCCGGCGGGGGCGGGTGGTGGATGGCGGGGGCCACCGGGGTCCGCCCTCACGCCGCCGGCGGGCGCAGCGCGTCGGGCCAGGCCGATTCGGGCACCTCGAGGCGGTCGAGCAGCGCGAGGACCGCGACCGCGACGTCGTCGGGGAGGTGCGCGGCCAAGCGGGCCCGCAGCACGTGCAGGGGCGGGCAGCGGTTGAGGACGAACCGGGCGAACGCGCCATCGTCCAGCCAGGCGGCGTCGGCGGGGAGCAGGTCGGGCACCTCGAAGCGGTCGTCGGCGGCCAGCGCCCGCAGGCGCGACCAGGTGAGGACCCGGTGGAAGGCGGCCAGCACGTCCTCGGCGTCGGCGTCGGCGCCGCGCACGCCGTGGCGGAGCAGGCGCATGGCCGGGTGGACGTCGAGGGCCGCCTCGGCGGTGGTCGGCGGTTGGCCGGCGCTGACGAGCTCGGACAGCCACTGGATGCTCCAGTAGGCGGAGGCGTCGACCGGCGGCGGATCGGTGGGGAGGGTGAGGACCCGGCGCAGCAGGTCGACCTGCTCGCCCACCGGGAGCTCGGCGCCGAGCAGCGGCGCGAGCGCAGGGTCGTCGGCGGTGGTGCGGTGGGCGTGCTCGCCGGTGCGCGACAGCAGGGAGACGACGTGGACGCGGTGGCGGCGCCGGTCAGGGGACGACCGCTCGGCGACGTGGTACGCCCAGCCGGACGTGGCCATGCCGACGGCATGCCACTCGGGGGGAGCGGTCCAGCCGAGCAGCAGCTCGGTGGGGTGCCGGCCCTCGAGCGGGAGCACGCCGAGGTCGAAGCCGTCGGCGTCGCCGACCCCGACGTGGACCAGGCAGGGGGACAGCTCGCCGGCGGCGAGCGCCTCGGCGAGGTGGTCGGCGAGCAGGTGCAGGGACGCGTCGGCGGCGACGTGGTCGCCCAGGGGTGCGGGCATGGGAGCCTCCGGGGTGGTGGGTTCCGGCGACCGGCCGCACCGCAGGGCGGTGGGCGGTGGCGAGCGGCACGAGGTGCCGGAGGCGGCGTGCGCCGCGAGGGCCCCGGGGGCTGGTGGCCATGATGGCAGAAGGGGGTGACAGCGACGGCCGCCCCGTACCCTCGGCGGGTGGCCGACGCCCCCCGACCTCCCCGCCGGACCGTGCACGGGCGCAACCGCGCCGACCCGCCGAGCCCGGTGTGGCCGGCCGACGAGCCCGGCCTGCCCCCGCTCGAGGGCGTGGTGGCGGCGCTCGAGGGCTTCGTGGGCGTCGGCGACCGCTCGCCCCTCGAGATCGAGCTGCTGGTGTCCGGCTTCCTCGCCCACCTCGGAGCGGGCCAGCGGCCCCCGGCCCCCGGCGAGCCCGACCACGTCGAGCTGCTGAACGGCATCGTCGAGCTGTGCCTGCACCACCTCGAGCACTCGCCGCCCCGCGTCGTGCTCGACTTCCTCTGGGTGCTCGACGCCTTCGACCCGGGGTGGATCCACTGGCCGCTGCACCAGCGCCTCGAATCGGCGCCGGTCCCGTCCCGCCCGGCGTGGGCGATGGACGTCGGTCAAGCCCAGGTGCGCGCCGCGCACGTGGTCACCCACGAGACCGGCGACGGGTTCGACGTGGCCCTGGTGGCCCGGCACCGCTCCGCCCCGCGCGACCACGTGGTGGCGGTCTACGTCGACCGCACGTTCGGCGGCCTGGCCACCGACGTGCTCGTCCACGACGACGCCGAGCAGTACCTGCAGCTGGGCCGCGACGAGCGCGGAATGGAGGTCGAGGAGGTCGATCCGGCTCGCGCCGCCGCCACGGTCGACGTCGCCATCGCCGCCACGTTCGCCGCCGGCGTCCCCCCAGCGGTGGCCGACGCATTCGGGTCCCGCTGGGCGGTGGTCGAGCACCACCTCGCCCGGTGCCCGTCCGGCGGGTCGCCGCTGGCCGGTCCACCCTCGTCGACGCCGGCCGAGCAGGCCGAGGTGGTCGACCGCTTCATCGCCAGCAGCGAGGGGGCGGCGGTCGCCCCGGACCGGGACGTCCTGCTCGAGGCCGTGGGCTTCGTGGCCGACGAGCTCGGCGGCGACCCGCTGCGGTGGAGCCCGGCCGTCACCCAGCTGGTGCTCGGTGGCTGGCTCCCCATCGCGGTCGACGATCCCGAGGTCGCCGCCCGCTTCCCGGGCGTCCTGCGGGCCTTCGTGCCCTGGGCCCAGCGCGAGCGGGGGTGGGACGACCGCTACCTGGCGGAGGCCCTCGCGTCCATCGACGCGGCCGAATCCGGCGACGGGCTGTCGGCGGACGGTCGGGTCGAGATCCTCGAGCAGGCGCTGGCCGAGGGCGTCGACCTCGACGACGAGGAAGCGCTCGACGCGTTCCTCGACCGCTACCTCGACGACCACCCGTAGCGGGCCGCGTCCCACGCCTCTGGCCCTGAGCCCCCGCGTTCCGGAACGGTCGGTGGTTGACTGCCCGACGTGATCGTCAACCACGTCGGCCTGCGCGTCCTCGACCTCGAGCGCTCCACCCGGTTCTACGAGGCGCTCGGCTTCCGCGAGGCGCGCACCGCCGAGATCCCCGATGCCCCGTCGTCGCGGCTGCTGCGCCTGCCCGAGCCCGTGGGCCTGCGGGCCACGTACCTGGTGAACGAGGGCTTCGTCCTCGAGCTGCTGACCTTCGACCACCACGGCGGCGAGCCGGTCGACCGCTCCATGGCCGAGACCGGGCTCACGCACCTGTCCCTGGGCGTCACCGACCTCGCCGAGGCCAAGGCGCTGGTGGCCGAGCACGGCGGAGAGGTGCTCGACGACACCGACCTGGGCGTGGCGTGCATGGTGCGCGACCCCGATGGCCAGCTCCTCGAGCTGCTGCACGTCGACGCCCGCCCGGTCACCCCCTGAGGAGCGGGCGCCGGTTCAGCGCAGGTCGAACGCGCACTTGATGGCGCCGGTCTCCCCCTGGTCGATGAGCGTGCGGAAGGCGTCGCGCCAGCGCTCCAGCGGGAAGGTGTGGGTCAGCAGGCCGTCGAGGTCGATGCGGCCGTCGCGCACCAGGTCGAGGTAGTGGTCCATGGCGTGCTGGCGCACGCCGTCCACCACCTCCACGCCGAAGGCGTTCGAGCCGATGAGCCGGGCCTCCTTGAAGTACCACGGCGTCCACTCGCAGCGGCCCATCGACGACAGCCCCATCTGCACGATGGCGCCCCGGGTGCGCAGCACGCGCAGGCCGACCTCGAGGGTGTCCGGGCCGCCGACGGTGTCGTAGACCACGTCGACGCCACCCGGCCAGGCGATGGGCAGGCCCTCCCAGGGCTGGCGGAGCACGCCGCCCGACCAGCGGGCCAGCCCCTCCACCAGGGCCTCGCGGGGCTCGTGGGCGAAGGTCCGCGCGCCGAGCCGCCTCGCCAGCTGCTCCTGCGCCGACCAGCGGGCGACGGTGGCGACCTCGACGTCGGCGTGCAGCGCCCGCAGGATGGCGGTGGCGCACGTGCCGAGCGCCCCGGCCCCGTAGACGACCGCCCTCCCGCCGGGCGGAGGCGGCGTGCGGGTCACCGCGTGCAGCGCCACCGAGAACGGGTCGGCGAGCACGGCGACCTCGTCGGGCACATCGTCGGGGATCACGTGCAGCATCTGGCGGTGCGCGGGGAGGTACTCGGCGAAGCCGCCGGTGGCGTCGGCGGAGTTGCCGGTGTGGATGCCCGGGGCCAGCGAGCCGTCGTGGAAGCGCCAGCAGATGCTGAAGTCGCCGGCCGCACACGCCGGGCACACCGGATCGATGCCGCGCACCGCGCAGGACAGCCACGGGTCGAGCACCACGCGCTGGCCCGGCTCGACCCCGGCCTCGGGGCCTGCCTCCTCGACGGTGGCCACCACCTCGTGGCCGAGCACCTGCGGGAAGGAGATGAACGCCGTCATCGGCGAGTCGCCGGCGTCGTCGAAGTCCATCAGCACCTGCTTGGTGTCGCTCCCGCAGATGCCGGTGAGGCGGGTGCGCAGCACCGCCCAGTCCGGGCCCCGCAGCTCGGGGTCGGGGAGCTCCTGCAGCCCCATCGGCGTCGTGGCCAGGTGGCGGACGAGGCGCGGCGCGTCCGGCGGCGCCGGTTCGGTGGCGTCGGACCCCCCGCCGAACACGAGCGCCCTCACGACGTGCCCCGCGCCATGTCGGCGACGCCGGCGAGGAAGCCGTCGGTGTCGCCGGCCTTCATCTCGACGATGGCCCGCAGGTCGGGGCTGTAGACCTCGAACGCGTCGCCCTCGATGGCATCGGCGATCGCCTGCGCCACCGTGGACGGCGGCTCCAGCGGGCCGTCGTAGTGGGCCCGGTCGCTGCCCGGCCGGTCCCAGATCTCGGTGTCGATCGGGCCGGGCAGCACGAGGCGGATGTCGACCGGCTCGTCCCAGAGGTCGACCGCGGCGGCCTCGGCCCAGCCGGCGAGGGCGAACTTGCTGGCACAGTAGGCCGTCTCGGCGGCGTTGCCCAACCGGCCGCCGAGGCTGGAGACGTAGACGTGGCACCCGCGGCCGCGCGCCCGCATCCCGGGCAGGGTGGCAAGGGTCATGCGCACCGGCACCCGGAAGTTCACCTCCATGACCTGGTCCAGCTCGGCCAGGGTGAGCTCGGCCACGTGGCGGCGCTTGGGCATCCCGGCGTTGTGGACCACCACGTCGAGCGGCCCGAGGGCGGCTTCGGCCCGGGCCACCACGTCCTCGGCGGCGTCGGGCTCGGCCAGGTCGGCGGCGATGGCGACGTGGCCGTCGCCCGGGAGGACGGCGGCGACCTCCTCGAGGCGCCCGGCCCGGCGGCCGGTGACGGCGAGCCGCGCCCCCCGCTCGGCGAGGACGGGTGCGGTGGCGGCGCCGATGCCCGCCGAGGCGCCGGTCAGCAGGACGGCCGCGCCGTCGAGGGTCGTGCTCATCGGTTCTCCCACACGGGTGCACGCTTCTCGGCGAAGGCCCTCGGCCCCTCCTTGGCGTCCTGCGACGCGAACACCTGCCCCGAAAGCTCCGACTCGATCTTGTAGGCGTCGCGCAGCGTGGCCTTCATCCCTCGCACCACCGATTCCTTCGTGGCCCGCACCGCGAGCGGACCGTTGACGAGGATGCGGCGTGCCCAGTCGAGGGCGGTCTCCAGCACGTCGCCGGCGGGGACCACCGCGTTCAGCAGGCCGAGCTCGAGCGCCCGCGACGCCGGGACCTCCTCGGCCAGCAGCAGCAGCTCCATCGCGGCGGCGTACGGGAGCTGGCGGGGGAGGCGGGCCGTCGTGCCGCCGCCTGCGAACAGCCCCCGCTTGGGCTCGAGCACGCCGAAGGTCGCCCGTTCGCTGGCGATGCGGATGTCGATGCCGCCGAGCATCTCCATGCCGCCGGCGACGCACGGGCCGTCGATGGCCGCGACGATCGGCTTGTAGAGCTCGACGTTGCGCAGGACCGCCTCGGTGCCGTCGGAGAGCCTGCAGCCGTCGATCTCGGTGACCTCGCCCGCGTTGATCTCCTCGGCGAGGGCGGTGACCTGCGGGACGTAGTCCTTCAGGTCGGCGCCCGACATGAAGCACCCCTCGACGCCGGTGATCACCGCCACCCACAGGTCGTCGTCGTCCCGGAAGTCGCGCCACGCCTTTGCCAGGTCTCGGAAGTGGTGCAGGTCGAGCGCGTTCTTGCGCTCCGGCCGGTCGATGGTGATGACCAGGAGGTGGTCGTCCCGGGGCTCGTAGTGGATCGGCACGCAGGTCTCCTCGGGTGGTCAGGGGCGGTGGGGATCGCGGCCGTGGGCGCGGAAGTGGTCCTCGAGCTCGGTGAGGTCGCCGGCGGTGAGGCGTCGATACGGCACGCCCCGGGCCGGTCGCCACCACACCGGGTCCTCGGTCCACCAGCGCTCGGCGCGCAGCGGGCGCTTGTCGATCTTGTTGGTGGCCCCGATCGGGAGGACCCCGACCCGCACGTACCGGGGTGCCCAGTGGCGGCTCAGGTCGGGCTGGGCATCGAGGAACGCCTCGAAGGCCTGGGGGTCGAAGTCCTGCCCGGGGGCGAGCTCGATCGTGGCCATCACCTGGTCGTCGGCGGTGCGCTCGTCGGGCACGGCGTACACGGCCACGCCGGTGGCCCCGGGGAACCGGCCGAGGATCCGCTCGACGGGGGCGGCGGCGAAGTTCTCCGAGTCGACGCGGAGCCAGTCGCCGCTGCGGCCGGCGAAGTAGAAGATCCCCCGCTCGTCGACGTAGCCGAGGTCGCCGGACCAGTACCACCCGTTGCGGGTGCGCTCGGCGTCGGCCTCCGGGTTGCGGTGGTAGCCCTCGAAGCGGTCGACCACGTTGCGCCCGACGATCTCGCCGATCGCCTCCTCGGCGTTCAGCAGCCGGCCGCCCTCGTCGAAGCGGGCCCGGGGCCTCTCCTCTCCCGACGCCGGGTCGACCACGACGACGTCGACGCCCTCCTGGGGGGCACCGAGCGCCTCGGCCGGCATGCCCGGGACCGGGGTCAGGATGATGGCGTTCTCGCTCGAGCCGTAGCCGGTGAAGCAGGTGATGCCGAACCGCTGGCGGAACGCCTCGATGTCGGCGGGCGACGACTCCGGCGCCAGCCCCCACCTCACGCGGTGGTCTCGGTCGTGGGGCGTCTCGGGTGCGGCGAGCACGTAGGACAGCGCCCGGCCCACCGTGCTGAAGAACGTGGCCCCGAACCGCCGCAGGTCGGGCACGAACTCCGAGGCCGAGAAGCGGTGGCGGAGCGCGATCGTGGCGCCGGTGGCGAGGGCCGGCAGCACGGTGGCGTTGATGGCGTTGCCGTGGAACAGGGGCATGGCGTTGTAGAGCACGTCGTCCGAGCCGAACCACGCCGACCGGTTCGCCATCCCCGCCGCTCGCCCGTGCGTCATGCGCACCGCCTTCGGCGCACCGGTGGAGCCGCTGGTGAACAGGAGCATGAACAGGTCATCGGGCCCGACGGTCCGGGCTGGCCGCGGATCCGCGGGCACGTGCTCGCCGGGCACGCCCTCGGGGCCGACCACCACCGCCGGCGTGCCCTCGAGGTCGACGCCGTCGAGGAGCGGGGCGCAGGCGGCGTCGGTGAGCACCACCCGGCAGTCGGTGTGGAGCACGTCGCGCGCCAGCTCCGCGCCCCGGCGGGTGGTGTTCAGCCCGGCGACCGCCGCGCCCGACCGGGCCGCGCCGAGGATGGCGAGCAGGTGCGCCGGCGTGTTCTCCATGAGCACGCCGACGTGGAACGGGCCCTCGCCGGGGACGCCCCCGAGCCAGCAGGCGACGGCGTCGGCGCGGGCCACGACCTCCGACCAGCTCCAGCACACCTCGGCGTCGACGACGCCGGGGGAGTCGTCACCGGCCCGCCCGTCGAGGAGCTCGGCGACCGTCGACGGTGCGCTCATCGGCCCGACCGGGCGGCCTTCAGCGCCTTCTTGGCCAAGATGTTCTTCTGGATCTCCGTCGCGCCCGCCCCGATGGACGTGTAGCGCTGCCAGCCGTAGTTGCGGGCCCAGCGCCCACCGTCGGCGGCGCCCTCGGCGCCCGCGCCCAGCGCGCCGGCGGGGCCGAGGAGGTCGAGGGCGAGCTCGGCGAGGGTCTGGGAGATCGAGGACCACTGGAGCTTGGCGAGCGGCACCTCGGGCCAGTTCGGCTGCCCGTTGCGGATCTTGGTGATCGCCCGGGCGTTCAGCAGGCGGGTGAGCTCGATCTCCATGAAGCTGCGGGCGATGCGGTCGCGCAGGTCGGGGTCGCGGAGCGCGTCGGGGTTGGCGGACCGGGCGAGGGAGATCAGCGCCTGCAGGTCGGTGGCCATGGAGATCGACATGCCCGCCGTGCCCACCCGCTCGTGGCCGAGGGTGCTCATGGCCACCGCCCACCCCTGCTCCTCGTCGCCGAGGCGGTGCGCGACGGGGATGCGGGCGTCGGTGAAGAACACGTCGTTCAGCATCGAGTCGCCGGTGAGGTCCTTGATGGGCCGGCACTCGATGCCGGGGGTCTCCATGTCGATGACGAAGGCGCTGATGCCTTCGTGCTTGGCGCCCCGCTCGATGGCCGTGGGGTCGGTTCGCAACAGGAACAGCCCCCACCGGGCGAGGTGCGCGGAGGAGATCCAGGTCTTCTGCCCGTTGACCACGTACTCGTCGCCGTCGCGGATCGCCGTGGTGCGCATGTTGGCCAGGTCGGAGCCGGCATCGGGCTCGCTGAACCCCTGGCACCAGTGCTCCTCGGCGTCGAGGATGCCGGGCAGCCACCGCTGCTGCTGCTCCTCGGTGCCCCACTGCAGGATCATCGGGCCGATCTGCCAGATGCCGTTCGTGTTGTAGATGCCCGGGGCACGGACCCGGGCCATCTCCTCGGAGTAGATGAAGTTCTGCGTCGGCGTGGCTTCCCGCCCCCGCCACGCCGTCGGCCAGTTGATGGCCGCCCAGCGCCCCTCGTTCAGCCGGCGCTGCCAGGCCTTGCGGCGCTGCTGGGTGCGGTCGAAGCCGTCGTCGTCGCCGGCTGCCCCGTCGGACGACCACTCCGCGAGGAACGGCGGGAGGTGTTCGTCGAGCCAGGCCCGCAGCTCGTCCCGGAAGGCGACGTCCGCAGCGGTCAGCGAGAAGTCCACCCGGTCAAACTAACATCGGCGTCACGTTCGAGCGGCGGCCACGAGGACCCGATGGACTTCATCTTCTCCCCTGAGCAGGACGAGCTGCGGACGGCCGTCCGGTCGGTCCTCTCCGACGCCGTGTCGGCGGGCGTGGTGCGCTCGGCGGTCGACGGCGACCTCGCCGCCACCGGCGAGGAGGCCCGGGCGCTGTGGCGCCGGATCGTCGACCTGGGATGGCACGCCGTCCTCGCAGCCGAGGCGCACGGCGGGCTCGGGCTCGGCCTCGTCGACGCCGTGGTCGTGCTCGAGGAGCTCGGCCGGGTCACGGCCCCGGGGCCGTACCTGTCGAGCGCGGTGAGCGCCACGCTCGCCGCCCGCGAGCTGGGCCTCGACGAGCTGTCGGAGGCGCTGGCCGCGGGGGAGCGCACGGCGACGGTCGCGCTGGAGGAGTCCGGTCACGGCGACCCGGTGGAGCAGGTGCGGACCCACGCGGCGCGCAAGGGCGCCACGTGGCGGCTCCACGGCACGAAGCCCATCGTCTTCGACGCCGACGTCGCCGACGTGGTGGTCGTGGCCGCCCGGACGCCCGACGGGCTGGCCACGTTCCTGCTCGAGGACCCGCAGGTCGTGGGCGTGCCGATGCTCGACCCCACCCGGCGGGCGGGCCGCCTCGAGCTCGACGGCGTCGTGGCCGAGCGGGTCGGTCCGATCGACGATCACACGCCGGCGTGGCGCCGGGTGGCCGACGCCACCGCCGTCGCCCTGGCGGCCGAGCTCGTCGGGGTCAGCGAGGCCGCCCTGGCCATGGCCACCGCCTACGCCGACGAGCGCGTCCAGTTCGACGTGCCGCTCTCCAGCCACCAGGTGATCCAGCACAAGCTCGTCGACATGCTCCACGGCCTCGAGCTCGGCCGCGTCGGCGTGCACCACGCCGCCTGGGCGTTCGACGCCGGCGACGAACACGCCGCCCGCAGTGCCGCCATCGCCAAGGCCTCGATGGCCGAGGCGGCGATCCGGGTCACCGGCGACAACATCCAGATCCACGGCGCCGCCGGGTTCACCTGGCAGTCCGACGCCCACGTCCTGTTCAAGCGGGCCAAGCAGAACGACCTGCTCTTCGGCTACCAGGGCTGGCAGCGCCGGCGGGTCGCCGACTCCCTGCTCCCGCCGGTGCCGTAACCCCCTCTCCTACGGCGCAGACGATGGTCGCTCCTCGGGTCCGCGAACTCGACCCGTCACGCGCCGGCCCCCGGCGCGAACGGGGTCGAGATCGGAGGCGGTGACCAACTCGACCCGTCACGCGCCGGCCCCCGGCGCGAA
>Ga0208490_100883_pt1 | contig 14191 bp, 10 predicted proteins | sample SubbioAug_CSWold_FD_184818 | JGI IMG/M metagenome (GOLD analysis project Ga0208490, IMG submission 184818) | Serpentinite rock and fluid subsurface biosphere microbial communities from McLaughlin Reserve, California, USA - CR11Aug_CSWold (SPAdes) | ecosystem: Environmental > Terrestrial > Deep...
GAAGTCGACCACCTCGGTGATCTCCTGCTTGACGCCCTCGTAGCCGGCGACGTCGTCGAAGGTGGTGCCCGGCCGCTCGGTGTCGTAGGGCTTGGCCTTGGACTTGCCGATGTTCATCACGCCGCTCATCTGGCCCTGGGCCCGGCGCTGCATCCAGATGAAGAAGCCGATGAACAGGCCGAACACGATGATGTAGGGGAGGATGGCGGCGATGAAGCTCGGCGACGAGGTGTTGTAGCTGACCTCGACGCCCTGGTCGCGCAGGATGCGCAGGTCCTCGTCGGGGAGGCCGCCGTCGACGGGCCCGGTGGTGGTGAACAGCGTGCCGTCGTCGAGCTCGCCGTCGATGCCGCCGTCGTTGTTCTCGATCTCGATCTCCGAGACCCGGCCGTCGACCACTGCGGCGCGGAACTCGCTGTAGGTGAGGTCCTCGCGCGGCTCGCCCGGGAAGAACCCGGCGAGCACGAAGCCGAGCAGGAGCACGCCGACCAGGACCCAGAGCGACCAGCGGGGCATCCCGCCGAGGCGGGCGCCGGCGCCCCGCGCGCTGCCCTTGGACTCGCGGCCCGGCGGCGGGGGAGGCGGCGGAGGCGACTGCGGCTGCATCCGCCCAGGATACGGGCCCGGGAGGGCGGTCGGACGTGCAGGTCCGCTCTCCGCGCGGTTGCGGTGGTGTCCACCGCTGCGGTCACCGCCGTGGCTACCCTGCCCCCCGTGAGTGCCAGCTGCTCTCGTCCCGCGTGCCAGCGAAGCCCGGCCGCGACGCTCACCTACGACTACGCGTCCCGGGTGGCGACGGTGGACCACCTCGCGCCTGCGCACCCGATGCAGTACGACCTGTGCATCGAGCACACCGAGCGGCTCTCGGTCCCCAACGGCTGGTCGCTGGTCGACCGCCGCATCGGGAACGTGGTCGACCTCCACGGCCGCATCGCCTCCTGAGGGTTCCGTGACCGATCCGGCCCCCCGGTGGGGCGCGGTCGACCTGGCGGTCGCCTTCGTCGTCGCCCAGCTCGCCTCCGCCCTCGGCTTCGCCCTCTTCGCCGCCGCCCAGGGCATCCCCGTGGGCGAGCTCGACACCGACGCGCTCACCATCGGCGAGGTCGCCCTGCTCCAGGTCCCGCTGTGGCTCGGCCTGCTCGGGGTCCCGCTGCTCGCGACGCGCCTGCGGGGCAACGGGCCCCGCCGCGACCTCGGCCTCTGGAGCACCCTGCGCGACGTGCCGATCGGCCTCGCCATCGGCGTGGCCTGCCAGCTCGTGCTGGTCCCCCTGGTGACGCTGCCGATCTTCATCTTCACCGACACCGACCAGGAGGCGCTGGAGGCGCCGGCGCGCGAGCTCACCGACAAGGCCCAGGGACCGGGCGTGCTGGTGCTGGTGCTGGTGGTCGTCGTCGCCGCCCCGCTGGCCGAGGAGGTCTTCTTCCGGGGGATGCTCCAGCGGACCATCGCCCGCCACCTGCCGATCTGGCCGGCGATGCTCATCACGTCGGTGCTCTTCGGCATCAGCCACTTCCAGGCGCTGCAGCTGCCGGCCCTGGCCGCGTTCGGCCTGGTGCTGTCGCTGCTGGCCCACCGCACCGGCCGGCTCGGGCAGAGCATCTGGGCCCACGTCGGGTTCAACGCGACCACGGTCGTGGCCCTCGTCGCCGGTGGCTGATCGGTCCGCCCCGACCGGAGGTGGGAGGATGTCGAGCCGATGAGCCCGGCCGCCCGACGAACGATCGACGCCCTCGTCGTCGCCGCCAGCGCCCTGTTCGTGTTCTGGCAGCTCCACCCGGACCTGATCCTGGCCGACACCACCCCGGCCGGCGGGGACATGGGCGCCCACGTCTGGGCCTTCGCCTACCTGCGGGACCACCTGCTGCCCGACCTGCGCCTCGCCGGCTGGTCCCCGGACTGGTACGCCGGCTTCCCCGTCTTCCAGTTCTACATGGTCGTCCCGTTCCTCGGGATGGTGGCGCTCAACACCGGCCTCGGCGGCGCCGTGGCGATCCTGCCCGCCGCCGCCTCGCTCCTGCTCGCCGGGCGGGCGGCGGGCCGCTGGGTCCGCGACCGCACCGAGCTCGCGGTCACCGCCGTGCTCGGCCTGGTCGCGCTGGCCGTCGGCGCCTGGAGCGGCTTCGGGGCCGGGTTCGCCTTCGCCCTCGTCGTCGTCGGCGTCGCCGCGGCCGTGGTCGCCGGCTGGTGGGGCCGTCACCCCCGGAGGGTGCCGCTCGCCGTCGCCGCGGGCCTCGTGGCCGTGCTGGGGGTGGCCATCCCCTACGGCCCTGCGTTCAAGCTCGTCTCGGTGTCCGGCGTGGTCGCCATGCCGGCCGCGGCCTACGTGTTCGGGCGCCTGGCCCGGTTCCCGCACCCGACGCCGGCGCTGCTGTCGGTCACGACCCTGGCCTTCCTGTTCGAGAAGTCCTTCACCATCTACGGCGGCAACATCGCGTCGACGATGGCCGGCGAGTTCGCGTTCTCGATCAGCCTGTCGCTGGCCCTGGTGTACCTCGGGGTCGTCGTCCACGGACTGCGCACGGGCACGCACCGGGCCACGGCCGCCGCGCTGCTCGCGCTGGTCGGGCTGTGCCACCTGATCCCGGCGTTCTTCGCGCTCGGCGCCACCCTCGTGCTGCTCGTCATCCACCTCGTCGCCGAGCCGGCCCGGGTCGGCGCCGAGGCCCGCCGGGTGACCCTGGCCGGGGGACTGGCGGGGGTGTTCGTGGTGCTGGGCGGCGTGGCCGTCCTCGTCACCGGTCTCGCCAGCACCGCGCCGGTCGTCGCCGTCACCGCCGTGCTGCTGGTGGTCGTCGCGATCATCTGGCTGACCCGGGACGGCACCGATCCCGCCCCCGGCCCGTTCCCAGCGCGCGGATCGACCGAGGACGGTGGATCTGCGCGTCGAGAAGCGGTGGGCGGGGCGCCGACGCTGGCGGTCGGTCGGCTCTGGTGGCTGCTCAGCAGCGGCGTCGTGGCCGCCCTGCTGGCCGCCTGGTGGGTGCTGCCGTTCTTCTGGAGGCGCACGCTCGTCAACGACATGGGCTGGGAGAAGATCGCCGTCCACCAGGACGGCACCCGGCTCTGGTCGTGGTTCACCAGCGACGTGTGGCCCGCCCTGGTGCCCGGCGACCTCCGGCTCTTCGCCGCCCTCGCCCTGGTCGGCGCCGTGCTGTCGGTGGCGTTCCGCAGCCGCGTCGGCGTCGCCCTCGTGGTCATGGGCCTGGGCCTGGCCCTCGCGTTCGTGTTCCTGCCCCAGGGCCGGCTGTGGAACGCCCGCCTCCTGCCCTTCTGGTACCTGGTCGTGTTCTCCCTGGCCGCCGTCGGCATCGGTGAGATCGCCCGCGCCCTGGCCCAGGTCCTCGCCCCCGATCCGCGCCGGCCGAAGCGATGGGTGACGCTCGTCGCCGCCCCGCTCGCCCTGCTGCTGGTCGGCGGGTTCCTCGCCGGACAGCTGCGCAACGTGCCGGGGGGCGCCACCAACGCCGACGGCACCTACCGCGTCGTCCGCTCGGTCGGGGTGCCCGGCCTGTTCTCCCTGCGGGTCCCCGACGCCCTCGGCATCGACGTCGGCGGACGGAACTTCGTGACGGACTGGGCTCGCTGGAACTACAGCGGCTACGAGCGCAAGGAGGCCTACCCCGAGTACCGGGGCATCGTCGCGGCGATGGACGAGCTGGGCCGGGACAACGGGTGCGGCCGGTCGCTGTGGGAGTACAGCTCCGACCTCAACGACTACGGCACGCCGATGGCGCTCATGCTCCTGCCGCACTGGACCGACGGCTGCATCGGCTCCATGGAGGGCCTGTACTTCGAGGCCTCGTCCACCACACCGTTCCACTTCCTCATGCAGTCCGAGCTGTCCCAGGCCCCGAGCCGGGCCCAGCGCGACATGCCCTACCGCGACCTCGACGTCGACGCCGGCGTCGAGCACCTCCAGCTCATGGGGGTGCGGTACTACCTCGTCCGCTCACCCGAGGCGAAGGCGGCCGCCGCCGGGCACCCCGACCTCACCGAGGTGGCCGCGGACGGCCCGTGGGTCGTCTACGAGGTGGCCGGCGCCGACCTGGTGGAGGCCCTCGCCCACGAGCCCGCCGTGACCACCGCGTCGGGCGCCCAGGACGAGTGGCTGGGCTGCAAGGAGGGCGAGGAGCCCTGCCCGGGTGCCGCCCTCGAGTGGTTCCAGGACCCGTCCCGCTGGGACGTCGCCCTCGCCGCCGACGGCCCGGCGGAGTGGCAGCGCGTCGAGCCCGGCACCGTGCCCGAGGCCCGCGCCCTCACCCCCGCGACGGTGTCGGACCTCGCGACGGGGGACACCGAGATCTCCTTCCGCGTCGACCGTCCCGGGACCCCCGTGCTGGTCAAGGCGTCGTACTTCCCGAACTGGCAGGCCTCCGGTGCCGACGGGCCCTACCGGGTCGCGCCGAACCTGATGGTCGTGGTGCCCACCGACACCGAGGTGCGCCTCACCTACGGGCGCACCGGCGTCGACCTCGTCGCCATCGTGCTCACCCTGCTCGGCCTCGCCGGCCTCGTCGCCCTCGCCCGCCGACCCCACGTCCCGGTGCGCGAGCTGGCGCCCGGCGACGGCGACGAGACGCCGTCGACGGCACCGACGTCCGAGCTGCACGACGAGCCCGGGGTCGACGAGGCGATCGGAATCCCCGCACCGGCCGACGCGTAGCGTCGCCGGCCGTGCCCCGCCGCCTGCTCGCCTTCGCCGCCGTGTCGGTGCTGCCGACCGTGGTGGACGTCGGGCTGCTGGTGGCGCTGCGGGAAGGGCTCGGCTGGCCGCTGATCGTCGCCGACCTCGTCGCCATCGCCGTGGCGTCGGTCGTCTCCTACGGGGCCCACCGGGTCGCCACGTTCCGCTCCAACCCGTACTTCCGCTGGGTCCGCCACCCCCTGTCCTTCGTCCTGCTGGCCTCGGTCGCCGCCGTGGCCGACGCCCTCGTGCTCCGGGCCACCTTCACCGCGTTCGGGTACACCACCGTGGCCGGGTTGCTCGCCGCCAAGGCGGTCTCGCTGGCCGTCGCAGCGTCGGTGCGCGCCATCGGGTACCGCTGGGTGCTCGGGGAGGCGATCCGGGAGGGCCGCACCCCGTCGCCCCGCCCCCTGGAGGACGGCACCTGCCGGCTGACCGTGGTCATCCCCGCCTACCGGGAGCCCGACCGCATCGGGGCCACGGTGCGGCGGATCCACGACGAGCTGGCCGACGTCGCCGCCGACGGTGGCCTCGAGGTCGTGGTCGTGGACGACGGGTCCGGCGACGACACCGCGGCCCTGGCCCTGGAGGCCGGAGCCGAGCAGGTCATCGAGCTGCCCCGGAACCAGGGCAAGGGGGCGGCGGTGCGCGCCGGGATGCTCGCGTCCCGCGGCCGGGTGGCGCTGTTCACCGACGCCGACCTGGCCTACGACCCGCCCCAGCTGCGACGCGCGCTCGAGGAGGTGGAGGCCGGGTGGGACGTCGTGATCGGCAACCGTCGCCACGCCGGGTCGGTGGTCTCGCGCGCCACCGGGCTGCGCGCCCTCGGCAGCCGGGTCGTCAACCGGCTCTCCGCCGCCGTGCTGCTCGCCGCGCCGCGCGACACCCAGTGCGGGCTGAAGGCCTTCCGCGGCGACGTCGCCCGCTCGCTGTTCGCCCACGCCCGCATCGACGGGTTCGCGTTCGACATCGAGATCCTCCACCTGGTCGAGCGGGCCGAGCTCTCCCTCGGCGAGATCCCCGTGCAGCTCGACGAGTCCGGCGCCTCATCCACGGTGCGCGTCGGCCACGACGTGGTCCGCCTCGCCCTCGACCTGGCGCGGGTGCGGCGCTGGTCCTCGGTCGGCGCCTACGACGAGGTGGGCGTGGTGCCCACGTTCACGAGCGGCGGCGAACCGGGCTGAGCGGACCCGGCCGCCCCGGGTCGTGCCGCACGGCGGCACCGGTCTGGACGGCCCAGAGCGAGGCGTACGCACCCTCGCGGGACACCAGCTCGTCGTGCGTGCCCGACTCCACGATCCGCCCTGCCTCGAGCACGTGGATCACATCCGCGTTGCGCACCGTCGAGAGCCGGTGGGCGACGACGAGGGTGGTGCGACCGGCCGAGATCCGCTCCAGCGAGCGCTGGATGGCGGCCTCGGTCTCGTTGTCGATGGCCGAGGTGGCCTCGTCGAGCAGCAGCACGACCGGGTCCTTCAGCACCGCCCGGGCGATCGACAGCCGCTGGCGCTGCCCGCCGGACAGCTTCTGGCCCCGCTCGCCCACGACGGTGTCGTAGCCCTGGGGGAGGGTCTGGACGAAGTCGTGGATCTCGGCGACGGTCGCCGCCGCCACGACGTCCTCGTACGGGGCGTCGGGCCGCCCGTAGGCGATGTTCTCCCGGACCGTGCCGTGGAACAGGTACACGTCCTGGCTCACCAGTCCGGTGAGGCGGCGCAGGTCGCCCAGGTCCAGGTCGCGGACGTCGTGGCCCTCGATGCGCACCCGTCCGGTGTCGACGTCGTAGAAGCGCAGCAGGAGGCGCATGAGCGTGGACTTGCCCGACCCCGTCGGTCCCACCACGGCGGTGGTCCGGCCCGCCTCGAGGGTGAGGGTCACGCCGTCGAGCGCCGGCGTGGCGCCGGGCTCGTAGGCGAAGGTGACGTCCTCGAAGGTCACCTCGCCCCGGCCGAGCTCGAGGTCGAGCCGGTCGGGGCCGCCGGTGATCGCCGGCTCGGTGTCCACCACGTCGAGGATGCGGTTCGTTGAGGCCATGGCCCGCTGGTACTGGTCGAAGGTCTCGCCCAGGCGGGTGAGCGGCCACAGCAGGCGCTGGGACAGGAAGAGCAGGACGCTGTACTGGCCGACCGAGAGCGACCCCGACCCGTCGGTGGCGGTCTTGATCGCCTCGTAGCCGCCCCAGACCATCGTCCCGGTGAACCCGACCAGGATCGCCATGCGGATGAGCGGCACGAAGGCCGAGGACAGCGAGATCGCCCGCCGGTTGGTCTGGCGGTACCGATCGCTCTCGCCGGCGATCCGGGCCGCCTCGCGGTCCTCGGCGGTGAACGACTTCACCGTCGAGATGCCGAGCAGGTTGTTCGCGAGCTGGCCGTTCAGGAACCCGGCCTGGTTGCGGACCGCCTCGTAGCGGGGTTCGAGGCGGCGCTGGAACCAGAACGAGCCCCACAGGATGAGCGGCATCGGGGCGATGGCGAGCATGGCCACCGAGGGGTCGAGGACGAAGAAGATCGTGCCCACGGCGACGACGGTGGTGAGCACCTGGATGATCTCGTTGGCGCCGATGTCGAGGAAGCGCTCGAGCTGGTTGACGTCGTCGTTCAGCACCGCCATCAGGTCGCCGGTGGCGCGCTCCTGGAACCAGGCGTGCTCCAGCTCCTGCACGTTCCCGTAGGCGTCGAGGCGCAGGTCGTGCTGGAGGTCCTGGGCCAGGTTCCGCCACGAGATCTGGTGCAGGTACTGGAACAGCGACTCGAGCGCCCACACGAGGAAGGTCAGGAGCGCGATGGCCACGATCTGGGTGCGCTGGGTGGTGAACCCGATGCGGTCGAGGGTGGCGTCGCCGTCGTTGGCGACCACGTCGACGGCCAGGCCGATCAGCAGCGGGGGCGCCAGGTCGAACAGCTTGTTGAGGACCGAGTGGGTCGCCGCCCACCCGGTGCGCCGGCGGTAGGGCGCCCCGTAGCGCCACAGGCGTCGCAGGGGGGCAACCCGCTCGTGCTCGGTCGTCGGCATGGGGAGAGTCTGCCGACGAATGCGCCGTCCGGGCGCTTGCCAAGGGCGGATGGCGCCAGCCACCCTTCCGTCGTGGCCGACATCGATGCTGTCTTCAAGGCGTACGACATCCGGGGCACCACCCCGGACCAGCTCGACGCCGACCTCGTCCGCTCCATCGGCGTGGCGTTCGCGCGGTTCGTGCGGACCCAGCCCGAGCCCCACGACCGCGTGCTCGTCGGCCAGGACATGCGGCCCTCCGGCGTCGAGCTGGTGGCGGCGTTCTGCGAGGGCGTGACCAGCCAGGGGATGGACGTCACCCGCATCGGCCTCGCCTCCACCGACATGCTGTACTTCGCCGCCGGCAGCCTCGACGCCCCCGGCGCCATGTTCACGGCCAGCCACAACCCGGCCCAGTACAACGGGATCAAGATGACGCTGGCCGGCGCCAAGCCCATCGGCTCCGACACGGGCATGGGCGAGATCAAGCGGATGATCCTCGAGGACGACCTGTCCCCCCAGGGCGAGCCGGGCCGCATCGACGACCTCGAGCTGCTCGACGCGTTCGCCGACCACGTGCGCGGCTTCATCGACACCGGCGCGCTCGTGCCCATGAAGGTCGTGGCCGACACCGCCAACGGCATGGGCGGCCTCGTCGTGCCGAAGGTGTTCGAGGGCCTGCCCGTCGACCTCGAGGTCATGTACGGCGAGCTGGACGGCTCGTTCCCGAACCACCCGGCCGACCCGATCGACGTGGAGAACCTGCGCGACCTCCAGGCCCGCGTCCTCGAGGTCGGTGCCGACGTCGGCCTGGCCTTCGACGGCGACGCCGACCGGGTGTTCCTCGTCGACGACCAGGGTGAGCCGGTGTCCGGGTCGATCACCACCGCCATCGTGGCCAAGGGCATCCTCGAGAAGGAGCCCGGCGCCACGATCCTGCACAACCTGATCTGCTCCAAGACCGTGCCCGAGGTCGTCACCGAGAACGGCGGGACGCCGATCCGGACGCGGGTCGGCCACAGCTTCATCAAGGCGACGATGGCCGAGACCGGCGCCGCGTTCGGCGGCGAGCACTCGGCCCACTACTACTTCCGCGAGAACTGGCGGGCCGACTCCGGCTGCATCGCCTCCCTGGTCGTGCTGGAGCAGCTCAGCCGCACCGGCCAGAAGCTCTCCGAGCTGCGCAAGCCCTTCGAGCGGTACGCCGCCTCCGGCGAGATCAACACCACCGTGGACGACCCCGGCGCGGTCATCGACCGGGTCGCCGCGGCCTACGCCGACCACGACCAGGACCGGCTCGACGGCCTCACCGTGGACCTGGGCGACTGGTGGTTCAACCTGCGCCCGTCGAACACCGAGCCGCTGCTGCGCCTGAACCTCGAGGCGTCCACCCGGGAGCAGTGCGACGCCAAGGTGGAGGAAGTCCGCTCGCACTTCGTGGGCTAGAACGTCACCCCATGGCACTCGACCAGCTGCTGCTCGACATCCTCGCCTGCCCCGAGGACAAGGGCCCGCTCTACTACTTCGAAGACGAGGACCTGCTCCTCAACCCGCGGCTCAAGCGCACGTACGCCATCCGCGACGACATCCCGATCATGCTCATCGACGAGGCGACCACCATCGACGACGCCGAGGTCGAGCGCCTGCTCGCCAAGGCCGAGGCCGAGGGCATCACGCCCACCTTCGACCCCGACGCCGCCTGAGCCCTTGTCCCCGCTGCTCCCCGACGGCCCGATCGACAGCCTCGGGGTCCTCGACGCGGTCCTGGCCACGCCCGAGGCGGTGGCGGCGGCCGCAGCGGCCCCGGTCGACGTGCCCCCCTTCGCCGGGGTCCACGGCATGGTCCTGGTCGCGTCCGGGCCCGACGCCCTCGTGGCCGAGGCGGCCCAGGCGCTCGTGGCGCCCTGGTCGCCCGTGCCGGTCTTCGTGCACACGGGCCACGGACTCCCCGACTTCGTCTCCGACGAGTGGCGCTGCGTGTTCGTGTCCCGGGCCCCCACGCCGGAGTCGACCTCGGCCCTGCGGGCCGCCGTCGACCACCGTGCCGTGCTCACCGCGGTGGGCAGCGGCGAGGTCGTGGAGACGGTCGCCGAGCTCGACGGCGGCGTCCTGCGCTGCCTCGACGAGGTCCCCGCGCCCCGCTTCTCCTTCGCGTCCACCCTCGCCAGCACGCTCCGGCTGCTCGACGGCCTGAGCGCGCTCGCCACCCCGCTCGGGGGCCCGGGCCTGGACGAGGCGATCGACGCTGCGGTGGACCAGCTCGCCCGCCGTCGCGATCGCCTCGACGCCCCCGACGGCGAGGCCGCCGCCCTCGCCCGACGCATCGGGCGCACCATGGTCCTGGTCCTCGGCGCCGGCCCGATCGGCGCGGTGGCCGCCCGCCGCTGGAAGCAGCAGGTCAACGACAACGTCAAGGCCCCGGCCTTCGACCTGGCCCTGCCCCACGCGCTGCACCACGAGGTCTCGGGCTGGGGCCAGCACGGCGACATGACCCGTCAGGTGTTCTCCCTCGTCGAGCTCCGCCACGACCACGAGCACGTCGAGGACCGGGCCCGCCTGCCCGCCGTCGAAGCGATGCTCGAAGAGGTCGTGCACGCCCGCCACGAGGTCGCCGCCGAAGGCGAGGGTCCCCTCGCCCAGCTGCTCGACCTGGTGCTGGTGGGCGACCTCGTCAGCTGGCACCTGGCCCAGGAGAACGAGATCGACCCGGGGCCGAGGGGCGTCGATACCCTCGGCGCATGACGATGCTCGACCCGCGCCATCGGATCTCGATCGCCTTCTGCGTCCCGTGAGACTACGTCCCGAGAGCCGTCGGTCTGACGGACGAGCTGCTGCGGGGCTGGGCCCCGATCATCGAGGCGCTGGAGCTGATCCCGGACAGCAAGGGCCGCTTCGAGGTCACCCTCGACGGTGAGCTGATCTTCTCCAAGGCCGAGCTCGGCCGCCACGCCGAGCCGGGCGAGGTGGCGGCGCTGGCGCGGGACCGGATGGGGCCCGAGATCGAACGGGAGTAGCCGCGGCGCCCTAGGCTGCGGACCCGGCCGGCTGTCACGAGAGGCGCCAGTTGCGTCCAGCCGCTCCGCCTTCCCGAACACGAACGCAACGACGAGGAGCTGGCGCGCCATGACGACGCCGAAGACCGACGGGCACGACTTCAAGGTCGCCGACCTGTCCCTGGCCCCGTGGGGCCGCAAGGAGATCGAGCTGGCCGAGGTGGAGATGCCCGGCCTGATGGCGCTGCGGGCCGAGTACGCCGACGCCCAACCGCTCGCCGGGGCCCGCATCATGGGCAGCCTGCACATGACCATCCAGACCGCGGTGCTCATCGAGACGCTCACCGCGCTCGGCGCCGAGGTGCGCTGGGTCAGCTGCAACATCTTCTCCACCCAGGACCACGCCGCCGCCGCGGTGGCCGTGGGCCCCGACGGCACGGCCGATGCGCCCCGCGGCGTGCCGGTCTTCGCCTGGAAGGGCGAGACGCTGGCGGAGTACTGGTGGTGCACCGAGCAGGCGCTGCGCTGGCCCGCCGGCCCCCACGGCGAGACCGGGCCCAACATGATCCTGGACGACGGTGGCGACGCCACCCTGCTCGTCCACAAGGGCCTCGAGTACGAGAAGGCCGGCGCGGTCCCCGAGGCCACCGACGACGACTCCGAGGAGTGGACCGAGGTCCTGGCGCTGCTCACCCGCCTCCAGGCCGAGGACCCCAAGCTCTGGCACGGCATCGCCCCCGACATCAAGGGCGTCACCGAGGAGACCACCACCGGCGTCGCCCGGCTCTACCAGATGCACCAGGCCGGCCAGCTGCTGTTCCCGGCGATCAACGTCAACGACTCGGTCACCAAGTCCAAGTTCGACAACCTCTACGGGTGCCGCCACTCGCTGATCGACGGCATCAACCGCGCCACCGACGTGATGATGGGCGGCAAGGTCGCCGTGGTCCTCGGCTACGGCGACGTCGGCAAGGGCTGCGCCCAGTCGCTGCGGGGCCAGGGCGCACGCGTCGTGGTCACCGAGGTCGACCCCATCTGCGCGCTGCAGGCTGCCATGGACGGCTACGAGGTCACGACCCTCGAGGACGTGGTCGACCGGGCCGACATCTTCATCACCGCCACGGGCAACAAGGACATCATCCTGGCCGGCCACATGGCGAAGATGAAGCACAACGCCATCGTCGGCAACATCGGCCACTTCGACAACGAGATCGACATCGCCGGCCTCAACCGCATGAGCGACGTGACCCGGACCGAGATCAAGCCCCAGGTCCACGAGTACACGTTCCCCGACGGCCACTCGATCATCATGCTGGCCGAGGGTCGGCTCCTGAACCTGGGCTGCGCCACCGGCCACCCCAGCTTCGTGATGAGCTGCTCGTTCTCGAACCAGGTCGTGGCCCAGATCGAGCTGTTCAACAAGACCGCCGACTACCCCCTCGGCGTGCACGTCCTGCCCAAGCAGCTCGACGAGAAGGTGGCGCGCCTGCACCTCGACGGCCTCGGCGTGAAGCTCACCACGCTGTCCAAGGAGCAGGCCGACTACATCGGCGTCCCGGCCGAGGGCCCGTACAAGTCGGACCACTACCGGTACTGATCGCTACCGGTCCGGACCTGCGTCCGGATCGCTGGTGACCTCGTCGGAGGTGCGGTGCTCGACCCGGCTGTCGGGTGCCGCATCCCGCGAGGCGATCCGCTCGTCGGACTCCTCGAGGATCGCCTCGGCCTGGGCCTCGGGGTCCTCGCTGCCCACCGCCTGCTCCTCGGGGAGCAGCTCGGCGCGGTCGGCGACGCGCTGGTCGTCGGGGTCGGTCTGGTCGGCCATGGCCTGACCCCTACCCCCGGGGTCGGACGCTCAAGACCGTCCGCGGATCGGCCGATGCTGGAGGGGATGCCCGAGACCGCGCCCGCCCACGCCGCCGCGTCGCAGCGGCTGGGGCGCGAGCGGCTCATCTGGCGCTTCCGCCTGGCCGCGGTCGCCTTCGCCACCCTCCAGAGCCTGATCGAGCCGGGCGACGACCTCGCGCTCACGTGGGTGAACGTCGCGCTGTTCTGGAGCGGCGTCGCCTGGACCGGGCTCGCCCTGCGCGACGACCCCGACGACGGCGCCGTCCGCCGGATCGGCGTGATCGCCATGGCCACCGACGTCGCGGTCGTGGCCCTGATCCTGTCCAACAACCTCACCGACCCGTCCGAGCCCATCTACCTGATCGGCGTGCTGGCGATGCTCGAGGCCACCATGCGCTGGCACGGCCGTGGAGGCATCGCGGGCGGGGTCGCCGCCGGCCTCGCGGCCGGGGTCTGGACCGTCGTCGTCTCCCAGCGGGCCACGGATCGCCTCGCCTTCGACTACGCGACGATGCGCGCCGGCACGATCATCGCCCTCGGCGTCTTCCTCGCCTCGCTCGTGCGCCGCCTCACCGAGCAGCACGACATGCTCCAGGGAATCCTCGACACCACGCGCGACCTGATCGTGGTGATCGGCGAGGACGGCCTCATCCAGTCGATCAACGCGGCGAGCGGACCCATGCTCGGCTACTCGCCGGGCGAGATGGTCGGCCGGCGCTACAGCGACTTCTTCCACCCGGACGACGTCCACACCGCACCGGGTGACCGGCTCACGCTGCCCACCGCGGGCCCGCGGCTGATCGAGCGCCGCGTGCTGTGCCGGGACGGCTCCATCCGCTGGCTGGAGCTCAACACCTCGGCGACCCCCGGGGGCACGACCATGCACGTGTCCGCCCGTGACATCACCGAGCGGGTGCTCGCCCGGCGGCGGATCGAGGAGAGCGAGCAGCGCTTCCGCTCCCTGTTCGAGCACAACACCGATGCGGTCTTCGCGTTCGACCTCGCCGGACGCTTCACCTCGGTCAACCCCGCCACCGAGCGCATCTCGGGCTACTCCGCCGCCGAGCTCGAGGAGCTCTCCTTCACCGCCATCGTCCACCCCGACCACCTGCGCGCCGCGGTCGGGCACTTCGAGCGGGCGGCGGCCGGTGAGTCCGAGGACTACGAGACGGTGGTGCTCGGGAGCGACGGCGAGCCGATCGAGCTGGCGGTGACCAACACGCCGATCCTCGTCGACGGCGAGATCGTCGGCGTGTTCGGCGTGGCCAAGGACGTCACCGTCCGCCGCCGCCTCGAGCGCCAGCTGGGCCACCAGGCCACCCACGACGCCCTGACCGGGCTGCCGAACCGGTTCCAGCTGGAGGCGGCCATCGAGCTGGCCGCCAGCGGACCCGACGCCGATCGCACGCTGCTGTTCATCGATCTCGACCGGTTCAAGCTGGTGAACGACTCCCTCGGCCACCGCATCGGCGACGAGGTGCTCCTCGTCGTGGTGGAGCGGCTCCGGCACAGCGTGCGCAGCACCGACCTGCTCGCCCGGTGGGCGGGCGACGAGTTCTGCGTCCTGCTCGAGGCGGGCACCACCCCGGAGACGGCGCTCACCATCGCCGGCCGGTTGCGCAGCGTGCTCGCCGAGCCGTTCCACGTGGCCGACCGCGAGGTGCGGCTG
>Ga0208490_100884_pt1 | contig 14171 bp, 15 predicted proteins | sample SubbioAug_CSWold_FD_184818 | JGI IMG/M metagenome (GOLD analysis project Ga0208490, IMG submission 184818) | Serpentinite rock and fluid subsurface biosphere microbial communities from McLaughlin Reserve, California, USA - CR11Aug_CSWold (SPAdes) | ecosystem: Environmental > Terrestrial > Deep...
ACAGCAATAGGACCTCAGAGCCTAGTAGCCTAGGAAAAAATCAGTAGATTTAATAATTCTTAAAATATTGCCTGAATAATACATTCTGAATCCTGAATTCTGACAATTGATAGCCTGCTGAATAGTTACCACGAATTTATCCTCGCTATTTTTTAGGAATTTGACTTATGGCAGTATCATAGTTTCCTTCCGTCAAATACCGGAATAATTGCTCCTCACTAATGGTGTGCTGTTCTATTCCCTGAGCATCTATTACCTTAATCAAATTGTACTTATTAGGGTTTAGTTTTGGCAAAACTTCCTTAACCATTAAATCGGGGCGAGCCACCAAGGTAACCCCTTGGATAATTTTTTCCTGCAGGTACTGTTTTTTTTTGCCAAGGAGGCTCCGCCAATGAAAATAAAAGGCTTGCTCCCGCTCAGCTGCAGCCCCTCGCCACAAAAAAAGGGCTATAATAATCAAGTGAAAGTTAAAGAGACCCAGATAAAAACCAACTCCTCCCAAGGCTACCATCAACAGGGCAACTCCTTGACCTAAACGAGCCACCCAGGTAGTAGTTGACAACACTCCCCAGAAGTTAGCCAGGTACCCTCGCAAAATGCGTCCCCCATCCAAGGGAAGCACCGGCAACAGGTTAAATAATCCAATTAAAAGATTGTACATAAACATGAAGTAAGCAAGGGGATGATAAAACCAACCCCAGTGCAGTCCTGCTGCAATAATAACAGCTAAAAAAAAGTTGCTCAAAGGACCTGCCAGAGCAACTTTCACCTCTAAATTTCCCTCTTTTCCCACCAGTCCATCAATTTTAGCCACACCTCCATAGGGCAATAGCTCTATCTCATGAACCTTCAAACCATAGCTCTTGGCAACAAACACATGCCATAGCTCATGCCAGATAACCACTAGGAACACACCCATAGCCTGTTCCCATATATCCAACAACAGGTAAACAAAAAGAAGCAGCAAAAACCACCAGTTTAACTTAACTTTCGTTTGACCAATAGTTGCTAGATGCATAACTTCCCCCCCCTAAAGCCTTTAAACTTTTGGATATTCGATGTTCGACATTCGTTTCGAATTTCTAATTTCGAATTTCTAATTTCGTATCTAGATTAAATACCGGAGCTTTTTGCACTAATCCTCGTCAATGGATCCACTAGCTGCCCCTGCTCTCTCAGTTCAAAGTGAAGCATGGGACCTACAGCATTGCCGGTTTGCCCAACCTTGGCAATCACCTGATTTTTAGCTACCTCTTGGCCTTCCTTGACCAATATTTCTCCACAATAGGCATAAAGACTATAAACACCATTTCCGTGGTCAATTTGCACCACCCGTCCTAAGCTAGAACTTTCATTTACCCGTACCACTCGGCCATCCAAGACTGCTACCACCGGTGTCCCCAGGGGCGCTTCAATATTTATTCCTTCATGAAAATACTCTTTTCCATCTAATTCCGACCTTACCATTCCAAATCTTTTTACCACCCGACCGCTAACAGGTGGGCTCAGCCTAGGCTTATTATCCGCAACCACAGGAATACTTTCCTCATCGCCCCTGTTGGTAAATACCATTCGGTCATAACTATTAAGCCACCATCCAAAGGTCAAATAATCCTTGACCATTGCGGAGTAATCCCTTTGCTGGCTGAAGGTGCTCCTGATTTCCTGCTGCAGACTTTTGGCCCAGTTGTATTCTAACTGGAAAATTCCCATTATAACAAACAATAGCAGTACGGAAACACCTGTCTGTATCAGGCGCAGCTTAAGCTTCACCGGCAGGTAAAGCCTTGGCAGTCTAGGCATACTGTATTTTAATCGGTAGCCTATTTTAGAGAATATCATGGATAATCTTCTTTTTGCTCTGGTGAATAAACCCGGTTTACACCCATAGTCAGCTTTAAAAGGATTGTTCATCTATTATTACCTCCTTGCATGCTTCTCCCACCCTATTTTCTACTAATATATGTCCAAACCCTCAACTTATTACTTAAAAATTATGTTGTTAGGCAAGCTGTCGTTTATTCGCTTTTACTTTTTTTTATTTTTTCTTTAGTTTGAATTAAGCATAGATTTGTCTCCTCTTTTCTGATATATTAGAATTAAGAAAGCAAGACTAAAATTATACTAGGGGTGATAACATGCTTAAACGGATTTTTTTCTACCTAAAGACCACTTAGTAATTGTTGTCCTGTGATTTTGTTGACAGGATTTATCATTGGATTTTCTCCAGGATAATTTGCCGGCAAAAACAGTATAATAAATGTAAGTTGGCAGACAATATTTATTGTAATTTAGAATATGAGGAGGATTTAGAGAATGAGTTGTTCAAGTGTTAAACACAGATTTGACGACGCTAAAAAGAATGGCCTCAAATTTAGTGAGGCCAAAGAACTTTTTGCAGATGCGGAGGGTTCAGTTGCGGCCCATCAAATGGAGTTAGCCGAGTTAAAAAAGCAAAATGCCTCCAGCCAGGAAATCACCAAACTGGAGCAGCATATCCAGGAAGGCCAGCAAATGCTTCAATCCATCGAGCAGATGACCCTACGCTAGAAATCAGAAGAAATAAAATAAAGTGAGGTGTGCAGGGGACTTTTAATCCCCTGCACACCTCACTTTTAGATAAATCTATTATTGTATTATCAGAACAACAAATCCTGCCGCCGAATATTAACATTTAAAATTAATCCCACAGCAATCATATTAGTTAGCATGGCACTACCCCCATAGCTGACAAAGGGCAATGGCAAGCCGGTGATGGGTGTAATAGCAATAGTCATTCCCACATTGACAAACACCTGAAAAGTAAACATGGAGATAATCCCGATGACAATTAAGGTACCATATAGATCCTTGGCGCTATAAGCAATTTTCACACCCCGGTACATAAGTAAATAAAAGGAAACCAGTAAAAAGCCTCCGCCGATAAAGCCCAATTCTTCCCCAACTACCGAAAAGATAAAGTCAGTATGATGCTCCGGTAAAAATCGAAGCTGAATTTGGGATCCTTCATAAAGGCCTTGGCCCCAAAGGCCGCCGGAGCCAATGGCAATCAGCGATTGAATCATATGATAGCCTGAACCCAGTTCATCAATATACGGGTTGGTAAACACCACTAAGCGCATCACCTGATATTCTTTTAAGGGCAACCATAGCCCAAAGTTAAAGTGGACATATATCAACACGCTGACACCAATCAAACCGCCGATGATTAATGTCAGTAATACCTTGGGATTGGCACCTGCCACAAAGAGCATGCCAAACATAATGGCAAGAAATACCAAAGAAGTCCCCAGATCTGGCTGGACCAGGATAAACAGCATGGGAAATCCAACAAACATAAAGCAGGGAATCAACTGCCAAAAAGTATCCAGTTTCCCCTGACGATCAACTAGGAATTTAGCAAAGGTAATGATGATAATTACTTTGGCCACCTCCGAGGGTTGAAAGTCAAATAGCCCAAAAGATATCCATGAAGTAGCTCCCTTATTCGTGCTGCCGATTAACAACACTGTGGTCAATAGAACAATATTTAGCATATACAGATATTTATTATACTTGGCAATATGGTTATAGTCAAAGGCCATCGCTACAATTAGGGCCACTGACCCAATCACAATCCAGATGGACTGCTTTTTGACAAACCCGGTGGGGTCTCCAGGAATAGTTAGGTTGGCGCTGCTGAGCATAACCAAGCTAAAGCCCAATATTACCATAATGGTTAAAATAAAGACATAATCTAAGTTCCGCAGCATTTTTCTCTGTACCATAGCCATCCCCCGCCCAATTTTGATCATCGACTAACGTGGTAATGTTACATTCCTATTTTACAGCTGGGAAAGCCGATTGGAAACAGGAAAAAGCTCCCAAAGGAGCTTTAGCCCACCGGCATTTGCCTGTCAAGAGACCGTTTCATTCTTAACACAGGAATATTTGCCACCAGTGCTACCGAATCTTCTTCACTGTTTAAGCTTACTTCAATGGCATTCTGGTCAATTTCCATATAGCCGGAAATCACTTTAATCAAGTCCTCCTTTAATGACTGCAGCATCTCCGGTGAAATACTGGCACGATCATGTACCAGCACTAGCTTCAACCTCTCCTTCGCCACATTTTTGCTGGCATCAGCTTTTATCGCATCCCGCCCGAAAAACTTTCCTAAAAATTCAAGCAATGCCATCCCTCCTTTATCCTAATATGTATATATTCACTTGCCGAAACCCATTAGCTTTCTTAATCTGTTGAAGATGCCTTCTTCAACCTCCAGATTCATTAGGGGCACACTTTCTCCTGCAATTCGCCGGGCAATATTCCGGTAGGCCTGCCCTGCCTTAGAGTTGTTGTCAAGAACAGCTGGCTCACCTCGATTAGTGGAGACAACAATCATATCATCTTCAAGTACCACTCCTAACAGGTCAATGGCCAGGATATCCAGCATATCATCTATATTCATCATATCCCCACTTTTCACCATATGGGGTCTGATTCTGTTAACAATTAATTGGGGCCTGCGTATTTCTGCTGCTTCCAGCATGCCGATAATCCGATCTGCATCCCTGACAGCTGATACCTCAGGATTTGTTACAACGATAGCTTGCTCAGCACCGGCTATTGCATTTTTAAACCCTTGCTCGATTCCGGCAGGGCAGTCAATCAGCACATAATCAAACTCTTCCTTCAACTCATTGCACAATGTCTTCATCTGCTCTACATTGACCGCAGTTTTATCTTTTGTCTGAGCAGCGGGCAATAGAAACAGACTATCATCAAAACGCTTGTCCTTAATCAAGGCTTGCTTTAGCCGGCAGTTGCCATGAATCACATCAACTATATCATAGACAATCCTGTTTTCCAGTCCCATCACCACATCTAGATTGCGCAACCCGATATCTGTGTCCACCAGGACTACTTTATGCCCCAAACTGGCAAGCCCGGTGCCAATATTAGCAGTAGTAGTGGTTTTACCGACCCCCCCCTTGCCTGAGGTGATTACAATTACTTTTCCCATATTAAATACTTCCCCCTCTTTTTGGTTAATTTTTGCTGACAGCATTTTTAACTGGTCTATCTACATGCGAATGGTAAATCTCAATCACTATCATTTCGCTTTTAATTTTAGCTATTTCCGGATATTGGGGATCAGGTATCTTTCCATCCGGAGCCCGGGTGATGTGATTGGCGATTCTTAACTGGGTAGGTTGAAGACGAAAAGCTGTAACGATGGCATTTTCGTCTCCCAATGCCCCTGCATGAGCCACCCCCCGTAAGCATCCCATGACAATTATATTGCCACCGGCGATTACTTCTCCTCCCGGATTTACATCTCCCAGGATTACCACATTACCTGGAAACTTGAGACTTTGTCCTGATCGAAGGGTACGCTGCAACAAAATAGTGTTCTCACTGAGGAGGTTGTTATCCAAATCAGCAACTGTCTTTTGCTCTTCTGTGGATTCTCTCACCCACATCCCCTCCTGTCCGTCCTGAAAGCCATTGCTGCCAAAATCAAAGAAAAAAACTCTTGGGTCATCAACTGAGCCTCTGGATATCTTCCTGATAATTAACCCATTATCTGCTAAAATTTCTGCCAATACGTCTAATTGGTCTTCAGTCAGGTAATTTTGGCCTAGGCAAATGGTTACATGGGCCCCTACTAAAAATGCATCGCTGGTAGTTAACCGTTGGGCGAGCTCCCTTTTTAGCCGAGGAAAGCTTATTTGGCCTTTTAAGTTAATCAACAAACCATCTTTTGTTCCTTTAATCCCAATCGCATCTTCGGTCATTTTGTCAGCCCTTCCATTATTTCAACCCAAGTACTGCAATTTTTTTTACAATGTGAATATGTTTCTACAACTTTCTCTCTAAATCCTTCCTGGGCAAAAGAAATTTTAAAGGGTTTTTACCTTGATTTTCCAACAAGATTGTTAACGTTTCTGCACATTTTGGCAAATTTTTTCTATTCCACCTTGTTTAAGCCAAAATACTCCTCTAAGACCAGCTGAGTGACAACTCCCGCTGAAACACCACCACCACCGCCAAATTCAACCACCACTGCAATAGCTATCTCGGGTTTCTCATAGGGGGCAAAACCTATAAAGAAACCATCAAAGTCAACTTTGGAGTCTGCCCCCGGCCTGCTGGCCTGGGCTGTTCCAGTCTTGCCCGCCACCTGAATATCTTTGGGAAAATGGATAAATCGGCGCCAAGCAGTACCCCCTGGTTGGGTAACCATCAGCATCCCCTTTTTAGTATGCTCGATGGTTTCTTTAGATACACTAACTTCTCTGATTAGGGTAGGCTCATACTTTTTAACTATCTCTCCATTAGGATCCACAATTGAGTCCACCAGGTAAGGCTCATAAAGATAGCCTCCATTGCCAATAGCTGCCGCATAATTAACTAATTGGAGGATGGTATAGTCGTTACTTCCCTGGCCGATGGATGTATTATAGGTATCAAAGTTCTGCCAACGGGTGTAAAAATTATAATCTATCCGGTACTGGGATTCGATGGCCCTTCTTCGTTGGTCCTTATCCCGCTGCAGTTTATTTCGTTCTTGCTCAGTAGCTGCACCCTTTAGCAGTTCCTCATATTCCTTGTTCAACGCTTCATACCTAGCCCCATATCGCCTATTGATAATCGCCTCATTTAGCTCTTTTTTCCATGCCGGACTGGGCACATTACCGGCCGCCTCACCCCGAAGATTGATTCCTGTTCGCTGCCCTAGGCCAAAGTCCAGGGCAACTTCGGCGATTTTATCAGCCCCTGTTCTTACTGCCACGCTCTGGAAATAGGTATTACAGGAAACCTGCACAGCCCGATAATAGTCCACTGACCCATGGGCTTCCCCGCATTTAATTCCCCCGGGGTAGCCTCCTCCACAAAAGACTGTAGTCTGAGGGGAAATACCGTTTTCCAGGGCGGCCATGCCGGTAATCATTTTAAAAGTGGAGCCAGGTGCATAAACCTCATGAAAAGCCCGATTAGACCTGGCCTTTAACAGCTTATCCTCATAGTATTCGTATATTTCACTATCCTGGGAAAAACCTTTGATAAAGTCATTTGGATCCATCTTAGGATAGCTGGCAATGGCTAAAATTGCTCCTGTACGAGGGTCAATGGCAACTGCAGCGCCCCCATTAGCTTTTGGATTTTCCACCTCAGCCCGTTCCTTAATAACTGTTTCCAACGCTTCCTCCATGACCCGCTGCAGGTTAAAATCAATGGTCAAAACCAGGTTGTTGCCCGGGACAGCGGGGATGGTCAATAGCTCCCTAATGGGTCTGTTGGCCACGTTTACTTCCACCTGTCTAACCCCTTTTTGTCCCCGCAGGCCGATTTCCTTATCCTTTTCCTCTAAAAATTCATAGACTCGCTCCAAGCCCGTTTGACCGAAGGGATCTTCCATCCGATAATCATACTGGCGAAATTGATCCAACTGGCTTTGATTAATCTGGGTCACATATCCCAGCATATGTCCCGCCATCGTTCCGTTAGGATAAAACCTGCGGGGAACTACTTCTATATCTATTCCCGGCAATTCTTCCTGCCGTTCCTTGATTAAGGTTACTAGCTCAAAGGGTATGTTTTGTAAAATGGGAACCGATTCATGCCTCCGGAAACCCTGAGCTGTTAGCGCCTCCTTTATTTCGTCCACCGTCAATTCCAAGCCGTAATCCTCCAACAGGTTTACTAAATGCTGGTATACATGGTCCATTTTTCGGCCCAAGTTTGCTGTAACAATGGAATAGGAAGCATAGCTGGTAGCCAGCACCTGTCCGTCTCTGGAGATAATATCCCCTCTTCTGGGTGGAATGCTGATCATCCTAATCCGATTTTGGTCCGATTGTAATTTGTACTGTTGGGATTGAGCTAGCTGCACATAGGCCAACCGGCCTAATAACAGGGCAAAAATTACAGAGATAATTCCCATAAAGACTAATAACTTAATTTTAAGCTTTTTCTGCCCCATCGCCCTTCCCCCCTTATTTCTTAGAGCTCAGTATACCACTGGAAATAGATTGGTAAAACTTCAAGTACAATAACGGGGCAATCCCCAGGTTATAGATAGCTGCCGGCAGCAGGATCCGCCAAAAGCTATCGGTAAAATTGACAGGCACACCGGCAATCATTAATAAAGCTGTTACTAACAGTCCATTAATCATAGAGGCCACTATGATCAAAAGCCCCGGAGCTATAAGGTTCTCCTTATAAATCTTCCCCTCGGTCAAACCCACCACCAAACCGGTTGCTGCCTTAGCCAAGGCATTTAAGCCAATAAATCTACCCACCACCAGGTCTTCCAGCAACCCGTAGACAAAGCCCAGCCCGGCTCCTGCCTTGGGCCCTTTGATAAAAGCAAAGAAGACTACTGTTATTAAAAGCAGGTCGGGTTTTGCTCCTGCCAAGGTAAGTTTGCCAAAAACCGTAGTCTGCAAAGCCAGGGAAACTATTGCTATGATAAATAACAGGAAAAATCTCATGATTATTCCCTCTCTTCCGTTTCCAAGAGGGATTCTTCTAAGGTATCTCGTTCCTGTAAATGTTCAACCAGGGGCAGGACAATCACTTCCTCCAAGCGGGCAAAATCCACAAAGGGTTGGACAATGGCGTATTTAAGCAACCCATTTGGTTCCAGATGAACTTCCGTCACGTAGCCAATCCGAAGTCCCTTTGGAAAAAATCCCTGCAACCCTGATGTTATAACCACCTGATTAGGTCTGGCAACAGTGTCATGGGGAAGATAAGCCAATTGAAGTCTCCCAGATCCATCTTCCATCCCTTCCACCACGCCAGGGGTTCTGGAAATTTGCAGCATTCCGCCCACAGCCCCGTCCCGGTCTAAGATTAACAGCACTTGAGCTGTATTAGGGGTAACACTGATTACCCGCCCCACTAGCCCTTCCGGGGCAACTACCGTCATATTTCGTCTGATGCCCTGATTTTTTCCTTTATCAATAGTGATAGTCTGAAGCCAATTGCCGGTAGAGCCTCCGATTACTCTTGCCGCTACACCACCGGTACCATAATCACCAAGCAGCTCTTCTTGTAAGCCTAGCAATCGTTTCAGGCGATAATTTTCCAACCGTGCCTCTTCCACCACATTTAGTTCACTTGCTAATCTGGCCACTTCATCTCTTAACCACTTGTTTTCTCCCTGGGTTTCTCCATACTTTGCAACTGCCGTTATGTTGTTGCCTATTATTTGCACAACAACACTAGCCCCGCTCTGCAGCGGGGCTAATATCTCCTGTATTACTTCTTCAACCGGACTTAGGTTCATCCTTTCCCCGGCAGTATATTTCACTACGCCGAAAAGAAACAAAACGACAACCATGGTCCAGAAAAGTTTCTTTTTCCTAACATTCCTGGACATGTTTCTCCCCCATTCATGAACAGGAAACAAAAAGCCGGAAACAAGAACGCAAGCGGCACTTGGCTTCCCCAATCCAAATACTTAAGCTTCTATGTTGCTATTGGAAACGATAAACCGTTCTCTCATTCTGACTTCTGACTCCTGGGTTACCTTAGCTTCTCCGGGTGGGTACCAATACCCTCTTTAATAGATCGATATTCTCCAGCACCTTTCCTGTCCCTAGGACAATAGCAGCCAGGGGCTCTTCAGCAATGTGAACAGGTATACCTGTCTCCTCACTGATTAAATAATCTAATCCCCCTAAAAGTGATCCTCCTCCAGCCATAATAATTCCCCGGTCCATGATATCCGCAGCTAGCTCCGGTGGTGTTTTTTCCAGGCAAATCTTAATGGCCTCAACGATGGCTATTACCGGTTCAGAAAGAGCCCCTTGAATCTCTTTTGCCGTAACTGATACAGTTTTAGGCAAGCCTGTTACCAGGTCCCTGCCCCGTACTTCATAATTTTTATCCGCCATACCAGGTACAGTAAAATAGGCGGCACCAATTTTTATTTTTATTTCCTCTGCCGTCCGCTCACCAATCATAAGATTGTAGCGACGTTTAATGTGGCTGATGATAGCATCGTCCATTTCATCCCCGGCTATTCTGATGGACTTGCTGGTTACGATTCCCCCTAAGGAAATAATAGCCACCTCAGTTGTGCCTCCACCAATATCAACCACCATATTCCCGGTGGGTTCGTGAACCGGCAGACCTGCTCCGATGGCTGCAGCCATGGGCTCCTCTATCAGGTATGCTTCTTTGGCTCCCGCTTGCAAGGCTGCTTCTTTAACTGCCCGCTCCTCCACCGGAGTAACACCAGAGGGAACACAAATAACCACCCTCGGCTTAAACAGCAGCGCTTTCCTTCGTAAAGCTTTATTAATAAAGTAGCGCAACATACTTTGGGTAATGTCGAAGTCAGCAATAACCCCATCCTTCATTGGCCGTATGGCCACAATATTTCCCGGAGTTCGCCCAATCATTTGTTTTGCTTCTACCCCTACAGCCAGTACTTCACCTGTATCCCGCTGTATCGCCACCACTGAAGGCTCTTGAAGCACAATCCCTTTACCCCTCACATACACCAGGGTGTTGGCAGTGCCTAAATCTATTCCCAGATCTTTAGCTAATACCATAGTATGTCATTTGCTCCTTCCTAATCATATAACCTAATTATATTTTATATCAACACTCCCGGCAACATGGACATTTTACCAATTACATCAAGTTTTTTTCTCTCAGACTTATATATCCCTTGTTGCCGGTGACTAGATGATCCAGGACCTCTACTCCTAAAATCTTGCCTGCTTCAATCAGCCTTTTAGTAACTGCCACATCTTCACTGCTTGGGGTAGGATCACCGCTGGGATGATTATGAACCAGCACTATAGCAGCTGCACTTCTTTTGATTGGATTTTTAAAAACCTCCCTGGGATGAACAATGGAAGAATTAAGACTGCCTATTGAAACTGTTTCGATAGCTAAGACCTGGTTCTTGGTATTTAGGGCAAGAGTCTTAAAATGCTCTCGGTCTAATGAGCGCATTTCTTCCAAAACCAATGCAGCTATATCCTGGGGTGATCTGATGACCGGTCTGCTTTCTCCCCCAAGGGCAGCAAGCCTTTTGGCCAGTTCAAGGGCAGCTTTAACTTGGCAAGCCTTAGCCGGACCTATTCCCCTAATTTCTTGAATTTCCTCCACTGAAGCAGTGGCCAACTGGCTTAAACCCCCAGGCAGGCTTAGCAGCCGATAAGCCAGAGCTATGGCTGAATCCTCCTTATTGCCTGAACCAATGATAATCGCCAAAAGCTCGCTGGTGGGCAAAGTTTCAGCCCCTAAAGCAATTAGCCTTTCCCTCGGCCTTAATTCAAGCGGCATCTCTTTAATGGTAACATTATACCCAGGATTGCTTATACTCATTTTTCCCCCGCCATGGCATTAATATAATAAAATTATTTTATCACTATTCAGTAGTTAGTATTGGCTGAATAGTAGCCTAAAATACCCTGAAACCATAATTTTCCAACATCACGGCCAGTCGACTGATGGGTAGGCCAACTACATTAAAATAGCAGCCTTCTAACTTAGTTACAAACAAGCCGCCCTTGCCCTGAATGCCATAGGCCCCAGCCTTGTCAAAGGGCTCCCCTGATTCAACGTAGCTGTTAATCATAGCATCAGTTAGTTGACGAAAGTATACTCCTGTCGTTTCTTGCTCCAACTGATACTTCCCTGATCGGGAGTCCACTACAGCCACCCCCGTAATCACCTGATGGTATCTCCCAGATAAGGCCGCCAGCATTTCCCGGGCTGTCTCGAAAGAATCGGGCTTACCTAATATTTTCCCCTCCAGCACCACTATAGTATCGGCCCCGATGACTATTTCTCCCGATAAATCTTCCGCTACTGCCAGGGCTTTTTTCAAGGCCAGCTTACCGGCAGCTTCCAACGGTTCTTCTTCAATCAGATCTTCCGGTACATTTTTACTAATAATTTCAAAGTCAAGTCCCATCTGATAAAGAAGCTCTTTTCTTCTGGGTGATTGAGAAGCTAAAATAATTTCTGCCAAAGTTTATTTTACCCCTTTCAAATCACAGCTGTAACTATGCAGTAGTCAGTAACCAGGAGTCAGGAGTCAAAATGAAAAACCGAGTAACCTTTAAAAATATTTACTTACATCAATAAGAGATACTTGCTCGTCTCTATATTAGGGTTACTTAAAACAGGAAAAATTATATGCGTCGATAAGCTATATATGCTAAAAAAAATCCTAAGATACTAGCTACATTCAGTTTCATTGTAAAACCGATAGTAAAGCTGAGCACCACCAGATCGAAGGTAGTGGCAGGAAACCCAAGAGATTTGCTGTCTTTTAAAAAGGGAATAATTCCACCCAAAGCATCCCCCAGCAAGCTGCCAATTAAGGCGCCCACCAAAAGCAATACCAGTAAGATGCCCACACTTCTTTTACTGTTATATCCTCTCATTTGCCCACCTCCTTATTAGCCACCAATAGCCATTTCTGTCTATCCAAACCATCCTTCGCTCTATTCGCTATTTATCGACCTAATCCCTGCTTGTTTGGCAATTACCCATAAATTAGTCGAGCAATGGTTTTCAATTGTTCCAGGTTGCTGCATTCCCAAACAGCAGCACAATCCTTTGCATACTGGGCAATAACTGAATCATCCTGTCCCCAAAATTCTTCTGGCTGGGGATTAAGCCACCAGACCCGGCGGCAGCTGGCAGCCAGTCTGCTGAAGGACTCCCCCTCAGTAGCACGATAGTTGTTCTTGGCATCACCCAGGACAATCACATTGGTCTTAGGGGTAAGTAAACTTAAATATTGCTGTTCAAAAATTTTAAAAACCCTGCCAAAATCCGAAAAACCACTGGTGGAGCAGGTGGCCCTAACTGTCAATAACTCGATTGCCTCCTCCAATCCATACCTGCTAAAATAGGGGGAAACATCCTCCACATTGTCTACAAAGATAAAAGATTTAATTTTTTTAAATGACTGCTCCATGGAATAAACTAATAACAGCATAAAAGCACTGTAGTTGACTACCGAACTGGAGACATCGCATAAAAGCACCAGATTAGGGCGGGTTGTCTTATGTCTGCGCCGGCAAAGCTTCAGCGGCACTCCACCCCCCTTCAGGCAATTCCTAACAGTATTTTTCAAATCAACCAATCCACGCCTGCTTTTTCGCCACTGTCGGCTTTTTCTAGTTGCCAGTCTACGGCCTATGTCCACAACCTCTCGTTTCATTAACTTGTATTCAGATTCAGAAAGTTTATTGAAGCTTTTTCTTTTTAAATTGAACATGAAGTTAATCTCCCGGTAGGCAGCTTCCGTTCCCCGGCCCAGCAACTCCCGAATTATTCCTTGGTGCAGCTTTTCCTCCAGCCGAAGCCAGGCGTCCTCCCAGGCAGCTATCCGGCAGCTAGTTTGTCCTTGCATCATCTTTTCTAACTGGTATCGCTCCATGTGCCAGTCCAACTGTAGTTTGGCTTGGTTTAACAGCTCGTCACCCTTTAACTTCCCACTCCCCACCCTGTTTAGGGATTCTTCCACCATTTCTCCAGCCCGTGAATAATCACCCATCCGCACCAGATGAGAAAGTTTATTCTTCATCCCACCAGCACCTCCGGCAGTCAAGCCTTTTCCATCAGCACTACCCCCGGGAGAGAGCTCAAAACAGTCTATTTCATCCTGATAACTGCTAACATTAGTGTTCACTTCACCTTGCCCCATTTTTTCTGTTGAAAAAAAGGCATGAAAAATGCTGTCAAAAAATGCAAATTCTTTTTTGTCTTTAACCAAAAAAGACCGGGTGATATGTTTAAAATCGGCCCTATTAACATCAATTAAATTCAGGCTGTTAATCAAGGCCGCCAGTTCGTCTGTACTCACATTAAACCCAAGCTTTCTAAGGAGATTAGCAAATCTGACCAGTTCTTCCATCTCAATCGCCACCCTATATTCAAGTAGACAGTAGACAGTAGTCAGAATTCAGAATATTTTAGACAATACCCCTCTTTTATCCTGGCTTTTAGTTCCCAACTTCTGACAAACTACTGTTATTTTTACCGTTCTTCTCTTTCTGACTGCCGGGTAGAAATGGGCGATTACTCGCCCAAGACCCCCTGTCGAGTAAGCCAAGGGAATCTCACCCTTAGCTTCTCACAGAACCGGACTTGAAAGTCTCCCTTCATCCGGCTCTTATCATTCAACTCATTTTAATACT
>Ga0208490_100885_pt1 | contig 14165 bp, 15 predicted proteins | sample SubbioAug_CSWold_FD_184818 | JGI IMG/M metagenome (GOLD analysis project Ga0208490, IMG submission 184818) | Serpentinite rock and fluid subsurface biosphere microbial communities from McLaughlin Reserve, California, USA - CR11Aug_CSWold (SPAdes) | ecosystem: Environmental > Terrestrial > Deep...
CCGTTCACCACGGTGAGCCCGGTGCCGGTCGAGGGGCCGGGGCCGAACCCGCTGCTGCAGAACCACATCCTGATGGCGTTCCACCCGCCGATGCTCTACCTCGGCTTCGTCGGCTTCACGGTGCCCTTCGCCTTCGCCATCGCCGCCCTCGTCACCGGCCGGGTGGGGGAGGGGTGGCTGCTCGCCACCCGCCGCTGGACGCTGTTCGCCTGGGGCTTCCTCACCATCGGCATCATGCTCGGCGCCTGGTGGTCCTACGAGGTCCTCGGCTGGGGCGGCTACTGGGCGTGGGACCCGGTCGAGAACGCATCCATCCTCCCGTGGCTCACCGGCACCGCCTACCTGCACTCGGTGATGGTGCAGGAGCGGCGCGGGATGCTGCGGGTCTGGAACATCTCGCTGCTCTGCGCCACCTTCGCGCTCACGATCCTCGGCACGTTCCTCACCCGATCCGGCGTCATCGACTCGGTCCACGCCTTCTCCGAGTCCGACATCGGCGGCTGGCTGCTCGGGTTCTTCGGCGTCATCGTGGTGGTCTCGGTCGGCCTCATCGGCTGGCGCGGCGACCGGCTCCGCGCCCCCGGGAGCATGGACTCGCCGATCTCGCGCGAGGGCTCCTTCCTCGCCAACAACGTGCTGTTCGCCGCGTTCGCCTTCGTCGTGCTGCTCGGCACCGTGTTCCCGCTCGTGGTCGAGGCGGTCAACGGCGAGCAGCTGTCCGTCGGCGTGCCCTACTTCAACCGGATGACCATGCCCCTCGGCATGCTGCTCCTGTTCCTCATGGCGATCGCGCCGGTGCTGCCGTGGCGCAAGGCGTCCCAGGAGCTGCTCCGGGTCCGCCTGTTCTGGCCGGCCGTCGCCGCCACCGTCACCGTCGTCGCCTCCGTGCTCGCCGGCGCCCGCGGCCTCGCGCCGGTGCTCGCCTTCGGGCTCGGCGCCTTCGCCGGCGGGGCCGCCCTGCGCCAGATCGTGCTCGCCTCCCGCCGCCAGGGCTGGCGCGGGGTCGTGGGCCGCACCAACGGCGGCATGATCGTCCACCTCGGCGTGGTCATGATCGCCGTCGGCCTGGCCGCCTCCCAGTCGTACTCCTCCGAGATCGAGCTGCGGATGGAGGAGGGCGAGGTCGCCACCGTCGACGGCCACACGCTCGTCTACGAGGGTCTCGTCACCAGGGAGGATCCGGAGAAGACGACCATCGCCGCCCAGGTGCGGGTGGACGGCCGGATCTACGAGCCCGCCATCAACGAGTACGTGTTCGGCGGCCAGACGATCGGCACGCCGTCGGTCTCCACCGGCCTGCGCCAGGACGTCTTCCTCGCCCTGCTCGACGTGCCCGAGGAGCCGGGCGCCCCCGCCGTCGTCCGGGTCGTGATCCAGCCGCTCGTGGCCTGGCTGTGGATCGGTGGCGGCGTGATGGGTCTCGGCACCGCGCTCGCCGCCTTCCCCGGCAAGCGCCGCCGCCCGACCGAGCCCACGTCCTCGGCCACACGTGACGAGCCCGACCACGACCCTCGCCCCGACCACGAGCTGGCCGGGGTGACGTCGTGACCGCCCCGGTGCGGGAGCGCCGCCGGGTCGGCCCCTGGATCGCCGGCGCCGTCCTGGTGGTGCTCGCCGCGCTGATCGGCGTGCTCGCCACGAGCGGCGGTGACGACGGCGTGCGCTCCACCCTCATCGGACGCCAGGCCCCCGGCATCGCCGGCGACACGATCGACGGCGGCGCCTACGACCTGGCCGAGCACCGCGGCGAGTTCGTGGTCGTCAACTTCTTCGCCACGTGGTGCGTGCCCTGCATCCGGGAGCACCCCGAGCTGGTCGAGTTCGAGGAGCGCCACCGCGAGGCCGGCGACGCCTCCGTGGTCTCGGTGGTCTTCGACAGCCGCCCCGAGCAGGTCCGCGAGTTCTTCGCCGAGAACGGCGGCGACTGGCCGGTGGTCCTCGACCCCGCCGGGCGCACGTCGCTCGAGTACGGCGTCACCGGCGTGCCCGAGTCCTACCTGCTGGCCCCGGACGGGACCGTGCTGGTCAAGATCGAGGGCGGTGTGACCGCCGCCGCGCTCGACGACCTGCTGGAGCAGGTCCAGGTGGCCGACGTCGAGGCCGACCACCTCGGCGACGAGGACGAGGCGGAGGCGTCGTGAGGGACCTGAGCCGGGCCCGGTGGCCCTGGATCGTGGTGCTCGCCCTGATCGCGGGTGCGCTCGTGGTCGCCGCCGTCGGCGACCGCGGCCCCCGGACCACGGCCGAGCGCGCCCGGGCCGTCGCGGAGTCCATCGCCTGCCCGCAGTGCCAGGGCCAGTCGGTGGCCGACTCCGAGGCCCCGTCGGCGCGGGCCATCCGCACCGAGGTCGCCCGCCGGATCGAGGCGGGCGAGACCGACGACCAGATCCGCGACTACATCGCCGGCATCTACGGCGAGGACGCCCTGCTGACCCCGCCGAGCGACGGCGTCGCCGGGCTCATCTGGTTCCTCCCCGTCGCCGGCTTCGTCGGCGCCGTCGGGGGCCTGGTGGTGGTGTTCCGGCGCTGGCAGGTGCCCGAGGACGTCGAGGTCTCCGACGAGGACCAGGTCCTCGTCGAGCAGGCGCGTCGCTCGACCCGGCCGTGACCCTCGACCCGGACGCGCGCGTCGCGCTCGAGGAGGAGCGCGACTTCCTCCTCGCGTCGCTGGACGACCTCGAGCGCGAGCGGGCGGCGGGTGACGTCGACGACCACGACTACCGGACCCTCAAGGCTGACTACACGGCTCGCGCCGCCGCGGTCCTGCGCTCGCTCGACGGCGGCGCCCCGGAGGAGCCATCGGCGGAGCCCGGCGACCCCGCCGCCCGGAGCCGGGCGTCATCACGAGGTCGTCGCATCGCCACCGTGGCTGGCATCGCCCTCGTCGCCGTGCTCGCCGGCGTGCTCGTCGCGCAGGCGTCCGGGCGGCGGGGCTCGGGCGGCCTCACCGGCCTCGACGTGACCGCCGCGTCGGGCCGGGTCTCGAGCTGCCAGGAGCTCGAGCAGTCCGGCGACGCCGACGGTGCACTCGACTGCTACGGCGAGGTCCTCGATGCCCTGCCCGCCAACGTCGAGGCGCTGACGTTCCGGGGCTGGCTCCAGGTGCGCCAGTTCGACATCGACGCCGGCCTCGAGGACCTCGACGCCGCCGTCCAGCTCGCCCCCGAGGCCACTGCGCCCTACATCTTCCGGGCGAGCGGGCGGGCCCGCAGCGGTGATGCCCCGGGGGCCGTGGCCGACCTCGCCTCCTTCTACGAGAGCGGACCCGAGGAGGGGGAGGCGGAGCTCGCGGGGCAGCTCGCCGAGACGATCGTGGAGGCGGCCCTCGACGCGTGCATCGACGGCGACGTGGCCGGGACGTTGCCGGTCACCGACGTCCTGCAGTGCTACCGGGACATCCTCGCCGTCGACGACGGCAACGCCCCGGCCAGCGTGTACCTGGGCTGGCTCATCGCCCGCAGCGGCGTGGACGACGAGCGGGCCCTGCGCCTCCTCGACGAGGGCCTGGCGGCGGACCCGTCGATCTCGGCCGGCTACGTGTTCCGGGCCGCCCTCCGTGCCCACCTCGACGACGTCGACGGGGCCCGCGCCGACCTGGAGGCCTTCGCCGGCACCGACGCCCCGGCCGCCCAGGAGGCGGCCGCGGACCAGGTGCGGGCGGCCATCGACGCCGGCGAGGACCCGCTGCCCAGCAGCCAGGCCGGGTAGGCGCTCCAGGGCCGATCAGGCTCGGTCAGGCTCGATCAGGCGGGGGCAGGTACTCGCCGGTGCCCCAGCGGCCGTCGGTCCGCCGCACGGTCCACATCGATGCCTTCTGCCACACGAGGTTGCGCGCCGGCTGCATGCCGTCGTCGACGAGCAGGCCGAGGAGCACGGGGATCACGTCGCCGTGGCTGCACGCGACGACGTCGGCGCCGTCGTCGACCGCCCGAGCGATGTCGTCCAGCAGCGAGGAGATCTCGTCCCGGTCGGCGCCCTCGAAGAGGCGGTCGTCCACGACGATCTCGCCGCCGCACTGGTGGGCGAGGGGCTGCACCGTCTGGTCGCAGCGCTTGGCCGGCGACGTCAGGATGCGGAGCGGCGCGGACCGCTCCCGATCCCGGTCGATCGCCGTCGCGATCCCCTTGGCCTGCAGCTCACCGCGGTCGGACAGGGGGCGGGTCCGGTCGTCGGCGTTCCAGTCCGAGCGGCGGCCGGCGTGGGCGTGGCGGACCACGTAGAGCGTCACGGTTGCGCACGCTATTGCCTCGCCACGGGCACGGCTACCGTCGCCCGCCGTGGGGTTCTTCGACCGCAACCGCAAGCAGCTCGAGGCCCGGGGCATCGACCCGGCCCGGCTCCCGCCCGGCCAGTACGCGACCGACCGGTTCCCGGTCCTGCACGTCGGCGACGTCCCCCGCTACGCCGATGACCTGTCCGACTGGGACCTGCGCCTCACCGGCCTGGTCGAGCGGCCCCGGACGCTCAGCTTCGACGAGCTCCGGGCGCTCCCCGCCGTCGAGGAGACCTTCGACATCCACTGCGTGACCAAGTGGTCCAAGTTCGACACCCGCTGGACGGGGGTGCGGTTGACCACGCTGATGGACCTCGCCGGGGTGCAGCCCGAGGCGACGCACCTGATCGAGCACGCCGAGCACGGCTACACCACCAACCTGCCCCTCGCCGACGTGCGCCGCGACGACGTGCTGGTCGCGTGGGCCTTCGACGGAGAACCGCTCGAGCCCGAGCACGGGTACCCGGTGCGCCTCGTCCTGCCCCACCGGTACTTCTGGAAGTCGGCGAAGTGGCTGCGGGCGCTGGAGTTCTCCGCCACCGACCAGCCCGGCTTCTGGGAGCGCAACGGCTACCACAACGACGGTGACCCCTTCCGCGAGCAGCGCCACTGGGGCGACTGATCCGGCCACCTCGGTCGGCTGTCAGACCGCGTTCGTAGCCTGCCCGGTGGGTCGGAGCGCCGTCCTCGCTCCCGCACGCCACAGGCTTGCCGCCTGTTCGCCCTCGGAGCTCCCCGTGCACGACCCACCCCTCCACGCCGGCGAGGCCGACGGTGCCAGCCGGTACGGCCGCTTCCACCGCGCCTGGGTCCCACCGGATCCTCCCCGCCGCCCGCCCGGGGGCACACGGGCGGAACGGAGCCGCCCCCGAGCGAGGCGGCCCTTCACCGAGGCCCGGGCGCTCCACGCCACGGCGTGCGATCGGTTGGCCGCGATCGACGCCGCGATCGAGGCGCTCGCCGACCAGCGACTCGTCTGCCTCGACGTGCTCGTCGACTGCCGCGACCAGCTCCGACCGCGTTGGTCCAGCAGCCACTCCCGCCGGCGCGCCAGCGTCGATGAGGCGCCGTTCCCCGAAGCACCCCCGGCGGCCCGTCCCGTCGAAGGCGTCGCCCTCCGCTCGGTCGCGGTCACGATCCTTCGACGGCACGGCCCGCAACGGCTCCGGGACCTGCACGGCCTGATCCACCTGTACGGCTACCGCATCGAAAGCGTGCGGCCGGTGCAACGCCTCGGCGATGCGATGGCCTACGAGCTGCGCCAAGGTCGCGTCGAACGCCTCGAGCGTGGCGTCTACGGCCCCACCGAGCCACACTCCGGCCCCGGGCGGTACGCGCCTCCTCGCACCGAGCTCGGTTCACCGCTCCCGTGGGACCGGCCCGTCACCGATCCGGGTCCGCCCCATCTCGACCCCGAGGTCGCCGCGGACCCCGAGCTCTGGTCCGGCGCAGCCTGGCCCACCGAGGACGACCTCCCGCCCTCCGACCACATCCCCGCAACCCTCGAGCGTGCCGCACCACCGGTGCAGCCCCTGGGCGACGATTCGTCGACGAATCGCCGCCCAGTGCCGCCCGAGCAGTCGCGGCGCTGGGTGCCACCGCCCTGAACCAGTGGTCAGCGGCGCAGGGCCCGCAGGTCGGCGATGACCTCCGGCAGGGCGGCGGCGAACGCTGCGACGTCCGCATCCGACGTCGACCATCCAACTGAGACCCGCAGGGAGCGGTGGGCGTCGACGCCCATCGCCTCGAGCACGGGAGACGGCTCGAGGCCCTCGGACGCGCACGCGCTGCCGGAGTGGGCCCGGATGCGGCGACGGTCGAGCCCGAGCAGGACGGCCTGGGGCTCGATGTCGGCGATGCCGGCGCACACCAGGTGCGGGAGCCGCTCGGTCGGGTGGCCGAACAGCTCCACCCCGTCGATCGCGGTCAACGCCGCCCGCAGGCCGTCAGCGAGCTGGACCTGCCGGCGCACCTCGGCGTCGACGTCGATCGCGTCGACGGCGGCAGCGAAACCGAAGGCACCGACCACGTCCTCCAACCCGGCGCGTCGCGCCCGCTCCTGCTCGCCACCGACGATGAGGGGACGGATCCGCAACCCCCGGCGGACGAGCAGCGCCCCGCTCCCGGCCGGTCCGCCCAGCTTGTGGCCGCTGATCGAGACCAGATCAGCGCCGAGGGCGCCGAAGTCGAGCGCCATCCGCCCGGCGGCCTGGGCTGCGTCGACGTGCACCAGCACGCCCCGCTCCCGGCAGGCCGCCACGACCTCGGCGACCGGCTGGACCGTGCCGACCTCGTGGTTGGCGAGCTGCAGGTGCACGACCGCGGTGTCGGCGTCGATGGCCGAGACGAGATCGTCGGGGTCCACCCGACCGGTCCGGTCGCAGCCCACGACGGCCGTCGACCCGTGCTGGCCGGCGGCGAGTCGCACCGCGGAGTGCTCGATGGCGGACAGCACCTGGGTGCCGCCCCGTTCGGCGACGCCCCAGCACACGGCCGCGATCGACTCGGACGCGCCCGACGTGAACACGACCTCCCGGGGCCGGGCGCCGAAGGCCGATGCCACGGCCTCCCGCGCCTGCTCGAGCGCGGCGCGCGCCGTCATGCCCGGTTCGTGGATCCGTGACGGATCGGCGAGCGGGGCGTCGAGCACCTCCACCATCGCCGCCCGGGCCTCGGGCCGCAGCGGTGAGGTCGAGGCGTGGTCGAGGTAGTGGCCGAGGTCCGGCGGGGAGGCGGCCACGGGTCGGGGGCTCAGCGGGACGTGACGACGGTGACGCAGGTCTCGGAGCCGAGCGCCTGCGTGCTCTCGGTCGCCGGCATGGTCTCGCCGTACAGCGACGAGAGCATGCCCTTCACCAGCCCGCGGTCGACGGCGCAGATGACGGGGTGCTCGATGGCGGCGTCGCCGAAGGGGCAGTGCTGGGCCACGATCCGCAGCTCGTCGCCCTGTTTCTCGGCGTGGGCGGCGAACCCGTGGGAGGTGAGGGCGTCGGCCACGGCGTGCAGGGCGGAGCGGAACGAGCGCTGGACCGATTCGCCGGAGCCCATCGACGCGGCGAGCGATCGGCCGTACTCGACGCCGACCTCCTCGGCCATCCGGGCCGCGACGTCGTCGGGCAGCAGGGCGAGGGACTTGCCGAGCAGGGTGACCAGCAGGTCGTCGTGGCGGACGGCGAACTCGATCGGGTTCTCGTTGCCGATCGCCTTGTACCGCTTCGACGGGCGACCGGCGCCGCTGCCCGCGGGACGGGCGGTGGACACCTCGACGTAGCCGCCCCCGACCAGCTTGTCGAGGTGGTGGCGGGCCACGTTGGAGTGCAGCTCGAAGCGCTCGGCCACCTCGGACGCCGTGACCCCCTCGGGCTGGTCGCGCAGCCACAGGTAGATCTCGCGCCGCGTAGGGTCCCCGAAGGCCGAGGTGATCGCCGTGACCGCCGAGGAGAAGTCGGCGGCGCTCAGCGCAGTGGGTGAGTCCGCATCCACGTCGGTATTCTACCTATGCCGGTAGGGGAAATCCCTGCGACGACGCCCAGCCACCTGGAAGGTGCCCCCGTGCCCACCGAAGCCCAGATCATCGACGCGCTCCGACCGGTCGAGGACCCCGAGCTGCACCGCAGCATCGTCGACCTCGGCATGGTCCGCTCCGTGCAGGTCGACGGCCAGTCGGTTCGCGTCGAGATCGCCCTCACCGTCCCGGGCTGCCCGCTCAAGAACGAGATCCAGCGGCGCGTCGGCGAGGGGGTCCACGCCCTCGACGGCGTCGAGTCCGTCGACGTCACCTTCGACGTGATGACCGACGAGGAGCGGGCCCGCGTCCGCGAGCTCATGGTCGGCGACCCCAAGGCCACCGCCGGCAGCCAGGCCGCCCACGGCCACGCCGAGGGTCGAGCCATCCCCTTCTCCGAGCCGGGGTCCAAGACGCGGGTCCTGCTCGTCGCCTCCGGCAAGGGCGGCGTCGGGAAGTCCTCGGTCACCACGAACCTGGCCGTGAGCCTGGCCAAGCGGGGCAAGAAGACCGCCATCGTCGACGCCGACGTCTGGGGCTTCTCCATCCCGCGCATGCTCGGCATCGACCGGCCGCCGGTGGTCATCGACTCGATGCTGATCCCGCCGGAGTCCCACGGCGTGTCGTGCATCTCGATGGGCTTCTTCGCCCAGGAGGACCAGGCGGTCATCTGGCGGGGCCCGATGCTGCACAAGGCGCTCGAGCAGTTCCTCACCGACGTGTTCTGGGACGACCCGGACTTCCTCGTCGTCGACCTCCCCCCGGGCACCGGCGACATCTCGATCTCCCTCGCCCAGTTCCTGCCCCGCGCCGAGGTCTACGTCGTCACCACGCCCCAGCCCGCCGCCCAGCGGGTCGCCCAGCGGGCCGCGTTCATGGCCGAGAAGGTGAACCTCGAGGTCAAGGGCGTCATCGAGAACATGTCGTGGTTCACCGGCGACGACGGCACCCGCTACGAGATCTTCGGCGCCGGCGGCGGCGAGGAGCTGGCCGCACGGCTCGACAAGCCGCTGCTCGGCAAGGTGCCGCTGCTGGCGGAGCTGCGAGCCGGCTCCGACACCGGGACGCCCATCGTGGTGAGCTCCCCCGAGTCCGAGGCGGCGGCGGCCTTCGACGAGATCGCCCGGGCCATCGTCGAGGACCTCGCCCCGACGAAGCGGTTCCACCCCGAGCTGAAGATCACCTGAGGTTCAGCGCACCTCGTGCTCGTCGGCCGGGTGGCCGGCGAGCTCGCGGATCGTGCGCACCAGCGGGTCCGCGTCGCCGTTCTTGAGGCGGAGCGGGATGCCGTGGCGGGCCATCTCGGTGCGGGCGAACTCGCCGGCGACGGCGGAGTAGGCCACGATCCGCACGTCTGGGGCGTGCGCCTGCAGCTCGGCGATCGCCTCGAAGCCGCTCATCCGCGGCATCAGCAGGTCGAGGACCACCACGTGGGGCCGCAGCGCCACGCACTGCTCGATCGCCTCGATGCCGTCGGCGGCCTCGCCCACGACGTTGATCCCGGCCTGGCGCAGCTGCAGCTTGAGCAGCAGGCGGATGTCGACCTCGTCGTCGGCCACGACGACGTCGATCTGCTCCGGCGGGTCGAGGTGCGGTACCTGGCTCATGAGGCGCGGGGGAGCGTGAGTCGGGTGACGACGTTGCCGCCGTGCTGGTTGATGGTCACGTCGCCGCCGTCCATCTGGGCCAGGGCCCGGGCCACGGGGAGGCCGATCCCGAGCCCGGCGGCACGGGTCACGGCCTGCTCGCCCCGGAAGAACAGCTCGAAGCTGAGCTCGAGCTGGGCGATCTCGTGGTCGACCGGGGTCGCCACCACGAGGGTGACCGAGTCCCCGTCGTCCTCGAAGCGCACCGTCGAGGGGCCGTCGCCGTACTGCTCGGCGTTGTCGATGAGGTGGTCGACGGCGTGGACGACGGCATCGCGGTGGGCGAGGACCGGCGCGGACGGCGTGCCCTCGACGACGACGGGCGTCCCGGCCGTGGCGACCCCCACCACACCGGCCAGGTCCACGGCGGCGACGCCGTCGGTCGGGCGGGCCGTGTGGATCTCGGCGGCGATCAACAGGTCGTCCAGCAGCCGCTCGGCCCGGCGTGCGTTGCGGACCAGCGCCGGGATGAGGGTCTCGCGCAGCTCGTCCTCGGACGCATCGACGAGCAGCTCGGCCAGGCCGCGGACGGTGGTGAGCGGCGTGCGGAGCTCGTGGCCCACCACGTGGATCACCCGGTCACGGACGAACTCCAGAGCCTCGGGTCCGAGTGGGGTCATGACGGACGAAGCGTACCCACCGGATAGGTTGGCGGCCCCAACCACAGTCGACACGAGGTGTGAGCAGTGGACGTCCGGATCGGTGTGACCTACACGGCCAAGGAGATCGACATCGAGCTGGCAGAAGATGCCGACCCTGCCCAGGTGCAGGCCGACGTCGACGCCGCCATCGGTGGGGACCACCTCGTGTTCTGGTTGACCGATCGCAAGGGACGCCGCGTCGGCGTGCCCACCGAGAAGATCGCCTACGTGGAGATCGGCACCCCCGAGGCGGCTCGCCGCATCGGCTTCGGGGGCTGATCCACCCGGTCACCGCGATGACCACCCTCCTCGACCGAAAGCTGCTGTTCGTCACCGGCAAGGGCGGGGTGGGCAAGACCACCATCGCCGCCGCGATCGGCACGCTCGCGGCCGACCACGGCAAGCGCACCCTCGTCTGCGAGGTCGACGCGAAGGGGAACCTGTCGGACTTCTTCGAGGCCGGTCGCACCGGGTTCGACCCGACGCCGATCTCCGAGAACCTCTTCGCGATGTCGATGAACACCGAGGAGTCGCTCAAGGAGTACCTGAGCCTCCAGCTGAAGATCCCGGTCATCGCCCGGATCGGGCCCCTCGCCCGGACCTTCGACTTCGTGGCCACGGCGGCGCCCGGGGTGAAGGAGATCCTCACCGTCGGCAAGCTCGCCTGGGAGGTGCGCGAGCAGCACTACGACCTGGTGGTGGTCGATGCATCGGCGAGCGGCCACATCGTCGGCCAGCTCGCCGCACCCGAGGCCATCAAGGAGCTGGTGCAGGTCGGCATGGTGCGCGACCAGACCGGGTGGATGCTCGACATCCTCGGCGACCCGGCCCGCACCGGCGTCGTCATCGTCGCCGCGCCGGAGGAGATGCCGGTGCAGGAGACCATCGAGCTCGCCGAGCGGCTCCGGGCCGAGACGGTGGTGGACCTCGCCGCCGTCGTCGTGAACCGGGTGCTGCCCGAGCTGTTCAACGCCGGCGAGGAGGCCCTGTTCGAGCAGCTCCGCCAGGACGAGGGCAGCGTCGCCGCCCTGGCACGAGCTGCCGGCGGGCCGGTCGAGCCGATCCTCGACGCCGCGGAGCTGGCGGTGAACCTGCGCCGGTCCCGCGCCGGGCACCTCCAGAAGCTGCGCGACGCACTGGCCGGCACCGAGCTGCTCTACGTGCCGTACCTGTTCCAGCGGAGCCACGGGGTGCGGGCCACCAACCGGATCGCCGGGCACCTCGGCGAGGAGCTGGGCTTCTGATGGCCCGCGCCGCACGCCGCCGGGCCACCGGCACCCTCGAGCAGCTGCTCGCCGCCAAGGAGATCGTGATCTGCTGCGGCTCCGGCGGCGTCGGCAAGACCACCACCGCGGCCGCCGCCGGTGCCATGGCCGCCGCCCGGCTCGGCGGGAAGGTCCTCGTGGTCACCGTCGACCCGGCTCGGCGGCTCGCCAACGCCCTCGGGCTGGAGTCCTTCGGCAACGTCGAGACCCGCGTGCCCGACTCGGCCTTCGCCGAGGCCGGCATCGAGTGCCGGGGCGAGCTGTGGGCGGCGATGCTCGACACCAAGCAGTCCTGGGACGACCTGGTCCGCCAGCACGCCCCCGACGCCGCCACCCGAGACGCCATCCTCTCGAACCCGCTCTACACCAACATCACCGGCCGCTTCGTGCAGAGCCACGACTACATCGCGATGGAGCGGCTCTACGAGATCCACGCCTCGGGCCGCTACGACCTGGTCATCGTCGACACCCCGCCCACGCGCAACGCCCTCGACTTCCTCGAGGCCCCCGAGCGCATGGCCGACTTCTTCTCGTCCCGCCTGCTGCGCTGGCTCACCGTGCCGTACCGGTCCCGGCTGGTGAACATGGCGACCAAGCCGTTCTACAAGGTCGCCGACACCATCCTCGGCTCCGCGTTCCTCGAGGACATCGCCGAGTTCTTCCTCCTCTTCCAGACCATGTACGACGGCTTCGTCGAGCGGGCACGCGCCGTCCAGCGCATCCTCGAGGACAAGCGCACCACCTTCGTCGTGGTCAGCACGCTTGAGTCGGCACCGCTGCGGGAGGCCGAGTACTTCATGGCCGCGCTCGAGGAGCGCCGGTTCCACCTGGGGGCCGTCGTCCTCAACAAGGTGCTGCCGTCGTACCTGCTGGACGCCGACGCCGCCGAGGCCGCCCGGCGGTTGAGCGCCGACCCGGACGCCGCCGCTGCGGCGCTCGACGGGATCGGCGACCAGGAGTCCGTCGCCCGGGTGATCGGCGAGGTCGCCCAGAGCTTCCTCAACTTCCGCGTCGTGGCCAGCCGCGAGGCCGAGCAGCGCAACGAGCTCGGCCGGAACCCCGACGTCCTGGCCAGCGTCCCGTACTTCGACAGCGACATCCACGACCTCGCCGGCCTGGTCCGCCTCGGCGAGCAGATCTGGCGGTGAACGCCGTGGAGCACGCCTGATGGCCTCCCTCATCGAGCTCGCCCGGACGCTCACCCCGCTCGACGTGCCCCAGGCGCAGCAGCTCCAGCGCCTGGCCGCCTCGTGGGGCCTGCTCGCCGACTTCTGCTTCTCCGACCTGCTGCTGTTCGCGCCGGTGGGCGACTTCGACGGCGGCGAGTTCGTCGTCCTGGCCCAGGTGCGGCCCACGACCGGCCAGACCGTGTACCGCGGGGACTGGGTCGGCACCCGCCTCGACGAGGACGAGCGCCCGCTGGTGGCCCGCTCCTACCGCAACGGCGAGATCATCGAGGGCGAGATCCACCTGTCGGTCGTGCGCGAGCGGGTGCGGGTCCTGTGCGTGCCCGTGCGCCGCGAGGGCAAGGTCATCGGCGTGCTCACCCGCGAGGCGGCGCCGTCGATCGGACGCCAGCACGGCGAGCTCGAGCGCACCTACCTCGACATCTTCAACCGCTTCGCCCGCATGATCGCGTCGGGCGACTTCCCCTACGAGGACAAAGACGACACCGCCGAGGCACCCCGGGTGGGCGACGGCGTCCTGCTCGTCGACCCCGCCGGCCGGGTCGAGTACGCCTCGCCCAACGCGGTGTCCGCGTTCCACCGGGTCGGGGTCCACGCCAACGCCGAAGGCCTGCGCTTCGGCGAGCTCGGCCTCGACGAGAGCGCCGTCCGATTGGCGTTCCACCGCCGCCAGCCCACCGTCGTCGAGGTGGAGCGGGGCAGCGAGATCACGGTGGTGTTCCGCTGCCTGCCCATCACCGACCGAGGGGAGGTGTCCGGCGCCGTCGTGCTCGTCCGCGACATCTCCGAGCTGCGCCGCCGGGACCGGCTCCTGCTGTCCAAGGACGCCACCATCCGCGAGATCCACCACCGGGTGAAGAACAACCTCCAGACGATCTCGTCCCTGCTCCGCCTGCAGGGCCGCCGCCTCGACTCGCCCGAGGCCAAGGCCGCCATCGAGGAGTCCGCCCGGCGCATCCGCTCGATCGCCGTGGTCCACGAGATCCTCTCCCGGGAGGCGGGCGACGACGTCCCCTTCGTCGAGATCGCACGTGAGCTCTCCCGGATGGTCGACGAGAGCCTGATGAACCCGGACCGCCCCTTCCGCGTCCGCTTCTCGGGCGAGGCCGGCACGATCCCCGCGGCCCCGGCGACGTCGCTGTCGGTGGTGCTGAACGAGCTGCTGCAGAACGCCGTGGACCACGCGTTCCCCGAGGAGGTCGACCTGGCCGAGGAGCCGGGCTTCGTCGACGTGCTCCTCGAGCGCGAGGAGCACCAGCTGACGGTGCGGGTCACCGACAACGGCGTCGGCATCCCCGAGGGCTTCGACATCGATGCCTCCACCGGCCTGGGCCTGTCGATCGTGCGCACGCTGGTCGAGACCGAGCTCGAGGGCGAGATCACCATGCGGCGCGTGCGGGAGGCAGGTGACCGGCACGGCACCGAGGTCCAGGTCGTGGTGGCCACCAAGCACTTCTAGGCCCGGCCCCGGACGCGCAACGACCTCCCCGGGGGGAGGTCGTGCCACTGCCGGAACGCCGGCCCGGAGCGGGTTCGCTCAGGCGCTGCGCTGCTGCTTCTCGAGGCGCTGGCGGGCCCGGCGCATCTGGCGGCGCTCCTCCTCGGAGGTGCCGCCCCAGACGCCGCTGTCCTGGTTGGTGGACACGGC
>Ga0208490_100886_pt1 | contig 14140 bp, 12 predicted proteins | sample SubbioAug_CSWold_FD_184818 | JGI IMG/M metagenome (GOLD analysis project Ga0208490, IMG submission 184818) | Serpentinite rock and fluid subsurface biosphere microbial communities from McLaughlin Reserve, California, USA - CR11Aug_CSWold (SPAdes) | ecosystem: Environmental > Terrestrial > Deep...
CCCTCGCCGTCTGGGGGCTCAGCCTTGACCAGGCCGGAGTGGCCGTGGTCGGTGCCGTGCCGCAAAGCCTTCCGCCCTTCACCCTGCCGTCCTTCGACCTGACGCTGCTGCGCGAACTTCTCCTGCCCGCCGCCCTGATCTCGCTGATCGGCTTCGTGGAATCGATCTCTGTCGGCCAGACCCTTGCCGCGAAGCGCCGCCAGAGGATCGACCCCGATCAGGAGCTTGTCGCCCTTGGTGCCGCGAACCTTGGCGCGTCCTTCACGGGGGGCTTCCCGGTGACCGGGGGCTTTGCCCGGTCGGTCGTGAACTTCGAAGCCGGTGCCGCCACCCCGGCCGCCGGGGCCTTCACGGCCTTCGGTCTTGCCATGGCCGCCCTGTTCCTGACGCCCCTGATCGCCTTCCTGCCCAAGGCCACGCTTGCCGCAACCATCGTCGTTGCCGTCCTCAGCCTCGTCGACCTGTCGATCCTGAAACGCAGCTGGGCCTATTCCCGGGCCGATTTCGCCGCCGTCGCCGCGACCATGGCCGTGACCCTTGGGGCAGGGGTCGAGGCCGGGGTTTCGGCCGGTGTCCTTCTGTCCCTCGCGCTGCACCTCTACCGCACCTCGCGCCCGCATGTGGCCGAGGTCGGTCTCGTTCCGGGGACCGAACACTTCCGCAACATCAACCGCTTCTCGGTCGAGACCGAACCTGCGGTCCTCAGCCTGCGGATCGACGAAAGCCTGTATTTCGCCAACACCCGCTATCTTGAGGATCTGATCCTTGCCCGCGTCTCGGGGGATACGGCGGTGCGCCACGTCATCCTGATGTGCTCGGCCGTGAACGAGATCGACCTCAGCGCGCTGGAGACCCTGGAGTCCCTGGACCAGCGCCTCCGCGACATGGACGTCAGCCTGCACCTGTCCGAGGTGAAGGGTCCGGTGATGGACCGCCTCCGCCGCACGAAATTCCTGGATCACCTGTCGGGCGAGGTGTTCGTCTCGCAGTTCGAGGGCTGGTGCAAGCTGACCCAACGTTGCGCCAGCGCCGACCTGCGCCAGCACGCGCAGCGCTGACGCCGGTCAGCCAAGCCAGGACGGCAAAGCCTTCGGCGCCTGACCCGAAACCGCCGCTTCGGCGCAGGCGGCAAGGCTGCCGAACCGCACCTCCCGCCCCGAAAGGCCCGGCCCGTAATGGGCATACTTCCCGGAATTGGTCATCAGCGCCCGGGTGCCGGGCGGAAACACCGGCTCCGAGATCGAACACCAGCACAGGTCGGGCAGCACCTGCACCCCGGCCTCTGTCAGGCGCGCAAGCGTGCCTTCGGCCCGGGCCTCTTCCATCACCTTGCGCCCGCTGGTCACGATGGTCGCCACCGCGACCTTGCGCCCGGCCAGCGCCTCGGCCAGCGCCCGGCATTCCAGGATCGAGGCATGGGGGCTGCCCACTGCCACCAGTTCCACCGTCTCGGGCCCGGCGTTCAGAAGCTCCCAGGCCTGCGCCATGTCGGCGCGGGTGATGCGGACCACCTCCGCCCCCGGCGCGACGCGGAAGGCTTCGGGCGTCACCCCGTCGACATGCAGCATCGGCGCGGCCGAGGTGGTTCCGAACGCCGCGCAAAGCGCCTTCAGCGCCTCGGGCGTCGGCCGGGCCGGGGCCAGACCGCGCAACAGCGGGATGCGATCCGGGGCGAACTTGCCCGCAAGATAGCCGATCAATGGCCAGAAGGCATCGTCGATCCCCTCGGGCAGCTCGATCTCCAGGATCCGTGTCGCCTGCCGGTTCTCGTCCAGATAGACGCCCGACAGCGGCGCGCGTCCGGTCATCGCGCTGCACAGGTCCAGAAAATCCGGGTGCTTCGCGGTCCGCGCCCCGATCACGCTGTTGGCATAGATCACCGCGTTCGACTCGGACCAGGCAATCGCCTCGCCCTCGGACGGGGCGCTGTCCAGAAGATAGGGCGAACAGGTGAAACTTGGCTGGCAGCCCATCCGCACATAGGCATCCGCCAACCGCTGCGCCGGTCCGCCAAAGCTGGGCGGCACGCCCTGCGTCCGCCAGTTGCCATGGTCGACCGAGATCGCATTCATCGTCGTCGGGATGCGGACACGCGCGCCCATGTCGGCCATCTTCTCGGCGAAGGTCAGGTTCGCCGGGCTGGCATAGATGCAGCCGTCGATATGGCCCTGCGTCACGTCGATCAGCCGCGTCGCGCCCTGATTCACCGCCATTGCGCACAGAATGCGCATGGCCTGGGCCGTGGCCTCGCCTTCCTCCCCGGCCAGCATGGCGCGGTCGTGGTCGGTAAGCTCCAGCGCGCCGGTCGCCGGAGGGGCGATGGCCAGCGACAGGCCGTCGGCGATCAACGCGGTCTCGGTGATCCGCGCCGTCCGGGCCTTGGAGAGCAGCGCATGGGCCTCGGGTGACAGGCGCAGGACGGGCAGGGGCTTGCCGAACATCTCGGCTGCGATCAGCGCGCCCAGCGTCACCACGTCCTCCGGCTCGCAAAAGACCAGGGCGACGGGAGCATGGCCGTTCAGCACCATGTCCAGAAGCACCCCTGACCCGGTGCAGGACCCCCGCGTGCCGGGCATCACAAGGATGCGTCCCGTCATGTTCTGCCCCGAAAGCGGGTGGTGCACGTCGATCACCTGCCCGGTGGCCGGATCGACCCCGCCCCAGAAACTCAACGGTTCCGAGGCGGCAAGCACCTCGCCTTCTGCATGACCTGAAAGGATGAAGCGGGCCGAGAGGGTCATGTCATGCAACTCCAGAAGGCCGGGTCAGAACCGTTGCGGCGAGAACGGGGTCAGGTCGATGGGCGGCGGCGCGCCGGTGATCAGATCGGCGACCAGCCGGGCGGTGGCGGTGGCCTGCGTCAGGCCCAGATGGCCGTGGCCAAAGGCATAGGTGACGCGCGGCGTGGCGCGGGCCTTGCCGATCGCGGGCAGCGTGTCGGGCAGCGAGGGGCGGAAGCCCATCCACTGCTTTCCGTCCCGGGTCTTCAGCCCCGGCAGGAAGCCTTGCGCCTTCTTCAGCATCGCCTCCGAGCGGCGGAAATTCGGTGGCAGCTTCAGCCCGCCCAGTTCCACCGCGCCACCGACGCGGATGCCGCTGCTCAGCCGGGTGACGACAAAGCCATGCCCGCCGAAGGTGATCTGCGTGCGCAGGTCGAAGGCATCGCCCGGCAGGGTGGTGTTGTAGCCGCGCTCGGTCTCCAGCGGGATCCGGTCGCCCAGACCGCGCGCCAGAAAGTGCGAATGGGCGCCGGCCGCCAGCACCACCTGACCGGCGGTCAGGGTCTCGCCCCCGGCCAGCCTGATCCGCACGCCGTCCCCGGACGGCTCCAGTGCCGCCACCTCGCCCTTCGCCAGCGTGCCGCCATTCGCGCGGAAACGGTCTGCCAAGGCCAGGGTAAAGTCCTTCGGATCGCTGACCGACTGCCAGCCAGGCGTGAAGGTCCCGCGCTGGAAGCGGGGGGCAAGGCCCGGCTGCAGTGCGTCCATCGCGGCCCGGTCCATGTGGACGACTTCGATCCCATGGTCCTCGCGCACCTGCCAGCCGGGCAGGGCGGCGCGGAACTCGGCCTCGGTCTCGTAGACCTGCAGGTTCCCCTCCTTCCGCAGCATCGGCAGGGTGCCGGTCGCGGCAAGGAACGGCTCAAGCTCGGCCCGGGCAAGGTCCATCAGCGCGGTCTGCGCCACGGTCGACCGCCGCACCTGCGCGGGCGAGCAGGCCCGCCCGAACCGCAGCATCCAGGGCGCGATCTTCAGCGCATAGGCCGGCGGCACGGTCAGCGGCCCCAGCGGATCAAGCAGCCATTTCGGCGCCTTGCGCAGCATCCCCGGCGAGGCAAGCGGCAGGATGTCGGAAAAGGCCAAAGCCCCGGCATTCCCGGCCGAGGCCCCGGCAGCCGGGCCCTCGCGGTCCAGGACGGTCACGGAAAGGCCGCGCATCTGCAAGGCCAGGGCGGCGGACAGGCCGACGACACCGGCGCCGACGACGATCACTTCGGGTTGCATTTCAATGCGTCGCGGACAGGAACTTCTGCAACTCGGGGTCCTTTGGCGCGCCGAAAAGCTGCTCGGGCGGGGCAATCTCGGCCATCACGCCCTTGTGGAAGAAGGCCACCCGGTCGGAAACCTCACGCGCGAACTTCATCTCGTGGGTGACGCAGATCATCGTCATCCCTTCCGAGGCCAGCATCCGCAGCGTGTCCAGCACCTCGCCCACCAGCTGCGGGTCAAGGGCCGAGGTCACCTCGTCGAACAGCATGTAGTCCGGCGACATGGCCAGCGCCCGGGCAATCGCCATCCGCTGCTGCTGGCCGCCCGACAGCTTGGAGGGGTAGACCTTGATCTTGTCCGCCAGCCCGACATGGGTCAGCTGCTTGACCGCTTCGGCCTCGGCCTCGGCCTTCGACCGTCTCAGCACCTTGACCTGCGCCAGCATGACGTTTTCCAGCACGGTCAGATGCGGAAAGGCGTTCCACTGCTGGAAGACGATCCCGATCTTCTGCCGCAGCTTGTTCAGGTCGGTGGCCTTGGCGTGAACCTCCACCCCGTCCACCAGGATCCGGCCCGAGTCGATGGCCTCCAGCCCGTTGATGCAGGTCAGCAGCGTCGACTTGCCCGAACCCGAGCCGCCGATCACCGTCAGCACCTCGCCCTTGGCGACGGTTAGGTTGATGCCTTTCAGAACCTCCAGCGGACCGAAGGATTTGCGGACGTTTTCAATCTCAATCATTGGACCACCGTTTTTCCAGATAGCCGCCGAAACGGGCGATCGGGAAGGAGATGAGGAAGTAGAACAGCCCGCAGATCATCAGCAGGAACAGCGGTTCTTGCAGGCGGGTGATCAGGATCTGGGTGGATTTCAGAAGCTCCACCACCTGGACGATGTAGACCAGCGCCGAATCCTTCATCACCCCAAGGGCCAGCCCGATCCACGAGGGCAGGGCGACCCGCGTCGCCAGCGGCAGGACGATCGATGTCATGTCCTGGCCCCAGGTCATCCCCAGGGACCGCGCGGCGCGGCGCAGGGTCTGCGGCACCGCCTCGATCCCGCCGCGGACGATCTCGGCGCAATAGGCGGCGGTGTAAAGCGAGAGCACCCCGCAGGCGATGGCAAAGCCCGAGATGCGGTAGCCAAGGACCGTGGTCACGAAGGCATTGGCCAGCACAAGCTGGATCAGCAGCGGGATCGAGCGGAAGATGTCCAGCACGAAGGTCAGCGGCGCGGCCCACCAGGGGCCGACCTGATAACGGAACACGCCGAAGATGATCCCCAGGATCGTCCCGAAGAAGACCGAGATCGCGGTGACGATCAGCGTCATCCCCGCGCCCTTGGCGAGGAAGATCAGGTCGTTGGTGCTCAGGGCGGTATCGAACATCGCGGCGCCCTCTCAGTAGCGGAACAGCCGGGCGGCAAGCAGCCGCGCGGACAGGGTGATGACCTTGGTGATCAGGTAGAAGATCACCGCGGCGATGGCGAACAGCTCGAAGGTGCGGAAGGTGCGGGCGTTCAACTCGCTCGTCACGCCGTAAAGGTCGGTGTTCATCGCCACGACCGCGCCCAGCGAGGTCATGAGGATCGCCCAGACCATCTGGTTCGTCATCGGCAGGAAGGAAATCCGCAGCATCTGCGGCATGATCACGTTGCGGAATGCCTGAAGCGGCGTCATCCCCAGGGACCGCGCGGCGCGCGTCTGGGTGTCGGGAATGGCTTTCAGCGCGCCGCGGAAGTTCTCGGTCAGATAGCCTGCATTGTTGAAGGCGATGCCGATCAGCAGCGACAGATAGGGCGACAGGTGGATGCCGAATCCGGCCAGGCCGAAATGCACCATGTAGATCTGGAACAGGGCCGGCGTGTTGCGCGCGATCTCCACCCAGGTGGCGGCAATGCCGACCAGGAGCGGGTTGCGCGACAGGCGGAACAGCGTCAGCAGGATCGCGATCGAGATGCCGATCACCATCGAGAGGATCGCGATCTCCATCGTCACCAGCGCGCCCTCAAGCATCTGGGGCAGCGAGTTCAGCGCCTGGTTCCAGCGGAAGGTATAGTTGAACATGGCCGTCCCGGCAGATGCAGCAAGGACGATGCGGGGGACTTGCCCCCGCATCGCGTTACGTTGGTCGGATCAGCGGTAGACGCCCGGGATCGTCAGGTCGGCAGGCTCGCCCTCGCCAACCCACTTCTTGTACAGCTCGGCATAGCGGCCGGTACGGACCTGCTGGTTGATGAACAGGTTCATGTAGTTGATCAGACCATATTCCTCACGCAGCGTGATCAGCGCGACATAGTCCGGCACCATCGGGGCCTTGTCGACGATCTTGATGCCGCCGAAGTTGCCCGATTTCACGTTGGCTTCCGACACCTCGACGGTGGCGACGGTGGCGTCAAGCTGGCCCTGGCTCAGCGCCAGGAAGACGTCGGCCTGGTTCTGATAGGGACGGAACTGGCCCTCGCCCCACTCCTTGACCTTGCCTTCCAGCCAGATCGCTTCGTAGGTGCCGGCGGTGGCGCCGACGGTCTTGCCCTTCATGTCCTCCCACGAGGCCATCTCGATCCCCTCACGGGCGACGACGGCGTTCTCGAAGGCATAGTAGGGGATGGAGAAGCCGACGGTCTTGGCACGCTCCAGCGTGTCCGAGGTCGAGGCGACCGCCACATCGACGCGGCCCGACATCAGCGAGGGGATGCGTTCGGGGAAGGTGGTCTCGACGATCTCGGCGCTGACGCCCAGGGCGGCGGCAAGGTCGTTGCAGTAATCGACGTCGAAGCCGATCGGATTGTTGCTTTCGTCCCGCGAACCCATGGGCGGGAAGTCCAGCACCACGGCGCAGCGCAGCGTGCCCGAGGCGATGATATCATCCAGCTTGTCCGCCTGGGCCGGCATGGCGATGGCGGTAGCCGCCAGAATACCAGCCGTGAAGAGTGCAGATTTCATGTTCTTCCTCCCTTGTGGGTGACGTTTCTGATTCCCCTTCTCGCAACTATCCGGTCAGGACGCAAACAAATCAACGGAAAAATACAGGAAATATACAAGGCGTATCCAGCGTGGCCGTTCAGGGCTGGACTTCGCAGGGCTCCTGCATTCTTTTTGCATGCAGTTTCCCAACCGCAGCGAGAGGGCCCGCGATGCGCACAACCTATCCGATCAAGACCCTGCAGGACCGCGTCACGGCGATCTTCCTCCGCGCCGGCTTGAACGAGGTTCAGGCCCCCGCCCTGGCCCGCGTCATCGTCGCGGGTGAGCGCGACGCCTGCACCTCGCATGGCATCTACCGGATCGAAGGCGTCCTGCGCACGATCAAGGCGGGCAAGGTCCGCGCCGACGCGGTGCCGCAGCGTGACCCCGCAGGGCAGGGAGGCATCGTCCGGGTGAACGCGGCAGGCGGCTTCTCCAGCCCGGCCTTCGAGCTTGGCCTGCCGCAGCTCGTGGACCGCGCCCGTGAGCTGGGGCTTGCCGCGATGGTGGTGAACGACTGCACGCATTTCTCCGCCCTCTGGCCCGAGGTCGAGGCGGTCACCGACCACGGCCTCGCCGCGCTGGTCCTCTGCCCCAGCTATGCCTCGGTCGCCCCCTCGGGCGGGACCCGGCCGCTCCTCGGAACCAACCCGCTCGCCTTCGGCTGGCCCCGCCCCGGCCGCGACCCCTATGTCTTCGACTTCGCCACCTCGGTCGCCGCCCGGGGCGAAATCGAGCTGCACCGCCGCGCCGGCAAGCCCCTGCCCGAGGGCTGGGCCATCGATCCCGAAGGCCAGCCCACGACCGACCCGGTCGCCGCGCTGGCCGGAGCGATGCTGCCCTTCGGTGGTCACAAGGGCTCGGCGATCGGCACGATGATCGAGCTTCTGGGCGGCGCGATGATCGGCGACCTCACCAGCCCCGAGGCGCTGGAGTTCCTTGGCACCACTAGCCTCGCCCCCCGGCATGGCGAGCTGATCCTGGCACTCTCGCCCGAGAAATTCGCCGCCGGGCGGCCGGGCAACCCCTTCGACCGGGCCGAGACGCTTCTGACCGCGATCACCGATCAGGGCGCGCGCCTGCCCTCGTCCCGCCGCTTCGCCGCCCGCGCCCGGTCGCAGGCCGAGGGGATCACGCTGACCGAGGCGGATGTCCAGCTACTGGACCGGCTGCTCGACCTCGGCCTCGACGCCGTCTGAGCCGGCAATGAAAAAGGCCCCCGATCCGGGGGCCTTCCTGTCTTAGACCTTGCAGGTCTGCACCGCGCCGGGGAGCTTGCTCCACGCACCGTACCAGGCCTTGAACTGTGCCAGCTGCGCCTCGGCCCAACCCTGCTGGCTGGGGGTCAGGGCATCGGTCGGGTTCAGGTTCAGCGCGTATTCCTGATCGCCCTGCAGCACCATCATGTGCTTGTAATACAGCACCAGATCCCCGCCCTCATCCCATGAGGACAGGACCTCCAGCGCCTCGCCCAGCTCTTGCGCGCGGATGCGGGCGTCGACGTCGCCCTTGGCGGCGGCCTTGGCCAGCGCGACGAAGTGCAGGATCTCCTTCGGGATCACGTTGCCGATCCCGGTGATCGTCCCCACCGCGCCGCATTTGACATAGCCGTGGTAGACCCCGGTATCGACGCCCGCCATCAGGATCACGCCGTCGCCCGCGCTGGTGATATGCTCGGCCGCATAGGTCATTGCCTTCGTGCCGCCGAATTCCTTGAACCCGATCAGGTTCGGATGCTCGGCCCGCAGGGCGAAGAACAGATCGGCCTTGGTCTCAAAGCCGTAGTGCGGGCTGTTGTAGATCACCGCCGGCAGATCCGGCGCCGCCGCGAGCAGCGCCTTGAAGTGGTTGCGCTGTGCCGCCGGGGAAGCGCCACGCGACAGCACCCGGGGGATCAGCATCAAGCCCGCCGCGCCGATCTTCTGCGCATGGGCCGCATGGGCCACCGCCGTGGCCGAGTTCACCGCCCCCGTCCCGACGATCACCGGGATACCGGCCTTCACCAGCCGCTCCACCCCTTCCATCCGCTGCGCGTCCGTCAGCAGCGGCCAGTCACCCATCGATCCGCAATAGACCACCGCCGACATGCCCGCGGCCATCAGTTCCTGTCCCTTGCGGACCAGCGCGTCGAAATCCGGGCTGCGGTCCGCCTTGCAGGGGGTCATCAGGGCGGGAATCACGCCCTCGAAAATCGCTGTATCCATCATGAACCTCCTTGGGGCCATCACTGCGTGCTCGGCCTCACAAAGGCCGAATCTCCCGGACAGCATATATCTTGCATTTTATTTGTCGACAGAATTTCGACCGCGACTACAGCGGCACGCTCTGCCTCTCGTCCCGGGCCAGAAGTTTCTGGATCTGCCGCACGATCTGGTCGGCGTGGGCGCTGGCGATCCGGTCGCTGCGCTCGATGTCGCGCGCGGCGATGGCGTCGATCATCGCCTCATGCTCTTCGACATATTCCTGCGGCAGTCGGTCGTCGAAGGACTGGTAATACAGCCGCAGGATCCGCCGCCCCTCATCCAGCAGGCGCAGGGTCAGCCAGGTGTAATAGGGGTTCCGCCCTGCCTCGGCGATGGCCGCATGAAGGTCACGGTTGGTCGAAACCATCGCCAGCGCGTCCTGGGCCGCCACCGCCGCCGCATATTTCGCCTGATGCGCGCGGATCGTCACCAGATCAGCCGGCCGGTGGTACTGCGCCGCCAGCCGCGTCGTCACCCGGTACATCAGCGTGATCGCATCATAGAACGTGTGCAGGTTCAGCACATCGATGTTGGCCACCATGGCCGACCGGTTGGGCAGCGTCTCGACCAACCCTTCCCCCGCCAGCCGCACCAGCGCCTCGCGGATCGGGGTGCGCGACATGCCGAAGCGTTCGGCCAGTTGCACCTCGTCGATCGGAGAGCCCGGCGGGAGCTTCAGGTCAAGGATCTCGTCGCGCAGCATTTCGTACACGACCTTGACGCCCGATCCGCGCTTGCGCTCCGGGATGCCGCTTTCGCTTGCGTCAGACATTCCCCGGCTCTCCTGATCCTGTAAACTTGGTGTCGACCGGGAAAATACAACTTGCTCTCAGGCGGGGCAACGCCCGTTCAATGTCGGGGCGAAGGTTGGCCTCCGCCCCGCAGTTTCAGTCGGGGTCACCGGCCACCTGACTCAGGACCTGCCCCCGCCCACGCAGCCGCATCAGCATCGGCACGACCAGGAACACGGCCGAGATTCCCAGCAAGGTCGCCGAAACCGGGGTGGCGACCAGCGTCGTCCAATCGCCCTGCGCAATCGCCAATGCGCGGCGCAACTGTTGCTCGGCCATCGGCCCAAGGATCAGCCCCACCACCACCGGCGCGACCGGATAGCCGTAAAGCCGCATCCCATAGCCCATGACACCGAACAGGATCAGCATCCCCAGCTCGACCGGAGAGGGGTTCACCCCGATGGTCCCCAGGGTGGCGAACAGAAGGATGCCGCCGTAAAGCCAGGGCCTCGGGATCGACAGAAGTTTGATCCACAGCCCGATCAGCGGCAGGTTCAGGATCACCAGCATGACATTGGCGATCAGCAGCGCCGCGATCAGCCCCCAGACCAGCTCGGCATTCATCACGAAAAGCAGCGGCCCCGGCTGCAAGCCGAACTGCTGGAACCCCGCCAGCATGATCGCCGCCGTCGCCGTGGTCGGCAGACCCAGCGTGAGAAGCGGCACCAGCGTCCCCGCAGCGGCGGCATTGTTCGCCGCCTCCGGCCCCGCGACGCCTTCGATCGCGCCCGTGCCGAATTCTTCCGGGTGCTTCGTCAGCTTCCGCTCGGCCGCATAGGACAGGAACGACGCCACATCCGCGCCCCCCGCCGGCATCGACCCGATGGGAAAGCCGATGAAGGTCCCGCGCAGCCAGGCCTTCCACGACCGCGACCAGTCCGTCGCCGTCATCCGGACGCTGCCCTTGATCTTGTGCATCCCGTCGGGCGGTTGCAGCATCGCCGCGACCGCCAGCGCCTCGCCGATGGCGAACAGGGCCACCGCCAGCGTCGTCGTCTCGATCCCGTCCATCAGCTGCGGCACGCCATAGGTCAGCCGCGCGGCCCCCGTCAGCCCGTCGATCCCGACGCAGGCCAGCGCCAGCCCGATGAAAAGCGAGGTCAGCCCCCGCAAGGCGCTGTCCCCGAAGGTGGCCGAGACGGTGACGAAGGCCAGCACCATCAGCGCGAAATACTCCCGCGGGCCCAGCGTCAGCGCCAGCTTCACCACCTGCGGCGCAAGGAAGGCCAGAAGCAGCGTCGCGATCAGCCCGGCGACGAAGCTCCCGATCGCCGCCGTCGCCAGCGCCGGCCCGCCGCGCCCGGCCTTGGCCATCCGGTTCCCCTCGATCGCCGTGACGATCGAGGCGCTTTCCCCCGGCGTGTTCAGAAGGATCGAGGTCGTCGATCCGCCATACATGCCACCGTAATAGATCCCGGCGAACATGATCAGCGACCCGGCCGGGTCCAGCCCATAGGTCACCGGCAGCAACAGGGCCACGGTCAGCGCCGGGCCGATCCCCGGCAGGACGCCAACGGCGGTGCCCAGCGTCACCCCGATCAGCGCGTAAAGCAGGATCATCGGCTGCATCGCCGTCACAAGGCCCTGCATCAGAAGCGAGAAGCTGTCCATCGCGCTATCCCCGGAAGATCAGCATTTCCAGCGGCCCGCCCGGCAGGTTCAGCCGGAGAAGCCGGTCGAAGATCCCGTAGATCACCAGCGCCAGCACCAGCCCCACGGCGACATTCTTCCACAGCGGCCGCTGCCCGAAGGCCCGCGCCGTCATCCCGAACAGCAGCGCGCCCGAAAGCACGAAGCCCACCACATGCAGCAGCACCAGTTGCAGCCCAAGGCCACCAAGGATCCACAGCACCGGGGCAGGGGCCTGCCGCGGCGGCCTCGGCAGATCGCCCCTCACGCCCGCCAGCACCGTCAGCCCCGCCAGCACCAGAAGCCCATAGGCCACGATCCGCGGCACATCCGCCGGGCCGACCCCGGCATAGCCGCCGTCCTGCCGCAGCCCCGCCGCATCGACCAGCAGCATCACCGCCAGACCCGCCAGCCCGGCCGCAATGACGAACGCCGCCCCCCGGGGGCGGCGTTCCGGGGAAGACCCCTGCCTCACTGAACCAGACCGATGTCGCGCAGCACCGTCTCGGTCGCGGCGATATCCGCGTCAAGCTGCGCCGCGAAAGCCTCACCGGCCAGATAGGTGTTGGTCCAGCCCCTGTCGGCCAGCATCTTGGTCCAACCCTCCGAGGCGTTCAGCTTCTCGATATCGGCCGAGATCTTGGCGACCTGCTCGTCGCTCAGCCCTGGGGCCGCCGCGACCATCCGCCAGTTCTCGACCACCACGTCATAGCCGGATTCCTTGATGGTCGGCGCATCGATGCCGGACAGGCGCTCGGCCGAGGAAACCGCCAAGAGCCGCATGGTCCCGGCCTTCACCTGCTCCTGGAATTCCCCGACCGACGAGATGCCCGCCGTCACCTGGTTGCCCAGGATTGCCGCCATCGCCTCGCCACCGCCCGAGAAGGCAATGTAGTTGATCTTCGTCGGATCGACGCCCGCCGCCTTGGCCAGAAGGCCCACGGCGATATGGTCGACCCCACCGGCCGAACCACCTGCCCAGCTGACCGAGCCGGGATCGGCCCGCAGCTTCTCGACCAGATCCTCCAGCGTCTGGATGTCCGACGCGGCCGGAACCACGATCGCCTCGGTATCCCCGGTCAGACGCGCGATCGGCGTCACATCCTTCAGCGTCACCGGCGAGCCATTGGTCAGGATCGCCCCCACCATCACATAGCCGCCGACGATCAGCTTGGTCGGGTCGCCCGCGTTGCTGGCCACGAACTGCGCCAGCCCCACCGTGCCCCCCGCGCCGGGAACGTTCATCACCTCGACCGACTTGGCGATCCCCTCGGCCTGCATCACTTCCTGCATGGCCCGGGCCGTGCCGTCCCAGCCGCCGCCGGGGTTGGCGGGGGCCATGATCGTATAGTCCTGTGCAAAAGCCGGAACAGCCAGCGCAGCCGCGAAGGCCACGCCCAGAATTGCGCGTTTCATCAGATTTCCTCCCATGGGCGACCCGGGGGTCGCAGGTCTGCCGGGGCTCCCTCCCCGGAACAGGGCTACCAAAGCACGGCAACCTGTCACGAACCTGACATGTTCCCGTTACTCGCCGCCCTCCAGCGCCGCGTTCCATTCGGCCAGCACCCGCGCCCGGCTGGCCCGGTCCAGATAGGCAAGCAGCCCCGGCGACACTGCAACCGGACGCAGCTTCGCCCCCAGCGCCTCCTGCATCGCCGCCGCCGAATCCTTGCCCCGCACCTCCAGGCTGACTGCCGGCAGCCGCAGCCGCTCGGCCAAAAGCGTCTGCCCCTCCCGCGACATCAGGAATTCAAGAAAGGCCTCGCCCAGTTCAGGCGCGCGCGCGGCCCGCGGCACCAGCGCCACCCTGCTTACCACCACCACATAGTCGCGCGGCAGCACCAGCCCGATATCCGGCAACCGCGCCGCCTGATCCGCCGCATACGACCCAAGGACGTTATACCCCAGCTTCAGCGCGCCCGAATTCACCCCGTCGATCACATCCTGCGAGGTGGGGAAGGTCTGGACCCCCGCCCGCCCCATCGCGCGGATCATCGGCCACAGGTCGGCGAAATGCTCCTGATCCCGCATCAGGAACAGATAGCCCACGGCCGAGCGCGCAATGTCATAGGTGCCGATCTGGCCCTTCGGCGCCGTCTCCAGCCAGTCCAGCAGCGCCGCCCGCGTATCCGGCGGGCCCTCCGGGAACGAGGGCCGGTGATAGACGATCACCGCCGGTTCGAAGGTCAGCGCGAAAACCATGCTGCGCCAGGCCGCCCAATCCGGCCAGGTCTCGGCCCCCGCCACCTCTGCCTCGCGCGCATAGCCGTCATTGGCCAGTTTCACCGTGACGTCCATCGCCGAGGAAAAGACCAGGTCCGCCGTCGGCTGCCCCGCATCCGTCTCGGCCATCACGCGGGACGCGATCTCTCCGGTCAGCAGGTCCTCATAGCGGACGGTCACATCCGGGGCCCGGCGCTGGAAGGCTTCGACCAGGGGCCGAGCCAGCGGGGAATCGAGCGAGGAATAGATCACCAGTTCCCGCCCGCTTTTCTCCGGCGCCGCGAAGACCACGACCTCGGCTC
>Ga0208490_100887_pt1 | contig 14127 bp, 9 predicted proteins | sample SubbioAug_CSWold_FD_184818 | JGI IMG/M metagenome (GOLD analysis project Ga0208490, IMG submission 184818) | Serpentinite rock and fluid subsurface biosphere microbial communities from McLaughlin Reserve, California, USA - CR11Aug_CSWold (SPAdes) | ecosystem: Environmental > Terrestrial > Deep...
GAACGAGAAGCGGCTGGCGCTGGTGCTCGAACTGGCCAACGAACTGCACGGCTTCCCGCGCCATCTCTCGCAGCATACGGGCGGATTCGTCATCACCCGCACGCGCCTCGACGAGGTGACGCCGGTGGCGAATGCGGCGATGGCGGACCGCACCACCGTCGAATGGGACAAGGACGATCTCGATGCGCTCGGCATCCTCAAGATCGACCTCCTCGCGCTCGGCATGCTGTCCTGCCTGCGCCGCGCCTTCGATCTGCTCGACACGCATTACGGCAAGCGGCTGACGCTGGCGACCCTCCCCTCCGAGGATCCGCGCGTCTACGCCATGATCCAGCGCGCCGATACGCTCGGCGTCTTCCAGATCGAGAGCCGGGCGCAGATGTCGATGCTGCCGCGCCTGAAACCGGCCTGCTTCTACGATCTCGTCATCGAGGTGGCGATCGTGCGCCCGGGCCCGATCCAGGGGGACATGGTCCATCCCTATCTGCGCCGTCGCGAGGGGGCCGAACCCGTGATCTTCCCATCGCCGTCGCCGGAGCACGGCCCTCCCGACGAGCTGGAGCGGGTGCTCGGCAAGACGCTCGGCGTGCCGCTCTTTCAGGAGCAGGCGATGCGGATCGCCATCGTCGCGGCGGGGTTCACGCCGGGCGAGGCCGACAAGCTGCGGCGCGCCATGGCGACGTTTCGGCGTGTGGGGACGATCTCGACCTTCGCGAAGAAGATGGTCGAGGGCATGGCCGCGCGGGGCTACGAGCGCGATTTCGCCGAGCGCTGCTTCAAGCAGATCGAGGGCTTTGGCGAATACGGCTTCCCAGAGAGCCACGCGGCGAGCTTCGCGCTCCTCGTCTACGCCTCGTGCTGGTTCAAGGCGCGCTACCCGGATGTGTTCGCAGCCGCGCTGATCAACGCCCAACCCATGGGCTTCTACGCCCCCGCCCAGATCGTGCGTGACGCCCGCGAGCACGGGGTGGGCGTGCGCCATCCCGACATCAACGCGTCTGACTGGGATTGCACGCTGGAGCAGGCGCAGCCCGGCGAGAACCTGCGCGCCCGCGAGCGCCTGCATCGCAATCACATGGCGATGAAGGGCGATATCCTCTCGAACCGGGCGCTGCGGCTGGGCTTTCGCATGATCAAGGGCGTGCGCGAGGAGGATATGCGAAAGATCACGGAGCGGCGCGGGCGGGGCTATGATTCCGTGCGCGATCTCTGGCTGCGGACGGGTCTCTCCCCCGCCGTCCTGGAGCGGCTGGCGGGAGCGGATGCGTTCCAGTCGCTGGGGCTCGACCAGCGCGACGCGCTCTGGGCGGTGAAGGCGCTGCGGCGCTCGGGCGACAAGGACGACCTCCCACTCTTCGCAGTGGCAGCGATGAGCGAGCGCGAGCCCGATGCCGATCTCCCCGCCATGCCGCCGGGGGAGAAGGTGGTCGAGGATTACAAGGCGCTGACGCTCTCGCTCAAGGGGCATCCGGTCTCGTTCCTGCGCGATGAACTGCGCGCAAAACGCATGATCGCCTGCGCCGATCTCGGGGCGCGCTGGAGCGGATCGCAGGTCACGACGGCGGGGCTCGTGCTGATCCGCCAGCGTCCGGGGACGGCCAAGGGGGTGCTGTTCATGACGATCGAGGACGAGACGGGCATCGCCAATCTGATCGTCTGGCCGAAGACCTTCGAGCAGTTCCGCCCCGTCGTGCTCGGCGCACGGCTGATCGGGGTGAGGGGGCGGTTGCAGCACGCCAAGGGCGTGACGCATCTCGTCGCCGAGACGCTGGAGGATCTGAGCCCCATGATGGGCAAGGTCTCGCGGCTGGGCGCGCCGGAATCCCTTGCCCGCGCCGACGAAGTGAAACGACCGGGCATCGAATCACGGGGCCCCTCACGCCAGCGGCCGGGGAAGAACCTCGCCATGGAGGCGATGATCCGCGAGGAGCCGACGCTCGCCGAGGACATCGCCACCATCAGGCAGGCGATGCCGAAGGGGCGGAATTTCAGGTAAGGCCCGCGATCAATCGTATTTCCGCTCGTCCGCGATCACCTTGCCGTCGTTGGCGAGGGTCCCGGGCTCGGCGAAGACCACGCGGCCGCGCAGCTTCGTCACGCCTTGGAGCGTGGCGGCGATGGCGTCGGCGAGGGTGTGGTTCCCCTGCCCCGTCTCGCCATGCAGTCTCTCGCAATGCAGCGCCATGGCGTCCGTCTCGCCCTCGCGGGTGACGACGAGGCGAGCCTTCGTCACATCGGGATGCTGGGCGAGAACAGCCGCGATCTGCTCGGGGCGCACGAACATGCCCTTGATCTTCGTCGTCTGGTCGGCACGACCCATCCAGCCCTTGATGCGCATGTTGGTGCGCCCGCAGGGGCTCGGTTCCTCCATCGAGGCCGTGAGATCGCCCAGCGCCAGCCTGATCTTGGGGTGATGCGGATCGAGCGTCGTCACCACGATCTCGCCGACTTCCCCCGGCGCGACCGGGTCGCCGGTGCCGGGGCGCACGATCTCGAGGATGATGCCCTCGTTGACCACGAGCCCGTCATGCCGGCCCGTCTCAAAGGCGATGAAGCCGATATCCGCCGTGGCGTAGGCCTGGTGCGCGACGATGCCACGCTCGGCGAATTCCGCCTGCAGCGATTTCGGGAAGGCCGCGCCGGAAACGGCGGCCTTCCTGATGCAGGAGACGTCGCGGCCCTTGTCAGCTGCGGCGTCGAGCAGGATCTTGAGGAAATCGGGAGTGCCGGCATAGGCGTTGGGGCGATAGGCCTCGATCAGGTCGAGCTGGCCGTCGGTGTTGCCGGGGCCGGCCGGGATCACCGGGCAGCCGAGCGAACGCGCGCCCGCATCCATGATGAAGCCGCCCGGAGTCATGTGATAGGAGAGCGTATTGAGCACGATGTCGCCCGGGCGCAGACCCATCGCATAGAGCCCCCGCGCCGAGCGCCACGGATCCGCCTCGCGCCCCTCCGCCTCGAAGATCGGGCCCGGTGAGGTGAACAGCCGCCCGAACCGCAAGGGGCCGGAGGGGACGAGCTCGCCGAAGGGCAGACTCTTCTTCTGCATCGCGGGAAGATCGCTCTTGCGCAGGATCGGCAGCTTTGCGAGCGCCTCGCGGTTGGTAACGGCCCCCGGATCGATCTGCCCCAGATGCTCCGCATAGGCCGGAGCTGCGAGCGCGGAGGCGATGACGCCGGGGAGTTGCGCAAACAGTTCGCTCTCGCGGGCGGCGTGATCGCGAGCGTCGCGATCATCGTAGAAGATACTCATTGCGCTCCTCCGGCGAGCTTCGTTGGCTTCTTGCATTCCAGCCGCTTGGGCAGCGGAAGGCAAGGAGGAAAGCGGAACAATCAGGAACGTGGCGCTCAGAAGCGCAGCATCCGCATCAGGCGCGCCACGTCGAGCAGGGCGACGAGGGCCGATGCGATGTAGGTCATTGCCGCCGCCCGCAGCACGGTCTTGGCGGCGGGCATGTCCTTCTCGCCGAGATAGCCGCCCTTCTCCAAAATCGGCAGCGCCCGCTTGAAGCTCGCATCGAGCTCGACGGGCAGCGTCAGCACGTGGATCAGCACGCGCGAGGCGAGCAGCGCGACGACGACGGCGATCTGCACGAGGATGAGTGCCGGCGATTTCACGAGGAAGGCGACGACGGGGGCGAGCGCCAGGATGATCGCCGCCGAAACCTCGATCGTGCGCACGGAGCCCGCGAGCTTCACGCGGGTGGTGAGCAGCTTGTCGCCATCCGCATGCTGCATGGCGTGGCTCGCCTCGTGGGCGGCCACCGCGATCGCGGTGACGGAGCGACCGTCGTGATTGTCGGGGGAGAGGCGTACCACGCGGTCGATCGGATCGTAGTGGTCGCCGCCGGGAGGAGCGATCTCGACGCGGACTTCCGCGAGTTTCGCCAGATCGAGCAGATGCCGCGCCAGTTCGCCGCCGGTGCCGGGGAAATCGTTTCGCTCCTTGGCGTGCCGACGCATGGCGGTGCGGACCCACCATTGCGGCAGGAAGACGATGGCCAGAATGAGTGCACCGGCGATGATGAGGATGATCGGCATGAAGTGAGAGATAGGAAGTTGCAGGGCGGTTGCGAGAGGCTTCGCATGCTATCAATCGCCGCGCTATCCCCAGCCGAGACGCCACATTCGCCTCGTGCGGCTTGTCAGAGGGGCGTGCGAGGCCATAACGTCCCGGCAAAGCCGATTGCCGTGAGCGGAAAGAAGAAGGCGCATATTTCGATGAGAAACGACAAAGCCACCGCCGATATCGCCGGCCTGCCCTTCGAGAAGGCGCTCGCCGAACTCGAGGCGATCGTCGGCGAACTCGAGAAGGGCCAGGTCGCGCTGGAGGATTCGATTGCGAAATACGAGCGCGGCGAAGCCTTGAAAAAGCATTGCGACAAGCTTCTGAAGCAGGCAGAAGCGCGCATCGAAAAGATCAACCTGACGCCCTCGGGCGAGCCGTCCGGCGTGCAGCCGCTGGATATCGACAACGGCTAGCCGATCTGCGCAATTCCCGCCCGATCGCGCTTGCAACCGGGACCCATAACCGTCATATAGCGGATGGGAGGTTGGCGGGGGACGTTTCACTCGCCAACCGGGTCAGATCCGGAAGGAAGCAGCCCTAACGAGACCGAGCGGGTTCTCGTCCAGCCTCCCACCCTTTTTCTCGTGTGACGCTTGCGTCGGCGATTCTTATCGAGCCGGTAGCGCACGCGACATCAGCCGGGCTGCTTGACCTGAACCGGGCGAATGCCTCCAATAGGCCAATGAACGACACGACGCCCGGCTCCCCCCCGATCGATGCGCAGGACGAGCCCGGATTTGCCGGGTTCGACACGCCGCAGGTCGCGCCCTCGTCGTCTGCCCCAGCCTACCGCGTCCTCGCCCGCAAATACCGCCCCAGCGACTTCACCGATCTGATCGGCCAGGAAGCGATGGTGCGCACGCTCTCCAACGCCTTCAAGACGGGGCGCATCCCGCAGGCATGGATGCTGACGGGCGTGCGCGGGGTCGGCAAGACGACGACGGCGCGCATCCTCGCGCGCGGGCTGAACTACAGCCGCCCGGGTTACGACGGCGGGCCGACGATCGATCTCACCGAGCGCGGCGAGCATTGCGACGCGATCATCGAGGGCCGCCACATCGACGTGATGGAGATCGACGCCGCCTCCAACAACAGCGTCGAGAATATCCGCCAGATCAACGACGCGGTGCGCTATTCGCCGGTCACCGCCCGCTACAAGGTCTACATCGTCGACGAAGTGCACATGCTCTCGGGGGCGGCGTTCAACGCCTTCCTGAAGACGCTGGAGGAGCCGCCGCCGCATGCGAAGTTCATCTTCGCCACAACGGAAATCCACAAGGTCCCCGTCACCATCCTCTCGCGCTGCCAGCGCTTCGACCTCAAGCGCGTCCCCGCCGACAAGCTGATAGATCATCTGGCAAAGCTCTGCGGGCTGGAGAATGTCGAGGCCGACGCGGAAGCGCTGAAGGCCATCGCGCGGGCGGCCGAGGGCTCCGTGCGCGATTCGCTCTCGCTCCTCGACCAGGCAGTCTCGCATGGGGCGGGCCACGTCTCGCCCGAGACCGTGCGCGACATGCTCGGCCTCGCCGACCGCGCCAAGGTCATCGATCTGTTCGAGGCCCTGATGCGCGCCGACGTCCCCGGCGCTTTCGCCAATCTCCGGGACCAGTACGAATCGGGAGCCGACCCGGCGACCGTCCTGCAGGAACTCGCGACATTCACGCATCTCGTGACCCGCCTGAAGCTGGTGCCGGGAGCCGATCAGGATGCGGCGCTGACGGAGGCCGAGCGCAAGCGCGGCGCGGTCTTCGCCGAGGGGCTCTCCGTGCGGCTGCTGTCGCGCGCCTGGCAGATCCTGCTCAAGGGGATCACCGAGGTCGAAGCGGCTGCGCGCCCCATCGCCGCTGCGGAAATGGTGCTCGTTCGCCTCGCCTATGCCGCAGACCTGCCGACGCCGGACGAGGCGCTGCGGATGCTGAAGGATGGTGCGCCGCTCCCCGCCTCGACACCCGCCCCCGCGCCGCGCCCCAGTGGCGGCGGTGGTGGTGGCGGCGGTGGTGGTGGAAGCGCCGCGCTCGCATCCGTCCCCCGCAGCGAATCGGCTCCTGCGCCAGCTCCCGCAAGCGCTCCCCGCGCGGAGGCCGCGCCCGGCATCCGCCTCGCGCGCTTCGAGGACCTCGTGGCGCTCGCCGCCGAAAAGCGCGACATCGTCATGAAGGCGGCGCTCGAGCGCGACGTGCGGCTGGTGCGCTTCGAGGAAGGGCAGCTCGAGATCGCGCTTGCCGAAGGCGCAAGCCGCAACCTCCCCAACGACATTTCCCGGGCGCTCGGCGAATGGACCGGCCGTCGCTGGATCGTGGCGCTCTCCTCGCAGCCCGGCCAGCCGACGCTCCGTGAGCAGGTGGAGGCCCGCGCCAGCGAACGCCGGCAGGGCGCCTCCGAACATCCCGTCGTGCGCAGCGTGCTTGAATCCTTCCCCGGCGCGAAGATTGTCGATGTTCGCGAACGCGCGGCCGCAGAGCCGGAGCCATTTGCAGGAAGCGGAGACTTCGTTGCAGATCCGGTCGACGCAGATGCCGCCGAGGACGATGAACTTTGAAGCGGCGGGAGCGACAGGAATTAAAGTCGAGGCTGCAGAATACGTTGATTTGTCATTGCAGGTTGTGTTATCCTCAGAAAATACAATCGTTTAAGGCTCGATACCTTGGTTTTTAAACAGTTCACCTCATAAATCTTTATGCTTTTTCCACTATCAACTGCCTCATGCAAAGAGGCAGGTGTTTTCGATGATGCGCCAATTTTTCCAGAACACGCACGGCAACGTTGCGATCATACTGGGGCTGTGCATACCCGTCCTGTTCATGGCCCTCGGCTCGGCGATCGACTACTCCAGATGGTCGGCCGTGAATGCCGCAGTCCAGGCGCAGGTCGATTCCGCCGCCATGAGCGCGATCATCAGTTTGCGTGATCCGGAATCGCTCGCAAGGATCGAGAGCGGACTCGCGGCGCGCGCCGAGACAATCAAGCATCGGCCGACCTTCACCGAGATCGCGGTCAGGAGGACGAGTTCCGACGTCGATCCGGAGTCCGTCGTCGAAGTGCGCGCCTTCGGCACCATGCCCACGGTCGTGATGGGCATGTTCGGCTTCCCGACGCTGGACGTGGGCGCTTTCGCGGAAGCGAGGCGCTCGCCGAAGACATATGAAATTTCGCTCATCGTCGATGTCACCGGCTCGATGAAAGGTGCGCGAATCAACGCCTTGCGGGTCGCATCGACCAATTTTGTGAGCGCCCTTCTTCCCGAGACGACGACGAGCGATCGCATCCTCGTCAACATCGTGCCCTACACCGCCTCGGTGAATATCGGACGCCGTCGCGGCGACTGGCTGGGCCCGCTCGCAACGCCCGGCCACGCTTCGCACAACCATCCTGATGGAACCGCGCGCTTCGCAAACAGATATGTCTGGCAGGCAGCCACTTCGGCCAACGAGGTTGATCGGGTTCGGCCCGGGGATTGCCACGGCACCGGGGTGACCTGGGACGATGCCCGCCAGATCTGCTATGTCGGCAATCTTTCGGTTTGGACGAGGCCCCTCCCCTGCCCCGGAGTCGAACTGCCCGATGGCGTCTGCTACGTCGCCGACGGCTGGGGGGGATGCGTGGAAGAGCGCGGACGCGGGACGAACGACGTCACGGACGCCACCCTCTCCACCGCAGCGTTCAAGCCGTATTACTGGCCGTCATGGGGAGGCGTGGGCCCAACCACGGTCGTCACCCGGTACAACAGCTACCTCCCCGGCGCCATCGACGAGAGCCGTCAGACCAACGCCAACAACAATGACGGGCTCGGCCCCAATCTCGGCTGCCCGAAGGACGAGATCACCGACTGGACGAACGACAAGGACTACCTGCTCTCCCAGATCCGCAACTTCGAAGCCTGGCACCGCGGCGGCACGATGGGCCATATCGGGCTCGCCTGGGGCTGGCGCACCCTGTCGCCGAAATGGGCGGGGCAGTGGGGCGACCATCCCGCGCCGCGACCCTTCGATCGGGCGCTCGTCGAAAAGATCGCTGTCTTCATGACCGACGGCGAGAACGGCTTCTACTCCGGTCATGCGCCCCCCAACGATAGCGACTACACCGCCTATGGCCGTCTCTCGGAGAACGCTGGCGTGACACGCAGCAACCAGCAGAACCATCTCGACGCCAAGATGCTGAGCGTCTGCAACGCCATGCGTCAGCAGGGGATCGAGATCTTCACCGTCGGCTTCGGGCTTCCCAACAACAACGCCGGCAACCAGGCGCGCGCGCTCCTGCGGAACTGCGCCTCCAGTGCAGATCATTTCTTCGACGCGACGACGACCAATCTCGCCACGTATTTCGAGAATATCGCGACCAACATCCGCATGCGCGGCGAGCGGCTGGCGCGTTGACGGAACCGGCCCTGCGGACGACGATGCCCGGCAAGGAGAATGCATGAAGATTCCGGCGCTTCCCTTCACGGTCACGGACTGGAGCACGGTGCCCGCCACCGAGCACAAGGGCGAGACCGGCACGGCGTTCTGGCGCACGTTCAGCATCGGTGACCTCAGGGTCCGCATGGTCGATTACAGCCCGGGATATCTCGCCGACCACTGGTGCGACCGGGGCCACGTGCTGTTCGTGCTGGAGGGGGAACTCGATACCGAGCTGCAGGACGGGCGCAGATTCAAGCTGACGCCCGGCATGAGCTATCAGGTTTCGGATTTCGGCGACGCCCCTCACCGCTCCTCGACGGAGAAGGGGGCGAGGCTGTTCATCGTCGATTGAAGAGGAATGGCGACCCCGGCGTGACTCGAACACGCGACAACCGGTTTAGGAAACCGGTGCTCTATCCGGCTGAGCTACGGGGCCGTCGGAGGGGGATTTAGCACGAGCGGGTAGGTGATTCCAGAGGCTTGTCCGACGTTGATCGAATTCGCCACAGATCGACTTCAAGGAGGCGGCGCGTCCCCGGGGGATGCCTGCCGCGGCCGGGCCTGATCCCGCACCTGAGAAGCCCGGAACCAATTGTGGCGGCGGCGCGTTGAGCACCGGGCAGGAGTATAGCCCAATTGCGGGAGTCTGCCTCGCCGGTCGCTTGTCAACTGTCTTTTCAGCTGTCTTTTCAGCTGACTTGCCGGGTGCCTTCCTGGGCGCTTCCTCCCGCCAACCCATGGGTTTCCGCGTGTTCGATCCATCACCGCTATCACCAGATGCCGCGCCAACCGGTCCGGACTTCTTCCACGCCGAGGGCGAGATGGCGGACCGGATGCGCAGATTCGATTGGTTGCGCACCCCGCTCGGATCACCTCGAGACTGGCCGCGATCTCTGCACACCCTCGTGGACGTGATGCTCGGTTCGCGGCAACCGATGTTCCTCACCTGGGGGCCGGAGCGCATCCTTCTGTACAACGACAGCTATGCGCTGATCCTGGGCAAGCGCAATCCCGAGGCTCTCGGCCGCGGTTTCGAGGATGTCTGGTTCGACATCATGGACAAGGTCAAGCCGATCCTCGATCGCGCCTATGCGGGCGAGCCGACGCATATGGACGACATCGCGCTCCTGATGCACCGCAACGGCTTTCCGGAAGAAGCGCACTTCTCCTTCAGCTACACGCCGGTCCGCGACGAAGCGGGGAGCGTCGCAGGGATGTTCTGCGCCTGCACGGAGACCACGCACGAGGTGAGAACGAAGGCCGCGATGATGGCCGAGAAGGAGCGGTTCGAGCAGCTGTTCGAACAGGCGCCGAGCCTGATGTGCATGGTCCGGGGTCCGGAACACGTCTTCGAATACGTCAACACGGCGTATCGTACGTTCGTCGGAAAAGAACGCGACGTGATCGGCAAGCCTGTGGGGGCCGCGCTCCCCGAGCTGGACAATCAGGGCTTCCTCGACCTTCTCGACAGCGTCTACCGGACCGGCGAGGCGTTCGGCGCGAGCCAGATGCCGGTCGAGATCCGGCGCGAGCCGGGTCTTCCCATCGAACGCCGGTATCTCGATTTCATCTACCAACCCGTCAAGGATGCGTCGGGCATCGTCACCGGCATCTTCGTCGAGGGCTACGACGTCACCGAGCGCGTCGAGGCGCAGGAGCGGCAGAAACTCCTGCTGCGCGAGATGAACCACCGCGTGAAGAACCTCTTCTCCATCGCGATCGGAATGGTCGGCATCACCGCGCGTTCGACGCAGACGAAGCAGGAGATGACGCAAGCCCTGCAGGGGCGACTCGGCGCACTCGCGAGGGCGAGCGCCATCAGCCAGTTCGACCCGGCGACCCGCAAGAGCGGCGGCGGCACGATGCTTCGAACGCTGATCGGGGAGGTCATGGAGCCCTATGCCGACGAGGATGATCCGGGCGGGCGCGAGCGCATTCAGCTCGAGGGCGAGGACCTGCCGGTGGCGGGGGACGCGATTACCAGCCTCGCCCTGGCGCTCTACGAACTGGCGACGAATGCGATCAAGCACGGTTCGCTGTCCGCGCCCGGCGGGTCCATCCGGATCGCGTGGGGGATCGACGGGAGCGCCCTCAACTTCTTCTGGGACGAGGAGGGCGGGCCTCCGCTCGTCGAGCGCCGCGAGGTGCGCGGTTTCGGCACGAGCCTCGTCAAGCGGAGCCTCGAGGGCCAGTTGAACGGAAGCGTGTCCTGGCAATGGAAGCGGGACGGCCTGAGCTTCAACGCCCGCATTCCCCTCACCGGCCTCGCCGGCGCGACATCCTAGGAGCATCCATGCTGTTCGACGGCGAGAATATCCTGATCTGCGAGGACGAACCGTTCATCGCCCTCGATCTCGCCGCATCGGTGGAAGAGGCCGGCGGACGCGTGGTCGGGCCCGCGGCGAGCATCGCCGAAGCGGAGCGCCTGCTCGCGAGCGCAACCGTGCAGGGGGCCATCCTGGACGTACACCTGACCGACGGCGAAGTTACACCCGTGGCGCAGAGGCTCATGGAGGCGGGAATTCCGGTGATCGTCCAGACCGGCGTGGGCCTGCCCGATATCCTGCGCGAGCGATATCCTGACCTTCGAGCTTATCAGAAACCCGTCCCCGCGCGCCGCCTCGTCGAAGAACTCGCGAAACTTCTTTCGGGCTGAGCATGCGTGCGGATCAGGCAGCCTTGCCTCCCACCTTTCCTACCGCCTTGCCTCCCGCCTTGCCGCCAATCTCCCCGATCTGATCATCGGGCGGAATTGCGGCGTCGAGAGTCACTTCGACTCCGGTGGGCAGGTATGCGACATCGACCCGGCCCTTGAGCTGCGGCCCGACCACGCGCTCGAGGAGAAGCGAGCCGAATCCGGTGCGGGAGGGTTGGGACACCTCCGGCCCGCCTGTCTCCCTCCAGGACAGCCGCAGAAGCTCGCCGGCATCCGTGTTCTCGACACGCCAGGCGACCGCAACCCGTCCGGCGGGCGTCGAGAGGGCGCCGTACTTCACGGCGTTCGTCGCCAGTTCGTGCACGACCATCCCCAGCGCCACCAGCATCTCGGACGGCAACAGGAGATCGGGACCCTCGAGCACGATCCGATCCTCCCTGTCCACAAACGACGAGAACTGCGCCTCGAGAAGATCCCGTAGCCGGGCGCTGGCCCAGGCGTTCTCGGTCAGCAGCGAATGGGTCTGCGCGAGGGCGCTCAGCCGCGCGGCGAAGGTGTCCCTGAACTCGGGCATGCTGCGCGACGAGCGTATGGTTGCCCCCGCGATCGCCTGCACTGTGGCCAGCGTGTTCTTGATCCGGTGATGAAGCTCCCGGATGAGCAGCTTCTGTCGTTCCTCCGCCTCCTTGCGCGCCGTGATGTCCCGGAAGATGGCGGAGACCCCGATGACGTTGCCCTCCGCATCGACGATCCTGGTTCCCGTCGCCGAGACATCGACGAGGCTGCCGTCCTTGCGACGACGAACGGTCTCTGCGTGAACCTGACCTTCGCTCATAATCAGGTTGAAGAGCCCGCGCTCGTCTTCGATGGGCAGCCTTCGCTCGGGCGGGAGGAGAAAGGTCGCCGACCGACCGATCGCTTCGTCTGCAGCGTAGCCGAACAGCTCCTGCGCCCCCCTGTTCCAGGTCAGGATGGTCTGGTTCCCGATATCGAACGAAATCACTGCGTCGGTCGTGGACGAAACGATGGCGGCGAGCCGCGCATTCTGCTCCTCGCCGCGTTTTCGGGCCGTGATGTCCACTGCCGAAACGACGAGCGATACGATGGCGCCGGTCTCGTCGAGGAGGGGTGCGGCCTGAAAATCGATGATCATGCGCCCCCCGCCCGCGACGCGGATCTCGGCCTCGTAGCGAACGGTTTCGCCCTGCGCCGCGCGGACGACCGCATCCTTCAGGCGGGACTGCGCCTCGGGCGAATGGGACCACCAGTAGCAGTCCCAGAACAGCTTCCCGACAAGCTCTTCGCGTGGGACGCCCGCAGCCTGGATCGGGGCCTCGTTGGCCTCGATCAGCGTCCCGTCGCGATCGAGGACGCCCACGAAGGAGAACAGGTTGTCGAGGACCCGGCGCAATCTCGCTTCCGATTCGTAGAGGCTGCGCGTCTGCTCCCGCAGCGCGTGCGACGCACCCGATATCGCCTGGCCGACGAGATCGGCCTCGACCACCGGGGTCGACGGCGGATCGACGACTTCCCCGTTCCCCATGCGCTGCGCCGCCTCGGCCACCCGCTGCACCGCGCCGCGCAGGACCGTTGCAATGGCGAACGTCGCCACGCCTGAGATGAGCGCAAGTGCAAGCCCGAGGGCGACGAGGACTCCCAGCGACTGGCGCAGCGGCTCTTCCAGCACGCGGCGCGGCATCTGCGTGGCGATGATCCACCCGGTGAGCGGCGAGCGCTGATAGGCGACGAAGACGGTCTCCCCGAAGCGATCGCGTCCCTCGTAGGTCCCGCGGACGCCTGCCGCGTCGAGCACGGCTTCCGATTGCCAGAATTGGCCGGTCATGCCCGCATGGTCGTCGGTATGGGCGACGATACGGTTGTTCTGGTCGGTGACGAAAATCGAGGTGTTTCTGTCGGGGCGCTCAGCCTGCACGATGCCGAGGACGCGCTCGGTGGGCAGCGAAAGGTTGATCAGCGCGACGACGCTGTCATCGCGGATAACGGGAGCGACGACGATCACGACCTCGGTCCCGGAGAGCGCTCCCGTGAACACCCCCGTGATGATGGCGCGTCGGCTGCTCACGACCTCATCGTCCCACTCTGGCTGGCTTACCAACGGCAACGGCGTTCCCCGTGGCACGCGCGTATTGACCACTTGCTGGCCGTCGAGGTCGCGCACCACGATGTTGATCCCGATACGCTCCACCACCTCCCGCGCCCGCGCGTCGAAAGTGTCGTAATCGCCGCGAACCAGCCCCTCGTTGGTCGCCAGGGTCTCGACCACCGCGCGCAGCCCGATCAGATCCTGATCGATCGCGGTGCGAGCGGCCCGGGCGATTTCCTGCGCCTGCCCCTCCAGACGCGCACGCTCCGCCGAGACGAACTGAAATCCGATCAGGCCCGCAAAGACGAGTATCGGGATCACCAGAGCCATGCAGAGCGCGAGCAGATAGGTCGAAAGCCGCGCCCGCGGGCGCAACCCGACGGGTCTCGTCGGCGATTCTCTGGCCTTTGCGCTGTTGACATGAGCCGTCATGAGCAGATTCATACCTGTGACGGCCTGCGTGGTAAACGGTCGAGTTTGCTCGTGACCTGGTCCCCGCTGTTCCCGCCTGCCGCCGCTGTCGAACTCGCCGTTTCCTCACCCACCGCCTGCGGACCAGCCCTCGATGACGCCTCGCCGCTTCCCCCTCGCCCGCAGCAGCCTTGTCCGCAGCCGCCTTGTCCCCAGCCTCCTTGCCTGCAGCAACCTTGCCTGCCTGCTGGCGCTATGGGGAGCCTTCGGGCTTCAGGATCTGCATGCGGGCGAAGCACCCGCAGCCTGCACTGCGACGATCACCCGCGACGTGCTCGTCGCCGGCGGAGCGCATGGCGAACTGCATCTCGCCTCCGGCCGGACGATCACCTTGACCGACGTCCGCGTGGCGGCGGGACCAAGCATTGCCGCGCGCGGGGCCGACGCACACGAGGGAGGCGTGCAAGAAGCCCGCGTGCAAGAGCCTGCG
>Ga0208490_100888_pt1 | contig 14061 bp, 14 predicted proteins | sample SubbioAug_CSWold_FD_184818 | JGI IMG/M metagenome (GOLD analysis project Ga0208490, IMG submission 184818) | Serpentinite rock and fluid subsurface biosphere microbial communities from McLaughlin Reserve, California, USA - CR11Aug_CSWold (SPAdes) | ecosystem: Environmental > Terrestrial > Deep...
TTCTTTTATTGATATGCTGAACATAAGCTATACCTCCTTAGTAAACTTCGGTAATAAAATAGAACCTCCGCCATACCCATTTTTGTAACCATATAAAGTTTCATTTAAATACTCGCCCCCATTCTCAGTACTAGCCCCAAAACTAAAATATCTAAAACCTTCTTTAACCGCTGTATTTATTAGACAATGTATTAGGTATAAATTAGGGTATTCACTACTAATGTTATAGTTCATATCTAAGTATTGTGTGTGAAAAACGTTCTTAAACTTATAAATTAGTGCAAAAGCTCCATACACTCCGTTATTTGATTTTACTACATAAGGAATAATATTTTTCGGAAATTTTTTTTTGTAGCTCGCTTATTTCTGCAAAAGTATGTGTCGTTCTTGTATCATACTTGTCACTTAAATTTTGGTTCATATTTTTCCATATAATTTCATCAATAGTTTCAAGCTTAGCTAGTTCAAATTCATTTTTTTTGATTGGTTTTTTTACTTGATTTCTTCTTTTAGAAGTATAGATTTCGAATATTTCCACTTCATTCTTTATATTCGTTAAATCAATAATATTAGCTAATGCTGTATATCCATACATATAATTTTTCTTCATTAATGCATATCCTGTGTCATCATTAGGTTGACTACAATAGCAAGAAGGAATGTTTTTGAAAATAATTTTCACACATTGATCTCTATAATACGTTTCAATTACTTCAAGCATTTCTTCAATTTCACAAACCTTTGTTTTTCTATTAAATATTAACCCTGAAAAAGTAGTACCTGGATGAGAAACGATTATATCCTTATTTTCTTTAGTACTAGCAGCCATCATCACACACTTAATAGAACCTGAATCCAAATCTTTAATTATTATAGATTTATCAATAAATCTATCTACAGGGTGATACTCTAGATATTCAATCGTAGTAATAAACTCACCATTTGTATTTACGTCTAAAATAAATTTATCTACCTTATTTTTTTCACTAATATTTATTTCATTAATTCTAACTATTTCTAGCTTCATTTATTACACTCCTCGTTTTACCTTCACTAACAATAAAAATATAATGTAACCCCTACCTAAACTTTAATCGTTCTATTAACAACTTCAATTCGCATTTGAATAAATATAGTATTATTAACACTCCAATTATCATGGTTGTCATTTGAATAGCTAGGCTTTCTTCAAAAACAATCCTTTGTATATATAAGTATATTGTCAATAAGATTAATGTAAATATGATTCTTCTAGAATATGACATCAATTTCATTTTTTTGCTCATAATCATAACCAATACCAATGTTACGGAGTAGCCTATTAGTGTGGCTATTGCTGCACCTTCTATCCCAATAACCTTAATCAATATTAGATTTAAACCAACATTTAAAGCAGCTCCTATACTAAGCGATATAGTTGACAAAAAACTTTTTTTAATGACTAAAAATTGATTCCCTGCAACCTGAAATAACATTAACAAAAGTGGCGATAAATATAAATATGGAGCTACCACGTACCCTGTAACATAATCTCCTGTAAAAAGCATTTTAAAAATATATGGAATAAATGGATAAATAATCACTAAACTTAATACTGAAATAGCTCCAAGATACTCAAATACCTTCGAATTCAACTCAACTTGATCGTCATCTTTCATAGTTGAGAAGGCAAAATATTGCCAACCACCTGCAAATCCTGCATAAATTAATTGACTTACCTGAGCAATCTTTGCACCAATAGAATATATGCCCATTTCACTTGTTCCAATCATATTTGTAATCATAATCTTATCCATGGAATCGTAAATCCAATAAATCAAAAATGTAGGTATTAATGGTATCCCGATTTTAAATAGGTCTCTAGCAATATTTTTATCATAAGAGCCTTTTAAAAAAAAGTTTTTATTTCTTATCCAAAAAAATATTACCATTAATAAACTCGTAGCGAAGTTAGCATATATTAGTCCAAAATATGAAAAACCTTTATAAATCAATAAAAGAGAAAGTCCGTACATCACAGTTGAACTTATCAATCCAGACATCACAAATGTTTTTCTTTCATTTTGCATTCTTGTAGGTGTTTGAATTGGATTCAAATTAGCCCCTAAAAAAATACCAATACCAGCAAGCATAACAATATTGTTATAACTTAATTCGCCAAAGAATAATAATGAAAGTTGATTACTAAATAAAACAAGGATAATAGATATAATTGTTGATGCCACCAAGATTATTCTTTGCGTTGTAGTAGTCACATCATATCTATATTGTTGATCATCCTTATCAAAATACAGTCTAAACATCGCATCGTATAATCCCAAGACAGCAAGTGGCGTACCAAACCCAACTAATAAAGTAAACATACTGTACACTCCAAAATCAGAAGCATCTGGTAACATTCTAGTTATAACAGGCAATAATAAAAATGGAACTATCTTATTTAATATATTAATAAAACCATATGCAAATATATTTTCAATGAATAGTTTTTTTCTGCTCATTAATTCAACCTCTATAGCTATTTATCACATAAATTACATACATGATTTCTTCCTCAGTCATTCCATCATATAAAGGCAAACTAATCAATGTATCAGCATAATTCTCAGTTATAGGAAAGTCTCCCTTTTGGTACCCTAAATATTCATATGCTTTCGATAAATGAGGTGGAATAGGATAGTGTATTTGAGTACCAATTCCGTGTGAAGTTAGATACTCTTGAAATTTATCTCGATTTTTTACTTTTATTACAAATAAGTGCCAAATCGCATCTGCCATTTCCCTAATCTCAGGTAATATTATACTCGAATTATTTATCTTATTTAAATACGTTTCTGCCAATGAAATTCGTTCCTTTTTGAGTTCATCATAATGCTCTAATTTGATATTTAGTACAGCTGCTTGTATTTCATCAAGTCGAGAATTTACTCCTAGGATATCATTTTGATATTTAACTTTACTACCATAATTTCTAAGCATATGAATCTTTTCATAAATTTCATAGTTGTCAGTTACTATGCAACCAGCATCCCCGAAAGCGCCAAGATTCTTTGTAGGATAGAAACTAAAACAGCCTATATCGCCCCATGTTCCTGTTGATTCATCCGCAAATTTTGCACCATGACTCTGTGCACAATCTTCAACTAAAAACAGATTATATCGTGTTGCTATATCTTTTATTTTTTTCATGTTTGCAGCTTGTCCATATAAATGAACTACTAATATAGCTTTTGTCTTATCTGTTATTGCAGATTCAATTTTGTTTGCATCAATGTTGTAAAATTCATCAGGCTCTACAAAAATCGGGGTTGCTCCATTTTCAGTAACACCTAATACAGAAGCTATGTAAGTGTTCGCAGGAACTATAACTTCATCTCCAGTACCGATATTTAAAGCTCTAACAGCAAGAATTAGTGCATCTAGCCCTGAATTAAGTCCTACGCAATAATTCGAACCGATAAACTCTTTAAAGCGATTTTCGAATTTTTCAACCTCCTCCCCTAAAATATACCACCCTGATTCAAGTGTCTTAATGACCGCTCTATCATATTCATTTTTATATTTTAAGTATCCTCTATCCAATTGATTAGGATTAATTTTCATTAATAATTCCTCCTTTTAATCTTTAATTAAAGCTAGGTATTCATTATAATCCCTGATATACTCATCTGGATTGTACTTGAAATTAGATAAAACAAGTAGCACAGAATCCTCAGAGAAATCATACATTTCTTTCCAAACCATTTTAGGAATATAAACTCCCATATGAGGTTCATTTAGTTCAATTATTTCTTCAGAATTACCATAATATATTTTTACTTTTGACTTACCACTAACATTTATTAGAACAAACTCACTATCCTTGTTAGCATGCTGGCCCCTAACAACTTCTTTATCAGATCCATAAATATAAAAAATCCTTGCAATTTCAAAAGGAATATCCTTACATCCTTCAATTACTACAAGATGCCCTCGATTATCACCAAGTTGGTTGAATTTCATTAAGTTAACTTTCTTTCCGCCGTTCATTTTGTCACTCCCTCTATTTCAGTATTAAATACATCTATAAATTCGGAACTCACTTTCTTCCAATCAAATTGAGATATCGTATTATATGCAATATCAGCTTTCTCAATTGCATTTTCATAATCTTCTAGAATTCCAATTATAGTTTCAGCTATAACGTCTGGTCTTTTAATCGGTACAATATAAGCATTTTCGTTGTTTGCAGGATAATATCCTGTTGTAATAACTGGTGTCTTACATGCCATTGCTTCGATTACAGGATAGTGAACAGCACCCAACTGAATATGACCAGGGGCAACTAATACATCTAAGCTCCTATAGAAATCAGCAAGATTTTCATCTCCATCAGGCTTAACTAAATCATGCTTATCATACTTAACAGGATTAAATGCTACTTTAAATTTAACATTGTACCCTTTCTCATGAAGGATTTTAACCGCTTCAGAAACATCATCTGAACCTTTCCATTCCTCATTTCGGCCTATACAACCTACAACTAATTCTCTATTATTTGTAAAGCTAAGTTTCTTTGGATAGTATATAGTTAAATCCAATCCAGGTGGTATCACATTTTTAGCACGTAAATTCTTATATTTTTTATAAATATCTGCATTTACAACTTTTCTTAAAGGCAAGAAATATGTACAATATGCAACCATTCTTTTTAACTGAGCTTTTATACCTCCTTTTGAAGAAAATTCAACCTCATAGGCCTGAATGTAGTAAAAATTAGTTGATTTACTCCCAATCCATACAGGCCATGATGTTAAGTTTGAGTTAGCTAATACTATGTCAAATTTTTCGCTATGTCTCCTTAAGTATTTAAATAAGGCAATTACTCGCTTGATTCCACTATTTTTGTGCTTAAAAATCTTTTTATTATTATCAACTTGTTGTCCATTTTCATCTATCCAGATTGTTTTAACATCTACTGGAAAATATGGGTCTTCTGATTCATAAAAAACCAATAAAGTAACATTAGCGCCCATTTCTCTCCAATTTTTAGCTAGTTGAGATAACACTCTGATTCCACCAGCTTTTCCAAATGATAACATTGGAATTAATATGTTTAGATTAGTTTTTATCATAAGTACCCCTTCCCTAAAAAAGTATATAAAAGCAAATGATATGATTATATTTTGTTTAAAATTTGTATTAAAGTAGAATTGTATTAGAACAACAAATTGTTCTCTAGTATTGGAAAAAACACTGTTTCGCTATAATGAATAAATATATAGTATAAGAACAATGAAAATACGATTAAAAAAATTACAAATAACATCATAACCTTATCTTTTTTTCCCGAGGTTGTGAATAATTTTGAGATTACTATATAGTTTAATATCATAATCATTCTAAAACCACGTTCAAACGTACCATTTATAATGTAAAGTGGAAATAGCATAATAAGATATAGATTAGTTCTATAAATTAATTCAATGAATTGATTACTTTCTTTACGTCTTTCAAGAATTATGCGAGAATAATGTATCATTGAAAATATAATACCTTGAATTAAGAATTGAATCAAAAATCCAAACCTAGCTCTATTAAGAAAATAACTTTCTATTCTTTGCAATCCAACTAATTTAGCTGCAATAAGTTGAAAAATGTTCGAGTAAGCCAACGGTATTCCTAATACAAGTGCTATCATGACTAATAAGCCCAACTTTTTTAGTTTCATCTTTTTAATAAATAGAAGTGGCAAAAAAAGAATAGAAATTGAATGAATTGAAGAAGCTATTAATACCCCTACTATAAATTTAATGTTGTTTTTAGCCCCTTCTTGTTCTAGGTACCTAAAGCAGTAAGTTATAATAGCCATAGCAAAAAAGTGTTTAACTTGAACAACATCTAATAAAAATGGGTAAATAAAATACAAAATATAAACTAATTGAGGCTTATCCGTATACTTCTTAGCAGTTTCAGTGATTAAGTATATTCCAATAAATGATAACACCATTAAGAAATGGTGGTATTCAAGTCCTAGTTTTGAAATGAATTTAATCATCATAATAAATCCAGACTGAGAAGTAGAATAACCTACACCTGAATAAGATACATATTCATAAAGACTCTTATAATTTAAATAATCCGCATTATCATAACTCCCCCAGAATAGAATCCACATGAAAAAGAGCAACATATAAGAAAGTAGTTTCCCTCTTCCTTTTATTATAGTTGATATGAAATTTACAAATACTAAAATCCCAGAAATTACATAAGTCATAATGTATCCCACTTTTCATTTTATTTAAAACAAATATCTATAAATACCTCTTGTAAACTTTGTAAGATTCTTTGACCATATAATACTTCTTCTTCGATTGAATACTTTTTACACTAGCACTTTCATGGTGCGTTATTATAATTGTTGGATCATATAAGGTCGATCCTCCAACACTTTCTACTTGATTTGAAAGTAGTGCCTCTTCACCCCACATGAACACCCTATCATCTAGCTTTGTATAATGCTCAAAAAAGTTTGGGGTTAAAATATAGCAAGCACCAATGCCTCTTTTGATTTTCATCCGTCCACAGTTATTCTTCAAAGGCACCGGTTTATTTCTTAATTTTTTAATTTTTTGATTCACAAATCTAAATGCTTGGCCAACGTAATAATTCGAATTGTATAATGCAACTTTTATTTTTTCGATTCTCGGTACTTCCTTAATTACATGAGGATTTTGTTGCCTGCCATCTTTTGTTATTATGTTTGGGGCTATAACAAGAACATCTTCGGCATAATCAATTCTTTTTAGATTTTCGATAAAACTACGATCGAAGGTTAAGTCATTATTTCCTACAATAATAATTGAATCTTTATATTCTTTGATGCTCTCGATACCTTTATTTAATCCTTTGAAATACCCTAAGTTCTCTGAGGAGAAAATTATCTCTAGATTATTATACTGACTCTCAACAGATGCTAATTTTGCTCTATCATATTCATTCGAAGCATTATCAACAATAATTATATGAATCTCATCTTGAGGCGCTGTAATTATCGTACTAACGCTATCTATATACTCTTTTGTAAAATCAGAACCATTATAATTTACAGCTACAAAATAATACTTCATTATGGTGTACCTTCGCTTTCTCTTTTTCCCCAAACAACTCTATTTACATAATCTGTATAGCTTAAAATTATCCTTATCACCTTATCAGACACATTTGGAATGCTATAATCTGCTACCAGTCTTAATGTATCTTTCTCTTGAGTTTCTAACACTTCTAACCCTTGAAGAATTCTCTCTTTCTTTAGCCCTACCATCATAACTGATGCTTCTTCCATTGCCTCTGGTCTTTCATGAGCTTGCCTAATATTTAGTGCCCTGAATCCAAGAATTGATGATTCTTCGCTGATTGTCCCGCTATCACTTAAAACAGCCTTTGCATACTTTTGAAGTTTTACATAATCGTTAAATCCAAGGGGCTTCATGGTTTTAACTAACGGATTGAACTCGATCCCTTTAGATTCAATCATCTTTCTAGTTCTTGGATGTGTGCTTACAATCAATGGCATCTGGTATTTTTCTGCAATCGTGTTTAAGCTATCTACTAAATCCATGAAGTTCTGTTCAGAGCTGATATTCTCTTCCCTATGAGCAGAAACTACAAAGTATTTCTCTGTTTCAAGTCCTAACCTTTCAAGTACATCTGACTTTTCAATATCTTCTTTTCTTGTGTTCAGAACCTCAAACATTGGGCTGCCAGTCTTAATTACTCTATCCGCAGGAAGGCCTTCTCTTAAAAGGTACTCTCTTGCAATATCACTATAGGTTAAGTTAATATCTGCAGTATGATCTACAATCTTTCTGTTCGTCTCTTCTGGAACTCTCTGATCAAAGCATCTATTCCCTGCCTCCATATGGAAGATAGGGATATGTCTTCTCTTAGCGGCTATTGTGCATAAGCAGCTATTTGTATCCCCCAGCACTAGAAATGCATCAGGCTTTACCTCTTCAAGGATTGGATCTATTTTCACCAGTATATTTCCTATTGTTTCTACTGCCGTTCCAGTTGCAGCGTTAAGGAAGTAATCCGGTTTCTTCAGATTGAAGTCATTGAAGAATACTTCATTTAACTCATAGTCATAGTTCTGTCCTGTATGAACAAGCACATGATCAATCGCTTCTGATTCATCTAATTTATTAATAACAGCTGACAGTCTAATAATCTCTGGTCTAGTACCAACAACAGTCATCACTTTTAATTTTTTCATCAGTTATACCTCCAAATAATAAGTATCAGGTTTTTCAGGGTCAAATGGTTCATTGGCCCACATTATCGTAACCACATCTGTATCACCAAGATTTTCTATGTTGTGTGTATAGCCCGTTGGTATATCTACTACTTCCATTTTTTCACCACTTACGAAATACTCTAACACTTCATCTGAATTAATCTTTCTGAAGCGAATGACACCTTTACCGCTGACAACCAAGAATTTTTCGGTTTTTGTATGATGCCAGTGATTACCTTTTGTAATTCCTGGTTTTGATATATTAACCGAAACCTGACCACGATCAGGCGTTTTAATGAACTCTGTGAAAGATCCTCTTTGATCCACATTCATCTTTAAATCATAACTAAACTGGTCTTCTGGTAAGTAGCTCAAATAAGTGCTGTAAAGTTTCTTCGTAAATGCATCAGCCATATTTGGCACTAATCTATCATCTCTACTTTTCTTAAATGAATAAATTAGATCTACTATTTCACCAAGTGTTATTGTATGTACTACAGGAACTTCACAAAATGAACCTATTTTGTTTTCTTTGCCATCTATAGCATTAATCAGCTCATTAACAACATCATCTATATAAACAAGATTCATTACTACACTTGGATCATTCACTTGAATAGGTAAATCATGAGCAACATTATGACAAAAAGTAGCTACGGCACTGTTATAATTAGGGCTGCACCATTTACCAAACACATTAGGGAATCTGTAAACAAGAACTTTAGCTCCGGTTTTTACACCATAATCAAACAGAAGGTCTTCTCCTGCTTTTTTGCTCTCCCCATAGGGATTGTTCAGTTCAGCTTGAATAGACGATGAAATCATCACCGGGCAGGTGTTATTCTTCTCCTTAAGAGAAATCAACAGATCAGAGGTAAAGCCAAAGTTCCCTTCCATAAATTCAGACTGCTCTTTTGGACGGTTAACTCCCGCGAGATGAAACACAAAGTCAGCCTCTTCACAAGACTCATCAAGTAAAGAAGGATCCGTATTTCTGTCATATTCAAAAATTTCATTATACTTTCTGTTTCTCAGCTCTGCTATTAAGTTTTTTCCTATGAAGCCCTCTGCCCCAGTGACTAAAATTTTCATTATCTATCCCAACTTTCCAATTGTTCTCTTACATAATCAAGCTGTAATAATTTTTCTTTAATCTGTTCAATATTAAGCCTTTCAGTATTATGAGAGTTGTACTCATCTTCAGATGAGAGCTTTTGATCTCCTTCTACAAAATACTTGTCATAGTTCAAATCTCTCTTATCAGCAGGCACTCTATAGAATCCACCCATGTCTTTTGCTACAACATGCTCTTCTTTCGTTAGAAGTGTTTCATATAGTTTCTCACCGTGACGAGTACCAATTACTTTGATTTCGTTATCTGCTTTGAAAAGCTCCTTAACAGCTTGAGCTAAATCTCCGATAGTTGATGCTGGAGATTTCTGAACCATAATATCTCCTGCTTCAGCATTCTGAAATGCAAATACAACAAGCTCAACAGCTTCTTCAAGACTCATTAAGAATCTTGTCATATTGGGGTCTGTAACAGTTAGAGGTTGTCCATTTTTGATCTGATCAATAAACAAAGGAATTACTGACCCTCTTGATGCCATTACATTTCCATATCTTGTACCACAAATAAGCGTTCTTTCAGAATCAACTGTCTTTGCTTTTGCAACAAAAACTTTCTCCATCATTGCTTTTGAGATTCCCATGGCATTAATCGGATAAGCTGCCTTATCAGTTGAAAGACAAATGACCTTCTTAACCCCCATTTCGATAGCTCCAGTAAGAACATTATCTGTACCAAGTACATTTGTCTTAACTGCTTCTAGCGGAAAAAACTCACAGGAAGGTACTTGCTTAAGTGCAGCTGCATGAAAGATATAGTCTACGCTATGCATAGCATTTTTAACACTTGAAAGGTCTCTAACATCGCCTATATAAAATTTTAAATTGTCGTTTCTATATAACTTTCTCATATCATCTTGTTTCTTCTCATCACGAGAAAAAATTCGAATTTCTTTGATATCTGTATTTAAGAATCTTTTCATTACTGCATTTCCAAAAGATCCTGTTCCACCTGTAATTAATAATGTTTTATCTTTAAACATTTTTTCATCTCCAAATTCTCTTATTGAGCTACATTCAATAATAATTTGCTTATTAACTCTTTGTATTCACTATAATGGAACATTTTATTGTTTATCCCACACTTTTCTTTTCTTCTATTAACATTATTTAAGATCACATTTTGTAATACCTCTTTAATACTATCTACAGTACTATCTTTAAGTAAAATTCCATAAGTCTCATCAAGAAAATATTCTTTAATGTCACTTGAATCAGTAGTTATAATAGGTATTGAGCAAGTGATGCTTTCTACAAACTTTGTTGGAAATCCTGCCATAGTAAGTTTAGATTTTTCTCTAATAAATATGCTATAGTCCGCATTCTGAAGCTCTTTCAAACTTTCTTCATGCGACACCCTACCTACAAAATGCACCCTTTCATCTAAAGAGTCAATCTTCTCATGGTAGTCTGGGTAATCATGAATAAACTGGTTTTTACTTATTCCTACTATATTCATTTGATAATTACTCAAATTTTTTAAATCGTATAGTGCATCAATAATGTTCGCTATTTTATCTTTGTACTTCCCTGGGCTCCCTGAGTACACAAAACGCAATCTATTATCAAATTCATTTATTATTACCTGTTTGCTTTTACTCCATTTTTTTTCATTAATATCTACTAACGGAGGTATCCTAACAACGTTTTTCGTATTACCGTAATAGCTCTCCAATAATTTACTAATTACAATTAGACCATCAAGTCGTTTTTGAATAATTCTCATCCTCAAAAATGAATCCAAGCCTTTAATAACCTTAAAAACTAAATTTGATCCTTTTGTACTGTACCACTCAGTACAATCAGCAAAAACTTTCACATTATTCTTTTTGCCATATTTTCTTAGATTATTTAATGCTAATGCAGGATAATTATATGCAATAATTCCCGCTATATCCTTATATTGTTTTTTCATTGAGTTAAGATAATCGATACTAGATAAATAACTTGTCCATTCAATAGTCTTCTGAGGATAAGGAGTTGACCAACATTCAAAGCCTTGAACATCTTTAATAGTTGTTAATATATCTGAATTATATGGCAAGGTTTTATCGACATCAATAAACACTACTTTGTAGCCTAACTCTCTAAATATTTTCCCGTTACTCAAAACTCTATGAGCAGCAGCATTTTTATCTGGCAGTTCAAAACCACCCACATATAGAATTGTACCTTTTGACATATTATAAATTCTCCCTATACCATTCTATTGCTGCTTCAATTCCTCTTTCAAAACTCCAACTCGGATCATAACCAAGCATTCTTTTCGCCTTAATGATATCAGCATTACTATGCTTTATGTCACCTTTTCTATCAGGTCCAAAGATAGGTTCAATATCTTTTCCAAGCGCTTTACAAAGGGAATGGTAAACATCAATTAAATACTCTCTACCACCGTATGCGACATTAAATGCTTCTCCAGCAACTTCTGAAGATGCTTTGCATGCCTTTAAGTTAGCTTCAATCACGTTCTCAATATAAGTAAAATCTCTACTTTGTTTTCCATCGCCGTTTATTGTTGGTTGCTCATCAGCAAGTAATTGCTTTATAAACTTAGGAATAACAGCTGCATAAGCTCCATTTGGATCTTGTCTTCTGCCAAATACATTAAAGTATCTTAACCCATAAGTATCTAATCCATAAAGTTTTGAATATAGTTTTCCATATTCTTCATCAACCATTTTAGTTAAGGCATATGGAGATAATAGGTTTCCTTCTCTACCCTCTTGTTTTGGGAGATTAGGTTCATCCCCATAAACAGAAGAACTAGAAGCATAAACAAACTTCTTCACTCCGTTATGTCTAGCAGCCTCCATCATGTTAAGCGTCCCACGGATATTAATTTCTTCATAAAGCAACGGCATCTCTATACTTCTCGGAACACTACCCCAAGCTGCTTGATTAAGCACATAATCAACACCCTCACATGCTTTCATACACGTGTCTAGATTTCTGATGTCTCCTTTGATAAAAGTGTAATTAGGATTATTAATAAACAAGTCCACATTGACTTGTTTACCATTAGAAAGATCATCTAGGCATCTAACCTTGTAACCTTTATCTAATAAAACCTCGCACAAGTTTGAGCCAATAAAGCCCGCTCCACCTGTAACGAGAAATACGCTATCTTTTTCAAATGTTATATTTTCATATCCCATGATATGCACTACCTTTCCTTAAAGTCTCCAATACTTATATCCTGCTACTTCATATTCTTTTCTATCTAAGATTCCTTTAATATCATGTAACACTCGATTCTCAATAGCGCTTACTTTAAACATTCTATCAAAGTCTTCTAGTGATAATTTTAGAAATTGATCGTGACCAACAGCTACAACAACTGCATCCATCTCTTTTATGTCATCAACTGAATCAAACACAATTCCATACTCATGCTTGGCCTCTTCAGCATCGGCCTCAGGATCTGCTATCATTGGAATAATTCCGTATTCTTTAAGCTCTTTTACTATGTCAATAACTCTTGTGTTTCTGGTATCAGGACAGTTTTCTTTGAACGTAAAGCCTAGAATAGCTACCTTTGCGTCTTTCACTGGTACATCTGCTTTTATGAGATTTTTTATTAAATTTTCAACTACATACTTGCCCATATCATCATTGATTCTTCTACCAGAAAGGATAATTTGTGAATGGTATCCTAGCTGTTCTGCTTTGTATGTTAGATAATATGGATCTACACCTATGCAGTGTCCACCTACTAACCCTGGAGAGAAGTTCAAAAAATTCCACTTCGTTCCTGCAGCTTTTAGAACAGCTTTAGTATCTATTCCCATCTTATTAAAGATGATGGAAAGTTCATTCATAAATGCGATATTAATATCTCTTTGTGAATTCTCAATAACCTTTGCAGCTTCAGCCACTTTTATGGATTCAGCTCTATGCACTCCAGCATCAACAACAAGCTCGTACACTTTTGCAATAATATCAAGAGACTCTTCATCCATACCGGATACAACTTTTACAATAGTCTCAAGTCTATGTACTTTATCACCAGGATTGATTCTCTCAGGGGAGTATCCTACTTTGAAATCTTCGCCACATTTCATTCCAGATTCCCTCTCAAGAATTGGAATGCATATTTCTTCTGTCACGCCCGGATAAACAGTAGATTCAAATACAACAATAGAACCTTTAGTAAGATTCCTCCCAACTGTTCTACTTGCTGATTCTACTGGTCTTAGATCGGGTGTGTGATCTGCATTAACCGGAGTAGGTACAGCAACAATATGAAACTTAGCTTCTTTAAGTTTGCTCTCATCAGCTGTAAACTCTACAGTTGTTGACTTAATTACATCATCTCCAACCTCTTTAGTTGGATCAATTCCTTTCTTATATAACTCAACTTTCTCTTCACTAATATCAAATCCAATGACATTAACCTTTTTAGCAAAAGAAACCGCTATTGGCATACCAACATAACCAAGACCAACAAGTGAAATTTTTTCTTCTCTCTTTTTAATCTTTTCATATAAACTCATATCAATTAACTCCTTTATATTAATCCCATAGTTTTCATAATAGATTTATTGACAATATTTACATCATATTTCTCTTTAGCAAGTTTCAAACTGCGTTCTGCCATAATCCTATTTGTTTCTTGATCTTCTATTAGAATTCTCATCTTATCAACTAAACCATTT